>ERZ779851.1804-NODE-1804-length-17716-cov-13.048582_pt1 | contig 17716 bp, 18 predicted proteins | sample MGYA00511094_ERZ779851 | MGnify/ENA primary metagenome ERZ779851 (study PRJEB29588, sample SAMEA2155512) | human gut metagenome | biome: human gut; feature: human-associated habitat; material: faeces | place: Denmark | collected 2008/2010 ...
GTATAATTATATTTACTTTATTTGTTATTATATTTATGAAATTAATGTAGTTTAAAGACTACATTTTGTTTTTATGTAAGGACGAATATTTGTAAAAATAAAAAGGTATGATATAATTATTATGGTGATTTTATGCTTTTATATGAAAAATTAATAAATAGTAAATTGTATTTGGATACTGTAAAACAAATTGAAAGTTTTAAATTTATAACAAATGGTAAATGGGATTGGGAACATGGCTTAGGACACTATAAGAGAGTGGCTGAATATGTAAAAACAATTTTATTACAATTAAATGCTGATGAAAGAATGGTAGATTTAGGAATGACAGCAGCACTTTTACACGACATTGGTTTATCAAAAGGAGATAAAACTGATCATGCGATAGAGAGCAGCAAAATATTTACTAGATTTATTGATAAAAATGATATCACACAAGATGAAGAAAATACTTTAAGACAAGCTATTCTTGATCATTCTAAAGGAAATAATATTCAATCTTTAATAGGATTAAGCCTAGTTTTAGCAGATAAATTAGATGTAACATATCATAGAACAATAAATTCTAGTATACAAGATAAAATGAATAAAGAAATACAAAAGATTAAAAAAGTTGATGTAAATATTTCAAATAAAGAACTAATAATAAAATACACTACAGATGATACATTTGATGTTGAAATTTTAAAAGATTGGCCTAAAGCAATTACTGTTCCATATAAAGTATCTAAATACTTAAAAATAAATTATAAATTTATGATTAATGATATACAAATTGATATTTCAAATTATATAAATCAAACTATATAATTTTAGTGCTTCTTTTATAAAGAAAAGAATTAACATTTAAATTGAGATAAAGAATTAAAAATAATTGTTTTTAAAGAAATATATTTTATGCCTAGGATTTTGATATTCTAGGTTTTTAATTGTATAGAAAAATCTTTTAAAGTGGGAAAAATTAAAAATAAGTTTTATAAAAAGCGAATATTTGTTTGCGTATATAATCATGTTGTGTTAAAATGAATTAGAGGTGCATTATGAATATAGAAGAAAAATTATCAATACTTGCTGAAAGTGCTAAATATGATGCTTCTTGTAGTTCAAGTGGTTCTAATAGAAAGAATGAAGGTGGAATGGGTAATGGCCATATAAGTGGTATATGTCATAGTTTTACTAGTGATGGAAGATGTGTATCATTACTTAAAATATTAATGACTAATGCATGTATGTATGATTGTAAATATTGTATAAATAGAAAAAGTAATAATATAAAAAGAGCAATATTAACTCCCGAAGAAATAGCAAATTTAACTATAAATTTCTATAAAAGAAATTATATAGAAGGACTATTCTTAAGTTCAGCAATTATTAAAGATGCAGATTACACTATGAAACTTATTATAGAGGCAATATATCTACTTAGAAAGAAATATAAATTTAATGGATATATTCATACTAAATGTATACCAGGTAGTAGTAAATACTTAATAGATGAACTTGGTAAATTAAGTGATAGAATGAGTGCTAATATAGAATTACCATCAAATAATAATTTGAAATTACTAGCACCTGATAAAAAGAGTAATAATATCTTTGGAGCAATGAGTGAAATTAAAAATGAAAGAGAAAATAATAGAAAGTTTGTGCCAGCAGGACAATCAACTCAAATGATAATAGGTGCGAGTGATGATAGTGATTATCAAATAATAAATCTTACTGAAGGACTATATAATAAATTTGATTTAAAAAGAGTATATTATTCAGCATATGTACCAGTTAATGTTGATAGAAATCTTCCAGCAATAAAGACTCCACCATTAAAAAGAGAGAATAGACTATATCAAGCAGATTGGTTACTTCGTTTCTATGGATTTAAGGCAAATGAATTATTAACACCAAAGAATCCTAACTTCAACTTACTTGTTGATCCTAAAGCTAACTATGCACTTAATAATATTGATAACTATCCAATAGAAATAAATACAGCAGACTATAAAGATATATTAAGAGTTCCAGGTATAGGAGTAACATCTGCTAAAAGAATAATGATGACAAGAAAAGTAGCACACTTAGATTTTGATACACTAAAAAGAATAGGGGTAGTATTAAAAAGAGCAAAATATTTTATTACATGTGATGGTAAATATTATAGTAAGACAGGTACATTTAAAAAAGATATTATCTATAGACAAATATTATTAGAAGGAAATATTAAACAATTAAGTTTATTTCATGATGAATAATTTTAAACATACAAATGATATATATTTATATGATGGTACAATAGAAGGACTATTTACATTAATATATGCAACATATAAGAGTCATACTTATCCATCAAAAATATATAGTGAAAAAGAATATATAGATAATATAATAGATACACCAATATATATAGAAACTAATTATGAACAAAGTGATATAGTAAAAGAATCAATAATAAATAAAATAAGTGATTTTGTTTATGAAAACATATTAATATCATTTTTATCACATGATAAAGATAAAGCAATAATTATATATGATTACTTATTTAATGCATATAAATATGGTTATAAAATAATTTATCATAATGAACTTGTAGAAGTGACTAAATTTAATAAAATGGTTAAAAATATTAGAAGTGAAGCACATAAATTTAAAGGATTTGTGAGATTTACTAAACTTAAAAATGAAATATATTTTTCAAAAATAAATCCTGATAACGACATAATATATCTTTTAGGAAGTCATTTTAAAAATAGATTGCCTAATGAAAGATGGATTATATTTGATGAAAATAAACATAAAGCAATATTTTACGATAGAAAGATTTTAAAGGTAGTAGAAGATATAGATATGAACTTTCAAAATAGTAATGATGAGTATGAACAAATGTGGAAATCATTTATAAAAGCAGTAACTATTAAAGAAAGAAAAAATTTAAGATGTCAAAGAAACTTTATGCCTAAAAAATATTGGAAAAACTTACTGGAGGTAAATATATGAACAATGTAATATTTAATGATGAAATGAATGATAAGATACTTAGTGGTATTACTAAATTATATGAAGCAGTATCTTGTACTTTAGGACCAAGTGGTAGAAATGTAATAATCTCTAAAGATAATGGTAAACCATTTATAACAAATGATGGTGTAACAATTGCATCTTCCATTGAACTTGATGATGAAATAGAAAATATAGGCGCTTCACTTATAAAAGAAGCTGCTAAGAAAACAAATGATACAGTCGGAGATGGTACTACTACAACAATAGTTTTAACATATGAATTATATAGAAAAGGACTAGAATTAATAAAAAGTGGAGTAAACAATATTACTTTAGCACATGAAATAGAAAGATATAAAAAAGAAATATTAAAAGAGTTAAAGAATCGAAAAAGAAATTGTAATACTAAAAATAAAATAAAGCAAGTATCTATGATAGCTAGTAAAAGTGAAGAAATAGGTAATGTTATATCAAATGTATTTAATGAAATTGGCTTTGATAACTATATAATAGTTGAAGATAAAGTAATAGATAAATGTACTTATGAAACAATTAATGGAATGAAATTAGACTTTGGTTATCATATAGAAGGATCTATTGGTGAAAATATAACAAAATTAAATGTATATAATGCTTATGTATACACTCTTGAATATATAAGTAACATTAATGATTTAGAAATGTTTATGAATAATAATAAAGATATTGTTATATTTTGTGATGACTATGAAAATGAAATATTAAATGATTTAAATGATTATAATAAACTATCTAAATATAAGATATATATAATAAAAACATTACTTAAGAGTGATAGATCAAAAGAAGTATTAACTGATATAAAATACTATGCAAATTCATTTAATAAAAATAATATAGTAAATGAAATTATTATAGAAAAAGATAAAACAATTATAATAAATAATAGTGTAAATAAAGATAAGTTGAATGAAAGAATTAATTATCTAAAAGTAAGACTTGATGAAGAAGAATTTGAATTTGAAAAAGAATTTATAGAAAAAAGAATATCTGCTTTAAATGGTAAGATGGGTATTATATATAGTTATGGTCTTACTGAACTAGAAAGAATTGATAAGAAGTTAAGAATAGAAGATGCTCTTAATACAGCGATTAATTCTTATAAATATGGTGTTGTTAAAGGATGTGGAGTTACTCTTTCAAATATTGCAAATGATATGAAAAGTATAGATAACATTTCAACTTTAATCAAAGAAGTACTTAAAAGTCCATATAATAAAATATTAGAAAATACTGGTAAAAGTGAAATAGATACTACTAACATAATAGATTCATATAAAGTAGTTACGGAAGAAATAAATAATTCATTCTCTATAGCTATGATGTTACTTACCACTAATGCTTTAGTTATTAATAATGTAAATAACTATTCTAAAATAGATATAGATAAAATTATGTAAAAAAATATTCAAATTTGCAAAAAATAATGTATAATAAAACATGAGGTAGTATTATGAGTAGTATAGATGAAGAAAATAAAAGGAAATTAGAATTTTATTTGAAAGGAAATGCATTAAAAAATTCAGTAATTGATAATAATGGTAGAAGTATTGCTGAACATTTATATGGAAGTATGATTTTAGCAAGAGCTATTCAAAGTGAATTTGAACCATCAGAAGATATATCTAAGGTACTTAGAATGATTGCTCTTGAAGGAATTGCACTTACTAATGATGATTTTAAATGTAGTGAATATTTAGCTAATGGAAGTAAATATGATAAAGAATTAGATGAAATAAGAAGGATGGTTACATTTGATTCAATATTTGCGAGCATTTGTAGAGTAAATGATTTAAGATTACATAGCATTATTAATGAAAATCCAGATAAGTGTTTTTATGATTTATATAAAGAAGCAGTAAGAAAAGGTATTTTTAAGCCAAAAAGTTTTGAAGAAAATAAAAAATATCAAGAAATATTTAGATTCTATTATGATAATATGAATCTTGAAAAAACTGAAAGAACTGGATGGGATAATAAACATTGGAATATTTTTGGTGAAAGAGAAAGTATTGCTGATCATATATATGGCACAATTATTTTAGCAATGGCTATGTATGATGGAGAAAAAAATGTTAATCTTGATGAAGTATTACAAACATTATTAATACATGAAATAGGTGAAATAGAAATTGGAGATAAAACACCTTTTGATATAACAAAAGAAGAAAAAGCAAGAATTGAACATAAAGCAATGAAACATGCTCTTGGAAATTTAACAGATAGAGAATCAATGTTAAATTCATTATTAGATTTTGATGCTGAAGAAAAAGAAAACTCTAAATTTGCTCACTATTGTGATAAATTAGAAGCAGATATTCAATCTAAAATATATCAAGATTCAGGAAGACATAAATCTTTAGATGAACAACAAAATAATGTAGTATTTAAAAGTCCAAGAGTTCAAAAGATGTTACAAGAAGGAGCAGAAACTGCATTTGATATCTGGTATTTATATGACAAAGATATTTACAAAGACAGTGAAGAATTTAAAAGTATGCTTGAATATGTAAAAGAGCATAACTTAAGAAAAGTAAGACTTTATAGTTTAACAATACCATCTACGTTAGTAATAATGTAGTGTGTAATAATTGACTTTTCCCTCTAAATATGTTTTAATATAACGTACTTAGGTACAATATGGAAAAATATAATTAAAAGGGGGATTATAAAATAGACCTATTGTATAGATAGGTTTTATTTTATATAAAAACGATTATGAAATATACCATAGATATAAGAGTATTAGATGATAAAGATACACACTCATATCCAACACTATATCCAATATATTATGATGAAAAGAATAATGAGTGTATATTAGGTCTAACGGTATTACCAGATACACCAATAGAAGAAGCATTAGAAAAAATAAATGTTAATAAAATGTTAATAAATGAATTAACTGATAATGATATTCCAGGTAGTAATCTATTTAAAGAAAATTCAAAAATAATAGAAAGAATAATATTAGAAAGTCCTGATTTAGTAAAAGATTTAACTTCCATATCTTTTGTAGCAGAACAATCTATAAAAGACTATATTGAAAGAAATCCAATTTTAAAAACCAAAACAATGCATTTAAATGGAAATTACTCTATTGATAGTGAAGTAGGAAATGAGTTATATAACTTATTTGGTGAATATAAAAATGTTTACTTATATTTTGATGGTAATAAAACTGAAAGACATATTGAAGAATATAAGAAAACAATAGATGCGATAGATGAAATAGTAAAAACAATTAGAAAACATAACTTAAGTCCCTTAGAAGAAATAATGTATGCTTATGACTTAGTTAGAGAAAAAGTATATACAAGAGAACTTGATACCGAATCAGATAGAATATCAAGAGATTTATCTTCGGTTTTATTTGGAGATAAAATAGTTTGTGCTGGATATGTTGCTATATTTAATAGTGTACTTAAAAATTTAGGTATAAGTGTAATGGATTATAAACTTATCAAAAAAGAAAATAATAAAAAAGGTCATGTAAGAAGTTTAGTATATGTTAAAGATAAAAAATATCATGTTAATGGTGTATTCATGTTTGATCCTACATGGGATAGTAAGAAATGTGAAGGAGATAAATCATATCTAAGATCATATAAATTCTTTTGTAAATCAAAAGATGAATTTAGATTTTTTGACCAAGAATACAATGATGTAACACTATCATCTTATAGTAAAAATTTATCACCAAGAGTTAAAAAGATAATATTAACAGAAGGATTAGAAAGTGTTCCAGAAGAAATGGCACAATCATTTAATGATTTAGCAATACTTATAGACGGAAAAGCACTTGCTAGTAAAATAATATTTACAAATAAGGCACCAAAAGATTTTAGACATATTTTAACAACAACAATAGATACTGAAAATTTAATGAATTCATTAGATAGATATCAATCACTATTTTATGGTCAAACATTAGATCCGATGACTTTATTAGAAGTAATGTATAATGTAAGAAAAAGAGAATTTTATAGTGAACCAGATAAATATCCATTTGATACTGAATCAATAAAGAAAGCAGTAATAGGTAGTTCACCATTGGATTCAAAGTTACTACATGTCTTATTTGGAATGCCTGAAAAACTTACTACTGAAGAATTTGATGAATGGAAAGATAAAAATGATATAGATAAAAATATTGAAGGTATTAAACTTACAAGAACATTAAAAACAATATTAGAGAATAAATAATTATAAAGCAGGACCACCTTCAAAAGAATCTTGATTAACTTGAAAATATATTAATAAAATAACACCAACAATTAATAAGAGAGAACCATATACTTTAATACTATATAGTTCTTTTTGTTTGGAATTTGCTTTATTATAAAATCTAACATTTCTTCTAAAGAAATATAAATATATAAATAGAGTACATATCAATGTGAATTTAAAAATATTATTTGATTCGTTTTTATATTTATTATTATTAGTTTTGATATAGTTAATATCATCATCATCACCTCTAATATTTAATAGACATAGAAAAGCAAAAAGTATCCATATCTTGTTTTCAAAACGAAGTCTATTTATTTCTTCTTCCATAATAAATTATATTTATTTACAAAAATATTAACACTTTACATTATATTCGTGTGTAAATATTTTGTAGAATAATGTTTTACATAATGATATAATGAATATGGTGAGAAAAGTGAAAGTATTAAGTATAAAAGAACCATATGCAACTCTTATATGTAATAAGAAAAAGTCTATTGAAACAAGGAGTTATAAGACAAATTATAGAGGAGAATTATATATTCATGCAAGTGTATCTAAGATTGACAAAGAAACTTTAGGCAATAAAGAATTAATGGATATAGTTGATAATGATACCTTTAGTTATGGAAAAATAATATGTAAGTGTAAACTGGTAGATTGTATTTACATGACAAGTGACTATATAAAAGAGATTGAAAAAAATAAACAAGAATATACTTGTGGATACTATGAAGTTGGTAGGTATAGTTGGGTACTTGAAGATATTGAACCATTAGATATAAAGATAGACGCAGTAGGTAATTTAGGCATATGGAATTATTATACTTTAGATGATACAGTTAACATTATGGATAATATTGAATATGGATATATTGATAGTGATAATAAAAGGCATACTGAAATAGATAATTTAGTTAATGATAATTATATTTTACAATCACCAAATAAACTATTAAAAACTAAATTAGGATTATGTTATGACCAAGTAGAGTTAGAGAGATTTTTACTTCAAAAGAATAAATGGAATATTGAAACATATTTTATGATTGGTAAAAGTAGTAAATATCATACTCATACATTCTTAATATTTGAAAAAGATAATAAATATTATTGGTTAGAAAATTCATGGAAAAGATTTAAGGGTATTCATGGATATAATTCTAAAAGTGAATTAATGAATGATGTTAAAAATAAATTTATTAAATATGAATTAGATAATATTAATAATATAGAAATACATAAGTATAATAAGCCAAAATACAATATAACATTAGAACAATATAATAATCATTGTTTAAATGGAGAAATATATGAATAATGTTGGTAGAGTAATAAGTGTTAATAAAAATAATTGGAATGTTTTATTTAATAATGAAAATGTTACCGCAACTATTAGAAAAAAGAAAAATCGTGATGAACTTCCAGTAGTTGGTGATTATGTAATAACTAATAAAGATGAATACGATAATTATACTATAGAAGAAATTGTTAATAGAAAGAATACTTTAAAGAAACTATCTATTGATAGAACTACTGAAAAGTATAAGAATGGTAAAGAGCAAATACTTGCTTCTAATGTTGATATAGTGTTTATAGTGACAAGTCTTAATAATGATTTTAATATAGCAAGATTAGAAAGATTAGTGTTACTTGGTAATAAAGCAAATTCTAAAATAGCATTTATCTTAACTAAAAGTGATTTATGTTCTATAAAAGACAGAGAAAATTATAGAAAGATTATAGAAGAAAGATTTAACTATCCTGTATTTATAATTAGTTCATATAATAAAGAAGGTATTGATGATTTAAAAAGTGTATGGAAAGAAAATGAAACAGCAGTCTTTATTGGAAGTAGTGGAGTAGGAAAAAGTACTCTTATAAATACATTACTTGATAATAGTGAAATAAAAACTAATGATATAAGACATAAAGATGACAAAGGTAAACACACTACTACAAGTAGAAATCTATATATTTTGAAAGATTCAAGAATCGTTATAGATGAACCTGGTATAAGAAGTGTAGCATCAAATGATATGAATAGTGATTTAAATGTAGTTTTTAGTAAGATAATAGAATTATCTAAAGAATGTAAGTATACTACTTGTACACATGAAAATATAAAAGTATGTAGAATTTTACAAGCAATAGAAAATGGAGAAATATCACAGGAAGAATTTAATAGATATAAAAAATTACAAAGTAAAGAATATAGAAAAAATAGTAATTTCTTAAGAAAAAATTGATTAAAATTAATTAATCAATCTTTTTAATTGGAAAAAATAAGTAATCTTTTTTAGTAATAGGTGAATAATACTTATTTACTCCACCTATAAGTGGAATATTATTCTCTTCTAAGTAAAATATTGTTTTTATAAATGTATCTTTATTTTCAATTTCAATATAAATATATTCATAACTTGGTATAATCCATTTTGTCCATCCATATGGAGCATCAGCATCAATATTGCATTCAACACCAGCAAGATAAAGTCCTCTTCTATAGTTTTCTTCCCAAGGCTTTAAATTGTGATTAAAGTCAGAAGTAAGTCCCCATCTACCAACAATATTACCATTTATATCCTTTAAAGCTAAATCACTTATTTCATTAAAATGAGAATCAACATCATCCCATAGTTTTTGTATGAAATTTTTACCATCTAAAGTAGAACCTTCACGTCCTATAACAGCGAATGATTCTTTAGTACATCTTTTTATATCCATAAATAAAATACCTCCATACTACTAATATTTTACAATAAATAACGAAATAAAACATCAAATAAACATTTATTTGACATCTTCTTCATTTATAATATTCTCTAATACTTGAGAAAATTCACTAGCTGTCATTTTTAAAATATAGTCTTCATCTTTAGCACCTTCAATTTCATATTTAAAGAATTCATTATCAGTATTAAATCCTTCTGGGTCTACATATATTATTTTTAGTCCTTGATTTCTTGCTTGTCTTTGTATAAGTCTTCTATCAGCATGAGTACCTATACATAAAAGTGCTTTAACATCCTTATCAAAAATAACTTTAGGAAAGTAATTTTCTATATTATAAACTCTTAATATATTTTCATTAATACCAATTCTTTTACATAACCTATCAAAATTATTATTAAAAAGATTCATAGTGAATAATTTCTTATCATACATTTTCTTTAAATTATAATGAAAATTAGTTGGTTTTGCTTTTATACATTCAGCAACGATTTCATAGAATTCATCAAATTTAACATTATCTTTTTCTATAATTTGTTTTATAAGTGTATCACTAGTACCAAAATAGAATTTTCCATCACTATGTCTTTGAACTTTATATATTTCATGTAATTTATATAATGGCATTACACCTGCTTCAATAGAAGGTCCACATCCTAGTTCTACAGCCATTGGAAAGTATTCCTTTAGTTCATTAAAATCATTAATATATTTAGGATTACCACGCGTGTCTCTTTCTCTAATTCCTTTAACTTGTAAATTCCATACTTGATTAAATAACTTATCAGTATTATTTAAATTATCACTTTTAACAATAATATCAACAGTTTTGTAATTATCAATTATTTCATCATAAGGATTTTTATCATATTTGTTAATCATTATATTTAGATTATCTTTTATATATATATTATTGTTTTTTATGTAATTATTATTTTCTAAAGTATTTATTATGTCGTTTAGATATTTATCATATTCATTATTATTTAATCTAATGCTTAAATATATGTATGAACTTTTAACCATTAAATAATTGTCTTTAACATAAAATACATGATTATAATGAATTGTTCTTCTATTTCTAGTAGTATTGTCAATATACCCTGATACATTTTTATTTACTTCTTCTTGACTTCTAAACCATATACCTTCAAAAACAAATTCACCTTTAGTAGCAAAGTATTTATTAAAAATATTAACTTCATTATTAGTTAATTTACAAATTTTATAAGGAAATTTCATATGTTGCCTTCTTTCAATTTGATTATATAATACTAATAATACTTATTCAATAATTAACTAAAATAGTAATGTTATTAGATTATTAATTATGATAAAATATAATTAGTGAGTAGTAGGAGGGTAGTATGAATATTAAAGAAAAAGCAAAAGAATTTGCGATTAAAGCACACAAAGGACAAGTAAGAAAGAATGAAAAAGATAAACCAATGATAATGCATCCGATTAGTGTTTCAGAATTATTAGAGGAATATGGTTATGATGATAATGTAGTGGCTGCTGGTTATCTTCATGATGTAGTAGAAGATACTAAATATACTATAGAAGATATTGAAAAAGAATTCGGAAAAGACATAGCTTCTCTAGTAATGGGCGCAAGTGAAAGAGATAAATCATTATCATGGGAAGAAAGAAAACAACATACTATAGATGAAACAAAATCATTACCACTTAGAAATAAATTAGTGATATGTGCTGACAAAATAAATAATCTTGAAGATATGATGATTAAGTTTGAAAAGAATGGTACTCGTGATTTTAGTGCATTTAAGCGTGGTGAGAAAGATCAAAAATGGTATTATACAAGCGTTTATAAAAGTTTAATATATAATGAAGATGAAAACTTACCAATATTTAAAAGATTAAAAAATGTATTAGATATAGTATTTGAAGGTACTGAAGATGATTATTTAAAAAATATAATATTCAATGATAATGAAGAATACTATAATGAATTAAAAAAATTAAACGCAATGAAAATGGAACTTCAAAGATTAAAAAAACTATGTCCACTTGAAAAATCATTTGTAATTGAGTTTAGTGGAACACCAAGAACAGGTAAAACAACTACAATAAATAATTTATATGATTTCTTTAAGAAAGGTGGATTTAGTATATCAATAATAGAAGAGTTTACTACATCAAAATACTTTAAAGAAGTATTTAAGCAAAAGTATAAAGATTCAAATAAACTAGATTCTAATTTAGCAATAATAGAAGAAACTGTAAAACAATTACAAGATGAAATTAATACTAATAAGGATATAATTATAGTTGATAGAAGTATTAATGATAGGCAAATATGGAATTATATTAGATATAAGAAAAATGATATGGATACTAAAATGTATAATGAATTACAGTTAAAGTACAAAGAGATATCAAAAGAATTAATAGATGTATTAGTAATTACTTATGCTGATCCAATTACATCATTAAAAAGAGATTACAATTCAAGTTTAGCACTTGAGAAAAGATCATTTTTAAATAATGAAAATATTACTGAATATAATGATAGTGTAAAAGATTTAAAAGAATTATTTGAAAATAGTGTAAACTCTTTAATACTTGTTGATACATCAAATATTAATATGAATGATTTATCAATAAAAGTAGCTTGTGAAGTTATGAATGTTATGAGAAGTAAATATATTGAAAGTTTTAAAAAGAAATATAAATTGTAATAAGTGAGGAAATATTATGGATAATGAAACAATAAAAGAAGCTTTATCATATTCATTAGGTTCTGATATGCATGAAGTATGGAGAAATAGTAGAAAAAGAGAAGATGGCACATATGAATCTAGAATTAAAAAATCAAAAGATGAAGAATGGAATTTAGCACATGGCACTGATGAAGTTGATATCGCTAATTGTACATTTGAAGAATTACCTTCTAATTGGCAATATGAAAATTTAGAAGCAGGAAGGGTTGCAATAGGTCTTGTATATGAAAAAGTATTAAATGGTGAACAATTTACAAAAGAAGATATAGATAAAATGGCATCACATATACATGAAGAATGGTTAAAAAGAAACAGTTGGGTATTTGATTCAAATTATGGTGATCCAAAACTTGCTGTACCTTATAATGAACTATCACAAGAAGAAAAAGATAAAGATATAGCACAACTCTTGCCAGCATGCAGCAAAGTCGAAGCATATAAACAAGGTTTAATCAATATGGAAGAACTTTGTGATAAATATGGAATTCAAAGTGGAAAAACGTTATGAACCAAAGCAGTATAAATCAAAATATTGTAAATAACACTCAAGATAGTAATAATCAAAATAATGTGATACAATAAATTTATAAGGAGGTTTTTTATTATGGATAAGATAATTCCAAATGGAACAGAAGTATTAATATTCTATGATTTTAAGGGACAAAGTCGTGGAGCTAATGAAAGAGAATTTGTAAAAGGAGTAGTTGTTAATAGTAGAGAATCTAATGATTTATCATATCATGGTAGCGCATGGTATGAACAAATTTATAATGTTATAGATGAAAATGGTAGAAACTATGAAGCAACTTATGGAAATGCTTATGTAGGCTCATTCTTTATTAGAACAATAGAACATCATATGTCTGTGATTAAAAGTAAAATAGCTGATAACAATGAAGAAATATGTGCGTTGAATAAAGAAAATGGTGAATTAAATGCTACATTAGAAGAATTAGCTAGAATGAAAAAAGAAAAAGAAGGCCCAGTAATGGGATTAAAAATGAATAATAAAAAAGATAATTAAATTATTTAATTTCAAAGATTAAAATAAATAGATCGATCGTATTTGGTTGATCTATTTTATATTTTATAAATAAAGTTACTGTTTATATGATATAATTTCTATAGAAATTAAATTAAATGAAAGTAGGAATACAATTATGTTAAAAAGTGCAATATATCTTAATGTTGTTATATTATTTGTAGCATCAATAATTTTTTTAAAGAAAATATCTAAAAATGATACTGATTTAAAGAGTTTAAAAAAACTTATAATATTTTATTTATTACTTGATATTATTGATATTTATTCATTTAGTTTAGTTGATGTAGGATGGAATGGTGTAGTTATATTTCCAACTTTTGTAATATCATGGATTCTATATGTAATAGGTATATGTCGTGTAAATAAAAAGATTGAATTAAAATCAAATACTTCTTATGAAAAACTTAGTACTAAAAAATATACTATTATAATTTTACTGCCAATTTTAGTTTTTACTATTCCTTATATTTATGAATTATATGTACTTAATGTTTGCAATTATTTGTTAGAATATAACTATCAAAATGGATTTATACAATCTGATAACACTTATATTGCAATTATACATAACAGACCTGTAAATATTACTTTACAAAAGAATTTATTTAATAGACGGGGCCTATCAACTCGTATTAAAAATTATGATGTTCTGTATACCAATGGTACTTTAATAACGACGCTTGATTCAAATCGTAATGAAGTGGTTGTGGAAGATGAAAATATAAAAATGGTAGCAGTAGATGCTAAAGAAAGAAGCAAATCCGCTAAAGGTGCATTTATTGAATATTTTAAAGAAGAAAATTATGCAATTATTACACTTACTTCAAAAGAAAATAGTGGTTCAATATTAGGAGAATATTTTTATTCTAATGATAAGTATGTTAAAAGTATACATACTCATGGTAGTTTAAAATCTATTACATATTATAAATAGTCAAAGATTATATATTGTAAAATAAACATCTAGTAATCTAATAGTTTCTTGATTTTATCTATTATCTTTGACTATTATTTTATACATTATAATAATGCTAATGCTATAAAATTAGTTAAGAAAGACAATATTTAGAACGATATTGTCTTTTATTATGACAAGTGACTATAAAAGTATATAAGAATAATGATATAATTAATATAGATTTATAATCAAAATATATTTAATGATGATATATTTAATAGTGAGGAAAATATGGATAATGATAAGTTTATAAAATATGTATCTAATGAATTAGTAAATGGAAAAGACATAGAAATAGAAAGTGTGTTAATGGAGTCCCATATAAAATAATGTTTTTGGCTATAGATAGTGATAATGGAATTAATATACCCAGCATTTTAGCAATACCATTATCTAATGAAGTGAATAATCAAATTGTAGTTGAGGCAAATAATTTAGAAAGTGAAGATTCTAAAAAAATATTAGAACAAGGAATACAAACTGGATATAGATTAGCTTGCTTAACATGTGATTTACCAGCATCAATTATCATTCCATTAATACCTAGTCATAAAAATTATCCTTATTTACAACAACTATCAATAGAATGTTTTGATATCCCAAAAGGTGATAAAATTTACCAAAATGATGGTATAATTATATATAGATGTGATAGATAAATAGTAATCTGTTGAAACAGAGGTATCACTATGAATGAAGGAATAAAAAAATGACGTGATAAAATTGTAAAACTGATTTTCTGACCAACAAGGACCTGGAAAAACAGTAAAGATTTAATATACAAATTCTTTTGAAGATGAAGATAACATAAAATGTATATTATTTAAATATAAGAAAATATAAACAAAAAATAAGAATTATGATGCAAAATAAAGATTATATGATACAGAAAATGCATTCGAGATTCAGAAATGTAGGTAAAAAGGAGCAATATAATGTATTCTAAAAATGAAGAAGAAATATTTAAAATTTTAAATAGTAATATTGATGGATTAGATAGTAAAGAAGCTGAAAAAAGATTAAAAGATTATGGACAAAATATTATTCTAAATAAAAAGAAAAAGATTTGGATTTTAAGGTTTTTAAAACAATTTAACGATACCATGATCATCATATTATTAGTAGTTGCACTACTTTTATATTTTTATGGATATTTTTATTCTCACGAGTATACTGATACTATTGTCATACTTTTTGTAGTTTTTATAAATGCTATTGTTGGATTTATACAAGAAGAAAAAGCTTCTTTAGTATTAAAAGATTTAAAAAAATATGAAACCAGCACTTGTAAAGTTAAAAGAGATGATAAAATAATAGTAATAAACACTAAAGAATTAGTTCCAGGAGATATAATATATTTAGAATCCGGAGAAACTGTTCCTGCTGATATTAGAATACTTTCATGTGAAAGTTTAAAGGTAGATGAATCAGCGCTAACTGGAGAAAGTGTTCCAGTTCAAAAAAGTTCAGATATTTTAAAAAATAACTTAATTCTTCAAGATCAAAAAAATATGTTATTTTTAGGAACAAACATTACTAATGGAAAAAGTACTGGTATAGTTGTAAGTACAGGAAAAAATACTGAGATAGGTAAGATTGCATTATCACTAAATGAAATTGATAGAATAGAAACACCATTACAATTAAAAATAAAAGAACTTTCTAAAAAAATTACATTTATAGTATTTATTATTTTAACAGTAGTTCTTTCTTGTTTATATTCATGTTTGAACATATCAAAATCAACAAGTAATTTGGAAAAAGACTTATACAAAATTTCAAATACATCACTATCAATAACTAAAAATAATGGTGATACTTTTGAAACTAATCAGTTTAAAGAATTAGATAATATAAAAGAAATAAAAGAAATTATCACTGTGTATGATGGACTTGCTAGAACTACAAACATCAAAGTTGTAGATGGAACACAGTTAATAGAACGAGATGATTTTTCGGGTGAGTATAAAAATATGCTTTCAGTAGAAGCTACTAATAATAGTGAAAAAAATAATTTATTTAGTAGTGGCGTTTTCACTATTATAAAAGGTAGACATATTAATAATGATGATAGAGGAAAAATTCTTATTCATAAAGAACTTGCTGAAAAAAATAAACTAAATCTTAATGATAAAATCAAACTTGAATTAATTGATTTTAATAATAGTAAAAAGAAAATGGAATATGAGTTTGAGATAATTGGAATATTCACAGGTAAAAAACAAGAAAAATATACTGGCTTATCATCAGACTTTAGTGAAAATATGGTGTTTGTTGATTATGAATCAAGTCAAAAAGCATTAAATAAATATGAAAACAACAAAATTGTTAGTAAACTTGAGATATTCTCAGACAGTTCAGAAAATACAAAGGTAGCACTAAATAAAATAAAAAAAATCAAAACTGCTTGGTCACAATATAATGTCTCAAGTGATAATAATGTATTAGAAGAAACACTAGAGTCTATAGATGGAATAAAACATATTATTAACATTATGACATATTCAATTATGCTAAGTGGAATAATAGTATTGTCATTAATATTAATATTATGGTTAAGAGAAAGAATGCATGAAACAGGTGTATTATTATCAATTGGTATAAGTAAAATAAAAATTGTAACTCAATTTATTCTAGAACTACTTTTTATATCACTACCATCTTTAGTATTATCATTATTTCTTGGAAATGTAATATTAAATATTATAGTTGGTGGATTTACGAATTCTGATGATTCAACAATAATGGTTGATAGCTTACTTAAAAACAATAATTTAATTTCAAATCTTATAACATTTTTAGAAAGTTACGGAATATTAATTGGAATTATTGTTCTATCAGTTATTATTGCAAGTTTAATGATATTAATTAAAAAACCAAAAGAAATATTATCAAAAATAAGTTAGGAGATTAAAAATGGATATATTAGAAATAAAAAATGTAACATATAATTATTCAAATTCAAGTGAG
>ERZ779851.1820-NODE-1820-length-17621-cov-3.703461_pt1 | contig 17621 bp, 20 predicted proteins | sample MGYA00511094_ERZ779851 | MGnify/ENA primary metagenome ERZ779851 (study PRJEB29588, sample SAMEA2155512) | human gut metagenome | biome: human gut; feature: human-associated habitat; material: faeces | place: Denmark | collected 2008/2010 ...
TTATTGGCTGAGTTGGGAATTCCATTCCTTCGAGAAGTATGGGAGCCGACACAGAAGATTGTGTTTGAATCAACTAATGCTGGTCGTAAACCTGATTTATTTTTAACATACATTCGGACGCTGAAAGAGTTGGGGATTATAGTTGAAGGCTTTTGGCAAAGCAATATGATGCTTAGTGATTTTATGAAAATTGGAAAAGATAACAAAGAGGAAGAAGAAGTTAAAGAGGTCGTTGACCTAATGAACAACAAAGAATTTGGGGTAAATTTGAACCTGAAGATTATGAATTCTTGAATTTTACGTTCAATGAATATACTCAAGAATTATTAGAGATGGACGCTAACCTGATTCGTAGATATCGAGATTTGGCTAAAGCTGAATTGAGAAAGAGGAAGACGGATGAGAGTGGAGATATTCAAGAAATTGCTAAGGCTCAAGATAGTTTGAATAAACAATTAGCTTTGTTGAAACTCAACAATTTCAAGGATAACAAACAATCTGATACTGAAAAATTTATTGAACGTATGGCGTGGAATATTGAGAATACTAAGCCCGCTGAATGTGAAGATACTCAAAAATATAAAGATTTTAGTAATTTTGGTATTAACTGGGAAGACATTATGCGGACTGTTAAGAATCTTGTATCTGGGTCAAGAGAGTATCCTGATATTCCGAGGGATGAACTTTAATTAAAAGCGGGACAGGGAGTAGCTACCTTGCCAAGCGCCCTTAACACTTGGCTAACCGCTTAATATTTATCTTTAAGGGAGATTGATATTATGAATTATAAAGAATTTATTGATGAGATATTGAAAACCCGTGGCAGATTTAATTGTGGAGAAGAATATTGTGAGCGTCATCATATTGTTCCCAAATGCTTAGGTGGAACAGATGAAAAAGATAATCTTATTGATTTATTTGCAAGAGAGCATTTTGTGGCGCATAAATTATTAGCACTAGAAAATCCTGATAATAAAGGATTGCAATATGCTTGGTGGATGATGGCTCATGGGGTTGTTAATGAAGAACAAGATAGATATGAGTGTACACAATTAGAATATGAAGAAGCTCGTAAAAATATACACGAAAAATGTTCTGGAATAAATGCTTATTGGTATGGAAAAACTTTTTCATTAGAAACTAAGCATAAAATGTCAGAAGCTAGAAAGAATTTTGTTTTTTCAGAAGAAACAAGAAAAAAGATATCTGAAAGTAAACAAGGTGAAAAGCATCCGATGTATGGTAAACATCATACCGAAGAAGCAAGACGCAAGATGTCGGAAAAAAGAAAAGGATGTATACCTTGGAATACTGGAGTCCCTGCAAATGAAGAAACAAAAGAATTACTGTTATTTTATGCAAAAATGCCAAAGAATCAAGAACATAGAAATAAAATAAGTGAATCGAATAAAGGAAAGGCGAAATCTAAAGAACACAGAGAAAAAATTTCCATAGCGAAAAAAGGAAAATATACAAAGAGTGAAAGCCCTCATGCTAAGAAAATATTTTGTGATGGAATTATTTTTGGAAGTATCGTTGAATGTGCTGAATATTATGGTTTAAAAAGTTCTTCAAATATAGGGGCGTTTTTAAATGGGAAAAAGAAAATGCCTCAAAAATGGATAGATAGGAAACTTTCTTTCTATGAGGACGATAAAATGGAAGAAGGTGATGCTATATGAAAAGTCAACTTGGTGGTCTTCGTCGGAAGTTTATGAGTAATCATTTAATTACTACTGAATATGAAGGTGTAGATATTTCTTGTCAAAAAGAAGAAAATATTATCCATTGGGTGACTTTTTTCTAGCAATTCCGCAGAAATTGGCATATTTATGTGGATATGATTCTGGGAATTAAACTTCGTCCATTTCAAATGTTGATGATATATCTTATGGGTATATCAGATGTATTTTTTGCTATTTGTAGTCGTGGTTTGAGTAAAACTTTCATTGTTGGACTTGGTGCAATAGTAAAAATGAATTTATATCCTTATTCAGAAGTAATTGTTACTTCTTCTACTATTGCTCAGGCCAACAAAATGGTAGAAGATAAGATACGAGATGAAATAATCAAGAAATTAAGTGATTATTTGCTTTATATGTATGAAAAAGAGTATCTTGTTATTACTAAACCTGATGATGGTTATAAAATAGAGAATAAGTTAAATGGTTCTATTATGCGTATTCTACCGTGTCAAGATTCTAGCCGTGGCCCAAAAGCTACTTTATTAGTATACGAAGAATGCCGTTTGCTCAAAAAAGGAATGGTAGATTCTGTGTTTGAAAAAATGGCACACCCTCGACAAGCAAAATATTTATCTAATCCAATTTATGGCAACAATCCAAGGTGGAAAGAGGAATGCCAACACATTTATATAACGTCCGCAAGATATAAATTTGAATGGTTTTGGATGTTGTTTAAAAAGACATTTACTCGTCATTTTACTGATAGGAAGTCTTCTTGTAATATATTTGCTGGCGATATTTTTACCTCTATTGCCAATGGGTTTAAGACATGGGGCGATTATCGGAACGGTCTTGCTGGTGGAGAGATGGATTTTCGTATGGAGGATTTGAACGAAATGATGGGAGAATCAGAAGATGCTTTCTTTACAATTAAATCATTTCGAGAGAACCAAACCATTGAACGATGTTTTCGCCCACCTACGGTTCAACAGCTTTATTTGCAAGATGATGTTGGCAATCGGCCTAAAGAAGTTGATGAAGTTCGCTTGATTGTTTCCGACTTTGCTTTTGCTAATACAACGTCCCGTGAAAAGAACGACAATACAATTATTTTATTTATGTCGCTTCATTGGAAAGGCACGAGGTTTGAACGCCACGTAGATTATCTTGAAGGTTTCCCTGCTAGTGATTCATTAGGCGCTGCTGATAGAATACGAGGATTGATATATGATTATAACGCAGATTATTATGTGCTCGACTTGAGAAACGGCGGCGAAACTTTGTTCAATTACATGACTATTCCAAAAGAAAACAAAGAACGTGGAGCAAATTGGAATGTACATGGGCTTGGACTTTCACCAAAATACCAAGTTGTGCCTCAAGGCAAATTAGATGATTTACGTTCTCGTGTAGTAGACAAAACGCCGGTTCAATGTATGATTCCAATTACTGCTACATCTGAAAGTAATTCTATAATGTGGGCGGCTTTGAAGAAGCAACTTGAATGTAATAATATTAAGTTTCTTGTTTCGATGCAAGATAGACAAACGGCACTTGAAGATAGTGGTGAGTATTTTGAATTGTCAAGTGAAGCATTGGCGGAAGAGTTATTGCCATATGCTCAAATTGATGAATTGATACATGAAGCTATAAATCTTAAAGCCGAGTTTAGAAATGATAAAATAAAGCTAACAGAGCCGAGAAGTGGAACTAAGGACCGTGCTGTGGTTCTTTCTTATGCAAATTATATTGCGGATTTAATTGAAAACGAATGGAATAAACAAAATCAAAAACAAGAATTTGATATATCTCAGATTCAATTAGTATTTTAAGAAAGGAGGTAGAGAATGTCACAACCTTATATTAACGAGGAACAAGTGCAAGCAGTGATTCAGTTTGCTCAAGGGTTATGGGCAGGAGAGAAATATGGGGTGTACAGTCCTTGGCTCCAGAACCAATTACTCAACAACTTAAATAACAATTCTATTGTTCCTACCTATCAAAAGATTCAGGAAGCATTAGCAAGTTATAAAGAAAGTGCTAATAACCTCCAAGGATATATGGAGTTTATGCAAAAGTTCGACATGATTTTTGCTCGAACCCTTATGTCTTATGTGAATGTATTGTCATTTGATTTGACTATTACTTGTAAGAATGCATTTACTCAAACCGATTATCAATCTGCTGAATATGCGGAAGATAAAAAGCGAATCTATAAATTCCTTGATAACTTTGATTACAAGGCTGAGTTTAGAAAAATGCTTCAAGAAATGATGCGACATGAAGTTGTATACACTTGGTTTAGAAAGACTAAATGGGGTAACAAGGGTATGAAGTGTGCCCTACAAATAATGCCTCAAAACAGGTGTATGCTGACTGGTTATTGGGAAAAAGGGTTGCTCTGGGATTTCGACATGAATTACTTCTTACAACCTGGAGTAGATATTGATGGTTTTGACCCAGCATTTAAGAAATATTATAACAATGTCTTTGGAGACAATCAAAATCCTTGGCATTATATTCCTACTAATCCTCTTGATTCAAGAGAAGGAATTTTTGCTACTTGGACACAAACTTCACCTGACGATGGTGCTTGGTGCTTTAAACTTTTTCCTGAAAATTTCAACACCACACCATATCTTGCTCCTTTCTTAAAAGATGCTATCAGAAACGATGAGATTGCAAATCTACAATACAACAAAGACATTGCTTCTGCTTATGGTATCTTAGCGGGTGAAATACGCCTTTTCGACAATGCGAAGTCTGGTACAACTGCCAACCAATTTGCTATTGACCCTGCAACTCTTGGGGCATTTATGGGCAAGGTTAAGGAAGGGCTTCAAAATGTAGGCACAACTGGACCTACTACTAAAGCAGTAGCCATGCCTACTGAAAATATCAAGTGGTTCCAATTTAGTGATAGTAATCCCACAATGTATGAACAACAACTGTCGAATTCTGCTGGTGTTGGTTCAGGTATCAGTCGTGTTATCTATTCCAGCGACCGCATGAGCAATGCTGAAATTGAAGCTGGTATTATTGATCAATACAATACTGTAAAGCAAGTATATAGTCAATTTAATAATTTCTTGGAGTTCTTTGGAAATCAACTCACTAAGAAGTATAAATTCAAGATGACTCTGGATGGGTGTTCTTATCCATTTGAGCGTGAGAAGCGATTTGAGAGATTGACTAAGGCGGCTGATAAAGGAATTGTACTAGGGCCAAGTGCTTGGGCAAGTGCTATGGGATATACTCCTATGGAATTTGACAGATTGCTTGATGAAGCTAAGTATGGCGACTTTAGCAACAAGTGGCAACTCATGCTTAATACCAACACAACGGCTCAAGATAGTCAAGGTGGAAGACCTCAGAAGAATACTGGCGATTTGACAGATTCTGGTGAATCAAGCCGTGATGGAATAAATGGATTATAAAGAAGGTGAAAGAATGATTGTTTCAGAAGCTACACAAAAAGCATTAACTGAAATTATTGGACAATGCTTTAGAGAAAATAGATATTTAGATAGAATGGTATCAATTATTGGTGTTAAGTTCGCATATAATACTACTGCCGATTTAATCCATCATGGAATTGCCCATTATTTTCCGGCATTAGCAGACACTATCGGTGAAAAGTGCCTTGAACGGTATAATATTCCTGTATATTATGAAGCTACTCCTTCAGGCGGACAAGATTATAGTTCTGTTAAAGAAGCTATTGATGAACTTGAAGAAAGAATGATTGATTTTCAAAGTGCTTTAATGGGCGTTTGTAGAATTGCTCAAGATAATGGCGACCTTCATGTTTATGTTGATATGCTCGATGTTTTAGAAGATTTCAATAAAATTGTTGAGCAAGCTATTCTACTTAGTGATAAGATTGCTATTTATGGGGACAAACCTAGTTTTGATAGACATATAACATCTTTTTGGATTTTAGGTAAGGAAGATTAAAACATGGTACGTTTAGGAACACCTGACCAAGTTTCAGAATTTTTTATGACTGATGACAGCGAAATTATCTTTCGTTTACATCAAGCTGGATTTCAGCCGATGTGGAAGGATGATTCTGTGGTCTTTTTTAAGAAATCTAATAAACTTTTAAAACTACTTAAAAAGCTGGATATTGACATTGAAGAATAAGTCATTGAAGGCTTTTATATATAATCAAACAATAGAAGGAGGTGAGACAGAGTTTGGAGAAAGACTTCAAGTTTGCAGTAGAAGATATTCAAAGACTTAATGTTGAAGAATACGACGAGAACGAATACTGTGTAGCTCGAATGAAATTTCTAAGCACTCGCCCTAATTCACATGGACTAAAGTTTTCCGAAGAAGTGTTGAAGCGTGATGCAAAGACTGTGCTTGGTACTTGGATTGTTGCTGAAATGCTTGTAGGGGATTTTACTACGCATACTCCAGCGGAGTCGATTATAGGAATTGTACCAAAAGATCAAGATGTTGAGTTTGTAGAAGCAGATGATGGCTATCTTGACGCTTATGTTGATGTAGTATTATCTAAACGATATGCCAAAGATGCTTATGATGTATTTGTAAAGGATAACGACCGGAGTGTTTCTATTGAGTTCAATTATTCTCATCCTGAAAATGACGAGTATGAAATAGAAAGTTATGTGATTAGAGGCACCACGATTTTGGGTAAGATGGTAAATCCATCAGTTCCTAAAGCTAACATTACAGTTACTCGTTTTTCAGAAGAAGAAGCCGATAAATTCTTTGCTAAAGTCCACAACAATAGTCTCACCGTATTAAAGAAATTTGTGGAAGAAAGGAAGGAATCTATGGCTGATAAAACTTACAAAATTGATAAGTCCAAGGATGCAATGTCTGACACACCATGGCAAGATATCGACAAAACCGAGTTGCGCAACAAGATTATGGAAGCTAAAAATAAAGCTACTCTTGTTAAATCCATATATCTTCTTGTTGAAGACGGTTGGGAAGATGCTCCATCTGAGAAGTTAAAATATCCGGTAATGGAGATTAAAGGCGATAAAATCGTATACAACCGAAATGCGCTTGTTTCTGCACTTGGATATGCCAAAAAAGAAAACGAAGAATCTGTTGTGTCCAAAGTAGAAGCAATCTACAAGAAACTTGGACTTGGAAAGGAGGACGATGCCAAAATGGCTGAAACTATTACAAATTTTGAAATCGAAGGCCGCAAGGCTTGGGATAAGGTTATCAAGAAGGTTCAAGACCATGAAGGCGATGGCGCTTATGTAGACAGTATTGAAGATAATCATATCATCTATACAAAGGGCGATGTTCGTTATCGTGTTGAAGCTGATATTAAGGTTGACAAGGACGATAAGTCTATAGATGCCGATATTAAGTGGGACACTGTTAAGAAAGATGCCGACCAAAAAATGGCTGAAGACGAAGCTAAGTGCGAAGACAAAGAAGAAAAGAAAATGTCCGATGATTGCGATTGCAAGGATGATGACCATGATGATGAAGAGGATTTCGCCAAGAAATGCGCTGAGATGGAAAAGAAGATTGAAGAGCGTGACAATATCATCATGGAAAATGAAAAGAAAATGAAAGATATGGAAGTTGAACTAGCCGACCTTCGTGAATTTAAGAAGACTTGCATGGAAAAGGATAAGGCTTGTGCCGTTGAATCTGTCATGAATGAAGTCAAGGACTTTATGAATGATGAACAATTTAAGGCTCTGCGTGAAGAAGGCATGGCTTGCGAATTTGCTCAAATTGATGCTTGGAGCAATAAGGTCAAGGCTATTAGCTTTGAAAGCGTAAAAAGCAATAAGAAGTCTAAGGGCTTTGGCGTGATGAAGTTTAGCGCCCCCGTAGATAATACTATTGAAAAGTCTGGCTCTGTCTGGGAAAGACTAAAAAATCTATAAACAAAATATATTGAAAAGGAGATAATAAATTATGGCTCTAACTTTACATGGTTATGTTAATACTACGAAAATGTGTGCTGAAAATGTTGACGCTATGAACTGTGCTGGCGTTATTAATCAAGATGTTGATAATGGTGTTATCGTTACTCTAGGTTCTATTAATAAGAATGCTTCTACTCCCAATCAATACTATATTCAGGGCTATGAGTACACTGTAGCTCTTGCTTCTAGTACTACGACTGGTGATGTTTGGGTAGTTGCTTCTCCTGAAGTTGGTACTACCATTGATCAACAAATTCTATCTGACCCTCGCTGTTTTTATAATGCAGCTAATCAACCTATGTCTCTAAAGTATCTAGTGGACGGTGTTGACTGCATTGAAGTAACTGCTGAATGCTTCACCGCTGGCCTACCTGATGGCACAACCAATACTTATGCTACCGTAGGTGCAAATGGCAAGCTAACCGCTGCCGCTGCCGCCGCTTCTGGCGCTGGTAAGCCTTATTTCACTCTTGAAGGACTTCATACTGTAACCATTGGTGCTACTGAAGTTCCTACTGCTGTACTTCGTTATCATCGTGCCACTGCTTAATTTAATATAAAATAAAATAGTAAAGGAGATATAAAAATATGGCTATTCTAATTCCTGAAGTTGTACAATTTGCCGCGGGCAATACTGATTTTTATGAAGCCGCTTATGATAACTATCATAACCCTTCTCCTGAAAAGGAAACTCTACTGAATAAGGCTTTCTTTGCTGAGGTTGAACATAAGTCTGGTGTTTCTCGTGATGGTCTAACTACTGAAGCTTGGATGACCCATCCTTCTGTTCAATGGGCTGCTTTTGCAATCGTAGACGCTACTATTGATGCTATTCTACCCTCTGTTCTAACTCCTGCCTTTGGTGTATTTATGGACCTTCGTTATGTTGGTGTTGGTGATATCGCCAAGTTCAAGGTTATGCCCAACTCTCTATATACCGTCAGCAAAGGTGGTCGTGCCGAACGTACTACTTTCCGTCAGCGCAAGCACGCTGGCGATATTATTGTTGCTCCTCAAGAACACATTGTCACCATTTATGTAAATATGTATAGTGTTCTCTCTGGTAAGGAAAGCATTGCTGAATTTGTTCGTCTAGTTGTTACTGCTGTCGAACAAGATATGTATGCCGAAGCTGTTACTGCTCTAACCACTGGCCTAAGTGCTCTATCCGCTCCTTATTCTTATACTGGCGCTTTTGACATGGCTACTCTACTAAACATGGCTGAACAAGTACAAGTTTACAACCAAGGCGTTCGCCCTGTAATTGCTGGTACTGCTGTTGCTCTAATGAATGTTATTCCCGATAGTGCTTCTGGTTATCGTGGTAACTATGACGCTAACGGTGGCTCCATCAATCTGCTTCGTGGTGTCTATGGTTTTGATGTCCTGAAGCTAGATCAAGCTGCTGCTAAGAATGGTGGTCTGGTACTACCAAATGACAAAATCTTTGTAGTCAGTCCTTCTCAAGATAAGCTAGTTAAGGGTGCTGTGTCCAACACTCTAACCAACAGCAATCAATTCTATGATAATGCTGATCTCACTGAAGACTTCACTTATCGTAAGAATTACGCCTTTACTTATGCTTCTGCTGCTAAAGCTGCTGTTTATAACATTACTGACTAATCAAAGAGTTATATAGGAGGGGATCACTCCCCTCCTTTGAATTAAAAGGAAAGAAAGGAAAATATTATGGCAACCAACATAAAAAAAACTTCTGCTACTACCACTTCTACTCCTGTTGCAAAAAAGGAAGAAATTAAAGAAGTAAATGATAATCTTTCTCAAGAAAATGAGCTTCTAAAGAAGCAAATGGAAGCAATGCAAGCTCAGATGGAACTTCTTGTTAAACAAGTAGCTATGAATACAAACACTACTAACACAACCAATCAAAAGCCAGAAAGAAATATTGAATTTATTAATATGGTTCCTGGCACTCTTGTACTAAGAGGCAATCAGATTTGGAAGATTGAAGGCCAATTCAACTCTCGGTCTTTCCTAGAACGTGAAGCCAGAATTATCGTAAACAACATGCAAAATACCATTCGTTCTGGATGTGTATATATCGCAGATTATGATTTTATTCAAGAGAATGAACTGACTGAAGTTTATGATACAATGCTGTCTGACCAGCAACTCAAAGATTTATTCAATAAGAATTTTAAAGAAGTAGTGGAAATTTATAAGACGGTTCCAAAGGCTCAGCAAGATATTATTGTTCGTATGATTAAAGAAAGAAAAGAAGCTGGTGTTCAAATTGATGCCAATATTCTTATCCAAATTGGTGAACTATGCGGGCAAGATTTGCTTCGTGGAGTAGAATATGAAGATGGGGAGTGATAATCATGCCCACCTCATTTGATACAATTATTGATTTAGCTTTGACTCTTATTGACGATTACAAACTAATAAAGTTATACAATCAGAGTCAAACTAAATTTTTAGCATATTGTGATAGTTTACTTATATCGGCGATTCCTAATTTTTTTAGATGCAATCAATCGTTAGAATATACTGCCGAAACTCGCCAATTTAATAATGAACTTACTAATGCTGAGATTAGTATTTTGGCCGACTTATGGATTCTCGAATGGTTTAAGAAAGAAACCCAAGACAGTAGAAAAATCAATGCTCTACTTCAATCTTCTGGATCATTCAAATCTCACAGTGCCGCACAGAACCTCAAAGAAAAATTAACTTATCTTGATGGGCTTCGAGAAAAAGTTGAACAGAAGATGACAAATTATCAATTACAAAATATTGATAACATCTCTATTTAAGGAGATGAAGTCATGTTCAAGAAAGAAAGAATAGATAGAATTTATGAGATTTTAATTCAATTCGAGAAATTACAAAGTCAAGGAACCAATGTAACTGAGGCAAGTTATAGGAACTATATAGATAGGTTAGTAACATGGTATATTGGATATGGAAATGAAGAGATTGAATATGCTTTGAAGGGACTTTATAAATTAGGCATTCAGGCTGAGCATGACACTGTGCGTCGCATTGTTTTTCATATCATTGACATTTTAGATAAGGAGGTGTCATAGTGTCATTGCCTTATTTTGAAAATGCTTTAAGTGGTGGATATTTGCAAACGCCAAATGATTATTTTCGAGATTTACAACAAGCGGCGATTGATAATTTATTTGATTGTACATCTGCTAGATATACTGTTCAAGAACAGGACGCTATTGGCGCTTCTACTTATCATGATATTGATGTATGGCTTGATTATATCGTAGGTACAACTTCCAGTGGCGTAAAGCAAGGAGCCGATTTCACACAGCTTATGTTCAGAGATATTGAGCATCCTGTTTTCCAAGGATTATATTATATTTTTGATAACAATTATCATATTAGCTATTTCTACAATAGATATGATGGGCTTGAAAAGGCGCTTGCTGTTCGTCGTTGTAATAACGCCATGAGAATTGTAGACCCTGAGAATGGATCAATATTTTCTATTCCTTGTGTTATTGATTATGATATGACTTCTCCTAGTCAACAAGTTTCTAGTTATATTATTACGCCAAATAATCATGCTGTTGTAATGGTACAAGGAAATAAAGATACATTACGATTATTTAAATTAAATACTAGATATATTTTTAATGGTAGACCGTTTAAGTTACTGGCATATCAAAATGCTTTACTTCAGGATTTATCGAATCAAAATCCAACTTTATTATATCTTGATCTTTATTTAGATGAAATACATGATAAAGATGACATAGAGAATGGATTGGCTTATAATGGAGAATATATTTATAATATCCAAATTGATGCAGACAATATGGAATTAAGTAATGGAGTTAAGGGGAATTTGTCAGCAACTATTACATTAAATGGAGAAGAAGTTAAAAGAAATGTTTTGTGGGCTAGTTCAAATGAAGATGTGGTATTAATTAATGTTGCTGGTGGTTACACAATCATTGGCCCTTCTGGGTCTAGCGCAACAATTACTGCAACTTTAGATGGAAATCCAAATGTTTCATCTACTATTACTATTCAAGTTGTTGACTCTCAAGTTGTTAAACCATTGATTTTAATTAATCCTGCATTTAATAAGATTCGACAATTTGAATCTATTGATTTTTCAATAGAAGTAATGTATGGAAGCACTCTGTTGGTTCCTCAGAATATAACATTAAGCCTTTCTGAAACAGGACAAGTTCTTTCTAATCAATATCTTACCATAACACAATCGGGAAGTCAATATATTATTACAGCGAATACAGTTGCAACAACTCCACAAATATTATATGTAAGCGTGCAAAACGCTTCACCAGATTTCCAAATTACGGCACAATTTACTCTTAATGTAGTAAGTATGTTAGGATAAGGAGGGAAATAGATGTATAATTCAATGTCTCGTTTACCCTCTATTCCATATAATATATTAACTTACTTATCGCAAGAGGAACAAATTTTATGGAAATTATTGGCATATAATGGTTATGATGCTTTAAGTCAACCTGATCTGACATTTAATCAAAAAATGGACTTGTTATGGAAAGAAGGACCTCAAGAACCTTATAGTGTATTTTTTACTAATATAGTAGATGATGCGATTCCTGAATCTAAGACGATTATGAAGATATATAATTACTATATTCATGCAAAAGATTTATATCTTGCTCCAACTGTATATGCTTTTGATATTCTATATGGTCCAAAGATGAGTCTTGTAAATTATAATGGGATTCCAGTATCAAGATCAGATTTATTTGTAAATAGAATTTTAACATTACTTAATGGAGTTTATGTTGGTGGCGTTGGAAAGCTGGCATTTTTTGATGATATGTCAAGGTATGATTTAGGAAGAAGTGTTGTTGGTAATTCAAAGACATTTACAGGATACCAATTATTCCTAAGTGTTAATGTCGGAGATAACGGGGAGGACGAAGGCTGTGTCAATTGATATAGGTTATTTAAAACATAATTTTTTTTACTTTGACAAGCCAGTTGAATATAAATTAGATTCTGGTTATATATTAAATATTTATCCAATTTATTTAAAAGATAGTGAATACTTTTTATTAAGCAAAGATATATTAGATTATGATAAAAATAGTGTACCTGATCCTAAGGTTATCCAAATGTCTTATTTACAATTTTTATATGAATTTCTATTAAAAGAAGAAATAAATAAACTTGAAACATCAATTGCTAAAAGAACAAATCTTTTAAATAATGAAAATTATGTTAATAAAGCTCCACAAAATATTGTAGAACTTGATAGGGTTAAGTTAAAAGAAGAAAAAGAAAAGTTAGAAAGTTTGAAAAGACTTATATAAAAAAGAAATATTTTAAGTATTTCTTTTTTCATAATTTATTAAATATCGCATATATTAATTAAGGATTAAACATTTTTTTGACAAATTTTTATAAAGATATTGACAACAAAACATATTTTTGTTATATTAGCAATGTTTGAATTTATTGGACTTATTTTATGTAAGTCTAATAAAAATTTAGAAATATGATACACCAGGATGTGTGTATAGAAAGGAGCAGTTATGCCAACAATTAATCAACTTGTAAGAAAGAAAAGAACTGATAAAACAAGAAAGAGTAAATCACCAGTATTAGGAGTAAGATTAAATACTATTGAGAAAACTACATCTAATGTACCAGCACCTCAAAAAAGAGGAGTATGTGTTCGTGTAGGAACTAAAACACCAAAAAAGCCAAACTCAGCTTTAAGAAAATATGCTCGTGTTAGACTATCTAATGGTAAAGAAGTAGATTGTTATATTCCAGGTGAAGGACATAATTTACAAGAACATAGTGTTGTATTAATTCGTGGAGGTCGTGTTAAAGACTTAATCGGAGTTAGATATCATATTGTTCGTGGAACTATGGATACTCAAGGAGTTAAAGATCGTAAACAAGGTCGTAGTAAATACGGAACTAAAAAAGGAAAATAAAATAATTCAACAAAATAATAAAGGAGGAAAAATACAATGCGTAAGAAACAAGCAGTAAAAAAAGATGTTCTACCAGATCCAATATATAATTCTAAAGTTGTTACTAAGTTAATAAACAGTATTATGTTAGATGGTAAAAAAGGAACAGCACAAAAAATATTATATGATGCATTTGAAATGGTTAAAGAAAAAACTGGTAAAGAACCAATGGAAGTATTTAATCAAGCATTAGAAAATATAAAACCTGCATTAGAAGTTAAGGCTCGTCGTGTAGGTGGCTCTAACGTTCAAGTACCAATTGAAGTTTCTGAAGAAAGAAGTCAAGTTCTTGGACTTAGATGGTTAACACAATATGCAAGGCTAAGAGGCGGTCGTGGAATGGCTGAAAAATTAGCAAATGAAATAATTGATGCTTCAAACGGAACAGGAGCTTCAGTTAAAAAACGTGAAGATACTCACAGAATGGCAGAAGCTAATAAGGCATTTGCTCATATGAAATGGTAGGAGGATAATATGGCAAGACAAACTGGATTAGAAAAAACTAGAAATTTTGGTATCATGGCTCATATTGATGCTGGAAAAACAACTACAACAGAACGTGTATTATTCTTAACTAATAAAATTCATAAAATTGGTGAAACACATGATGGTGCTTCACAAATGGATTGGATGGAACAAGAAAAAGAAAGAGGTATTACAATTACAAGTGCAGCTACTACTGCATTTTGGAAAGGATATCGTTATAACATTATAGATACTCCAGGACACGTTGACTTTACAGTAGAAGTTCAAAGAAGTTTAAGAGTACTAGATGGTGCAGTAACACTTTTAGACTCTCAAGCAGGGGTTGAACCACAAACTGAAACTGTTTGGCGTCAAGCAAGTGAATATAAAGTTCCAAGAATTATATTCGCTAATAAAATGGATAAAATGGGAGCAGATTTTGTTTATACATTAAAAACAATTGATGCAAGATTTGGCGTTAATGCTAAACCTATTGAATGGCCAATCGGAGCAGAAAGTGAATTTAATGGTGTAATTGATTTAGTTACTATGAAAGCTTATGAATTTGATGGTACAGAACAAGAAAACTCTACTGAAATTGAAATACCAGAAGATTTAAAACAATTAGCAGAAGAAAAACATATTGAATTACTTGAAGCTATTGCAGAATTTGATGATGAACTTATGGAAAAATACCTTGAAGGTGAAGAAGTAAGTGAACAAATGATTAAAAAAGCAATAAGAAAGGGAGTTTTAAAAGCAGAATTCTTCCCTGTAATGTGTGGAACTGCTTTAGGTAATAAAGGAATTAAATTCTTACTAGATGCTGTTATTGATTATTTACCATCACCACTTGATATTGAAAGTGTAAAGGGAACTAAACTAAATGGAGAACCAGATGAAAGGAAAGTTTCAGATAGCGAACCATTCAGTGCTTTAGCATTTAAAGTTATGACAGATCCATTCGTTGGACGTTTAACATTCTTTAGAGTTTACTCAGGACATTTAACAAGTGGAAGTTATGTACTAAATAGTACAAAAGATGAAAAAGAAAGAATAGGTCGTATTTTACAAATGCATGCTAATAACAGAACTGAAATACCAGAAGTATTTACAGGTGATATAGCAGCAGCTGTAGGACTTAAAAATACAACAACTGGAGATACATTATGTGATGAAAAGAAACCAATTATTCTTGAATCAATTGATGTACCAGAACCAGTTATTGAACTTGCAATTGAACCAAAATCAAAAGCTGATCAAGATAAGATGGCTATAGCACTTGGTAAACTTGCAGAAGAAGACCCAACATTTAAAGTTAGAACTGATGTTGAAACAGGACAAACTATAATCGCAGGTATTGGAGAACTTCACTTAGATGTATTAGTTGATCGTATGAGAAGAGAATTCTCTGTAGATGCTAATGTTGGTAAACCACAAGTTGCTTATCGTGAAACAATTACTAAAGCAGGTGACTGTGAAGGTAAATATATTAAACAATCTGGTGGACGTGGTAATTACGGACATGTTTGGATTAATTTTGAACCAAATCCAGATAAAGGGTATGAATATGTTGATGCCGTTGTTGGTGGAGTAGTTCCAAGAGAATATATTCCAGTTGTAGACAAAGGACTTCAAGATGCAATGAAAACAGGTATTCTAGCAGGATATCCAATGATTGATGTTAAAGCTACACTTCATGATGGTAGTTATCATGAAGTAGACTCTAATGAAATGTCATTTAAAATTGCTGCAAGTATGGCTTTAAAAGAAGCTAAAAACAAATGTAACCCAGTACTACTTGAACCAATAATGAAAGTAGATATTGATGTACCAGAAGAATTCTTTGGTAATGTTATGGGTGATATTACAGCTCGTCGTGGAAAACCACTTTCTCAAGAATCTCGTGGAAATGCAATTCATTTCTCTGCAATGGTTCCACTTTCTGAAATGTTTGGTTATGCAACAAGTATAAGAAGTAATACTCAAGGTAGAGGTTCTTTCCAAATGGTTGCAGATCATTATGAAGAAGTACCAAAATCAATCGCAGAAGAAATTATTAAAAAAAGTGGTAATTAATAATAATTAAAGTAAAATTATAACAAAATAAGCCAAAACAGTTGAAAAATATTCAATTGTTAGATAAAATAATATTGTATAAATTTAAGGAGGAAAAAAATTATGGCTAAAGAAAAATTTAATCGTAATAAACCACATGTTAATGTTGGAACAATTGGTCACGTTGACCACGGAAAAACAACTTTAACTGCTGCTATTACAAAAAGATTAAGTGAAAAAGGTGGAGCACAATTCGTTGATTATGCTAATATCGATAAAGCTCCAGAAGAAAGAGAACGTGGAATTACAATTAACACTTCTCACGTAGAATATGAAACAGATAAAAGACACTACGCACACGTAGATTGTCCAGGGCATGCCGATTATGTTAAAAACATGATTACAGGTGCAGCTCAAATGGATGGAGCTATCCTAGTTGTTGCAGCAACTGATGGACCAATGGCTCAAACAAGAGAACATATCTTACTTGCTCGTCAAGTTGGTGTTCCAAGAATCGTTGTATTTATGAATAAATGCGACATGGTTGATGATGAAGAATTATTAGACCTAGTAGAAATGGAAATCAGAGATCTATTAAATGAATATGGTTTCGATGGAGATAACACACCAGTTATTCGTGGTTCTGCATTAAAAGCTCTTGAAGGTGATAGTGCTTATGAAGAAAAGATCGACGAATTAATGGATGCAGTTGATGAATGGATCCCAACTCCAGAAAGAGATAACGCAAAACCTTTCTTAATGAGTATTGAAGATGTATTCACAATTACAGGACGTGGAACTGTTGTTACAGGACGTGTTGAACGTGGACAATTAAAACTTAATGATGAAGTTGAAATTGTAGGTATTAAACCAACACAAAAAACTGTTGCTACAGGAATTGAAATGTTTAAAAAACAATTAGACTATGCTGAAGCTGGAGATAACGCTGGAGTATTACTTCGTGGTATCACTCGTGATCAAGTTGAGCGTGGACAAGTTCTTGCTAAACCAGGAAGCGTTACACCTCATACTAAATTCACTGCTCAAGTATATGTATTAACTAAAGAAGAAGGTGGAAGACATACTCCATTCTTCGCAAACTACAGACCTCAATTCTATTTCAGAACAACTGATGTTACTGGAGTTATTGAACTTCCAGCAGGTGTTGAAATGGTAATGCCAGGTGATAATATTGAAATGACTGTAGAATTAATTCACCCAATTGCTCTAGAACAAGGAACAAAATTCTCTATCCGTGAAGGTGGAAGAACAGTTGGAGCTGGTTCAGTTTCTTCAATTATTAAATAGTAGTAAAGATGAAGCAAAACTTCGTCTTTTTTTTATCTAAATTTATCAGGAGGCCATTATGGAAGAAAATAGACAAATAGAAAATTATTTATTTAATATGGAAAATTATATTATGACAAATGAAATAACAGCTCAAGAATTTATAGTTTATTATCAAAACATAAAATTATTAATTTTAAATAATAAACTTACTGATCCAA
>ERZ779851.1829-NODE-1829-length-17559-cov-3.978462_pt1 | contig 17559 bp, 13 predicted proteins | sample MGYA00511094_ERZ779851 | MGnify/ENA primary metagenome ERZ779851 (study PRJEB29588, sample SAMEA2155512) | human gut metagenome | biome: human gut; feature: human-associated habitat; material: faeces | place: Denmark | collected 2008/2010 ...
GATGGACTTCCGCCGGCTGGTGGAGATGGAATGCGCAAGGCTTGCCTGCGAGAATATATACGACAGCACGTATGCCGAGATGGAGGGTTGCATTGACGCACTTGAGCAGGGCGGCGACCCGGAGGAGCAGGTGTACCAGTTCCATTACCGGCTGACCCAGGCCTCGGGCAACGGCATATACAGCATGTTTTTCCGCGCGTTTGAGCCGGTGATACGGGCGCTCATAAAACAGCATTACAGCGTTAAGGCGGGGGACGTGCAGGAATCTGCGCGCCTGCACCGCAGGCTGCTTGCCGCCATAAAGGCCAAGGACGAGCAGCAGGCCGTCAGCCTCACCCGTGAGATACTCTCCCAGGGCGTAGCCGTTCTGGAGGAAAGGTATGGGAGTAACGATGGCGTATGTAAAAGATAATCCGGGCATTGTGTAAAAGAAAAGCAGCGATTGCTATTTAACCTCAGATATAACAGGCCATACAGCCGGCTTTCTCCGAAAGAAAGCCGGCTGTATGGCGAAGCGCACACGGAACATTCTGACGATAACGAAGAGACTCTGGATCCTCCAATTATATTGGATATATGCCATGCTCATGTTAAAGCTTATCTTGCGCCGGATTATTTGCACCTGTCCTGATACTCTGAGGGAGTGACGCCGACTATCTTGCGGAACATGCTGGAAAAATAGGCGATATCCCTGTACCCCACCTGTTCGGCCACCTCGTATATTTTTACCCGGCAATCCCGGAGGAGCTGCATGGCTACGTGCATGCGGTACTGGGATAGATACTCCATCAGGGTGTAGTTTGTCTCTTTTTTGAATATATGGCAAAGGTAGCCCTCGCTTATGCCTGCGTTTGCGGCTATGGAGCCAACGCCTATGTCCGGGTCGTTGTAGTGACCCGCAATGTAGGCGAGGGACTCCATTACGTACTTGCTCTTGTCGCCTTTCTTGAGCTGAAGGGCGGGTAGAGATTCCGCGGCGTTGCCCTGCCGGGCCATGAGGCGGGAATGTATGGAGACTATCACCTGCTCCAGTTCGCCATCGTGGAAGGGCTTGAGAAGGTAGTCCGCCGCGCCGTAATGCAGCGCGTTTTGGGCGTACTCAAAGTCGCTGTAGGCAGTGAGTATTATCACCTCGGACTTGCAGCCGGCCTCCCTAAGCCGCTTGAGCATCTCGATGCCGTCCATCTTAGGCATGCGTATGTCGGTTATGATGATGTTGGGCTGGAATTTCAGCGCCGCGTCGTAGCCCTCCTCGCCGTTGGCCGCCTCGCCTACCACGAAGCAGTCCAGCGCCGTCCAGTCTACCGACAGCACAATGCCCCGGCGCACATATGGCTCATCTTCCACAACGAGAACTTTAAGCATCTGTTTCCCTCCTTGTGATGGGCAGCAGCGCGTAGACTGTAGCGCCGCCCTCCGGATTATTCCTGAGGTGAAGCCCGAAATCGGTCCCGTAGTATTTCTTGAGTATAAGGTTTACGTTGTACAGGCCAAGCCGCCCCTCGCGGGCAGGGCCATCCTGTGCAAAGCGCCGTATCACCTCGTCGGGTATGCCGCTGCCGTCGGCCGAGACGCTGCGCCACATGTCGCCGTCGATGGCCACGTAGCCCGCGCCGCCGGCAGGTATGGCTTCGCGCACGACGGCCCGGCGGCCAATCAATGCGTCGGCATTGCTCTTGCGTTCGCCGCGGCGCGAATGCAGGCATTTCAACACAAACGGCCTGACGAAGAAAATGCACAGCAGGGAACACAGGGCGAACACGCCTATCGTGACATACAGCCCCGCGCCGCACAAAGCGGCAATGGCCGAAAGCGCCGCGCCGACGGCAAAGCACGTCATGAAGAAATCGCCTGCGGCAACCTCGGCTGCAAGAAAGAGGAGCGCAACAACTGTCCACGCTTCCCAAAGATGGTTCAGGATGAATTCGTACATGGTATCGGGTTTTAGGTTATTATACAAGGCACGCCTCTATTCAGTCGCCCACGCGCAGCTTGTAGCTGAACGTTATTATGCCGGAGATGTTCTTTGCCCCGTCGCTGTTGAAGTTGAAAACGCCGAAATCGGCTTCCACTCCCACCGCGAACATGCGGCTGAACTCGTAGGCCACGCCGGCCGATATTCCTCCGTCGAAGCGGTTCACGCCCTTTTCGTTGAAAATCTTCTTGGTGTAGAAAAAGCGCTCCGCGTCCTCCTTGTCGGTATCGCCGCGCACCTTTCTGTTGCCTCCCACGCCGTAGGCCACGTAAGGACCGGCGGAGAACTGTATGTAATTGAGCGGCGAAACCTCGAGGTAATAGTTGAACATCACCGGTATCTCGATGTAATTGGCGTTGGTAGAGGTATTCTTCAGCCCGGTGCGCGCGTTGCCCTCGTCGTCGTAGAGTATGTTTCCGTCCTGGTCGCGCATGAAGACGCGCTCGTCCTTGTCCTCATAGCCCTTGACGTAAAAGTATGCGCCCGGCTCAATGCTGAAATTCCCGGAAAGCTCGTGCTCGTACGATGCACCCAGCTTCAGTGCGCCTATGCTTCGCGCGCTGCCGTCGTAGTGCGACGCAAGGCCGCCGCCCACCTTGAAGTTTATGCGCTGTGCCGAAACAGATGAGATTGCAACGAGAAACAGGGACAATAACAAAGCCGTTTGTTTCATATTAATGCGTTTATGTGTTCTACAAAAAAGTTATATTCGTTACGTGCCGGCTTGCGGCGCGGGCTGTTTGCCTTGTGTGCGCACTGCCGTTACTTGAAAAACTGTTTCCAGTCGTCCTTGCGGTATTTCTTGCCGTTGTCGGGTTTGTCGGCTGGGCTGTCCTCGCGCGCATGTCGGTTCTTGCCTTTGGTGCGCTGCTGTTTGCCCCGGCCGTATGCCTCGCCCTGCGAATAGTCTCCGCCGCGCGAATGCGAGTGTTTCGTGCCTGTGGCCTCGGCGTCGTCAACTACAATGCGGCGTCCTTTCATGCTGGCGTTCTTGAAGGCTTTCACCACTGAGCGGGCCACTTCTTCGGGTACTTCGAAGAAAGAACAGTTGGCCGTAAGGTCTATGCGCCCTATCTCTACGCTCCCTTTCACGTATTTGTTTACAAGGCCTATGATTTCGCGCGCATAAACGTTGTCGCGCTTGCCGAGGTTGATGAAAAGCCGCTTGTATCCTTCTTCGGGTTGCACTACGCCGCCGTGCTGTGCTTCGCCGCGCTGGCGTTTCCTGTCGGCGCGGTCGCGTTTTTCGCGCACGGGCTTGTCGTCGGGCTCTACTATTTGCGGCGCATTGGCATAATACTCCACAAACCGCCCGAAGGCCGAGGCTACAAGGCGTTTCACAACGTCTTCCTTGTCCATCCAGTCGAGCTTGCGCATTACTTCGGCCATGAACGGTGCTATCTGCTCCTCGTCTACCTCGGTGCGCTCCAGGCGGTCGATGACGTTGAACAGCTGTTTGGCGCAGATGTCCTTGGGTGAAGGCAGATGGCAGCGCACGAAGTCTTTGCCTATGGTCTTTTCTATCTGGCGTATCTTGCCTTTCTCGCGCAGGTGTACGATACAGATACTCGTGCCCCGTTTGCCGGCACGGCCGGTTCGCCCGCTGCGGTGGGTATAGTTCTCCACGTCGTCGGGCAGGCCGTAATTTATTACGTGCGTTAGGTCGTCCACATCGAGCCCGCGGGCTGCCACGTCGGTGGCCACGAGCAGCTGCACGCGCTTTTGGCGGAACTTCTGCATGGTCAGGTCGCGCTGGGCCTGCGACAGCTCTCCGTGCAAGGCTTCGGCGTTATAGCCGTCCTGTATGAGTTTGTCGGCCACTTCCTGCGTTTCAAGGCGGGTGCGGCAGAATATTATGGCATAAATGCGCGGGTAATAGTCCACAATTCTCTTGAGTGCGGCATATTTGTCGCGGGCATGCACGAGGTAGTACTCGTGGTTCACCTTTTCGGCTCCCTCGTTGCGCGAGCCGACTACGATTTCCTTGGGGTCGGTGAGGTAATTGCGTGCAATCTTCTCGATTTCCTTACTCATGGTGGCCGAGAAGAGAAGCGTGTTGCGGTCGCGGGGAACGCCTTCGAGTATGCGGTCGATACTTTCCGAAAAACCCATGTTGAGCATTTCGTCGGCCTCGTCGAGAACCACATTGTCTACATTGTCGAGCGCGGCAGCCCCGCGCTCCATCAGGTCGATGAGCCGCCCGGGCGTGGCCACTATAATCTGCACGCCGCGCCGCAGGGCGCGTATCTGGCTCGAGATGTCGGCACCGCCGTAAACGGCAAGCACGCGCACACCGTCGAGGTATTTGGAATAGTCTTTCAGGTCGCCGGCTATCTGCAGGCACAGTTCGCGAGTGGGACTGAGCACCACGGCCTGCACGCCTTCCCTCGAAGGGTCTATCTTCTGCAGCAGCGGAAGTCCGTAGGCCGCCGTCTTGCCTGTTCCGGTTTGCGCAAGGGCTATCACGTCGTTTCCCTCACCCAAAAGGTATGGAATTACTGCCTCCTGAATAGGCATTGGCGATTCGTAGCCTATTTCGTCTATCGCCCTGATAAGGTCCGGCACCAGGCCGAGTTCTTCAAAAGTCTTCAATGTCTTATATCTTTGTGTGTGTTAGCTGCAAAGGTAACTATTTTTAGTTCCCCCGCCCCATAAAGCCGGATAAAACAGCGCTGCGGGCGCAAAACTGCCGGACGGAACGGAATGTGCACTTTCTGTTTTCAACTTTGCGCAACGGGGTGCTTTGTTTTTAAAAATATGTCCGACCTATTTTAAAATTCAAGGCACTAATTTCGAAATTCGAGCCACTAATTTTTACCCCTCTTTAAATCCGCTGTAAATCAGCGCTTTATAACTGTCGTTATTTGTCTGTAACCGCGCCGTGCGGCAAAGGCCTTCACCACCCTCGCGGCAAAGGCATGCAATTCGCCCCACGCACACACCGCGCCGGAGGCCATAATTTCATAAATTTGAAGTACTTTTGCCGGCAGAAAGCACCGCGTACCGTATGCGGCGCACACAGAAAAAACTATATTCCAGCAATGACCGAATTTGAGTTTGACGTCGTAGTGGTAGGCGCAGGGCACGCGGGTTGCGAAGCCGCAAGCGCGGCGGCACGCCTTGGCTGCAACACCTGCCTCGTTACGATGGACATGAACAAGATAGCACAGATGAGCTGCAACCCCGCCATAGGCGGAATTGCCAAAGGACAGATAGTGCGCGAAATTGACGCACTCGGAGGGCAAATGGGTATCGTTACCGACAACACGGCCATACAGTTCCGTATGCTCAACCGCTCGAAAGGACCGGCAGTATGGAGCCCGCGCTCGCAATGCGACCGCATGAAGTTCAGCCTCGAATGGCGACGCATACTGGAAAACACACCCAACCTGAGCATGTGGCAGGACCAGGCCGACGAGCTGCTCGTGGAAGACGGAGAAGTGCGCGGAGTACACACCATCTGGGACGTTACACTGCGAGCCAAGGCAGTAATAATAACCGCCGGAACATTTCTGAACGGACTGCTGCACGTAGGACGCCGGAAAGTGCCCGGCGGACGCTGTGCCGAACCGCCCGCACTGCACCTTACCGAATCAATCGCACACCACGGCATACGGTACGACCGAATGAAAACCGGAACACCCGTCCGGCTCGACGCACGCACGGTGGACTTTTCAGTGCTGCCCGAACAGGAGGGCGAAAACGACTTCCACCGCTTTTCATACGTCACAAGCCAAAGGCCGCTGCCGCAACTGCGCTGCTGGATGTGCTCAACCAACACCGAAGTACACGAAATACTGCGGCACGGACTGCCCGACTCACCGCTGTACAACGGACAAATACAAAGCATCGGACCAAGATACTGCCCGAGCATTGAAACAAAACTCGTAACATTCCCCGACCGCGACCAACACCCTCTGTTCCTCGAACCCGAAGGAACCGACACAAACGAACTTTACCTGAACGGATTCTCGTCGAGCATGCCGATAGACGTGCAATTAGACGCGATACACCGCATACGCGGCCTGGAACACGTGCACGCTTACCGCCCGGGATACGCCATTGAATACGACTTTTTCGACCCGACGCAGCTTACACACACGCTCGAATCGAAAGTAATAAAAAACCTGTTCATGGCCGGACAAGTGAACGGAACTACCGGTTACGAAGAAGCAGCCGGACAGGGAATAATTGCCGGAATAAACGCGGCGCTCAAACTGAAAGGCGGAGAACCGTTTGTTCTCAAACGCGACGAGGCTTACATAGGCGTTCTTATCGACGACCTCGTGACCAAAGGCGTGGACGAGCCTTACAGGATGTTCACCTCGCGCGCGGAATACCGCATACTGCTGCGGCAGGACAATGCCGATGAACGATTGACCGAAAAGGCACGGAAAATAGGCCTTGTCGACGATGAACGCTACACAATCTACACCCGCAAGCAGGAAATGGTGCGCCGCATAATAGAATATTGCGACAACACTAACGCCAAACCCAAACAGATAAACGACGCTCTCGAAAAACTCGGCACAACAAAAATCGTTTTTTCCGAGAAAATATCGGAACTTATCAACCGGCCGCAAATTACAATCGAAAAACTCGCCGCATTTATCGAACCGCTGATAAAACTAATCAGCGATGAAAACGGAATAAACCATGAAGTCGTAGAAGCTGCCGAAGTAAAAATAAAATATAAAGGATATATCGAACGCGAACGCAAACTTGCCGATAAGGTTCTGCGTATTGAAGACATAAAAATAAAAGGACGCTTCGATTATTCCAAAATAAACCAGCTCTCGATAGAAGCACGACAGAAACTCGAACGGATAGATCCCGAAACACTCGCCGAAGCGAGCCGCATACCCGGAATATCGCCGAGCGATATAAGCATACTCATGGTTCTTCTAAAACGCTGAACGAACCGCAACGCATTTCCAAGCCATTATATGAGCACTACAATGCCCCATTACCGTTGAGCGGACGGGCATGTTCCACGTGAAACAAAACAAATCATTCCTATTTATAAATTACTGGCCATGAACAAAGAATACATCCTGAACCACCTGCGGAACATTCCAGATTTCCCCAAGAAAGGGATTCAATACAAAGACATCAATTACTTGTTTACCGACGGCGGCGTACTCCGCGAATTTTCGACGGCACTCTACGAATTATACAAAAGCCGCGGAATAACAAAAGTAGTGGGACTGGAAACGCGCGGAATTGTTTTGGCGAGCATTTTGGCCGAGAAACTCGGCGCAGGGTTAGTGATGTGCAGGAAACCAGGCAAAATGCCGGGGCAGGTAAGGCAGCAAAGCTATGCCAAAGAGTACGGAATAGACACCATCGAGTTGCAAGTAGGAAGCATTACGCACGAAGACACCGTTCTAATCCACGACGACCTGCTTGCAACAGGCGGCTCGCTGCTTGCGGCCTATAAACTTGTCTCGTCGTTCGAGCCTGAAAAAATCATGATAAACGTAGCGTTCGAACTTACGAGCGAAGGCCTGCACGGACGCGACATACTTCCAAAAGACACCGAGCTCATATCAATGCTCACCATATAATTCGCTCACTACTTATACACACACGGGAATGCCGCCATGCTGAAAGAAGAAAGAACCAAGCTACAGGAATACCTCAAAGGCATTGTAAACAACCTGCCCGACTCGCCAGGATGCTACCAGTACCTGAACGACAAGGGCGAGGTAATCTATGTTGGCAAGGCCAAGAAACTAAAGCGCAGAGTCAGTTCTTACTTCATCCGCGAGCAGCAAAACATAAAGACGCGCGTACTCGTTAGCAAGATTCGCGACATTAAATATATCGTCGTAAACACCGAGGAAGACGCGCTGCTTCTGGAAAACAACCTTATCAAGCGCTATAAGCCCCACTACAACGTACTTCTTAAAGACGACAAGACATACCCCTCCATTTGCATTACAAACGAGGACTATCCCCGGGTTTTGAAAACGCGGCGCCGCATACGCAACGGTTCGGAGTATTTCGGCCCGTACAGCCACGTGCCTACGATGTACGCCCTGCTCGACGTAATAAAAAACATCTGCCACCCCCGCCCCTGCCACATGGCCATGAAGTGCGAAGGCGTAGAAAGCGGAAAATACAAGGCATGCCTGGAATACCACATCCACAACTGCGCCGCCCCTTGCATAGGAAAACAGTCGCGCGAGGATTACCTGAAACAAATCGAAGCCGCACGCGAAATACTGCGCGGGAACACCAAGGAGCTGGAACGCAAACTGCGCAACGACATGCAGGCATTGGCCGAACAGCTAAGGTTCGAGGAGGCGCAAGTGCTGAAACAAAAATACATACTCCTTGAAAACTACTGCGCCAAGAGCGAAGTCGTGTCGAACATAGTGAACAATGTTGACGTGTTCTCTATCGAAAGCGACGACAACTCCGCCTATATCAACTACATGCACGTCACGAAAGGCATGATTAACCAGGCTTTCACCTTTGAATACAAGAAAAAATTAGGCGAAAGCGACGAAGAACTGCTCACGCTCGGCATTACCGAAATGCGCAACCGTTACGGAAGCAAGGCCCGCGAGATAATCGTACCGTTCAGCCTCGATTTCACGCTCGAAAACGTCACATTCACCGTCCCCCAGCGCGGCGACAAGCACAAGTTGCTCAGACTGTCGCAACTCAACGTGAAGGAATACAAATTCGACCGGCTCAAACAGGCAGAAAAGCTCAACCCCGAGCAAAAGAGCATGCGGCTGATGAAAGAGATACAAAACCAGCTCAAACTCCCCAAGCCCCCGCTCCGCATAGAGCTTTTCGACAACTCCAACATCAGCGGCAGCGACGCAGTGGCAGCGTGCGTAGTGTTCGAAAAGCTCAAACCGGCCAAAAAGGAGTACCGCAAATACAACATCCGCACTGTTGTCGGCCCCGACGACTACGCTTCGATGAAGGAAGTGGTTTTCCGCCGCTACAGCCGTGCCATTAACGAGGAACTTCCCCTGCCCGACCTCATCATCACCGACGGCGGCAAAGGGCAAATGGAAGTGGTAAGGCAAATTGTCGAAGACACGCTGCACTTGGACATACCTATCGCCGGCTTGGCCAAAGACAACCGCCACCGCACGCACGAACTGCTCTACGGCTTCCCGCCGGCTACTATCGGCCTCAAGCAGGAAAGCGTTCTGTTCAAGGTACTTACCAACATGCAGGACGAAGTGCACCGCTTTGCTATCACCTTCCACCGCGACAAACGCAGCAAGCGGCAGCTTGCCTCGAAACTCGACAGCATAAAAGGCGTAGGCGAGCAAACTAAAACATTGTTACTCCGCGAGTTAGGCAGTTTCAAGCGTATAAACGAGGCTTCGCTCGAACGCCTTCAGGAAATCATCGGCAAGGCCCGCGGATTGAATCTTTATTCACAGCTGCACCCCGATTCGCAAGCCTGAAAAACGACTCGGCAAGGCAACTTGAAAAAGAGCATTTTGAGCCTCGCAAAAATATGTCCGACCTATTTTAAAATATGTCTGACATATTTCGAAATATGTGCCTTGTATTTTTTCCTTGGTCCTATACCCGCAAAAATTCACCGCCACACTACCCCGCCGACCGGTGAATATTTTTACGAATAAATAAGTAAATTTGCATTCGCGTTCTAAACCACACCAACATAAATGAGAGCAGTCATACAAAGAGTAACCTCGGCAAGCGTCGAAACCGAAGGACACCCCAAAAGCGAGATAGGCAAAGGCCTTTTGGTGCTCCTCGGCATTGAGAGCGCCGACACCGACGACGACATCGCCTGGCTCGTGAAGAAAACATGCGGCCTCCGCATTTTCGACGACGAGAACGGCGTGATGAACCTTTCGGTCGAAGACATCGGCGGCGAAGTGCTCATTGTCAGCCAGTTCACCCTTATGGCCTCGTACAAGAAAGGCAACCGCCCTTCATACATCCGAGCCGCAGCTCACGAAATTTCCATCCCCATGTACGAGAAATTCTGCAAAGCCATGGAAAGCGCACTGCAAAAGCCGGTTAAAACGGGAGTTTTCGGCGCATACATGAAAGTATCGCTCCTCAACGACGGCCCCGTAACTATATGTATGGATACGAAAAACAAAGAATAAACCATGACACTCAACGACCTTCAGAACGAGGTGGAAAACTGGATTAAGACCTACGGCGTGAGGTACTTCAGCGAACTTACCAACATGGCCTGCCTTACCGAAGAGGTGGGCGAACTGGCACGTATCATGGCCCGCACCTATGGCGACCAGTCGTTCAAAGCGGGCGAAAAGTCCGACCTGGCCGACGAAATTGCCGACGTGCTCTGGGTGCTCACCTGCATAGCCAACCAAACCGGCGTAAACCTCGACCAGGCCATGCGCAAAAACATCGCAAAGAAAACCAAACGCGACAACACACGCCACCTGAATAACACAAAACTAAGAGACTAAAGACTTAACAATATGATACCCGAAGAAAAAGAACACTGCTGCTGCCACGGCGAAGGGCACAGCCACGAAGACGGACATTGCTGCCATAACCACGAACACAGCGCAGAGGGAGAACACCATTGCTGCCACAACCACGAACACGGCGCAGAAGGCGGCCACCATTGCTGCTGCCACCACGGGCACGACGCTGCCGCCGAGGCCGTGAACCTGTACAACCTGATAAACGACACGCTTGCAAAATACGATACCTCGATAGGCGACGAACAGGCCTACCACGCGGCTGCCGGAATAGTCGAGAAGCACGCCGCCGCCAACAACACGGCCGACGTGAAACGCTTCCTGCTCGGCGCCGTGGAGCTTACGTCGCTCAAAGTAACCGACAACGAAGAGAGCATACTCGCAATGGTCGAGAAGGTAAACGGCTTTGCCGACGCATATCCCGAGCTGCCCAACGTAGCCGCAGTTTGCACCTACCCCAACTACGCCTCGCTCGTCAGCCAGTCGCTCGAAGCCGACGAAGTTAGCGTTACATGCGTTTGCGGCGGCTTCCCCTCATCGCAAATGCTGCCCGAAATAAAATGCGTGGAAACCTCGCTCGCGCTCAAGGACGGAGCCGAAGAAATCGACACCGTGCTGCCCGTAGGCAAGTTCCTTAGCGGCGACTACGAGTCGATAGCCGAAGACCTTACCGAAATGAAAGACATCTGCGGCTCCAGGAAACTCAAGGTAATTCTCGAGACCGGCGCATTGCAAAGCGCCGCAAACATCAAGAAAGCCGCCATATTCGCAATGTACTGCGGTGCCGACTTCATAAAAACCTCCACCGGCAAGATTTCAGTAGGCGCAACGCCCGCGGCAGTCTACGTAATGTGCACTGCCATAAAGGATTACTTCGATAAAACAGGCAACCGCACGGGCATAAAGATTGCCGGCGGTGTGAAGACCGTCGAAGACGCCGTGGCCTACTACACCATTGTCAAGGAAACACTCGGCAGCGAATGGCTCACGCACGATTTGTTCCGCATTGGCGCAAGCAGCCTGGCCAACACGCTCATTAGCGACCTTACGGACGGCAACGCAAACTACTTTTGAAACACGCGCGCCGCGCGGCAGCAACAGTTGCAAGCCACACGGCACGTAAGAAAAATTATCTCTGAGATATTTTAAAATATGTCTGACATAATTCAAAATATGTCAGACATATTTTTTCTGCCCCGGCACGCGGCCTTGCGAAACACAGACAAATTCGCAACGCTCCGCCCTATTCCTCCACAAGATAATACACTCCGGCTCCGAGTTCGAGCGTTTTGGCCTCCACTTTTCGGCCAAGATAGTCGTACACCTCGGTTTTTCCCGGTTTCACCGCATACTCATCGCCCGGTATCATGCTCCACAAGGCCGTTATGCGGCGTTTTGCGGGCGTTTCCCATGTTGCGTGGTACTTGCACCCGTCCGTGCGCAATTCAGGGCGTGTAGAGCCTTCGGGCAACATGCGAGCGAGAGTTTCGTAAGCATGAAAGGCCGGCTTTGGCGAAAAATCCTTGTGCACAATGCCGTAATACGACTCCCAGTCCGCCGGATTCTTCTCGAAAGCCCGCAGATGATACCAGAACACGCGGTCCAATCCGTAGGCGAACGAGATGATGAAAGCCCGCGCCACGCGCTGCGCCTGAATCTTTTCGTTGCGCACAGGCGAGTCAATGCGAGTCTGTATTATTATGTTGCCTTTCAAGTCGCTGCGCAGCTTGTAAACGGCCGCCACCGGCTCGTGCACGTCCTTAGTTCCTGCAAGTATGAGCGGTATGAACTCGTCGCCCGTGCGCAGGTTGGCCGCGCTCAGGTAACGCGCCGAGCTCGAGGGCGAGAACATCCACCTGTACTGCAAATCAACGCCCTGCGCGGCGTCGGTCCACGTTGGAATCTCGGGCAGGCCGCGTTTCTTTGCCTCGTCGCCCCACCAGTAAACAAAGCCCAGGTGCAGGGCGGCGTGCACGTCGGACGGTCGTGTAACGTACCCCTTGTTAGTCCAAGCGTTGTAGTAAAACGGCACGCCGTTGGGGCATATCAGCGTACCGCCGCGGCGCACGTAATCAATCACGTCGGCCTCGAACGCCTTGGGGAAGTACTCGCCGTAGGCTGCAAGCAGGAAAGGCGTTTCCTTGGGGTCGAGAGACTTTATCTCCTTGCACTTTATGTACCTCACGCTGCGGAAAACGGTAAAATAATCCTCGTCCTGCTCGGTGGAGAGCTGGATGTCGTGTTCCGGGTCGCACACTGCGGCCAATTCCCCCTGCCCGGGCGCGAGACCTACTTTGCTGCAGGCATACGGCACTACCTCGCGCCAGAAATCCTTGTGCGACGACATGCCCGGCGGCGTGGAAAAACCCGTCTCGGTGAGCCACAGCGGTTTCTCCCACCCTTGCAGGCGCATTACGTCGGCTATGCGGCGGAAGCTGCGGGGCAGCTCCTCGGGTGAGTTGTAGGAATGAAAGTTCATCACGTCGAAAGCCTCCACCGTGCCCGGCTCGTTGCACACGCGCGTAAGGAAAAGGCTGTCGGCCTCCCCCATTCCGCCGAACACCACCTTGTGCCCGCCGTCGGCCGCACGTATTATTTTCGAGGCCTCGCGCAGCATGAGGGCATAATTTGAGGCCAATTCTTCGGGCGGGAACTTGCGTTGCAGGTTTATCTCGTTCACTATCTCCCAGTAAGGCACGCGCCCGGCATAGCGTTGTGCCACGTGCGACACGTATTTGCCGTATGCGTCCATGTCCTGCCAGCCCCAGCCCTTGTCGGTCGTTCCCACTACGATAGGCAGCAGCTTCATGCCCGCCGAGTCGCAACTCTCGAGCACGGCGTCGAACACAGTGTTGTCGGCCTTGTACTTTCCTTTAGGAAAAACCGTGGAAAAATCGAAGTCAGAGCGTATCGTGGCCGCTCCGGCGCGGAGCGCGTGGGCTATGTCGTCGTGGCGGAGGTCGAAGTCCATGCTGCGGCGCGTGATGTGCGAGCAAACGCCGTAGGCGTCGCGCAACACCGGTGAACACGGGAACAACGGCTCCACCTTGCGCATTTGCGCACCAAGCGGAAACGCCACCGAAACCGCCACCAAGGCGGCAAAAAACTGTCGTACTGTTTTCATGGCCCGGAATTTGGATTATCGGTCATAAAGATAGGCATTTCGGGCACGCCGCGCGCAAAAATCCCTGCCTTATCGCAAAAAAACGCATTTTCCGCGCCAAGCGGCCGACAGAGGCGGGAGGCCTCTCCAACGACTTCCGATAATGAATATCCATTCATCCTGGAAATATTCCCAAGAGGCCATTTCGGAGGGTTAAAATACCACATCGGAAAACCCCTCCCGCAGAAAGAAAAAAATTAGTGCCTTGTATTTTAAAATATGTCCGACCTATTTCAAAATATGTCCGACCTTTTTTTACCCGCCCGGAATGCCCGTAAATACAGGTGGTGCACGAGGTGACATTTCCCCCACCCCGCAGGCGGCTTTTGCGAGTGCATGGTTATTCTCTTTCACGCATAAATATGCAGCGCGGAGAGTGGCACTGCCCCATGCGGGAGGACATAAAAAATGCCGACTGATTCCTCTGCCGGCACGTTATGAGGTTGTAAAATACGTTACATTTTCCTTTCGACCACGAAATCGATGTATGCCATGAGTGCGTCGCGCACGGCCTTGTTGGAATATCGCGATACAATTTCGCGCGCTTCGTTGCGGAACCGGTCCATCACCTGTTCGGCATACTCTATACCGCCGTTTTTCTTTGTAAAGTCCACAAATTCGCCGATTTCATCGTGCGAAACAGTGCCGTCCTTCACCTTTGCGGCTATGTCGAGCATACGTTTGTCGCCGGTGGTTTTGAGCACGTGTATTGCCGGCAACGTCAGTTTGCCTTCGCGCATGTCGTTGCCGGTAGGCTTGCCTATCTCGCTGCCTTCGAAATAGTCGAAAATATCGTCGCGAATCTGGAAACACATGCCTATTATCTCGCCCAAGCGGTGTGCGTCGGAAATTTCGCTTTCATCAGCCTGCGACGAGACAGCGCCAAGTTCGGCACAGGCAGCAAAAAGCTCGGCCGTCTTGTGGCGTATCACATCATAATACGACTGCTCCGAGATTGCGCTGTTCTTGATGTTGGCAATCTGCTTCACCTCGCCGTCGGAAAGCAGCTTGCCCAGCGAAGAAATGCGCCTTACAATGCGCATGCTGTCGGTGAGCGTGGCCTGTTCGAGCGACGTCGAGAGTATATAGTCGCCCACAAGCACTGCTATCTTGTTGTCGTAAACAGCATTGACAGAGCTTTGGCCGCGGCGCTCGTTGCTTTCGTCAACAACGTCGTCGTGCAGCAGGCTGGCAGTGTGAAGCAGCTCGAGCGTAATGGCCGAGCGGTAAGCCGCCTCGCCCACAGTACCGAACTCGCGCGCCACAAGCAGAACAAGCACCGGGCGCATCATCTTTCCGTTGCGCCGGCGCACATGCCCGAGCACCTGCCCGAGCAAATCGTCCTCGTGCTGGAGTGCGGCCTCGAATTTTTCGCGATATACCTTCAATTCGCGCGAAATTGGCTCGTATAACTGCTCTAATGTTACCATACTCGCGTTTTGAGGTACAAAAGTACTAATAAATTGCAACCTGTTGCCCGATTTTAGCTACATTTACCGTAAAATTGGGATATATGAACAAATTATACCTGCTCGACGCTTACGCTTTGATATACCGCGCCTATTATGCGCTCATCCAAAAGCCGCGAATCAACTCGAAAGGAATGAACACCTCGGCCATTTACGGCTTTGTCAACACGCTCGAGGAAGTAAGGACACTATTCTCGCCCACTCACCTTGCCGTGGCCTTCGACCCCGCAGGCAAGACTTTCCGACATGAGATGTACGAGCCTTACAAGGCACAACGACAGGAAACTCCGGAAGACATACGCAAATCAGTGCCTGTAATAAAGGACATCATAAGAGCCTACAACATACCCATACTTGAAGTGGAACACTATGAGGCCGACGACGTGATAGGTACCGCAGCAAGCCGCTTTGCCTCGGCAGATACGGAGGTTTACATGCTTACTCCCGACAAGGATTACGGGCAACTCGTCGGACAAAACATCTGGATGCTCCGCCCGATGAAAGGCGGAACTTTCGAAAAGCTCGGCCCCGACGAAATAAACGCAAAGTACGGAATCGACAGCCCGAAAAAGGTAATCGACCTGCTCGGACTAATGGGCGACAGCTCGGACAACATACCGGGCTGCCCGGGAGTGGGCGAAAAAACCGCCGTAACACTTATAAAACAGTTCGGCGGAATCGACGCACTGCTCTCCGGAAAAGACCAGCTCAAAGGTGCGCTGAAAAACAAGGTAACCGACAACGAACAACAGATACTGCTTTCGCGCGACCTCGCAACCATACGCACCGACATCCCCCTGCCCTTTTCGCTCGACGAACTGAAACTGCACGACATCGACCGGGAGGAGGTGCGAAAACTGTTTTCGGAGCTCGAGTTCCGCAGCCTTTTGTCGCGTGTTCTCGGAGAAGGCAAAAAATCCGCCCGCTCAGTGCAAATTGAAGGCGATCTCTTTGCCGTAAATCCGACCGAGGGCACGGAAGTTCAGAAAAAAACGAATCTCAGAGGGCTAAATTCGGTTACTCATACCTATAAACTCGTTGAATATGAGGAAGAAATGCGCGCGTTAAGCCAAAAATTCCTGTCAGCCAAAACTCTCAGTTTAGATACTGAGACCACCGGAACCGACGCTATGACAGCCGAGCTCGTAGGTCTGAGCTTCGCCGTCGAGGAATTCGAGGCATATTACATACCTGTGCCGCCCGAACGCGAAGAAGCACAAAAAATCGTCGACATCTTCAAACCCGCATACGAAAATCCGTCGTCGCTCAAAACAGGCCAGAACATTAAGTACGACATGCTCGTGCTGGCACGCTACGGGGTAGACATAAAAGGAAAGATGTTCGACACCATGGTGGCGCACTACGTCCTGCAACCCGAACTTCCTCACAACATGGACGCGCTCGCCGAGCAATACCTCGGTTACTCGACCATAAAAATCGAAGAACTCATAGGCCCGAAGGGCAAGAAGCAGAAAAACATGCGCGACCTCCCACCCGGCGACGTCTACGAGTACGCATGCGAGGACGCCGACGTAACACTGAGGCTCAAGAACGCACTTCACGACGAGCTCGTGCGCAACGACGCAATTCAGCTGTTCGAAGAAGTGGAAATGCCGCTCGTGCGCGTGCTCGCAGCCATGGAACTCACCGGCGTGCGTATCGATACCGAAACGCTGCGCGAGACATCCGAGCTGTTCACCCTGCGCATGAACAAACTGGAAGAGGAAGTCTTTGCCCTTGCAGGCGAGAGTTTCAACCTTTCTTCGCCCAAACAGGTGGGCGAAATACTTTTCGACAAGCTGAAGATTGACGAACGGGCCAAACGCACCAAGACCGGACAGTATGTAACCTCCGAAGAAGTGCTCGAAAAGCTCCGCCCGCGCCACGAGATAGTCGACCGCATACTCAATTACCGCGGACTGAAGAAACTTACTTCCACCTACGTCGACTCGCTCCCTACCCTAATAAATCCCTCCACAGGAAAGATACACACGTCGTTCAACCAAACCGTAACCAGCACCGGACGGCTAAGCTCCAGCAATCCTAACCTGCAGAACATACCCGTGCGCGGCGACGACGGCAAGGAAATACGCAAGGCATTCATTCCCGAGCCTGGCTGCACGTTCTTCTCGGCCGACTACTCGCAGATAGAACTGCGCATAATGGCCCACCTGAGCGGCGACAAGCACATGATAGAAGCCTTCCTTGAAGGCGACGACATTCACGCCTCGACCGCAGCAAAGATATACCACAAACCTATCGGCGACGTTACGCGCGACGAGCGGCGAAAGGCCAAGACGGCCAACTTCGGCATTATCTACGGCATTTCGGTGTTCGGGCTGGCCGAAAGGCTAAACGTGCCGCGCAGCGAGGCCAGGGAACTGATAGACGGTTACTTTGCCACTTATCCGCGCGTGCGCGAATACATGGACGAGAGCATTGAACGGGCGCGCCGGCAGGGATATATCGAGACGTTGCTGCGCCGCC
>ERZ779851.1839-NODE-1839-length-17480-cov-30.774864_pt1 | contig 17480 bp, 12 predicted proteins | sample MGYA00511094_ERZ779851 | MGnify/ENA primary metagenome ERZ779851 (study PRJEB29588, sample SAMEA2155512) | human gut metagenome | biome: human gut; feature: human-associated habitat; material: faeces | place: Denmark | collected 2008/2010 ...
CGCTTTGTTCCTGTAAGTAAGCCAAATTCCGAAAGAAAGGAGGAGCCGTGGTATGAAGAAGAATATGACTAAAAAGAAGTACATTGCAGACCTTAACGGCCTGCCGTATCTGATGAGCCTTGAGATGGTTGCAGGCTTAACCGGACTCAGCTATGAGACCATTAAAAAGCATTGTCAAAAGGGTGCCATTAAAGCCTGCAAGATAGGCCGTGAATGGCGCATCAATAAAGACGATTTCTTGGCACTGGCCAGATACTTGCAGCAGTAAGAGGAGTGAGAATTTGTCAAAATACTATATCGAAAACGGCAGCTTCTGCACAAAGGTGTATATTGGCTCCGATGAAAACGGCAAGCCGAAATATAAAAAACTTAAGGCAGATTCCGAGCGGGCGTTAGACAAACGGGTCAGAGAGTTTCGGAGCAACCTAAAAAGCGGAATGAGTTCGGTTAAAAGCTCCGCTACTCTTGAAAAGTGGACAAATGACTATCTGGACAATCTATATCAGGATGTTTTGTGTGAAAACTGCACGACAGCAGAGTACCGTATGACAAAATCACGGCTGAATTATTTTGTTGAATACGAAAACGGAATTTTTGCCAAGACAAGCCTCGACAAAATCTTGCCTACCGATATCCAGCCCGCAATAAACCTTCTTTTCAGCCAAAATCCGGCAACTCATAAAAGGACAGCAAAGCGCACTCTCGTGCGTTACATCAGAGCACTCAGAAATGTTTTTGAATTTGCAAGGAAAATGAGGGCGTATAATTTTGCAAACCCGTGCGATGACGTGACCATACCTAAAAAAGCAATTGAAAGCAAACGAAATGCCGTTAATGAATATACGATCAGGCTAATTCTTACAACCGAACACCGTGCGCGCCTTGCTGCGATGACTTTCCTCCTTGCGGGACTTAGACGCGGTGAACTCACGGCTCTGACATGGGACGATATCGATTTTGAGGCAAAAACCATCAACATTAGCAAGTCGTTTGACTTTAAGAGTAATACAATAAAAGAACCTAAAACTTCAGCAGGAAAGAGAGAAGTCGTGATAAGCGATTGCCTGTGCGAAGCATTAAAAAAGGAAAAATCAGACTCGCAAAGCAAGTATGTTGTTGCAAAACAGCGAGGCGGCATGATGACGGAAAGCGCATGGAAACGTCTGTTTGAATCATATATGGATGCTTTGAAGGCAGCAGATAAGCGAACCAAAGAAAACGGAGCAGCAACAAATAACGATGTACTTGAGCCGTTCACACCGCATGTACTTCGACATACATATTGCTCTATGCTCCAATGGATCGGGGTGGATATCAAGACAGCGCAGGAGCTGATGGGCCATAATGACTACGAAGTAACGGCAAATATCTATACCCACGGCAGCTCAGCCGCAAAGGAAACCGCCGCTGTAATGCAGAATGAGTTCATCTCTGGATTGCTCAAATAAGCGGTATGCCAAAAGCGGGAGAGGTCAGCCTCTCCCGCTCTGTTGCAATGCTTATTTTTGATTATTAATCCGGTACATATAACGCATATCCGACTATGGATTGTGTATCGCTTGCAGACGAACTCTAGAGCCGCGTATTATAACCCTCAACTCAACTATTCCGCTTTAGCTTTTTTGATAAATGAAACGACATCGCCGACTGTCTTAAAACTGCCAATGTACTTATCAGGTATTTCAATGTCGAATTTGTCCTCTATCTGACATACAAGCTGCACTAAGTCATATGAAGATAGCCCCAGATCCAAACGAATAATTGAAGATTCGGTTATTTCAATATCTTCTTTTCCAGTGTAGTCACGAATTATTTGTTCTAACTTATTGATCATAATTTGTCTCCATCCTATTTATGTCGCATAATTTTTTTAGTTGTTGTCTTATCAAATTCATAGTCGCGGAATTTGACTTGTGTGATTTCTTTATATGGTGGCAACGACCTATTCATGGTTAAAATTTTCTGTTGTATCGCATTTCTATCGCTTTCGGTGTATATTTCCGCCGTTAATTGATCGTTTTCACCGTAGACAAGGACTTCCTTGATTTCCGGGATTTCATCGTGCAACTTCGACTCAAGCTCCTCGGGAGATACATTTTTGCCGTTCGACAGGATTATAAGGTTTTTTTCTCTGCCGGTTATGTACAGCAACCCATCTTTGTCCTGATATCCGAGATCGCCTGTTTTAAACCATCCGTTATCAAACGCTTCATCGGTGGCTATGTCGTCTTTGTAATAGCCTAAGAATAGCGTTTCTCCCTTTAATTGAATTTCTCCGTTAGCGATTCTGCATTCGATTCCGGGGTTTACGCAGCCAACGCTGCCGATTGAGAAATGCTTATTTCGCATTGTCGCCACGATTGGAGAAAGCTCGGTTATACCGTATCCGTTTGTCAGCTTTATTCCCAAATCATCAAAGCCGGTTATATACTTTTCTTCAATTGCCGAGCCACCGGAAATAATCATTTCAAGCTTGCCGCCGAACCCCTCATATACTTGCTTAAAGAATGCACGGCGCAGATCTATTCCGATTTTTCTTAAGAAATTGCTGATTTTAATTGATATTATTAGCTGCTTTTCTTTACCATTGCTTCTTGCATTTTCCCAGATCCCGTTATATATCGCCTTTACCAACAGCGGAACTATGGAAATATGTCGCGGAGAAGCGAATCTGATATCATCCATAACGCGCTTTAAACTGGTGCACACATATACCCCATGCCCCAATATAAGCTGATCCAAGACGCATGCCATCCAGCCAAAAGCGTGATAAAGAGGGAGTATTGCCACGGTACCTTCGGGCGCATACAGATTCTGAGCGCTTCGAATTGCATCTCTTACTAAAGAATGGTGGCTCAGCATTACCCCTTTTGGGCTCCCGGTAGTGCCGGATGTGAAAACAATAGCACATATTTTATATGGATCAATTTCATAATTAAGGAAAGAGACGTCTCCGTTTGAGATTTGCTTATGCCCCTCTGCGATGTATTCCGATACGGATTTCATGCTCAACAGCTTAACGCCGGTGCCTTCAGCCTCTTCTTTATAGCTGCTTGAATGTATTATTAAATCAACGTCAGCTTTATATGCCAAAGACTTTAAGCTCTCTGCGTCATTTTCTTTGTCGAGCGGGACCACGATGTTCCCGCCGTTCACAACGGCAAAATACGCAACGATCCACTCATATGAATTTTCACCGAGGATCGCTATGTGTTTATCGTGCATTCCGATGCTGTACAGATAGGTGCCGAAAGCATCAACGCCTTTTTTCAGCTGCTCGAAGCTGATACTAATGATTTCGCCTTTCTTTCTGTACCATATGGCTGTTTTATTACCGTATGTGTCCGCGCAGAAATCAACGAGCTCTTTCATGTGCTGAACTTCAGGCACTTTATAGTATGGATATTTTTTATTTTTGTGTTTCACGTTCACCACCAGCCTTTAAGTATCCGATTTTTTTGAAATATGCAATATATTTTTGAATATAGTCGATATCAGTTTCCGACCATTCAAATCCGAGCAGCTTAAGATATTTAACGGTGAAATCGTTTTCAATATAGATGTTGCTCTCATAGTTGAGCTGATCGTTTTCGTCGATATCATTTATGAATGTCTCAAAAATATGCTGTGTGCCGCTCGCCTTTGCTGTTGCACGAAGCAGCTCTGTGAACTCCGACCCGCCCACGGTTGTTATGACACATCCGAGTCGGTTCAGAATTTCAAGCAGCCTCTTCATATACACAACCTTTGTGCTGTTGATGTGAAAGACGGTTTGTTTTGTATTGAAATGCCTGACGATTGTCATAACGGCGTTTGCGGCCTCGTCAATCGGCGTGAATTCGCTGTACAGGTCATCCTTTACAAGGTAATCCGGCACTTTCCCGAGCTCTATAATTCCGCCTAACCTCCTTAGGAAGGCATTGCTTTCGTAATTTCTTTGGAATTGCCCGTCGGAAAGCCTGTTTGTGAGATTTCCCATACGCATAATGTTTGCCTTCAGGCCTTCTGCCATCGCGTCAAGCACGGCCTTCTCCGCCTCAAATTTGCTGCGGGCATAAACATTATCGAGCGGCTGGCCGATATACAAGCTGCTCTCGTAGAAGTGCTTTTCTTCCTTACTGACATATCCGTCAAATTCATCGCCGAAGCTGTTGCCGGACACGCTTAAAGTCGATGTGTGGATCAGCTTTGAGCCGGATTCCTTGCAGAATTCAATCAAGCGCTTTACCGTTTCAACATTCACTTCATAGAAATACTTGTATGAGCCATAATGTTTAACGCTGGCAGCGCAGTTTATGACCGTGTCGACTTTTTTTCAGCAGCTCTTCATATTTTACTGTTGAAAGGTCAAATCCGTCTCTCTGCAAATCGGCGCAAACGACCTCGACCCTGTCGGTGTCGGCGTATTTATCGCCGAAGTAGAATCGCAGCATTTCTCTTAGACGGCTTGCGCTGTCGTTGTTGTCGTTGCCCCTGACAAGGCAATACGCAGTTCCGCTGTCGTTATCAAGATAATCGGCGAGAATGTGTATACCCAAAAATCCTGTTGCGCCGGCAAGAAGAATATTACCGACCTGTGTTTTGGCGGGCTTTGCGATTTGCTCAATCGTGTTCCTCGAGAGAACGGAATCGGCTTTGCTGAAATCTATATTGTCAAAAGAAACGATCTGTCTGTCGCCGCTTTCGATGCACTCGCAGAGTTCTTTGACTGTCGGGTAATCAAAGACGTTTTGAAGCGAGAAGTATATTCCGCCATTGTGCGCTTTGGACACAAGCTCGATAGCCTTAAGCGAATCTCCGCCGAAGTCAAAGAAATTGTCTGTTATGCCGACAGAATCGAGGCCTAAAACTGTCTCGACAAATGCGCAAAGCTGCTTTTGAAGCTGCGTTTCGGGCGCAATATGCTCTGTGTCGCGGCAGAAGCAGTTCAAGTCAACTTCTGGCAGCGCTTTGCGGTTGACCTTGCCGCTTGAGGTAAGCGGCATTTCAGCAATATGTGTAAAGATGTGCGGCAGCATATATTTCGGCAGCTTTTTGCCGATTATGCTTCTGATCTCCTTTGCCTGCTTCTCCTCGCCGGTGTAGAATGCGCAGATAAGCTGCCGCCCTTCGGCGTTTTTACGCACGACGACAACGGACTGCGAAACCCCGTCAATGGAATTCATGGCATTCTCGATTTCTCCAAGCTCTATGCGCAGGCCGCGGATCTTCACCTGGAAATCGTTCCTGCCGACGTAGACGATGTTGCCGTCCTCACGCCAATAGGCGAGGTCGCCGGTTTTATAGAGCTTTCCCTTGCCGAACGGGTTATCAATGAATTTCTCCGCCGTCAACTCCGGGCGATTCAAATATCCGGCGCCGACCCCGTCACCGGCAATGCAAAGCTCACCGGTAACGCCTATCGGTGTGATTTGCATATATTTGTCTGTTATGTATATTTGCGTGTTTGCTATCGGTTTGCCGATGTGTATATCAATTCCGTCATCCCTGTTCAATTTGCCACCGATGTCCCATACACTGCATTCGCTTGGGCCTATAGGGTTATATACTTGAGCATTTGGAGACTTATCATACAATTGAGCAAGCAACTCAGGAGCTAAAGGTTCACCAGAAGTGCAAACGCAAGTTAATTGCTTCAGAGCACTACAATTGTTCTTGTCATTAAAGTATATTTTGAGCCTTGTGGGAGTTGTCATTACAATATTTACAGCGTTTTTGGATATAACTTTTAAGAATTCCTCCTGAATTGTGCTTTCACTATCATCAAGGATAACGGTAGTGTATCCGTTGGTAATAGGGAGTAATGATTCAGCAATAAAATAGTCAAATGACACGCTGTTAACGCATGAAAAAACATTGCTTGCATTGTTTCCTAATGTCTCAAGCGTATTGTTGTTTTTGCAGAAGTTCAAGAGCCCTTTACCTGTAAGTGCACACCCTTTCGGAGCCCCGGTGCTTCCAGAGGTATAGATAGCATAACAAACACCTGGATTGTTTATCGTGACAGCTGTTTGGTTTGGTTTTATTCTCTCAAACTCATCAATAGTAACCAAGTTTTTGCTGATATTATAATCGCTTAAATCGTCTGAAATCAAAAGACTAACGCCGCAATCTTTGCACATGTATTTAATTCTGTCAGATGGATATCGTTTGTCAACCGGAAGAAAAACAGCACCGATTTTCAAGACTGCGAGCTGAAATAAAATGAGTTTGTGGCTTCGTTCAATATGAACAGCAACCACATTTCCTTTTTTTGTGCCAAGGGTTACCAATTTGTTGGCGTATTCTTGAACCATCTTGCTCAACTCAGAATATGAAAGCAAAAGATCTTTAAAGATAACTGCTATGTTATGGGGGCTCTTTATTACCTGCTCCTCAAAAAGCTGGTAGATGCATTTATCTTTGGGATAATCAACGGCTGTGTCGTTGAATTCATAAAGCAGCTTTTGTTTTTCACTGTCCGAAACTGCGTTTATATCTTTTAGTGCTTTTTTGTCATCAAGAAGTTGGTCGAGTATCAGCTTAAATCCGTCAATATATCTGTGAATCGTTTCTCTCTTAAAGAGATCGGTGCAGTACTCCGCCATAATAACAACATCTTCATTTCTCGGCATCACATTAAATGTGAAATCGTATTTTGATGTTGTTATGGGTATAGGCAGCAGCTCGGCTTTCTTATCGCCGAACATAACATCCGTCATCTGCTCGCTTTGATACGCAAACATAACGTCAAACAAGGGGTTACGGTTTGACGCCTGTATGTTTAACTTTTTTACAAGCTCTCCGTACGGATATCCCTGATGTGCTATTGCCGCCACCGAATTATCCTTAACTTCCAGCAAAAAATCTGCCACGCTTTTTGTGCCGACAGGTTTATTGCGCAAAGCTATCGTGTTGACAAACATACCGATGGTCTCAAGATAATTTGCGCTTCTGCCGCTTATCGGCATACCTACAATTATATCCTCGTCACCGCTGAATTTTGAGAGCAGGATATTAAACGCCGCCATATAAAAAACATAGGGCGTGATATGATGCTTTTTGCAGAATTCCGAGATTCTATTATGCAGCGATATATCTATCGAGTCATAAATCGCATTTCCGTTGAAGCTCTGCTTTTGTCCGCGCTTGAAATCGGTGTTCATTTCAAGCGCGGGTATCTCGCTGTCATAGACGGTAAGCCAGTATTTTTCATCTTCGCTGTGATCCTTTTCTTCCGCAGCGAATTGTTTGTAGGGAGTTGGGGCAGCGCCAAGCTCTCTGCCCATATACAGCTCATTCAACTCCCTGAAAAATATCGGCATCGAGCCGCCGTCGGATATGATGTGATGCATATCGATCATAACCGTATTTTTATAAATCCCCGCTCTCATAAGCGGAGCTTTTGACAGGTCAAACGGGCGAATGAAAGCGGATATATCTCCGCTGTTTAAAATTTCAACTCGGCATTTGGCGGAGTCATCCGATACCTGCATTATCTGCCCGTCTCTGTTTTCAAAATATGTGCGGAGGCTCTCGTGGCGTGCGACGAGTCTGTCGAACGCCCCTTGCAGTCTATTGATATCAACTTCATCGACCTTAAAGGCAAACGGCACATTATAGGTGGTGCTGTCTGTGTTTAAGCACTGAGCGGTATATACACGCATTTGGGCGTCCGAAGCGAGTATATCGGGCAGCAGCGGCAAAGCGTCTTTTTGAGAGTCGATATTTTTAAGACTTGCCGCAAGCTCCTTGATCGTTTCACATTCGAATATCGTTTTGATGTCGACTTGATACCCTGCGCCCTCAAGCTGTGAAACCACTTCGATTGCTTTCAGGCTGTCACCGCCGATATCAAAGAAATTGTCGAGTATGCCGACTTTATCGCGGCCGAGCACTTTTTTAATTGCCGTTACAAGGGCTTTTTCTTTTTCGGTACTCGGTGTAACATATTCAACTTCGCTGTCGGTTAAACTCAAGTCGATTTCGGGCAGCGCCTTGCGGTTGACCTTGCCGCTTGAGGTGAGCGGCATTTCAGCAATATGCGTAAAGATATGCGGCAGCATATATTTCGGCAGCTTTTTGCCGATTATGCTTCTGATCTCTTTTGCCTGCTTCTCTTCGCCGGTGTAAAATGCGCAGATAAGCTGTCGCCCTTCGGCATTTTTACGCACGATTACAACGGACTGCGAAACCCCGTCAATGGAATTCATGGCATTCTCGATTTCTCCAAGCTCTATGCGCAGGCCGCGGATCTTCACCTGGAAATCGTTCCTGCCGACGTAGACGATGTTGCCGTCCTCACGCCAATAGGCGAGGTCGCCGGTTTTATAGAGCTTTCCCTTGCCGAACGGGTTATCAATGAATTTCTCCGCCGTCAACTCCGGGCGATTCAAATATCCGGCGCCGACCCCGTCACCGGCAATGCAAAGCTCACCGGTAACGCCTATCGGTGTGATTTGCATATATTTGTCTGTTATGTATATTTGTGTGTTTGCTATCGGTTTGCCGATGGTGATGTCATTTTCTATTTTTCCATTCGTTGCCCAAACAGTTGTTTCCGTGGGGCCATAAATATTAAATATCTCGGCTTTTGTAATCTTTCTCAGTTCTTCAACAAGTGAATTGTCAAGCGTTTCGCCGCCGAGAATAATCGCCTTTACCTGCTCAAGATAATCGAGATTCCGATTACTTGAGATAAGTGTTTTCATCTTCGTTGGTGTTGTCTGAATGACATCAGCCGGTGTTAACTTGAGAAGCGCATTCAATTCCGACTGCGATTTTGATTGCTCTTCATCCGCAAGGATTATTTCCATGCCGTTTGTAAGCGGCAAAAGGCTTTCGGTAACAAAAATGTCAAAACACACCGTAGTCACAGAAACTATACTTTTATATGTGCTCTTAATGATTTTGTGAACAACATTATTATTGTTATCCACATAGTTTGCCACACCTGCATGAGATAAAAGAGTCCCTTTCGGTTTACCCGTTGAACCTGAAGTGTAGATACAATAGCATATATTATCGCTTGACATATTAACGCAGGGGTTAACAGTACTGTTGTTTTGGAGCAATTTTTTAATATTGTTTTCGCTGATTAGCAACTTTGCGCCGCTGTCCGAAAGCATATATTCAATCCTGTCCTGCGGATAGTCGGGGTCGATCGGCAGATATGCCGCTCCGGATTTGAGTATGCCGAGCATCGTTGATATGAGATAACTTTTTCTCGGCAATGCAAACGCAACAATATCGCCCACTCCGATACCTCTTTCGATCAGTGAGTGAGCTATTCTGTTGGCTTCTTCGTTAAGCTCTCTGTATGTCAGAGTCCTGTCGCAGGCAATAATGGCAACTTTATTTGGATTCCTCTCTGCTTGTTCTTCAAAGAGAAAATGAATAGTTCTTTCATCGGTTACTCGGCAACAGGTGGAAACATGTGTTTCAGCAGGACCATATTGATTCAAGAAAATAGTTGATTCATTTGCAAGTTTTTTTACAACGTCATTTAAATAGAATTTTTCACCAGCGAGTATAACCAGCCTTAGGTACTTAAGTATTGTTTCGGCATACTTGGGTATCTGTGTCAGCGTATCAAAATATGTTGGAGTTGCAAATAAAGCATCTATTTTATTGTTGCTAATCGCTTCGCAAACATCATTTATTGACATGCAGTTTTTACTTGCAAACAAATATCCAGAGAGTCCTAATGATAGAGTGCCAAATATCTCTTGAGCTGCCACATCAAAACAAATAGTTGTAAGAAGTGCAATTTTGCAATTGGTTTTGAAATATCTCTTAGTCCCCAACAATAAGTTCACAAAATTGCAATGAAAGATAGCAGTCCCCTTCGGTTTACCCGTTGAACCTGAGGTGTAGATACAGTAGCATATATTATCGCTTGTCATATTAACGCACGGGTTAACGGTGCTGCTGTTTTGAAGCAAATTTTTAATATTATTTTCGCTGATGAGCAGCTTTGCGCCGCTGTCCGAAAGCATATATTCAATCCTGTCCTGCGGATAGTCGGGGTCGATCGGCAGATATGCCGCTCCGGATTTGAGTATGCCGAGCATCGTTGATATGAGATAACTTTTTCTCGGCAATGCAAACGCAACAATATCGCCCACTCCGATACCTCTTTCGATCAGTGAGTGAGCTATTCTGTTGGCTTCTTCGTTAAGCTCCCTGTATGTCAGAGTCCTGTCGCAGGCAATAATGGCTGTCTTGTCAGGGTTCTTAATTACCTGTTCTTCGAACAGCTGATGGATACACTTATCTTTGGGATAATCAACGGCTGTGTCGTTAAAATCATAAAGCAGCTTTTGTCGTTCTTCTGCCGATAACATGCTTAGCTCATACGGCTTTTTTCGATCTTTTTTTATCGCGTCAAAAAGCAGGTTGCATATATGCTGATGAAGCATACCTATCTCATGCTCGTTAAATTTCTCCGTCTGATAGTCGTAGTGAACGCGGAAAATATTCTCATCGTCACGGTCATCTATATGAATTTGCAGGCTTTCGCCTTGCAGCCCGCCGTGATACCATGTCGTTTCAACCTCGCCGCCCGCAACTTTGGCATTCTGGAAACTGAGGATCACATCATAGAGCTTCTCGGAGAAATTGCGGCTTTTTCTCAGCTCATCGAGCAGATCGCCGTAATTATATCTCTGATGACGCATCGCAGAAAAGGCGGAAGTCTCAACTGACTTTAGATTCTCTGCAAAAGCAGATTCATTATCAAGGTTTATAAGAAGCGGAACAGTGTTTATAAACATCCCGACTGTATTCTTTTGGCAGAAATCGGCTCTGTTCAGCAGCGGAGTGCCTAAATAGAATTTCTCCGTATTCATCTTAACTCTGCTGAAATATATCGCCGCAGCCGTCATAAAGAGCGAAAATGCAGAGATATTGTTTTTAGCCGCATAGGAAGTGATTTCGGCGGTTTTGTCTTTGCCGATAGAATATGTTGCCCTCTCGGCTGAAAATGATTTAGCCTGCTTCTCCGATAAAAATGTGGATTCGTCGCATTCGGCAAACTGAGAGAGAAAGTAATCCCGATCTTTTTGATATCTCTTGCCGGCTACATATTCGTTTTCTTCTTTGATATAATCAAGATACGAGAAGGCTTGCACCCCATCGCCTTTAATCAATTCGTTAAACTGAGTTGCGATCAGTGATAAGGTCCACGCGTCCGAAATTATGTGGTGAAGTTTCGCAAGCAAACCGATTTTACCGGGGATAAGAACGATCTTTATCATTGCAAGAGCACCATAAAAATCCAGAGGCTCCTTCGCATATTCTGCGGCATACGAGTCAAGCTCAGCCTTGCTGCCGAAATGAAGCACTTCTATATCCGCCTCCGCATAATCCGCCACATATTGCTGAGGTTTACCGTTATCATCGACTATACGCATTCTTAATGCATCATTCAAATGAAAAATCTCATTCACCGCTTTTTGAGCTTCTTCAACGGAAATGTCGGCGTCCATGAGCGCACTGCCGCAAATTACACCAATAGCGCCGCCTATGAATTTCTCCATATCGTAAATCAACATTTGAGGTTTGGTCAAATTCAATTCATTCACCCACTTAAATATTTTTGGAAAAGCTATATAGTTAACATGCTATAAAAAGAGAACATTCGACATAAAAATTATAATTATCTAAAATTATAGCAAAATACAACTCGGCAGTATAGTCCGTAAAACAATTACAAAATGTACACGCGGAAGTTTAAAAACAAAAAATGCGCAGCCGAAGCCGCGCACAAAAAACGCTGCTCCGTTTGCAGCGACACAAGTTTTAATATACATCGTTCCCGTTGCCGGTGCGTATACCAAAATAGAGCATGCATTTTTATCTGAAGACAAAAATACACACCTAAGCAATAAGGAACATTTTAACTTGTGTCGCATCTTTAGTATAACCTTTTTATTAAGGAATGTCAACATTTTTCATTTGCGGCATTTGAAAATACGATATGGCCCTTTCAGCTGTATATAAAAAAGAGATAAAAGAATAAACCGAGCAAAGATGTGCCTCTCAGCTCAGTTTTGCATATCTGCTTTTGGCGGCGGATATGCAAAAATATACTGCTTTTTGTATAGAAAAATCTTACTCCGTAGGCTTTCATATGGCGATCAGCGGGGTTTTTCGGGGGCACATCAGGGGCACATGGTTATCGAAAGTCGACGATAATCAACGGCAATGATGACGATTTAGAAAAATAGCGTCATAACGAATAGTAAAAGAAAAAGCCCTGAAACCGTTATATATCAACGATTTCAGAGCTTTTGTTTTGTGGGAGGACTATAAAATAGATTTTTTCGCCTTTTTGGGGGTAGTATTTGTTCCCTTACGAAAAATCCTGAGCTTTCAAGGTTAGGGGCAGCAGTGAGTCGCTGTCATTCGGTCAGCGGCTGCACCGATTTAAGACCGCCTTTGAATATTACGGTAATCTGTTCTTTTGAGTCCACCACTACGCATTCAAGCAGTTGGCGGACGATTTGGTCATCGTATTCCATCGGGCGGTTCTTTATGCCGTCGAGTATCGTGTAAATATCATCGAGTCGGGATTTTGCGTTTTCGCGCCGCTGCTCAGCGTCGGCTATGCTGTCGAGCTGCTGTTGCAAGCGGCTTTTTTCATTCATGAACCGAGTTGCGGTTTCCTCATCAAAGGCTTCGATGGTGTCGGTGGATACTCGGTCGAGCATCTTTTTGAACTCTGCGTCGATTTCGGCGATCCGTATCTGTAGTTCGATGCTGTTATCCTCGCTCTTTTCTCCCGCCAAGCCCATGCCGATGTGCAGCTTCAGCGTTTGCAGCACCTCGGCATTTTGGTTGGCGGTTTCCATGATTGCCGCCATCACAGCCCGTTGCAGAACGCTTTCCTCTACGGTGGGAGAGTTTCGGCAGTATTTCTTTCCGAAGTCAATGCGGTTGATGCATCGCCACACGATTTTCTTTTTACCGCTTGCCGTCCATGTGCATCGGCGGTAGGCGGACTTGCATTCGCCGCAGACGAGCAGTTCTGTCAGAGCGTATTTACTTGAGTATTTGCCTTGCTCGGTCTTGGCTTTTCGGCTGATCTTACGTTTGCCGGAGCGCCGTGCGAGCTCCTCCTAGACTCTGCCGAAGGTGGCCGAGTCGATAATGGCAGGGTGGCTGTTTTCCACATAGTATTTCGGGCGTTCGCCGTTGTTGACTCTGACCTTTTTGCTGATGCAGTCGGTGATGTAGGTCTTATTGATGATGGCATCGCCTTTGTATCTCTCGTTGGAGAGAATGGACTGTATCGTGGAAAACTGCCACTCTGCTTTTCCCGTCGGGCTTTTGATGCCCTTTTCTTCAAGTAGTTTGGCAATTCCTTTTAAGCTGTCGCCTGCGAGGAAGCGGTCATATATAAAGCGGATCGTTTCGGCTTCTTCGGGGACGATTTCGGGTTGTCCGTCCTCGCCCTTGCGGTAGCCGAGGAAGTTCTTGTATCTGAATACTACTTTGTCTTCACGGGCGGCCTGCGCCTTGCCCCATTTAATGTTGGCACTGATATTTTCCGATTCGCTTTGGGCGATGCTGCCGTAGATGGTGATGTAAAACTCGGCACCGGGCTGATTGCTGTGGATGCCCTGTTCCTCGAAGTACACATCGACACCGAGGTCATTGAGCAGTCGGACATACTTCAAGCAGTCCACTGTGTTCCGCGCGAACCGGGCAATGGATTTCGTGATGATCATGTCGATTTTCCCTTGCTTGCATCGGCGGATCATGCGGTTGAATTCATCTCGGTTTTTCACGCTCGTGCCGGAGATGCCCTTGTCGGCATAAATGTCGACAAGCTGATATTCGGGATGCTTCTTGGCATAGTCGCTGTAGTAGCGGATCTGTGCGGCGAAGGAGTGGAGCAGGTCGGTAGAGTCACTCGACACCCGGCAGTACGGGGCTAACCGAAGTCGTTCGGCTGTCTGCTTCTTTGTGCTTGTGATTTCAGTAATGTTCATGTCTTTCTCCTTTCCGCAAGGGGTCACCTTGCTGTTATTCGCATTTTGGCACGACACACCATACCACAATAGTTCGAATACTTCCAGCGGTTTTTCGCAAAAACCTGAGAATTAAGATTTCAGACATAAATCATATCAGCACCGTAATGTTCGGCACTGATCTAAGTGATTCTTTCGTATTCATCCTCGGTGATGAGTTGCATGGCGAGGAGCATTTTTAATAGGTTTACACTGTAAGCGAATGATGTATTGTTGATGTCGGTTCTTTTATCCATTGAGCAGCCCCTCCAAATATTTAATGCCGAGGCTCACTACAATGGCACGGTCAACGGCGGCGAGGGTCTTGCTGTCGAGCCTGCCGATATACTCGCCGAGCCTCGCTTTGTCTATCGTCCTGATTTGTTCAAGCAGGACGGTGGATTCGGTTTTGAGACCGCTTGTCATTATCGCTACATGGGTGGGCAGAGCCGCCTTTGTCTTTCTGCCCGTGATCGCCGCCACGATGGTGGTGGGGCTGTGCTTGTTGCCCGTATTATTCTGCAAAATCAAAACCGGACGAACGCCGCCTTGCTCACTACCAAAACCTTCGCCAAAATCGGCGGAATAGATTTCGCCTCGTTTAATCTCTTTCATAGTTAGCCTCCGTTTAAGTAAAAGGCGGCCGTGCGCTTTTGGGCAAACGACCGCCTTGTGTTTTGTATCAATCGTTTTTCTTTCATGTCCGTATTTGTCCACGACGCCCCGAACACAGGGAACGCACCCTCCGGTCATGCATTTGACCTCATTGGAATCTCACCACTCCCGGGATCTCCGCGAGGCGCCCTCATTGGCTGCGACGGCTCACGGCACTTTGTTCGTACCGCTTCAACGCTCGGCCTGTGACTGGACGCAAGTATCATTATTGCTTCTGCTTTTCATGGCCTTCGGTGCGGATGCACCGCACCGTCCGACTCATAGGTCGTGTGGCTTATCGGTTTCGCCGACGGCAGAAGGAAGGTAAAGAATGCGCTGTACTATTCGGTTTTCAAAGAACGGGCGGAGGCTATTGAGAAAGCCCCCTCACTTTTTCAGCCGAAAAAGCAAGGGGGCTACAACCAAATTTTTTAATTTTCTAAAAGTTTTTTGAGTTTCGCACGGATCTTTGCGATTTTCTTGCTGATTGCCTGCTGTGAAACGCCGTAGCGCTCGGCAAGCTCCGTCTGCGGAACTTCGTCATAGAAATGTGCAACAATCAGAGCCTTTTCATCCTCCAGCAGAGCGTCCACCGTTTTTCGCAGCTTGTCCAACAATTACTGATGGACAAGCGTATCGCACACATCCGGCAACTCGGCAATCAGAAATTCCTCGCCGTTGAATTCATCACTGTTCAAGGCGTCATACGAAACATCGCCGTTATCCCTGCGCTGCTCGTCGAGATATTTCTGTCGCCGTTTGTTGCGGTAGAATCCAATGTATTCCTTTTCACTCACCTCCATGATCATGCTGTGCAGGCCGATGAATTTCTTTTCTCGGTAGCCTGCATCGGTTTCTTTCCGAATTCGTGTTCTGCGGGAGTAATCTCCCGATAGCCGCTGTTGGCTATAATAAAAACCTTTTTAGGGTTCAGTTTTTTCAAGTTTATGTACCTCCGTTCAATCGTTTTTTTGTTAGGTCAAAAACGATTGATACGGAGGGCTTCGACAGCCTACCGCAAACTTCGACAGTACGCCGCCGTTTATACAAACGCAGAAAGCCAAGCCACTTTGATATTCCGAAATAACAGATTTATCGTTGGTCTTTTGCAGATATCGTATGGAATTCTGTTGACCGCAGAGGTCAAAAAAATATAGGTGTCTGTGTGTTTGCGCAAAGACAGCCTTTGCTATTTCAACACCTGTTTCTTTCCTGTATTCTTTTTCATTCTTTCACCTTGTCGCTTGAAAACGGCAGGGCGCCGCTTTTTATGGCACTGCGTTGTGTTGAGCTTCGTCAATTGATTCTGCAAGGCTAAACATCGTGGTCACCTCCTGTTACGGTATTCGGGGAAACAAAAAGCGACTGCGCTATGCTTTAAGGCACAGTACAGCCGCATGAGGGCGTGCATATAAAAACCGTTTTGTTAAGACGGCCTGGGGCGTTGCGTTTCGCTTATGTACATGGTTGTTAGGGACATCTCCTTGTTTTCATAACTGCCTCGCTGTATTTGGTATCTGTTGATATCAGTGTATCCGCTGCCGGGGCAAAAGTGAAGAGTGCATAAGTGTGATATACACAGTAAACATGGAATCCGGCAAAAAATGTTGGGTTATGACCGAGAAATTGCTTGTTTCTCAAAAACAGTCGCCAAGGAAAGAAATACGGCACAGCGGTTTTTATGCCCTCTGTGCCGTATTTGCGATGTTTCCGTGATGGTTCGTTAATTGTTACTTATCTCTGATTATTTGACGGAATGCCTTTTCCTCTTATCAAATACCGTTACACCTGTCAGAACACCGCCGCTGATGAACAGCAATGCGATCCACAGCATGAGGTTGCTTGTATCGCCGGTCGGGGGAGACTTCGGCAACTTAGCCGTTACGGTGTCGGCCTTGGCGATTTCCTTGGTGCCGTCTTTGCCTCTGTAATACTTATTGCAGCCGCTGCAGTACCAATACTCGATATTGCCCTCGGAATCCTCGGTGGCCGCCTTTGCGGGGATATGCTTTAAGTCGGTGTGGTTCTTCGGGTCAAGCTCTCCGTAAACTTTGCCGCAGACCTCGCACACCGCCCTTTCGGTGCAGATGGCTTTCCCGCCGGAACAATCCTTTGTTTCAAGCCCGTTGCAGCCGTCCACCGTGCATTGGCGGGTGTGCGTGCCGTCGCCGTTCGATACCCATTCACCGTAGGTATGCCCGTCGTTGACCGTTACGGTCATCTCGGCGGTGTTGCCCGCCTTGTCGGTGACAACGATTCTCTGCTCGCCGTCTGCGGGAGCGAGGGTAAAGCTGTTGTTCTCGTCAAGCGTGACCGCCGTGCCGTTTACGGTGACGGTATCCACATACTTTTCGTCAACGGTGACCGTCTGCGCCGCACAATAGGTCTTGCCGTCCTCAATGCCGGAGATCACCGGCCGAACATTGTCAAGCGTTACGCGGTCGGAACGGAGGTATGTTATGTTCAGGCTCTCATCAACGAGCATTGCATAAACAATATATTCTCCGTTGGGGTCTATGCGGAACGGCTCCTCGTACGCACGGTACACAAGAGAGCCCAGCTCCGTCTCGGAGAGATCCCGATCGGTCACCAAATAGGAGATAAACACGGTTCCGCTGTTATCGGAGGCGTTTATCGTTACCTCTTGAGTATCCTTAAAGAACAGTCCGAATGTGAGCGTGTTTAAGAATTCCCGCCATTTATTTGTGCCTATGATAATTTCGCCCGTGGGCTTTTCAATGTCTTTCCATTTCGCTTTAAGCGTTATATTCTCGGCAGGCATGGTCGTGGGAATTTCCATATCCCAGCCGATAAAGGTGTAGCCCTCTCTTG
>ERZ779851.1841-NODE-1841-length-17455-cov-3.482011_pt1 | contig 17455 bp, 13 predicted proteins | sample MGYA00511094_ERZ779851 | MGnify/ENA primary metagenome ERZ779851 (study PRJEB29588, sample SAMEA2155512) | human gut metagenome | biome: human gut; feature: human-associated habitat; material: faeces | place: Denmark | collected 2008/2010 ...
AACCCCTGCCACTACACATCCGCTTGCCACGCAGGAAATTGGCGGTATGATCGATATGATAAAGACATTGATCGACAAAGGGCATGCTTATGTGGCAGCAGACGGAACTGTTTACTACAGAACAAGAAGCTTTAAGGATTATGGAAAGCTTTCCCATAAAAATATCGACGATTTAAGAGGCGGTAACAGAAGCCTTCTCGTATCCGGCGAGGATCAGAAGGAAGACCCGCTTGACTTTGTATTATGGAAACCGAAAAAAGACGGCGAGCCATACTGGGAATCTCCATGGTGCGACGGTCGTCCGGGCTGGCATATCGAATGCTCCGTTATGAGCAAAAAATACCTCGGTGATGAGATCGATATTCATGCAGGCGGCGAAGATCTGATCTTCCCACATCATGAAAACGAGATCGCACAGTCGGAGGCATGCAACGGCAAGATCTTTGCAAGATACTGGATGCATAATGCGTTCCTGAACATCGATAATAAGAAGATGAGTAAATCACTCGGTAACTTCTTTACCGTACGTGATATCAGTGAAAAATACGATCTGCAGGTGCTTCGTTTCTTTATGCTTTCCGCACACTACAGAAGCCCGCTGAACTTCAGTGCGGAGCTGATGGAAGCTGCCAAGAACGGACTGGAGAGAATCCTGACCTGTGCCCAGAACCTGCAGTACAGATTAGAGCATGCGGCAAACAGCCACATGACAGAAGAAGAGAGCAGGCTTTATGAGCAGGCGGTAACTTATGTAAACCGTTTTGATGAAGCGATGGATGATGATTTCAATACGGCAGATGCCATTTCCGTTATCTTTGAACTGGTAAAATTCATCAACTCCAATACAGGGGAAGAAAGCTCCAAGGCATATTTACAGAATCTGTACGAAGAGCTGAAAATGCTGACAGATATCTGTGGTCTGCTCATTGAGCCGAAGCAGGAGCTTCTCGATGCAGATATTGAAAAGCTGATCCAAGAAAGACAGGATGCCAGAAAGCAGAAGAACTTTGCCCGTGCAGATGAGATCCGTAACGAGCTGCTGGAGAAGGGTATCGTGTTAGAGGATACCAGAGAAGGAGTAAAATGGAAGAGAGCATAAGTCTGCTTTCGCAGATCAAGGAAACATTTGCCTGTAAGGAAACGGATATCAGAACCTATTCGCCGATCACGCTTGCTTTTTTAGGCGACTGTATTTATGATCTTGTGATCCGGACTGTTCTGGTGGAGCGATGCAATCGTGATGCCAACAGTTTACATAAGATAAAAAGTGCGGTGGTAAAGGCGGATGCGCAGGCAGAGATGATCGAAGCACTTCTGCCGGAGCTGACGGAAGAAGAAGCCGGTGTATACAGAAGAGGCAGAAATGCAAAAACCTCGCATACCGCAAAAAATGCATCAGTGGTTGCTTACCGGAAAGCGACCGGGTTTGAGGCTTTGATGGGCTATTTATATTTGACGGAACAGACAGACAGACTGCTTTTTCTTGTAAAGAAGGGGCTTACGCTGATCGGAAAAGAAATCTGACGGCAGGATCAAGTGACCGGGAAAACGGGTAGAAATGAGGAAAAGATGCGATACGAAGAATTTACGATAGAAGGCAGAAATGCGGTCATAGAAGCATTTCGCAGTGGCAAGCCGATTGATAAGGTATTTATTTTGGACGGCTGTCAGGATGGACCTATGGTGACCATCCGCAGGGAAGCAAAGAAAAAGGATGTCATGATCAAGTATGTGACAAAGGAACGTCTTGACCAGATGTCCGAGACCGGCAAGCATCAGGGCGTCATCGCCTATGCGGCGGCTTATGAATATGCGGAGGTTTCCGATATTCTGGAAAAAGCAAAAGAAAAGGGAGAAGATCCGTTTATTTTTATTCTGGATAATATTGAGGATCCGCACAATCTTGGTGCGATCATCAGAACAGCCAATTTAGCAGGCGCGCATGGAGTGATCATTCCGAAGAACCGGGCAGTCGGACTGACTGCGACCGTTGCGAAGGCATCTGCAGGTGCACTGAATTACACGCCGGTTGCAAAGGTGACAAACCTTTCCCAGACGATCGAAGAGCTGAAAAAAGAAGGGCTTTGGTTTGTCTGTGCGGATATGGATGGTGAGATCATGTACAGGCAGAATCTGACAGGGCCGATCGGACTGGTGATCGGGAATGAAGGGGAAGGTGTAGGACGTCTTGTGAAGTCCAAATGTGATCTTGTGGCAAGGATCCCTATGCAGGGAGACATAGATTCCCTGAATGCATCTGTGGCAGCGGGTGTACTTGCCTATGAGGTTGTCAGACAGAGAATGCAGGTAAAGAAATAGACGAAAATGAGGTAACAAATGCGGGACAGATGGAAGGATTGTTCGGATGAAGAACTGATCATACGACTGCGTGAAGGAGAGCAGGAGGTCATGGATTATCTGATGGATAAGTATAAAAATCTTGTCAGGGATAAAGCAAAATCCATGTATATTCTGGGTGGTGATACAGAGGATCTGATCCAGGAAGGAATGATCGGTCTGTTTAAAGCTGTCAGAGATTATGATTTTGGCAGGGATGCCGGCTTTTCAACATTTGCCACGCTCTGTATTTCCAGACAGATGTATACGGCTGTGCAGGCATCCGGACGAAAAAAACATATGCCCCTTAATACATATATTTCATTGTCAGGCGAGACAACACATACGGATGAGCAGAAGGAAAATGTGCCTCTGGAAAACGTATTGCAGTCAGGACAGCTCAGTGATCCGGAAAAAATGCTCATAGACCGGGAAAATGTGGAATATATTGAACAGATGATACAGTCCCGGCTCAGCAGCTTTGAAAAGCAGGTGCTGGATCTGTACCTGACCGGAATGGGATAGGTGGAGATTGCAAAGGTACTTGGAAGGGATGAAAAGTCAACAGATAATGCATTGAGCAGACTGAAATCAAAATTACGGAAGGTGATCGAATAACAGATGACCGAATATGTTGAAAAAACGACCGCATCTGCATGAAAAATGGAGAAAACGGGAAATAGATTTGACTGCATTTGGCATGTTGATATATGATAAAAAGGAAGTGTAAACTGTAGCAAAGCTATTACATAGCATAAAAGAATGAGAGGGAATTTCAGATGGAGAGAAATGATCCAAATACCAAGATGAGAGAAAAAATCTACAAAGAATTAAAGGTTAATTTCCAAAATCTTGAGCAGCAGATTAAAGAGCTGGAAAATTTAAACGCCGAATATGCGATCAAATGTGATCTGTACGGACAGTGTCTGGCAGAGCATCTGCTGAGCAGCGGCAGTGATGTGATCAAGAAGCATTTAGAGGAAACACATGCCAAGATTCAGGAAAATGAAGAAGCGATCAAGCAGCTGAAGCTGGAAAGAGATGCTTATCGCATCGAGATTGAGATCTACGAAAATAACATCAAGGATAAATAAAGCAGATAAAAAGAACAGCGATGTGTCTTAGATGGATACAGCGCTGTTTTGTTCTGTTTTCAGCTTCAGCGTTCTGTCTCTGATGCCAGGTGAAAGGGGGGTACCTCAGTGTACCTCACCTGAAGGGAAAAAAGAAAACCTCGAAAATGCCGTATTTTCAAGGTTTCTAGGGGAAAAATTGTAAGAGCTGCTGACGGGAATTGAACCCGTGACCCCTTCCTTACCAAGGAAGTGCTCTACCTCTGAGCCACAGCAGCTTTTTTGTTACCGAACGATATTGTATCAAAGAAACGATTCTTTGTCAAACAAAAACTGGATTCTCAGCGTAAAATATGGTAAAATTCTGAATAAGTCAAGTATTGGTGAGAGGGTTATAAGGAGAAGGATACTACATGAATCAAAATCTTTATATGAGGGATTTTATAAAAGATAATAACCGCAGGATCAATGGGATTCTCGGGAAGCTGATCGCGGCATTTCTGATACTGATCCCTGCGGCGGTTATCGCATGGCAGGTGGATGTGCTTGTGCTGGAAAAGAGCACACTTATCAAAGTATGTCTCTTGATTTTTGCGGCATCGGTTATTCCGGTGATCGTCTGCCGGTATTCTTATAATGAAACAGTCAACCGATGTGTCTGTCTGACACTTATGGAAGGGCTTGTCTGTCTGGTTGCCTGTAATGATGTGATCAGTCTGAAGCTGTTTTATGTGATCGTACCGCTTGTCAGTCTTCTGTATGCGGATAAAGCGATATTTATACACACGGCAAGAAATTGTTTTTTTGCCATGCTCTGTGTATTTTTGTATAAATTTTACCAGACGGACCACAGACTTCATACGCTGCGCTACACATATCAGACAAGCTATGAAGAAATACTTGCGACTGTACTGGAGTATCTGATCTTAATGCTTCTGATGTATCTGCTCTGCATGAAGGAAAGGGATATGATCCTGTCCGGTTTTTTGCTGGAACAAAGAGAGGATGGCAGTTATGTGACAGCAGCAGTGGCTGCAACACCGGCAGCAGAGACGGAGCAGGCAGCAACTTATAATACAAAGGGCTTATTTCTGGAGATCAATCAGAAAATACAGAGTATGATCCGGGGAAAGGATAAGGTTTTTCTGCTGCATGTGGATTATGATCTACCCAGCGTACTCGTTGGAAATACCGAAAAGATCCGTCTTGCCATGATCAACATCTTAAGTGATCTGCTGCAGTTTACGGAGCAGGGAACAGTCACAATGACCGTTACTTATGAAAAGGGTATTCTGCCAAGAAGAGGGCAGAATATCACACTGGTGTGCAGGATCGACTGCAGTGAGGATCTGACGGAAGATCTGCGTTATGGAAATGCACCGGGCTTTGCGCTTGCCAAAAATATGATCCAGAAGCTGAACGGTATCTTTTTGGATAAGACCGCTGGAGCAGAGGTCAGACAGACCAAATTTGTGATTTCATTTTTGCAGACGGTTGAGGATGAGGAAACGATCGGACAGATCAAGGAGAAACATAGAGAAGAGCAGAAGGAACTGATCACAGATTCCCGCAAAAAGGCACAGAATCTGTATTACGCCAAGCAGGTGAAGGCACTTGTGGTAGATGACAGTCCGGTAAACTGTAAGCTGGTCGCATCTTTGCTGAAATCATACGGTATGCAGGCAAAGACCGTGGAAAGCGGTGAAGAGGCGATTGAAGAGCTTCGCACAAGGAAATATGATTTTGTAATTCTTGATCATATGATGCCTGTTAAGGGCGGTATCCAGACAGCAAAGGAGATCAGACAGCTTGCGGATCCTTATTTTGAACTTCTGCCGCTTTTAGTCATGACATCCAATATTACGGAGGAGTCCAAACAAATCTTTTATGACTGCGGCTTTTCCGAAGTTATCTCAAAACCGATTAAGGAGGAGGAACTGCGACAGGCACTGGCACATTGCATGTTCTTATGATCAAAATGAAAAAGTTTTTTGCGCAGTTTAAAAGTTTAGATTTACGGACAGGGATTGAAGCAGCTCTTGCAGCTGTTTTGACCCTGTTTTCCATTTTCAGTCTGTTTATAAAGGGCTGGTACGATCAGCTTCCTGTTTACAAGGATCTGATCTGCGGGCTGACAACATGGTCGGGTTATAACAAACAGGCGGATCTGTGGCTGATCCGGGGAGCGATCATTGGTCTGCCGCTGTTATTTATCCTGTTTGCATGGATCCTGCTAAAAGTGAAGCCGGTAAGGCAGAATACGGGCAGAGAAGAGAAAACAGACAGGGAAAAGGCGGTTTATGGTTTTATGATCGGATATGCAGCTGTATTGCTTATGATACTGACACAGCAGAGGTATATGTGGCAGTATGCAGGGCTTTATGCGGTATTGCTTTTGGGTTATCTGCTTTGTCAGCACACTAAAACAAGTTATGTAAACTGCGTAGAACAGGCGTCATTTGTCTATGGGGCTTTGACCGTGCTGTTTCTGGCAGCAGGCTGGAAGGTAAGGATCGCACAGCTCTGGCAGGCTGGCAGCCTTGTATTATTAGGGATTACAGCCGTTTTCTTTCTTATGCTTTGCGGACTGCCACAGCTTGGCAGGCTGTTTGTCAAGATAAGACTTGAGAAATATCTGCAGATCTTACTGCCGGTTGGCTGTCTTTCCTTTGTGCATTTTCGTTATCGATATGAAGTGACGGGAGAGGTCATGGAGCTGTTTTATTCCGGCAGATGGAAATACTTCTGTATCCTGCTGACACTGTTACTTCTGATCTGGGCGTATTTTAGCAGCAGAAAGGAAAGCCGGATCTATCCGACGACCTTTGTTATGGCAGCCATGCTGCGTGTTTTTACACAGCCGGAGGGGCTGCTCAGCATGGATTATTTCCACAACGGGGAGATCACACTTCCGATGCAGCAGCTGATGTCGTATCATAAGCTGCCTTATCTGGATCTGATCCCGATCCACGGACTTTGTGATTATTATTATGGAGTGATCGATTATCTGTTTTTCGACGGATCATATCTTTCCCTGAATGCGGCAAAAATAGTTGGGGATCTTGCCATGGCGGCTCTGCTGGCACTTGTGATCTGTTATTTTATGGAGCACAGGGTAGGTATATGGCTTGTCTGGCTGTTTATGCCGTTTCTGGTCAAAACAGCGGGAATGCGGTATCTGTTTTTGTTTATCCTGTTTTTTGTCCTGTTTAGTAAGAAGCTGCCAAAGCTCGATTATCTGTATGCATGGGTGCTCCTTTCTATCTTTGCGATTGCATGGAACGCATCGATCGGTGGAACTGCGGCTCTGGCATTTCTGCCGCTTGTTTTGTGCAGAAGCTTGCCAAAGCTTGGAGAAAACTGCAAAGAGATCCTGCATAGACCGGGGGTGCTGGTACGCTGGCTTGCACTGATTGTATTCGGCATTTCTTTTATCCCTCTGTTTTTACAGATTGTGGTTTATTTAAAGGATAATACCGGAACAACGCTGTATGTCAATGGTATGGCAATGTTTGAAGATGTGACAGATGCAGCCGGTTATCTTCTGCCGGGGCTGATGGGAAAGCAGGGAACGTTCTTTATCGGGACTTTTGGCTTTTTACTGCCACTTCTTGTTTGTCTGTATTTTGCACTGAAGAAAGAGAAAAGAGCAGCAGGGCAGTTTATGACATTGCTGATCTGTTATCTTATTTTGGTAAATTACGCTTTTGTCCGGTTTGATGAAGGGGGCAGAGCCCTGGTATTGACGATCTTTTTCAGCATTCTGACAGTGTCAGTCCTTTTATACGAACATAAAAAATGGCTTATGGCACTGGCTCTTGGTTCCCTGATGCTGTGGCTGAGTCAGGATGCACCGCTCATAACATCGGACAGTCTTTGTATGATCAAAGAGGTTCCTGCATCTGTAGATACAACGATCGGAGGAAAAGAGATCGCAGATCCGGTCGTATATGTGACGGATGCGGGAATATCCAATATGGGAACAGGTTTTGTACAGGGAAATACGCTGCAGAGCCTGCAAAATATCGGAACGGTATTACAGGCTGAGGTGACAGAAGGAAAGACATGGCTGGATGCAACCAATGCAGTTGCCAATGTGGTTTTATATGACCGGGAATGCTTTTTCCCGTTTACATCCGTGTATAACATCAGCAACCGCACGATGCAGGAAAAGGCGATCGCGCAGCTTTCCGAAAATCTGCCGGATCTGATCCTTCTTGCACCATACATCCGGTTCGATGAAGCGACCTTCAGTGACAGAAGCATTCTGCTCTATGATTATCTGCTGGAGCAGGATTATGTACCGTATAAATATGAAAATGTGATTTATTTGCTGCGTGGAGAGTGCCATACAGAGGCTGCAAAGGTCGATTATGAGTCATATGCACAGCTGCTGCATAAAACGAGCCTGCAAATGCTGCCCGCAGTCTGGGCCGGCATAGAAGAGAAAGGGCAGGAACTGCAGATACCTTACCGGATTGAACGGACAGAAGAGGGCTTTGATCTTGTCTTTGAAAGGGAGATCGCAGGAATGGACATTGACCTTTTACAGATCGATTGTGATGCTTCTATCGATCCGCAGGATCCGGGCAGGGATACGGCAAATGAGGAAACGAAGGGACAGACCGCCGCAGGACAGGCGGAGCTGTCTTTTGGGACAGAGATTGCTGCAGAGGGCAGTGCACACTTTACTTACACGATGGCAGACAGCGTGCTGTTACCGCTTTGTACAAGCCCGTATTTTACCTGTGAGAAGGCTGTAGAGAGATTGCATATCACACTGCCAAAGGAATTGTCAGATGTGGATGAGACGCAGCTGCACTGCAGCTTTTATAAGCTGGACAGGGAATAGGTGGATGTCATCATAGGAACGGGCTGGAAATGGCTTGGAAATACAATAAATGGTACATTTAAAAAACCATGGACTGAAGAATTTTAGTCCATGGTTTTTCTTTCTGTTTCTATATTGTGATAGCTTGCTGATCCGCATTGACATAATCTAATGCATTCTACTCATCATCTTCAGGAGCTTCACCGCCGCCGGCTTCTTCTGCATCTGCCTGTGCATCGATCTGCTGCTGTGCCTGCTGTGCTGCCTGTTGCTGCGCTGCCTGTGCTGCTGCAGCCTGCTGCTGTGCGATCGCCTGCTGAGCAGCCTGGATGGAAGCAGCATTGGCAGGATTTGTAAAGTAATCCGGTGTATGCGGACAATACTTTGTTGCACCCGGTGAACCATCGTCGGATGGTGCAATTTCAATAACGCCCGGAACCTGATAAGGACAGGTCGTTGTAGCGGCAAGACCGGTTGCTGAACATACCATTCCGGAAAAGTGTACATCACATGTTTCTGTCGGTACGGTACCTTCTGCAAAGTATTCTGTATTTAAGTAAGCATCACATACGCCTGCAATCGGCAGTTTACCGGACTTGGAGCAGACTGTCGCGGTCACAATACCGCTTGGCTTCGTAAAGGAAGCGGCAGGTAATCCTTCATGGATCCGGGACATAACAGCTTTCCACATTGTTTTGGATAAGTTCTTTTCCGCACTTGTCTCCATAGATACGTTATTGTCATAGCCTGTCCAGGTCGTAGCTGTATAGTACGGAGAGTAGCCTGCAAACCAGACATCCTTATAATCGGAGGTTGTACCGGTTTTCCCGGCGATTGCGACATCGCCGCCGAAGTTGACGGAACCACCGGTACCTTTTGTGACAACATCGACCATGGCATCTGTCAGCAGGAAGGCAGTTGTTTCCTTGATAACCTGATGAGATTCCGGTGTTGTGTTATCTACCATAACATTGCCATCGTGATCCAGAATTTTGGTAAATAAAGTCGGTTTGATATAAGTACCGTTATTGGCAACCGTTGCATAGCCTGCATTCAGTTCCAGATTGGTAACACCGTCTGTGATACCGCCCAGTGCAAGAGACTGTGTGATATCGGAGAAAATCTGGGTACCGCTGCTTGTCTCGACTTCACGACGTTCCACAAGGGTAGTAAAGCCGAAGTTCTGCAGATAATCAAAACCAAGCTGTGGTGTGATCTGTGTCAGTGTTTTTACTGCAACAATATTCAGGGACTGTTCAATACCGTAACGGAGTGTACAGATTCCCTTGTAGCCGCTGGAATACCAGTTGCTGACAGGTCTTCCGTTTGCATAATTATATGGGGCATCGTTCTGGACAGTGGCAAGTGTCATGCCGGCGCTGTCAAGGGCAGGTGCATAAGTAGACAGAATTTTAAAGGTAGATCCGGGCTGTCTGGTCGTGTCCGTTGCTCTGTTTAAAGTACGGCTGGCTGATTTTGTACCACGTCCGCCGACCATTGCCACGATGTAACCTGTGGATTGATCCTCTACGGTAATGGAAACCTGTGGCTGCGGTGTCAGCGATACATTTTCCGAATAGACTTCATCACCCGGGCTTAAAATGCTCTGCTGATATTCCGCGATATCCGTATAAGCAGCATCCTGGGAAGAATACAGCAGATTATAGGAAGAACGCTGGTTCCTGAAATACTGCTTGAACATTTCCGTTGAATAATTGACATACTCACCACCTGCTGTCAGGACAGTGAGCTGATAGTCAAGCAGCCATTTTGTATTTTCAGGATAGTTTTCTTCATTATTATAAATTTCGTCACAGATCTTCTGGATGGAAGGATCCTGCGTTGTCTGGATCTGCAGACCGCCGGAATAAACCAGATTATATGCCTGTGTTTCATTATAGCCTTTTTCTTCCATCAGAACGGAAGTAACCTGATCGATCAGCGCATCAACGAAGTAGGAGTTGATCGAATCGCTTTCTGTTGTTTCATTTACCTGCTTGATGCGGGAGTAGACATCGTCTGCCATAGCCTCATCGTATTCATCCTGATCGATCCAGCCCTGATCAAGCATATCATTCAGAACCTTTGTACGCCTGTCTGCATTGTCTTCCGGATGTGTGATCGGATTGTATTTGGACGGGTTCTGTGTGATGCCGGCAATAACCGCACATTCGGATAAATTCAGCTCAGATACGGGCTTATTGAAGTAACGCATGGAAGCTGCCTGTACACCAAGTGTATTCTGTCCTAAGTTGATTGAGTTCATATAAAGCTCCAGAATATCCCGCTTGCTCATTCTTTTTTCGAGCTCCAGTGCCAGATACTGCTCCTGGATCTTACGCTTGATACGGACAAGATCGGAGTTTTCCGTTACCCAGCCCTCAAAGACGTTGTTTTTCAGAAGCTGCTGGGTGATCGTGCTGGCACCCTGTCCGAGATGTCTTGTCTTGATGGCGGTCACACCGGCTCTGATAATACCCTTGATATCAATACCGTTATGCTGATAGAAACGCGCATCTTCGATCGCTACAAAGGCATTAGCCATATTTTCCGGGATCTGATCCATCTTGACATAGCTTCGGTTGGAATTGGTACCGACGAGCTTGGCGATCTGTTTGCCACTGTTATCGTAAACGACGGTCGCATAACCGCTCGGCGTAACGTCCAGGCTGGAAATATCGGGAGCAGATGCCAGAATTCCCTTAAACATACCGATACCGAGACAGACACCGATAATGCACACACTGATCATACAGATGAGCAGTGCTTTCAAAAATGCCAGTAAGAACATTTTGCTGAATTTCGTTGATTTAGAATTAAGCTGCCGCTGTTTTTTGCGGATGCTTTTTTTACCATAATTCATGAATAAAGCCTCCTTATTCTCACTGATTATACCAAAAACAGCCATTAAAGGAAAGGGTAATCTTCCATATATAGGATTGTTCACAAAATGGTACACTTTTATACCGAATCTGTGGTATCCTATGTATAATGTCAGGGTCAAAAGGTCTAAACCCATGTGAGCTCGCTCATAGGTGGGTGAAAGACCTTGAGACCCGCTCCGATATGAGCATAAAAGTGGGATGATAATCCCACGATATGCGAATGTTGGGGAGGATTGTGGGAGTGCAGAGCACGGAACAATCCGCATGACATTTTGACTGTTACGCCATTTATAGAATATAAAACCAATAAAGGAGCAAGATCCGTATATGAAGATCATACTGCAGCAGGCGCAGGGCGAGATTACAGAAAAAAAATCAAGATTTATCGCGACATTATGTCCCGTACAGTCGCAGGAGGAGGCAGAGCAGTTCATTGCTGCCTGCAAAAAGAAATACTGGGATGCAAGGCACAACTGCAGCGCTTATGTGATCGGGGAAAACAACGAGATCATGCATTCCTCCGATGACGGTGAGCCGAGCGGGACAGCGGGCAGACCGATGCTCTCTGTGCTGACCGGGCAGGATGTACATAACGTGGCGGCTGTTGTAACGAGGTATTTTGGCGGTGTGTTGCTGGGAACGGGCGGACTGGTACGTGCTTATCAGGGGGCTGTTTCGGAAGCTCTTTTGCACGCTGAGATCAGACAGCAGCTTTTGATGCAGGAGCTGATGCTGACAGCAGAATATACGGATGTCGGGAAGATCCAGTATCTGCTTTCCCAGGCGGGGTTTCGCACAGCAGATACGGAATATGGCGCAAAAGTACTGTTCCATGTGCTGGTACCGGCGGGGGAAGAGGACGCAGCGATCAAATTGCTGACAGAAAAAACAAACGGAAAAGTGGAGATTACAAAAGGAAAACTGAGAAATGAAACCTGTGAATGAAAATGCAACAAAAGAGGCAAAAGAATTATTGGCATATTTATATGAAACAGCCGGCAAAAAGATCATAACCGGACAGCATACGCAGACAAATCCGATGGAGGAGATCACCTATATCCATGAAAAGACAGGTGCTTATCCGAAGCTGCAGGGATTTGAGCTTTTGGGCTATTCCCCAAACATCAACTATGCGGATGCATCCGAGGCGTGCCTGACAGAGGTAAAGGAAAATCAGGGCACCATGGACACTGCCATCAGATGGGCAAAAGAGACAGACGGTATTGTTTCTATCTGCTTTCACTGGTTTTCACCGGTGGGCGGAAGAGATAAGAGCTTTTACAGTGAGCATACGGAATTTGACCCGGAGCAGGTACTTGTGGAGGGCACGAAGGAGCGCAAAGCCTTCTATCAGGATCTGGATGTGATCGCCGGGCAGCTCGCCCGCTTTCAGCAGGAAAATATCTCTGTTCTGTGGCGCCCGTTCCATGAGGTGGAAGGCACATGGTTCTGGTGGGGCAGAAAAGGCGGTAAAGTGGCAGCAGAGCTTTATAAGCTGATGTTTGATTATTATGTAAACCAGAAGCATCTGGACAATCTGCTCTGGGTTTGGAGCTGCCCGACAAAGGAGGGCTATCCGGGCGATGCCTATGTAGATGTGGTATCGTGGGATATTTATCTGCCGGAATATGAAGCAACAGATTACCAGAAGCAGTATGAGGAGCTGATCGCCAATACATCCAAAAACAAAGTGGCAGCGCTGACGGAAGTCGGTTATAACCCGGATGTTAAAAAGCTGGAGCAGAGCCATACACCATGGGCATATTACATGACATGGTCGAAGGAATTTTGTATGGATGGCGTTTACAATACGGTAGAAAAGCTGAAAGAAATGTATGACAGCGATTACAGCGTTAAGAGAACGAGATAGGAATGTTGCATGTGCAGTGGTAACCTGCTATACTTGGTTAGTAACAACTAACATAAGTATAAAAAGAGAGGCAGACACCAATGACAATTCATGAATTCGGAAAAGAAAATACAGAACTTATTTTATTGATTCATCCATCCGTTGTGAAATGGGATTATTTTGAAAATGTCATTCCGCTACTGGAGAAAAAGTATCATCTGCTTGTTCCGGCACTTCCCGGATATGACTTTGACAATGACAGTGATTTTACAAGTGTGGAGCAGATCGCTTCGGATCTGAATGTATGGATGAAGGCACAGGGCTATACGGAATTATATGCAGTGTATGGCTGCTCCATGGGCGGTTCCGTTGCACTGCTGGTTGCGCTGGGACAACTGATCAAAATAAAACACTGTGTCATGGATGGTGGCATCACCCCTTATCAACTGCCATGGATCGTGACGCGCTTCATTGCCCTGAAGGATTATCTTATGATGATGATCGGAAGAACAGGCGGTGTGGGTCTTTTGGAAAAAGCATTTGCAACAGATGAGTATACCAAGGAGGATCTGCAGTATGTGGCGGATATTCTGAGGCATTGCAGTAGAAAAACACTGTGGCGCACCTTTGATTCCTGCAATAATTACAAAGTGCCGGATCCTGTTCCTACAATAGATACGAAGCTCCATTACTGGTATACAAATGGCGAGGAAAAAGAGCGAAAGCAGGATATCGCGTATATAAAAAGCAAGTTCCCGCAGACAGAGTTTACAGTATTGCCGGAATTAGGGCATGCAGGACTGGTTTTGCTGAAACCGGAATTATTTGAGCAGATGATCAGTGAACTATCTGATTGATCAAGTCATAAAAACGGGAGAATGAAATGAGTTTTTTATTAGGCATTATCTATCTTTCTTTTATCAGTCTGGGATTGCCGGATGCCCTGCTTGGTGCAGCATGGCCGAATATGTATCCGGAATTTCAGGTACCGGTGTCTTATGCCGGGGCAATTTCCATGATCATAGCATTTGGAACGATCATTTCCAGCCTGCAAAGTGACCGCCTGACCAGAAAATTCGGAACAGGTAAGGTGACGGCAGTCAGTGTCGGAATGACAGCAGTTGCACTGTGGGGCTTTTCTATCAGTCACAGCTTTGTTTTATTGTGCTTATGGGCAATTCCTTATGGTCTTGGGGCAGGCTATCATTTTGATCGGCATTATAGTGATGCTGCTTCCTTTGGGAAAAATAGCATCGCTGATCGCAAACCATATATCTATCAGGCTGTTGCCGGCGCATTTATTCCTTTTCCTGGCACTTATGGTATATATGCATGAACTGCTGGAAAGAAGAGTGGATCATAGCAGAATATAAATAGAATCGAAATAGCTGACCGGAAGGTCAGCTATTTTCCTCATCACGAGGCTTACTGTATCGGAAGTCGCAGAAGGCTGCTCCTTCTGCAATTGTTCCGGTTCTCACTAATTTCATGTGCATAATATCCGCAAGCACATAATCCATTCTACACAGATAAGCTGCCAGATTTGGGCATCCCTCATCCTGGCACAGTTTACAGATACCACATTCGTGATAATCATAGCCAAGGTCATACGATTCATTTCCCGGCAGAATATCCACAACCCAGTCGTTTTCATACTTGCGCTTATGGCTTTCCTCGGACCATTTCAGCCTTGCAGGCATGCGCTTTGGATTCAGATAACTATCTGCATCGCCCATTATTTTGTGAAACAGTTTAGAGGCACACAGTCCATCACGGAATATTTCGTAATTTTCTTCAGCGGATTTTCCGGTGCTGCGATTTAATGCAATAAAGTAACTTCCCATGATGTAAGAACTCAGCAGATTTGATTTGCCGATATCCTTTGCCCGTTCCACGATCAGTTTATGTTCTTTTTCAATCTTTTTGACTATATTCTTAGAGAACCCACGTCTTTTCAATTCTGCCTTTACGGCGCTGTGATAAAAACGATAGATCAGTTTTGCTTGCAATGTATTTTTCATATTTTGTCACCTCTGGTTTGATAATGGATGTCCAGTTCTGCCTCTAATCCACGGAGCAGAACAGTCATTGCTTCTGTAAATGCGGCTTTCATTTCTTCTGTGATGCCATTCTGGCAGGCATCATCAGCGATCATCTCACAGATCATGGAAAATTCCGAGGAAGAAAGCATATAGATGGTTTTTTTCGATAATTTTTTAGAGGAAATACCACGACGGTACAGTTCATCATAATAATTGGCTGCAAATGCGGTGCAGCGTTCTATATAGATAGATCGAAAACGTGCAAGATAAGTCCCGGAATCATTTTTTAATAACATATGAAGAAGCTGCATATCATCCTGTAATAGATGAAGTGTCTGCATGTATATCTTCGAATACAGAACCTGAACCAGCTCCGCATCTGACAGGGCAGAAAAGTCAACGCCGATCATAGATTTGGTAATGCTCATAAGTTTTTTGCCGCATGCATGAAAGAGCTCTCCAAACATTTCTTCTTTACCGGAAAAATGTTTATAGATGGCTCCTGCAGTGATACCGGCCCGGGCAGCGATCTTTCGCATGGAAGCTTCCTGATAGCCAGTTTCAAGAAAGATATCCCTGGCACTTTTCAGGATCAATTCTCTTGTTTCTTTTGTACTTTCGCGAATAGTGCACGCCTCCTTTGCCTTGCAAAAATAATTTAGTAAACACCGTTTACTTTATAACATATCAAATTGATAAAGTCAAGAAGCTATCGGATTCTCTATTTTCATCGGGGCACTTGTGTGTCATTCTTGGTTATGCAAGTTAGTTTTAACGAACTGGGAGAAAATGAACATGGATATTGGAGCGTAAAAAAGGAAAGCCATCACCGGCTTTCCTTTTTTAAACCTTATATAAGTTTACATAATATCAAAAACTATGACTTCCTGAACCCTGCACGCTTACGCATGGTAGGATCCAGGATCTTCTTACGGATACGAAGACTCTTTGGTGTTACCTCTAAGAGCTCATCGGTATCGATAAACTCAAGAGCCTGCTCCAAAGAGAGAATCTTTGGCGGTGACAGACGAAGTGCTTCATCTGAACCGGAAGAACGGGTATTTGTCATCTGTTTTTTCTTGCAGACATTGATCTCAATATCTTCCGCCTTACCTGTTTCACCGACTACCATACCGGCATAAACCTTTTCACCGGGACCGATGAAGAGGGTACCACGTTCCTGTGCATTGTACAGACCGTAAGTAATGGCTTCGCCGGATTCAAATGCGATCAGGGAACCCTGTGCACGGTACATCATATCGCCCTTGTAAGGACCATATCCGTCATACGTTGTATTGATGATACCATTTCCCTTTGTATCCGTCATGAATTCACCACGGTAACCGATCAGACCACGCGCCGGAATAGAGAACTCAAGACGGACATAACCACCGTTGGCAGCTCCCATGCTGATGAGCTCGCCCTTTCTGGCAGATAACTTCTGGATGACTGAACCGGAGAATTCATCCGGTACATCGATATAAGCAAGCTCCATTGGCTCAAGCTTTTTGCCGTTTTCATCGGTCTTGTATAAAACCTCGGCTTTGGAAACAGCAAATTCATAGCCTTCACGGCGCATATTTTCGATCAAAACGGAAAGATGTAATTCACCACGGCCGGAAACCTTGAAGCTTTCTGTTGTTTCGGTTTCTTCCACACGCAGGGAAACATCTGTATTTAATTCACGGAACAGTCTGTCGCGCAGATGACGGCTTGTGACATATTTGCCTTCCTGTCCGGCGAGCGGAGAGTCATTGACGATGAAATGCATGGCGATCGTCGGCTCTGAAATTTTCTGGAATGGGATCGCAGCCGGATGATCCGGAGAACAGATCGTATCTCCGATGTGAAGGTCTGCAATACCGGAAATTGCAACGATGGAGCCGATACCCGCCTCGCGGACTTCTACTTTATTCAAACCGTCAAACTCATAAAGCTTGCTGACCTTTACGCGCTTTGTGGAGTCGGGATCGTGATGGTTGACGATGACAACCTCCTGATTGACGGAAACCTTGCCATTATCCACTTTGCCGACGCCGATTCTGCCGACGTATTCGTTGTAGTCAATGGTACTGATCAACAGCTGCAGACCAGCATCCGGGTCGCCCTCAGGAGCAGGGATGTAGTCCAGGATCGTGTCGAACAGAGGCTTCATATCCTTATTCTTAACGGTCAGGTTCGTCGTCGCACTGCCGTTTTTCGCGGATGCGTAAACAAAGGGGCAATCCAGCTGCTCGTCAGTAGGATCCAGCTCTAAGAACAGCTCCAGAACTTCATCCTGTACTTCCAGCGGACGCGCTTCGGGACGGTCGCACTTGTTGATGCAGACGATAACGGGAAGCTGCAGTTCCAGGGCTTTGCGCAGAACGAAACGGGTCTGCGGCATGGGACCTTCGAATGCGTCTACAACGAGGATAACGCCGGTTACCATTTTCAGG
>ERZ779851.1850-NODE-1850-length-17373-cov-3.304481_pt1 | contig 17373 bp, 14 predicted proteins | sample MGYA00511094_ERZ779851 | MGnify/ENA primary metagenome ERZ779851 (study PRJEB29588, sample SAMEA2155512) | human gut metagenome | biome: human gut; feature: human-associated habitat; material: faeces | place: Denmark | collected 2008/2010 ...
CTTTGCAAAGAACTCTCTCACACGATCACTCTTTGGATGATTGAACACTTCCTTCGGAGGTCCGTCCTCGATGATCTTACCATTCTCAAGGAAGATAACTCTTGTTGCAACATTCTTTACAAAGTTCATCTCATGAGATACTAAAAGCATTGTATATCCTTCATTCGCTGCCTTCTTGATCGTATCCAGTACTTCTCCTACAAGCTCCGGATCCAGTGCAGATGTCGGCTCATCCAGAAGTAAAAGCTTTGGCTCCATCGCAAGTGCTCTTGCGATTGCAACTCTCTGCTGCTGACCACCTGACATATGTCTCGGATAATGGTTTGCGTGATCCAGAAGACCTACATTTTTAAGTTGCTCTCTCGCAATCCTTTCTGCTTCCTCTTTTTTCATCTTCTTTACCACGATCAGCCCCTCCATTACATTCTGAAGCGCTGTCTTCTTTGAAAAAAGATTGAAATTTTGAAAAACCATGCCGGTCTTTTTCCGAAGCTCCGTCAGATCTTTGCCATAAATATGTGCAAGATCCTGTGTCTCACCGTCAATCGTTATGGTTCCGGTTTCCGGTTTTTCCAGTCTGTCCACACATCTTAAAAATGTGGATTTTCCTGTTCCAGAAGGTCCGATGATCGCTACGACATCTCCCTGATTGATGGTAAGGTCGATCCCATCAAGAACCTTATTATTTTTAAATGTTTTTGATATATTTTTGATTTCGATCATACCTTATTCCACCTCTGTATCTCTAATATCTAAAAGTGCCGGTGCATCTTCCGGTACCCGGAGCTTTTTCTCAAGATAGCTGATCACTCTCTCAAGTACGAAAGTAATTACCCAGTAAATAATTGCCAGTGAGATATACACTTCAAAGTAACGGTAATTTCTTCCCGCAAGAATCTTTCCTTCTGCGGTCATCTCCACTACGGAACAGACAAATGCAAGAGAAGTTCCTTTGATCAGTCCGATAAATGCATCTGCCACCTTCGGATCAAACTGGGTTCCTTTATTTTTCTCCAGTTCTCCCATGGCGTATTCCACGCTTAAAGGTTCCTTGTATGCTCTCTTGGAGATCATTGCATCAAAGCTGTCGCATACCGCCAGGATTCTGCCGAGGAACGGGATCTCTTCTCCCTTGATTCCTCTGGGGTATCCCTTCCCATCGTATCTCTCGTGATGGGAGACAACGGCCGGGATCACATAATTCATATTCGGCAGATAATGAATCATTTCGATGGACTTCTCCACGTGGCTCTTCATGATCTCATATTCTTCGTCCGTAAGTTTTCCGGCCTTTTTAAGAATGCTCTCCGGAATACCGATCTTACCGATATCGTGCAGCAGTCCCGCCACCTTCACAGTCTGGATATCGTCCCGGGACAATCCCAGCTTCTGAGCCAACAGCACCGCATACTGAGAGACGTTGGCAGAATGCTGGAAGGTAAAGGAATCCTTCGCATCGATGGCCGCCACCAGGGCATACACCGTAGGTGCCACCTGCTCGTAACCGGTCTCCTTATCCTGGCTCTCCTCATTGATACCGCCTTCATATACCTGGATTCGGTCCTTACCATTACGCTTCGCATAAAAGGCCGCCCGCTTGGACTGCTGGAACAATTCCAGCGCATCCGCTGCCAGACCGGGATACCATGCCACACCAACGCTGAATGTAATGGGCTGCATGACCTGTGGTTTATTTGTAGCATTCTCCTGTACTGCCCGGGTCAGCTTCTCCGCCAGCTCCACCAGTGCGTCCTTTCCGGTCTCCGGCACCGAGACCAGAAACTCATTGGATCCTACCCGGAATACCTCTCCGTTCTCCACATTATCCAAAAATCTCTTCGCGCACCATTGCAGAATCCGGTCGCCGGTCTGTTCTCCGTACAGGTCATTGTATAACTTAAAATTATCCATGTCCATGTATAAAAAGCCCCGTTCTTCTCCCAAGGCACCATCGCGGCGCAGATACACTCCACAATAGCTGCGGTTATACAGGCCGGTCAGTTCGTCATGAATGGATACCTGATATACCTTTTCATAAGCATCAATGTTTTTCAGACTGCCGGAAGCAATATTTGCCATCTGCCGGATGCAGTCCGCCTCGCGGTAATTGAGCTTACTCTCCCGCAGACGCTCCATATATACAAATCCACAGACCATATTATCATATTTTAACAGGGCGATCTCCGGTGTCTCTTTTGTCTCTTCCTGCTCTACGATGCCACAGACTCTCTCCACCTCATCTTCGCCCAGCGGGATATGTCCGCTCTGTACCACCTCATGGTAACCGTCATCATTTATATTCTTCTCAAAGATTCTGGATTCCCAGCCCGGAATTGCATCATCCAGAATGTCATGCATATTAGCAAACAATTCCTTACGGTTTAAAATGGATGCCGCTCTGTCCTGGAATTTCCGCAGTCCCTCCAGCATATGCTTCAGCTTCTGGTTCAGGATATCCTCCAGACGCTTTCTGGCAAAAGCTACCACCAGCACCGTCCAGGCACATTGCAGAACGATATAGATCAGCAGTTTCTGCGTTACCGCCCGCTCCAGACTTCCCAGCACATTTTCCAGATTATGAGACAGGATGACCAACGGCAGGGATGCCACCACAACTGCCAGAAAATATACTGCACCTACCGTTACACGATAGGAAAAATCAAACAGATACTGCTTGTACATGATATAGACCATGCACACCGCCATACCAACGCCGCCCAGCATATCATACGGAAAGACGCTTCCCGGAATCAGGCAGAGCAGATTTCCCATCAAAACAAACAGGGTTCCCAGCAACAGCGGCTGTAGTTTTTTACGCAGCTGTAGGTCTCCACCGATCTTGCAATGAGCCAGATAAGTGGCATAGACCAATACCGAGACCTCCCATACCGTCAACACCCAGATTCCGGATGTTGCATGATACATATAGACATAAGTTCCATCGGCACGGGTCATCACTTCCGGTGCCGGCAGGATCGCACCACTCCAGGCATTGCCCAGAACCAGAGCTGTCGTCAGGACTCCATAGATATAGATCAGCGCATCATGCTCCGTAATTTCCAGAAAAGCAAATAGAAATGCATACATAAACACTGGAATCACCAGCAGACCAAACAGTGCAAAATTATGCCAGAAACGAATTCCCGGAAATACCTGTAGCCGCATGAGAATCGCCCCACCGGTCCACACCAGGCAGGAAGTCAGCACTGCCCTCAGACTACGGACTGTCCGGCTCTTCATGGTATTGAAAAAGCAGAATAACAGAAAAAGGGAGCACAAAAAGGCTCCCACCGGAACACCGATGTAGAGATTTCTATCTAATGTCATATCCAGAAAGCTCTCCATACTTGTATTACTCCCTCACACTTTTGTTTTTATTTTCGAACCGATATCCCTTTTTCGACCCGAATCCTCTTATGTATGTAAAATTATACCACATTTTTCCTTTAAAGACAATGGTACATCCAAAATCCGCTGATTCTCAGATCCGCGAAAAGGCAGACGTAAATTACGGCACTCTTCCTTGTATTCTCCGTCCACGATAACATCCAGAAGCGGTAAAAGTTTCGTGATCACCGGATCTCCCGCTTCCATCCAGGCCAGAAGATCCTTATCAAAATCATAGCCGGTATAGCACCAGATCGTCTTCCGGGGATAAATTTCCCTTACTTTCTTTACCAGAGAAAGCACCGTTGCACGGTTCTGCGGTTCCATAGGTTCGCCGCCCAATAAGCTTAAGCCCCGGATATAGTCCGGGGCCAGTGCCTGTAAGATCTCCTGTTCTGTTTCCAGCGTGTAAGCCTGTCCGTACTGAAAATCCCAGGCCACACTGTTAAAGCATCCCTTGCAATGATGGGTACAACCGCTGACAAACAGCGATACTCTCACGCCGGGACCGTTTGCCACATCCGTTTTCTTGATCGTCGCATAATTCATAGGACATTTCCTTCCCTTTTACTATCTGCATATTACAGATGAAGAACTCTTGCCTTGATCTCCTTGGTCTTGCCGGCATTCCAGAAGTTCTCTCCCAGATAACCGCAGGTTCTTCTGGTGACATTCATCTTCGCATGATCCTTGTTATGACACTGGGGACATTCCCACTCCATGTTATCATTGATCATGATCTCACCATCATAGCCACATACCTGACAGTAATCGGATTTGGTATTGAACTCTCCGTACTGGATATTGTCATAGATGAAGCGGATCACTTCCTCGATGGCTTCCACATTATTGGTCAGGTTCGGGACTTCTACATAAGAGATAGCGCCTCCCAAAGATTTATTCTGGAATTCACTCTCGATCTTAAATTTTGTAAATGCGTCGATCTTCTCCCGTACATCCACATGATAAGAATTTGTATAGTATCCTTTATCGGTGACATTGGAAATATCACCGTATTTTTCACGGTCGATCCTTGCAAAACGGTAGCAAAGTGTCTCTGCGGGAGTTCCGTAGAGACTGAAAGCAATGCCGGTCTCCTCTTTCCATTTTGCGCAGCGATCCTTCATGTAATCCATGACGCGCAGGGCGAATTCCTTGCCGGGCTCCACAGTCTGGCTGCAGCCCTTCATCAGATAGGTCATCTCATACAATCCGATATATCCCAGAGACATGGTGGAATAACCGTTGTGCAGGTATTTGTCGATGGTCTCACCCTTCTTCAGACGGGCGATGGCGCCGTACTGCCAGTGGATGGGGCTCACATCGGATACCACGCCCTCCAGTGCCTTATGACGGCACATCAGTGCTTCATAGCACAGCTCCAGACGCTCATCCAACAGTTTCCAGAACTTCTCCTCATTTCCTTTTGCCAGGATACCGATCTGGGGCAGGTTGATGCTGACAACGCCCTGATTAAAACGGCCTTCCCACTTGTACTCTCCGTTTTCATCCTTCCATGGAGACAGGAAGGAACGGCAGCCCATGCAGGAAAATACATTGCCCTCGTAGTTCTCACGCATCTTCTTGGCAGAGATATAGTCGGGGTACATTCTCTTAGCGGAGCACTGTGCGGCCAGCTTGGTCACATAGTCGTATTTTCCGCCCTTTAAGCAGTTATTTTCGTCCAACACATAGACTAACTTCGGGAATGCGGGAGTCACATAGACACCCTTCTCATTCTTGGTTCCCTCAATGCGCTGGCGCAGGATCTCCATAATGATCTGTACGGTCTCTTCCACATATTCGTCGTTCTCGTCAATATGCAGGAACAATGTCACGAACGGAGACTGTCCGTTGGTGGTCATCAGTGTATTGATCTGGTACTGGATGGTCTGTACGCCGGATTTTAATTCATCGTGCAGACGCATCTGTACGATCTTATCCTTGGCTGCCTGATCCAGGGTATCTCCGAACTCGTCCTCCAGCTGTTTTGCAAATTTTTCCCTGCTCTTACGCAGATATTTTCCCAGATGCTTGATATTCACACTCTGACCGCCATACTGATTGCTGGCTACGGCTGCGATGATCTGGGTGGTCACAGTACATGCCACCTGGAAACTCTTGGGAGATTCGATCATTTTGCCGTTTATGGAAGTACCGTTGTCCAGCATATCCTTGATATTGATCAGACAGCAGTTGAAGATCGGCTGGATAAAATAATCCGCATCATGGAAATGCAGCACACCGTTGTCATGTGCCATGGCAATATGCTCCGGCAGAAGCAGACGTCTGGTAACATCACGGGACACTTCACCTGCAATATAGTCTCTCTGTGTGGATGCCAGTCGGGTATTTTTATTGGAATTCTCCTCTGCCAGCTCCTTATTCTCATTCCGGATCAGTTTTAAAATAGATTCATCCGTGGTGTTGGATTTGCGGAGCAGACTTCTCTGGTAACGGTATACGATATACTTCTTCGCCAGGGTATATTTGTTGTGCTCTACCAGATGTTCCTCGATCATATCCTGAATATGCTCCACGGTCTGGGTCTGTCTGCCCTCCTGCTGCACATCCTCCAGGATCTCTTCAATCAACCCCTCACTGGCACGATACCGCTCCTCCACTTCGTTGTTCGCCTTATGGATCGCTTCCCGGATCTTGTCCTCTTCATAAGGCACTACTCTGCCGTCTCTCTTCTGAATCTTCATTGCTGTTTCCCTCACTTTATATCATTCCCATAAGATACGAATTCCTGCATAAGCCGAAAGAAAAGCCGCATCGGAAGCAAGTTCCCGACACGACTTTTTCTGCAAATCATAGTGTCTCACTAGATTTTGTGTTTTTCAAGCAATTTCGTATCTACATCTTGTATCTAATATTATAGTGAGGATACATGGAAAAAGCAAGTATCTTTTTTAAAACATTCCTCTTCCACCATAACCGCCGAAGCATAAACCGCCACCGCCACAGCAAAGGTTGCAGAACAGATTGGCCAGACAAATTTTCAGGCACAGGTCGTTGCCACCCACATGGGGATAGCCATAGGCTGCCTGTCTGCTCTCATACCATTGTCCGCCGCTCTGAAGTCTCTGCAGAAGCATCTGGTATTCCATATTCTGGGGATCCAGCGCCACCGCCTTGTTTGCATGTTCCAGCGCCGCTACATTATTTCCAAGGCCCATGTGTGCCATGGCACTGTAGTAATACCATCTGGCCGTCTTCTCATGCTCTCCCATGCCGTCCAACGTATTTCTGGCCTCTCTGTAATAGCCGTTTCTGAGATAATTACCGGCTGCCCGCAGTCTGGGCTCTTCTTCATAGCCAGAAGTCTGCTGTTGCCAGCCTGCCTGCTGCCAGAAGTCTCCAAAGCCCTGGCTGAATCCGCCATAACTCTGTCCTTCTGTCCGTTCCTTCATGATCTGCTGATACGCCGCCTGAATCTCCTTGAACTTTTCTTCCGCCTGAGCCTTGTTGGGATTATTGATATTGGCATCGGGATGATATTTTCTGCTCAGGATCTTATATGCTTTTTTGATTTCTTCCTCGGAAGCATCTCTGCTCACTCCCAGGACACTATACGGATCATAAGTCATTTCCTGTTACCTCGTTTACACTGTCTTTTTCCCGTTTTTCCCGTACGATCTCATAGTGGCACCATACTCCGGAATACAGAATATTCCGCAGAATATCCACATTCTGTAAAATAGGAAGCTGCTCAAATTCCTTACAGCATTCAGACATCATCATGGTCAGGATCTGTCTGCATTCTTCTTCAAATCCGGGTTCTTCATATCGTTTCTTTAGCGGATTATAAGTCCCCTTCTTAATGTCCTGCTCTACATCTTCATAGGCGTCCATGAGGTAAATGAACTTTCCCAGAAAAAATCCAAGTCTCTCCAAATTATCCTTCCACTCGTCTTCGCGGCAGGATACGATCTGTGCCATGACTTTTCCAAACAGTCCCGCCATGGTATCGATGTCCGCATCACCCTGCTTTTCCGCATCCACAAAATCCTGCATGGCCAGAGAGATGCTCCTCACTTTATCCGCATAGAGCAAAGGCTTTTTCCGGCACTTTTTCCCCAATAGATAACTGTATGCCAGTCCTTTCAGACTATGCTCATCCTCCCAGTCATCCTCTGCCTTATAGCAGGCAAACAACACCGTCATGTCCGCCACATAATCGGTAAAAAGATTTCTTCTGATCTGATGCTTTTCGAAAGGATGTGCCACACATCTGCACTGTCCTACGACATCTTCCGGTTCATACAGTCCGGTGAGCAGCATCAGAATAAAAGTCATATCATAATTCAGGGAAAGCTGCCCCAGCACACCATAGCGCTCCTTCAGGCTCTGGCATAATCCACAGTAATAGGATCGATACACATCATACTCCTTGAATTTCATCTCCGACTGATTGACCACAATATATCCGAACATCTGACTCACCATCCTTTCTTATTTCCCGGTTTTACTTATTTTCCATTTGTAATCCTGCCTGTCCTGTCAGGTCTTGCGGATAAATTCCTCTCCGCATTTTCTGCAGTGGATCGCAATCTTTCCTTTGTGTCTGGGCACCCGGAGCTTCTGTCCGCATTTCGGACATTTAAAGATCTTATAATCCCTGTGTCCGGCAAAAAGTTTCTTCCGGCGCTGCCACCAGCTGCGCACCTTCATTTCTTTTTTGAGATACCATTGGTTCTCCGCACTTCTCTTGCTCATATTCCTGGAAAACATCCGGTAATAGACATAGACCAACAGGGCAAGAGCCAGCACATAAAATATTCTCAGACCAAAAAAAGAGAGCGCCAGGCAGACCAGAGCCACAATCATCAAAAACTGATTGAAGCGGTCGTTGCCATAACGCCCCCACATGAAACGCTGTAACTTCTCTTTCATGAAGTACCACCTTTCGTCTGCCACCATGCAGGGGATACATTATCCAAATCTTTCAGAGCCTCGTTCGCGAAGCCGGCTCTGAACATTACCTACATTATGGTCTGCCGAAAAGTAAAAAGCAATTAACTAAATATAAACTTTTGTAAAAGAACTATTATTTATTATTCCGATCCTTCTGCCACAGCTCCTGTGCACGCACGTCCCAGTTTTTTGCATTCATTCTACCGGATCCCGCATCCGGGATGCCCGTACGATCAACCAGATCGCGAGGTAAAAACATCCAGGGAAAGTCCTACCGATACGATCAGTATTTCATACCACGCCATCCATACATCTCCTTTCTGCGGTTATGATATGCTATTTCCGGACATATAGTAAGATACAACCCCGGCACAGAGTTTTTCCTGCTTTTACATTATTCCGATAAATGTAAACAATCCGCGACATTTTGTGGAAAGTGCCGTTTTGGGTTGAGAAACGGTAATTTTTTGTTTATAATATTTCTATCTTGGTTCTTTTTATGGGAAAAGGAGTCATGTGATGAAGACAAAGGAATTATTGGCAGACAGCTTTCGGACACTTGTGCTTACCGTGCCTTTTCAGAAGATATCCATCAAAATGATCACGGATGGTGCTCATGTGATCCGCCCGACTTTCTATAATTATTTTCAGGATAAATACGAAGTGATCGAGTTCTTGTTCGACCGGGATATCGGCAGCAAGGTCGAAGTCATGATTGAAAATGACATGGAACAGGAAGCTATTAAACTGATGTTTATCTGCTTTGAGAAAAATAAGGAATATTACCACAGACTTTTTGAGATCACAGGTCAGAACAGCTTCGGAGAATTTTTTGCCCATTACTGTGAAAAGACTTTTTTCTGTATTCTCTCCAGACATCCCATGAAGAAAATGCCCTGCGATCTGATCACTCCGCAGTCGCTGGCGCATTATAATGCCCTATTACTGATCGAGATCCTGAAGCTTTGGCTCTCTTCTCCCAAGAATGTGCCTGCGGAGAAGATTTTCGAAGCTTATCAGTACATAATGCGGACGCCGATCCTGGACATGATCCAGTATCCGGAGATATAAAAAGACAGGTCTTAATGACCTGCCTTTTTTATATCTTATCGATTATAGTCTTGTAATTACAAAGATATCATAAATTGCCTTTACCGCAGTCTCAAAATCTCTGTTCTCCACACCGATAATGATATTCAGCTCGGAAGATCCCTGATCGATCATCTTGACATTGACATTGGCATGTGCCAATGCGGAGAAGATCCGTCCGGCTGTACCGCGCGTCTGTCTCATACCGCGTCCTACGACTGCGATCAGTGCCAGATCAGACTCCAGATCAATGGAATCCGGATGTGCCATCTTATGGATTGCTGCCAGTACACGCTGCTCTTTTTCCATGAATTCTGACTGGTGTACAAATACGGTCATTGTATCGATACCGGATGGGACATGTTCAAAAGAAATCTCATTTTCTTCAAATGCCTGCAGCACCTTTCTGCCGAAACCGATCTCGGAGTTCATGAGATCCTTTTCAATATTGATGGAACAGAAGCCCTTCTTACCTGCAATACCTGTGATCACGTACTTTGGCTTCTGGCAGGTGCTTTCTACGATCCATGTACCATTGTCCTTCGGCGCATTTGTATTACGGATGTTGATCGGGATACCTTCCTTACGAACCGGGAAGATCGCATCCTCATGCAGCACGGTAGCACCCATGTAAGAAAGCTCTCTCAGTTCGCGATAGGTAATTGTTTCAATGCCCTTCGGATTATCAATGATACGCGGATCAGCGATCAAAAAGCCTGATACATCTGTCCAGTTTTCATACACATCCACATGTGCAGCCTTAGCCACGATAGAACCTGTGATATCGGAACCGCCTCTGGAGAAGGTCTTTACACTGCCATCCAGTTTCGCACCGTAGAAGCCCGGAACAACTGCCTTTGGTGTTTCTGACAGACGCGCGGAAAGTACTTCATTTGTGTGATCAGGCATAAAATTGCCGTCTTCATCAAAGAAGATCACTTCTGCTGCATCGATGAATTCATAGCCCAGATAAATTGCCATAATGATACCGTTTAAGAACTCCCCACGGCTTGCTGCATAATCACTGCCCGCTTTCTTTTTAAAGTTCTCACGGATCACTTCAAATTCCTTATCCAGAGAAAGCTTTAATTTCAGTCCATCGATGATCTCCTGATATCTTGCTTTGATCGCATCCAGTTCTTTATCAAATGCATCATCACTTTCTGCCAGTGCATAGGTATTGTACAGCATATCCGTTACTTTTGTATCTTTGCTGTTTCTCTTACCCGGTGCAGACGGAACCACATAACATCTTGACTTGTCTGCGCGGATGATCTTTCCGACCTTCTCAAACTGCTCTGCACTTGCTAATGAACTACCACCAAATTTTACTACTTTTTTCATTTTCCTACTCCTCGGTATTTATTTTCACTTAGGATCACACGAGCTGTCATGTGTAATTCCATATGTAATCCTGCTTACTCCTCAACACGGATCCGGCTGATGATCTCACCGACCTGTGCACTCTTTTCTTTAAATGCTTTCTCGCTCATAGCCTGTGTAAAGAAGCCCTTTTCTCCTGCGATCTGTGCATCGATCTCTTCCACATCACCAAATACTTCCTTTGCCTTTGCAAAATCAGCATCCTTCACACGAACAAAGAAACGCTTTACGGAATCATCCATGCTGGACAATGTCAGTTCTTCTTTATCCCAGAAACAGAATACTGTCTTGCCAAGATGCTTCACACAGTCAATGATATCGGATACAACCGCGCTTGCTGTCGGAAGCTTACCTGCTCCTGCTCCATAATACATTGTATTCCCCAGTGTATTGCCGTGTACCAGAATACCGTTAAATACGTCATTTACAAAATAAAGCGGGTTCTGGTCATTGATCATGCAAGGTGTTACCATGGCAAAATATTTGCCGTCCACTTCTTTGCTCATGGCAAGCAGCTTGATCGTATAGCCTGCTTTTTTTGCATATGCAAAATCATTTGTAGTGATCTTTGTAATACCCTCTGTATAAATATTCTCAAAATTTACATTTTTACCATAGATCAGAGAAGAAAGAATGGCGATCTTACGACATGCATCATAACCTTCCACATCTGCTTCCGGATTGCGCTCCGCATAGCCTTTGTCCTGTGCTTCCTTCAGTACTGTATCAAAATCTGATCCTTCCTTTTCCATCTTTGTCAGGATATAGTTTGTTGTACCATTTAAAATACCGGTGATACCGTCTACACGTTCCGGTGTCAGAGAAGCATTTAACGGACGAATGATCGGAATACCGCCACCGACACTTGCTTCAAACATATAGTTGCATTTGTTAACGCGCGCTAACTCAATTAGTTCTGCACCATGCTTTGCAACAAGCTCTTTATTTGATGTACATACGCTCTTACCTGCACTGAGTGCTCTCTTTGTAAAGGTATAGGCCGGTTCCACTCCGCCCATTGCTTCTGCGATCACAAGCACCTCAGGATCGTTTAAAATAATCTCAACATCATGTACAACAAGATTCTCATAAGGATCTCCCGGGAAATCACGCAGATCCAAGATATATTTGACATCAATCTCATCTCCGGCTTTCTTATTTACCATATCCTGATTTGTTTTGATTACCTCAACGATACCGCTTCCTACTGTACCATATCCTAATACTGCTACTTTTACCATTTTCTTTACTCCTTAGCTATGATTTTCACGTAATGTACGCCTTTTTGTTTTTCCATCTCATCGACCATCAGGGATACATCCGCTGTTGTCGGCAATATCTGTACACTGATCGTCAGGGAGGCAACTCCGTTGATCGGAATACTCTGATGGATGGTTAATATATTTGCTCCGAATGTAGCTATGATCTTGAGCACATCCGATAACAATCCCGGTTCATCATCCATTTGGAAGGTCAGCGTGATCGTTCTGCCCGCCGCCGTATCGTGGAATGGGAAAATATCGTCCTTATACTTATAAAAAGAACTGCGGCTGATCCCCACCCGTTCTGTTGCTTCCTGCACGGAAACAGCACGTTCGGACTCTATCAGTCTCTTTGCTTCCACGACCTTTAACAATACTTCCGGTAATGCTTTCTGCTTTACCACAAAATAGCCGGTAGCCTGCTCCATTTCTTTCACGCTCCATTCTTCCGAATGTTTTTGTACGGCGCACAACTGTATGCCGCCGAGAGATATCATAGCATATCCCCCAGTTGTACGCAAGTCCCTATTTTTTGAAAGTCTTTTTTCTCCCAATAAAGAAGGGGTTCTATCTTTTCATTCGAAAATCCTTCTGCCCGCAACAGAGACGAGATACGCTTCGCGAATCTCGCTCTGATCAGCGGTCGTCGAATGTCTGCCCATGCAAGCATGGCATTCATTCTCCTCGTCGCCATGACACAAAACGGGCAATGTATATGATACACTGCCCGTTCTAAGTCTCTGTCTGATTTTCACTCTGATTCATTTTACGCCTCTTTGATCAGATTCTTTCACCAAAGCTCTTGTAATATTCACCAAAGAACTCATTGATTTTACCCATAATCTTTTTCATAACACTCACCATAACCTTTCTACATTTTGAAATTGATCAGTTACTTTAGAGGTCCGGCCTGACTTCCTTTTGATGATTATAATGTAACATACAGGCTCTATAATGTGAAATACATATTATAAATATATTATGATACTTTTCGAGTATAGTGAATACAAATCATGTTTCATCTGTATTTTCACTGCCTTCCCGAATAAAAGAAAGAAATTCCTGCGCCACATGGGAAAGCGTGTGATCCTTTTTCCAAATGAGAGCATAGGATGCATACGCATCCGGATGCTCTATTTTACGGATGCAGACTTCCTTGTTCTTTGCCATTGCGGAAATAGAAGCCGGATAAATGGAAATCCCGACACCGTGCAGGCTCAGCTCATATGCATTCATCATATGTGCGATCCTGCCGCGGATCGCAGGTGTCTGACCGGTATTGGAAAACCATTTGTCAATCTCACTTTTTCTGGATTCCCTGGAAGGGATCAACAGCGGATACGGCAGAAGATCATCCGGCTTTACCGGATCATTTTCCGGCGTATATAATGGATGTCCCTTGGAGATCATTGCCACCCATGGCTCCCGGTAAACCGGAAGTACCTGAAATTCTTCTGTATTATAGGGTGCTGTGATCATCGCGATCTCACACAGACCTTTCATGACACGGTTATTCACATCATCCGTATTGCCATTCCAGAGATTGTACTGCACGTGCGGATGCTGCTGTCCGAATGCTGCAATCCATTCTGCAAACAAACGCGGTCCACAGCCTTCTACGGAAGCAATATATAAGGTTCCCTGCAGACCTTCTTTTCTTTCCCTGACTTCTTCCTCAGAACGGTGCACAAGATCCAGTATTTGGGATGCATACTGCAAAAACAGTTCTCCTTCTTCTGTCAGCGTTACTTTATGCGGTGAACGGATAAAAAGCTGTGTACCAAGCTCTGCCTCGAGATCCTGGATCTGCCTTGAGAGCGGTGGCTGTGCGATCGCCAGTTTTTCCGCCGCCCGGGTAAAATTCTTTTCCTCTGCCACAGCCTTAAAATACCTGATATGTCTCAATTCCATGATGTATTCCCCTTTTCCAGAATCATTTTTTTACTCCGCCGGATCGCTTGCCTGTTTCTCCGCCAACATACGGCAAACATTCGCATTACATCTGCTTTTTATTTATGTATCGCGTCAGAATGCCGGCAATCGGTTTTCTCATCCCGACGCATATTTCATCACGGATTGCACCGTTTACACGGATCATCATAACCTGCTTCCACTGCTTCTTCCCTTGTTGTAAACGGCACCTGATTCTGCGGATCCGGCAGATAACTGCAGGAAGCCTTATGCAGCTTGCCGTTATTGCGATTACCGATATAATTGCCTGCCTGCGACGTTTCGTCTGCCACAACCGGTTTCTGCTCCTGCGCAGGAAGTGTTACCGCATCTGACTGCCCGGCTGTTGGCATGTCCTGTGCAGCTGCTGCACCTGTCTCATTTGCAGGCTGTGTTTCCGCATTTTCTGCACCGGTCTGTGCATTTTTAGTCCGCTCTCCTGCCTGCCAGCTCTCGGACGGTGCACAGTTCCATGTGATCCCGGTTCCATCACTTTCTGCGATCACAGAGCCCTGCTCATCTGTACGGAATACCTGAATGCCCATGCTGCGGAATCTGTTGAGGACTTCTGCATGCGGATGCCCATAGCTGTTTCCCTCACCGCAGCTGATCACCGCATAAGAAGGGCTGACTGCATCCATGAACGCCTGTGAAGATGCAGTGTCACTTCCGTGATGTCCCGCCAGGTAAACATCTGCACTAAGATCCGCGCCGGATGCGATCAGATCCGCCTCGGCTTCTGCTTCGCAGTCTCCGGTAAATAGAAATCTGTTATTTCCGTTTTGTACCATAATGACAATGGATGCGTTGTTGGAATCCGCATATTCTTTTACGGGAGCAAGAATCGTAAAAGATGCATTTCCAAGTGTATATGTATCTCCAACCTGACAGTCCGATGCGGTCAGACCTTTATACTGCATCGCGTCCCTGACTTTTTGTGTTGTTTTATTATCCTTCTCATAATTAGAAAGAAAAAGCTGTCCGATCCCAAATTTCGTAATAATGACCGGAGCACCGCCGATATGATCCGCATCCGGATGCGTCAGTACAAGGTAATCGAGATTTTCTACGCCCTGTTTTGTCAGATAGAGCTGTATCTTTGTACCCTGATCGCTGTCACCGGTATCAATCAGCATGGCATGCCTGCCACTCTTTAAAAGTGTCGCGCTGCCCTGTCCGACATCTATGTAATGTACTTCAAGTGGTTCCTGACTATATCCGTCCGGATCCGCTGCTTCTCCCTCTGTATCCCCGGATGGCTGCATGAGCATATCACCTGTGAGCTGTCCATCCATCCTGATTTCATCCGTTGCTGCTGTCTCAGCCGATGTCTCTTCCGTCTGCACAGCTTCCTTCTGCCTGCTATCCGGTGCATTATCGCCGCCCTGCGAGCTGCATGCTGCCAGGAGCACGATAAGTGCCAGAAGCGGTGCCAGAAGCTTATTGTGTCGTTTCCCTGATTTTCCTGTTTTTTTCATAGCCGCTCCTTTATCGCAGTAATGAAAACCTGTTTTCCATCAATGTCGTGTGTAATAATGCTATCTGTTCATCGCATTTTCGTAAATACATTATAAAAATTATAACATCATAATTGAAAAAAGCACGAAAATCTTTTTGCAAATACTTAGAGTAAAAAATGCAGTAAAAGGCAGCAGAAATACAATTACTTCCCTGCTCCGGTTGATTCGCAGGTCTGTATTTGCATTTCTGCTGCCTAAGCAGTCTCTCATATGAGGTTACTGTATTTTCAGCGTGTTGGTTACTTTCTGATCTTTGCCGCTTTTTTCAGACCTTTTGCCGGGAGCAGCTTTTTGTAGGTCTTATATTTGCTCTTTGGCACCTTTACCACAACCTTTTTGCTGATGCCGTTAAACGCTCCCTTTTTAACGGTTTTTGTTGTCAGCTTCTTCGTCTTAATTGTGATCGACTTTAGCTTTTTACAGCCGGTAAAGGCATTCTTTCCGATCTTCGTCACATTCTTTCCGATCGTGATACTTGTCAGACTTGTGCAGCCTGCAAAAGCATTTTTCCCGATAGAAGTAATGTTACTTCCGATCACTATCTTCTTAATCTTTTTAGTGCCCTTAAAAGCATTGCCTGCGATAGAGGTTACTTTGTAGGTTACGCCATCGATCGTGACCTCCAAAGGAACTGTCACCGTTCCTTTGACACCGCTCTTTGGTGCTATATACTGCACTGCCGGTGTTTTGCCATTTGCACTTGTTACCTTGTAGGCTGCACCTGTGTCATCCTTCAGATTGGTGCCCTTTGGCTGTGGCGATGGTGTCTCCGGCTTATCTGACGGTGTTGCAGTTGGCTGCGGCGACGGACTCGTAAGCTTTGCAATGCTTTCTGTATAGGAATGCCCACATCTTGTACAGGTATAGGTTCTGATGCCTTCCTCTGTTGTCGTCGGCTGCTTTGTCACGCTTGCCAGATAGTCATGGCCGAGTGCCGCCAGCTCTTCTCCGGTTTCCAGAAGCTTATCACAATCTGTACAATAGGTATCTCCGGTATATCCAGTCTGTATGCAGGTTGCTTCCCGCTGATTCCGTATTTCAGTATGTGTGTGATCACATTCGCTTCTTGTAATCGTAATGCTTACACTTTCTGTCTCGTAGTTGCCCTTGTCAGTTCCTGTATAAATTGCATTCGCTGTCACTGCCACACCATCTGCAAGTGCCGTGTCCTTATCAGCCTCCTGCCAGCTCCATCCATCCGGAAGCGTAATATCACCAACCTTCTTTGTGCTTTGTGCCGGAGCCATTGCAGCTTGCGGCATGTTCGGTGCCTGAGCTGCCTTATTTACAGTAAGTGCAAGCTTCGTATCAACTGCATTATAATTATCCTTATCGGATGGTGTAAATGTTACATCATACTCTGTCTTTTTGCTGTCTGCTGCTGTAGGCTTGATACTGCCGTTCTTCCATGCAAATGCTCCTGTGATTTCAGTTCCATCTGCTGTCTGATAAGCTGCTTTTCCTCCGGTCAGGGTACTGTCTGAAAGTTTCTGTCCGTAGGTAAGTGCGCCTGCTGTCGGCTTTTCTGCAATTACCAGTGTTGCTTTAGTTACTTTAACAGTTATTGTTCTGGTTACTGTACTGTAATTGTTTGCGTCATCAGGTGTGAATACTGCCTGATAGCCTTTGTTGTTTACAGTCGGAATGATGTTCGTTCCTGTAAAGCTCCATGTTCCGGCAAGTGAATTGCCATCTGCCCCTGTCACACTTCCGCCTGTTATATCTGAACCGGTAAGCGCAGCATCCGGATTGTATCCACGCTCTGCAACGGTTGGTACTGTTACAACTATCGGAGTTGCCTTGGCTACTGTGATGGCTGCTGTTCCGGTAAGTTCCGCGTAATACGTACTGTCTGCCGGCTT
>ERZ779851.1851-NODE-1851-length-17372-cov-3.685569_pt1 | contig 17372 bp, 14 predicted proteins | sample MGYA00511094_ERZ779851 | MGnify/ENA primary metagenome ERZ779851 (study PRJEB29588, sample SAMEA2155512) | human gut metagenome | biome: human gut; feature: human-associated habitat; material: faeces | place: Denmark | collected 2008/2010 ...
CAGCAATTCGCAAAAAAGATGTTTTTATGGCGTTACCTTATTATCGCGGGCCGGCTCTTGAAGGATGCGTTTTTTATGCATTATTTTGTTATGGTGATCGTCCGGCTCGCCCCGTCCCATTCCACATTATAGCCAAGCTGTTCGGAAACGAAACGAAGGGGAATGAACGTTCTTGAATTTCTGATTTTCGGAACGACAGCGAGCGTGTAGCGCACTGTGCCGTAGACAGGGTGATCGGCATAAACAAGGCTGTTCTGGATCTGCATTTTAATTTTTCCGGAGCCGGAATCTATAATGATACCTTCGGTTTCGCCGTCCCATGTAACTTTTGCGCCCATCTGTTCCAAAAGTCCGCGAAGCGGAATGAGCGTCGACGAGGACGACGGGTCGATATAGGGCGCAACGTCGACAGTCACATTAGACTTCTGACCGCCCTTTTCTGTCATGATCTCGTTCGAGCCTATCTTAAGCACATATTTTTCTGAGGGCTCATTATTTTTCTCGCTGTCCTCCTTGGACTGATAGAACGAAATGTCCGCCGCGGCGGCTCTTCCCGTGTACCCTTTGGTGATAACGAATCTTATGTACCTTTCCGTCACAGGCTCGGGGAATGCGACCCTTTTCTCGTCCGCCCCCTCTTTCCAGTCCGTTACCGATAAAACCTTTTTAAAGTCCGTCCCGTTGTCCGACGATTCGACTCTGAACTCAAGCCACGAGCCGTGAAAATCATCCGTCGGGCGCGGAGTGTAGGTAAACTCGCGCACGGTATAGGCCTTTTTCATATCGACAGTGAGAGTAAAGGGCGCTTCCTCTCCGCTCTCCGTCTGCCAGAAGGTGGACTTGGAAGAGTCTGTCACATTGCTCTCGATATAGCCGAGCCAGTGCTTTTTATCCGACGTTACGGTGAAGGCCGAGCTGTCGATCTTATAAAGCTTTGTCGCCTCCTCGTGTGCGGCGAAATCCTCCGTCTTTATCGTTTTATATGAATCCTTGCCCTTTATAAATCCGAACTCGGCCGCGGTTGCGACTCCGCCGGACTTCGTGATCTTTATCTCAATGCGGCGAACCTGTATGTTCGCGCCGAAATCTGCCTTTTTCTCGCCGGCGTCCGCCCCGTATTCAAGTGTCTTAAGGAGCGTCAAATCGCCCGTTTCGGACTCGGAGGAGTAAAGCTCCGCCTCGGTGAATCTGCCGGAGGCTATGTCCTGTCTCGGAATATAGGTAAAGCCCGAGATGAGCACGGGAGACGGGAACGTGACATTGATCATATAAGGCGCCGGGTCTTTGCTTGTCACGATGCCGTTTTCCGCCGTGTAATTTGAGTGCCAGTAGGTCGTCTTATCCGAATCAAATGCGCGCTTAACCGATTCGCCCCTCTGGCTCGACGCGGTGATGACTGCGTCCGCGGTCGAAACGAGCTCGGACTCCTCCTTTTGGGGCTCCGGAGTCTCCTTCACATCGCCCGAAAGAAACTTTATCTCCGCGGCCGAGCCGAAGCCCTCCTTCGCCGCCTTAACGATGATGCGAATAGCCTTATATGTTCCTTCCGCCACTTTGGTATCGACCGTCTCGCGGCTCACCGCAACCTCGTCGCTGTAGCTTCCCTCGCCGATCTTTTTAAATGAAGACCCGTCCGCCGAGCCGTAAAACTCCGCCTTCTGCCAGATGCCGACGCTCGAATTGTCGTCGCCGGAGATCTGCCTCGGCACATAGCGCACGCCCGTGACCGAGAGCGCCTTGCCGAATGTGACCGTTATGGTGTAGGGCGGTTTGTCCTGACCTGTAATCTCGCCGCCCTCCGCCTTATATGCCGAGTGCCATATGGTGCTCTCGTCAGAGTCGAACGCCTTTAAGATTCCGCGGCTCTCGGATACCTGGCTCGAGCATTCTATCTTCCAATTTGAAGTATCGGAATATACGTCCTCCTTCGCAACCGCCGTGATGACGGAAAGCGAAAGAAGAGCCGATAAAATTAAAGCAAGTAATTTTTTCATATTTTCCTCCCTCATTTAATAAAGCCGATCGCTTCATTTGCCGCCGCCCGATCCGCTTTTCTGCCGCGCGCGAGGATATATGCGCCGTTCTCGGCAGTTAAAGTCCAGCCGAAGCAGTCCGATAAATACGTCACAGGGATATAGATTATCCCGTTTGCCGCCGCGGCCGGTGCGGTCAGATCAGAGAGCCTTCCGTTTATTCTCACCTCACGGCTGCCCAGGACCGTGTACGTCCACGTATAGTCCGCAATCTCGCCGTCTTTAAGGCGGAACGCCTTGACTCTTAAGATGTTGTCGCCCGCGTCATACTCGATCTTCGACTCGCCGTACATTGCCTCCTCAAAAACGTCCTTGGGCACATAGAGCGTTCCGTTCATCTCAAACGGGGTGACTCTTATGTCCTTCTCATAAACGTACTGCAAGCTGCCGTCCGTGACCATTTTGTTCCTGCCGGGCATTAAGATGAGCGTGTCCGAAAGCGCCTTTTTGGTCTCGCCCGTTATCGCGCGCTCAGGCACGTCAGTGTAGAGGTAGTTAAACCGCCCCATCGGCGCCGCCGAGCCCGTCTTATAAACGTCCAAAATGTTTCCGCTTGCGATCTCGCCGGATGAGTCGACCCATTTAAACTCAAAGTCCGCTCCGCGGCCGATCGCGCTTCTTTCGATCTCAAGCGTCATCGCGTTTCCCGAAATGTGCGTTCTCACACTTCCGAGGGTGACCCAAGCGCCGTTCTCCCGGCGCTCAAGCACTCCCTTTTTTCTTCCGGCCGCAATGTCATAGCCGTTCCAGCCGGTCGCAAAATTTCTGTCGGCATTAATATAAAGGTGCAAAAATTCATCCGTGTTTTCGTTTATCGCGTTTTTGGTCTTCACCAGAAAATAAACCTTTTCGCTGTCGCGCGCGACCTTCGCGCTCACAATGGAATTGACTGTTCCGCCCGTCGCTTTTTCGCCGCCGATAAGCTCTGCGCTGCGCGCATAGTCGTCATCGTCGTTCAAAAATTCGGGGAGCACGCCGTCCCACTGTGAAATGCCGCCCGTAATGTCGATGGTCTTCTCTTCGCTTGCTGCGGGCGCGGGGCGAACGCCCTTGTATTTTCTTATAAAGTCGCACAAAAGAAGGTAATAATCGTCTCCGAGCGCGCCGGACGAGGGCTCAAAGTCGCGGCTGTTCTCGTCATCATAGGTGTCGACAAAGCTGTTCTTAAAGCCGTTATATTCCCTCTGGCGGATAGCGGTGTACTCGTTCCACCCGTCGATATAGATAAACGCGGGGTCGGTATCGAGCGCCTGAGACGCCTGCTCGCGGAAGAACGCCGCGCTCCTTGCGTTATTTTCGGTGTAGTCCTCGCCGAACGCCTCGGAATATCCTCTTCCCTTGGTGTATGGGTCGCTCGCCAAGCCGACCGCCGAGTAGCCGTATACATAGGAGTGGTTGATCGAAGCGCCGACCGCCATCTGTTCAACTCTGCCGTCCGAACGCGCTTTTCCCCAGTTATGGAGCGGATAGTTTTCAAGCCACTGCCATTCGGGCGTTTTCGTGCTGTTCGCGCCGGGGCCCTTTTCCCTGCTTCCGTTCCTTCTGAAATTAACGCTTTCGCATATTTCTTTAATGAGGCGCACCTCTTCGGGGTCGTTTTTGTTTATGTACTGCTCCATCTCGTCATATGCCGGGCCGCAGACCAAGGGCTTGCCCTCCCATTTAAACACGAGGTCGGAATATTCCGGGTCGTTTAATAAGTTAAACCAGAGCGACTTTAGCTCGACGACCTCGTTTTTCGGGTTGAAGAAATACGCGCTGATCTTTGGCACGTCAACGCCCGATTCTCTCGCGTCGTGCCATGCCCGCATCATCGTGCGCTGTGCCTTCACATATGTTCTTTCAAGGTTTGTGTAGTCATAAAAGATAACGTCTATTCCGGCGTTTTTGAGCCAGACGGCGTGCTTTCTGTAAACGAAATAGTCAAAGCTTGTGTAAAAGCCCAAAAGCGGCTCCGACCAGTAGTAAACGCCCGATTTGTCCCACGAGGGCGCGTCGTAATTTTCCCTGTCGCCGGGATTTTGGGCTGTCACGTCACTGATGACATAGGGCTTTGCCAAAGCCAAGGTGTGCCAGTCCCAGTACATTATGCCGGCATGGCGGTCGCCCTCCTTGACGGGGCCCGCCTCGGCAAAGTCCGCCACGCGGCGGCCGAGGCAGTCCGTCGCCTGCCAGGTGTCTGAGTAAACGTCCTTTATCTTACCGTCCGAAACGGGAGCATTATAGGCCCTTGCCGTTTCGTTAAGCGTCACCTTCTTAATGCCGATGTAGTTTTCCTCGGCATAGGTCGAGCAAAGGTAGAGCGTGTGAACGCCGCTTGACTCTTTTATGTTACCGGTGAAGCTTTTTTCTTCCTCGCTGTTTATCACGATGTAGCCGATCGCCTCCGATACCGGACTGTCAAGCCTTACCGAGAGCGCGTCTCCGTTCTCGCCGTAGGGCATCAGGCAGTCGGCCGTGACGGTGACGGATCTTATCCCGGTCAAGTCAACGTCCCCAAACCCAAGGTAAGCACCCTTTTTCATAATCGCCTTATCGCCTTCGAGCCTCACCGCCTCGCTCTTAATGTCGGCCTTCGCCGCGTCATATTCATCCGTTTTCGCAAACGATGCGAAAAACGAGGCGGCCATTAAAACGGTGAGCAAAATGCAAGCTATTCTTTTCATAACATTCCTTCCTCCTTTTTTATTAAGTATACCACTTTTGTTTTCCGCCTGTCTATGGAAATTTCCGTTTGGAATTTATACTTTTCGTAACTGATTTTTTGTTGACAAAAATTAAAATCACGCTATAATAACATTGACGGCCGCGTAAAAATGCCATTGCAAGCAAGCATTTTTACTTACGGTATAATAAAAGCATATCAAGGGAGTGATTCTATGTTTTTCGGAACTGACAGCTTTTCGTCTGAGATCTTATCCGTTTTTTTCATTGACCGCCACCATCAGCACCACTATGAGCACGCGCGCCCGTTTTATGCGCTTTCCTACCGCCTTTCGGGAAACGCCGTGTTTGACCGCGGAACGGACGGCGAGACAGCAGCCGGGGACGGGTGCATCGCGCTCGTGCCGGCAAACCTTTCATATAATATCGACGCGTCGGGCGAGAAGCTCATCTGCATTCACTTTTGCCCGAATGTGCCGCTTTCTGACAAGATACGCTGTTTTCACACCGAAAACCGGAAATATTTTGACCGCAAGTTTGCCGAGATTCTGGAGGTCTGGCAGAAAAAGCCCCTCGCCGGGCGGCACGAGTGTATGTCCCTTTTCTACCGCCTCATATATATGATCGAACGCGAATACCTGTCCGAAAAGCCGGACAGCCCCACGGCGCGCATCGTCGCCGCCGCGGAGTATATAAACGAGCATCTGACAGAGGACATAAGCGTTCGCGCCTTAGCCGATTCCGCAGCGATGAGCGAAACGTATTTTCGCCGCCTTTTTGCCGAAAAGTTCGGGCTTTCTCCCGTTAAATACATAAATAATATGCGCGCAGACTACGCGAAAGAGCTTCTCGGCACGGGCTACTACTCTGTCTCCGAGGTCGCGGCAAGGTGCGGCTTTAACGATGTTAACTATTTTTCGCTCTTTATGAAAAAACAGACGGGGGTTCCCCCGTCCAAGCTTTTTTAGTTTAATATCGTGATCCCGTTTTCGCGGTAGATCGCCTTGACGTTGTCCGAAAGCGAGGAATCCGTTATGTAGGTGTATTCGGGTCTCGTGTCCGAAAGCTTATAAAGCGCCGTCTTTTCAAACTTTTCGCTGTCCGCCAGAACAAAAATTTCGTTTGAGACCTCAAGTACCTTTTTCTGAATGAGCATAAACTCGTGCCCGTAATCGAAAATTCCGCTCCCGAGCGACACGGCGGCCGGCGCTATGAACGCCTTTTGAATGTGAATGCCGGATAACGCGCCGAGCGCGAGAGCGCCGGTGAACGCGTTCTCCTCCGGGCTAAAAAGGCCGCCCGTCACGATGAGGTCAAACTTCCCGGCCGCGTTTAGGATGTTAAAAACGTCCATACTGTTCGTGACGACGGTGAGGCGCTCAAGTCTTTCGGCGATCGCCTCGGCCAGGCATATAACCGTGCTTCCGCAGTCGATAAATACCGCGTCGCCGTTATTTATCACCGAAAGCGCCGTCTTTGAAAGCTCGGCCTTTTCGTTAAAGTTACTGTGCGTCCTAAAGTCAAGATTTGTCTGCTTCATCATCTCGGGGAGGGCGAGCGCTCCGCCGTGAACTCTATGAAGCAGTCTTTTTTTCTCCATTTCAAGCAAATCTCGCCTCACGGTCTCCGACGAGGTGGAAAATTTTGCGAGCAGCTCGGATGTTCTCACCGCGCCGTTTTCCTTAAGCATTTTCAATATGGTTCTTTGTCTTTCCTCGGCAAACATATTTCATTCTCCTTTCATCTTAAAAAGCCTGACCTTTGACCTGTCATAGTCGATGAGTCCGTCTTTTTTCATCCTGCTCATCTCGGCAGAAAGCGCGCTCCGGTCGACCGCCAGATAGTCCGCCAGCCGGCGGCGGTTAAACGGGAGATAGAACTCATCGCTTTTCGCCTTCCGCGATTCGGCCGAAAAATACGAGATAAGCTTCGCCCTTATCGTGCGCTTTGACATGTGGGAGAGCTTTTCGTTTATGCGGACGTTTTTCGCGGCGACGGCTCTTAAAAGGTTTTTCATAAATTTTTCGGGCACGGAGCTCAAAAAGAGCTTTTCGGCCGAGAAAAACATAATTTCCGAGTCCGTCCTCGCCGTCACGTCCGTCCCCATGACGCCGGAGGCGAGCGCATATGCCTCGGCAAATATCCCGCCCTCGGTTACCGCGGCCGTAACGATGGAGTTTCCCCAGTAGTCGGCGGACTCTATCATCACCTCGCCCGAGAGAACGATTCCGAAAAGGCGCGCCTCATCGCCGTTTCTTAAAATGTATTCGCCTTTTTTGAATTTCCTTTTCCCGGCGGAAAGCTTTCTAATGACCTCATTTGTCTCCTCCGGAGGCAGATTTTCAAAAATTTTCGACTTTTTTATTGCGTTTTCCATAAATTTCTCCGCTTTTCGTTGTAATTACAACAGACTGTTTTATTTTATTATAGTATATTCAAATCATAAAATCAAGTAAAGGATGGATATTATGATAAGAAAAATTGTTTTCATCGACGAAGAAAAGTGCACAGGGTGCGGCGCGTGCGCTTCTGCCTGTCACGAAGGCGCAATCGAAATGGTAAACGGCAAGGCGCGCTTAATGCGCGACGACTATTGCGACGGGCTGGGTGACTGCCTTCCCGCCCGCCCGGCGGACGCTATAAGTATCCGCGAGCGCGAGGCCGTCCCCTATGACGAGGAGGCCGTAAAAAAGCATCAGGAATCAAAAAAAGCGCCCCTTCCCTGCGGCTGTGCCGGAACGCATGTTAAAACGGTGCATCACGATGTGCACTCTTCGTGCTGTCACGGCGAAAAGGCCGAAAGCCTGCTTTCCCAGTGGCCGGTTCAGATAAAGCTCGTGCCGGTGAACGCGCCCTATTTTGACGGGGCGGACATTCTGGTCGCGGCGGACTGCACAGCCTATGCTTACGGCAACTTCCATGCTGATTTCATTAACGGTCGCATCACGCTTATCGGCTGTCCCAAGCTCGACAATGCGGACTATGAGGAAAAGCTTACCGAGATCTTTTCGTCGAACGACATAAAAAGCGTCACTGTGGTAAGAATGGAGGTTCCCTGCTGCGCCGGGATCGCTTTCGCGGCCGGGGAAGCGGTGAAAAAGAGCGGCAAGGCCATTCCCTTTCGCGTTGTCACCGTCTCGACCGACGGTGACATATTGAGCGAGTAATTATCACCGGTCTTAAAAAGGCCTTTTCGCCAAATGAAAAGGCCTTTTTGTTTTTTGCAGATTTTATAAAATAATTCTTGACAAACCGTACCCTTTTATAGTATAATATTTTTTGTGATTTATCGGGGTGTGGCTCAGTTTGGTAGAGCGCCGCGTTCGGGACGCGGAGGCCACAGGTTCGAATCCTGCCACTCCGACCACGTCGGAACAAGTTTCGCTTGTTCCGATTTTTTTTGCAAAAAATCTTCCGCAAGCTACACTGTTCCTCCTTTTCGCAAAAAGGCACGCTGTCGCTACCACCTTTTTGCGGTTTTAGTGCCGTATTTTTTCGTTCGGCGGGATTCTCACCCTTGGTATGACGACAGTTAGGGGTGCACTTTAGGTGCACCCTTCGAAGAGAGCCAAGCTGATTTTCTTCATGCTGTGTACCTCCTTCACCTTCCTCCGCTCCGTAAGTCAATACCATACTCCCGTACAGCGGCATATGAATTACCGGAAGCGGAAATTTTTTCATACGGCAATGTATTTATTCCTTTTAGCGGGTGCACCTTTGCGGCGTCATACGATTGTCACGCATTCTCCGTCTTCCGCACGGCTTGCATCAAACGGAAGCTTTGAAAGCAGCTCTTCATATCCCTCGAAGCAAGGCTCATATACATGAGTGAATATCAGCCTTTCGGTATTGATCCCGGCGATTTTATCAAAGTTCTTTTTCAGGCTGCCGTGTGATCCGTCACATACGACCAGACTGTAACGGTATGCGCCGCAGACGTCCTCCAGATCTTCATACTCCGGAGCAAGGTCGCCCGTGAACAAAACGTTTTTGCCGCCGGTTTCAAACCGGAAAGCATAACACGGCCTGCCGATCGCATCAAGATGCCTTGTAGGGACAGCCTCTACGAGCAGGTCCTCGTCTTTATAAATAACTCCGCTGTCGATGACCCTGAAATTAAGCGTGGATACGATTCTCGAATCATCCTCATACATGGCATTCATCCATGCCTTCAATCCGTCGATCCCGTCTTGATCGGGCATAAACACGAGCGCATCCTTATTATAATGAAATCCGAGAAACGAGATCAAAAGCTGCGGCAATGAATTCACATGGTCTGAGTGCATATGTGTAATAAAAACGCCCTTGATATCTTCGATACGCTTATCGGAATTTACAACAAAATAATCTGCCGGCCCTCCTGCGTCGATCACAAAAAGCTTTCCGCCTACTTCCGCAAGCGTAACGGGATTAAACCTGTTTTTTTCGGAAAATCCGTGGGAAGTGCCCGAAAATGTTATCCTCATATCCGCCAGAGCTCCTTTTATTATATCATATATTACGCTTTTTTCTTTGGATAAAGCATGCCTTCAATTTTTATATAAAAGTATCTTTCCTTAGCCCGCGGCCGCCAAAAATTGCGGTGCCCCGATGTCCGTCTGCTTTGGCTCATTTTCATTATACGGTATTTCACCGTTTATGTCAACCGTGTCAGCCGTGATAAATCATTCCCCGGAAAATCAGATCGCTCTATGCGCATTCCCGGGCAGTGCTAAGGCCTTGTCCTAGCGGCTGTTTCGCCGCAAAAAGACCGCCGCTTCACGGCGGACGCTTCGGGCTTTTAGGATCGGTCCGCTTATTTATCCAAGCCCGACGGTTACGATCGCGATAAGTCCCAATATGATGCCGAAGAGCTGGACCTTCTTTAGCTTCTCGCCGAAGAATATCCTGCCCGAGACAGCCGAAAGAATAACCATCGACCCGTTGCTGACCGGGAAAAATATCACGCCCGGGATGACGCCCGAAAGCGATATGTTGAGCCTCTGATAGACCACGCTCATAATTCCGCAGAAAACGACATAAAAAAGCGCACCCTTTTTAACGCTCGGAGCGGGCTCTTTTTTTGCGCAGTTTAAGATAAACGCCGTCGCTGCAAACAACACCGCGGAAACGATTGACGCTGTCATCATCACGCCGTCCGTCTCCCCCGAGAAGGCGGAAAGGCCGAAAACGCGGTAAAAGATGCCGACCGCGCCGCCGGCCACGAAGAACAAAAACGCCATCAAAAACCACCGCGCGGTGAGCTTTTCGCCGCTCTTTTTCGGGTTGATGCAAAGTATCAGCGAGGCCAAAAGAAGCGCCATACCTATGACCTTTACAGCGTTTATCCTGTCGTGCGCGTAAACGACGCCGAAGATGACCGTCGGAATAAACGCCGAGCTTCCGATAAGCGTCGTCAGCGACACCGGGCCGAGGGCGAGCGACTTTGTTTTTGTGAACAAAAAGAGCGCTAATATAACGCCGTAGACCGTGCCGTATACAAGGCCGCCGCCCGAAAGGCGAGCACCCGAAAGCGCCCACTTTGCGCCGAGAATTATTGCCCAGACAACGCTTATATACGCGTTGAACAAAAAGATGCCGCCGTTTTTGTCAGTCAGCTCCTTATTTCCGAAATCGCGCAGCAGGCAGCTCGACCCGACGGAAAACGCGATCGAGACCGCCATTAAAATATACTCCATTTCACTTTCTCCCCCTCATATACTGCCCCGGCGCAACGCCGAACTTCTTTTTAAATGCCCTTGAAAAATGCGACGCGTCACAAAAGCCGACGGCCGACGCCGCGGCGGACGCGGTCATCGAACAGCGATCCATCAAGACGACGGCGCGCTCTAACCTGTAGTTTATCAAAAAGTCCACCGGCGAGGTGCCCATATCCTTCTTAAACGCCCTGTAAAGGCAGGTCCTGTCCACCCCGATACGCCGCGCAATGTCGTTGACGCTGATCTGGCGGTCGTAGTTGTTCTCGATGAACGACACCGCGCGCCTCACGTATTGCTCCGGAAGCAGTGCGCCGCCGTTTTTCTTCGTCTCCTCGCGCACGAGGTAGCTCATCACGATAAGGAAGCACCCCGTCACGTCATACCCGTGGCCGGACGAGTCGCGCGAGAGGCTGTGCATTCTCTCAAGGTCCTTTAATATGCCGCTCTCCGGGTCGAACGAAAAGGTCACCTTATCCTCCGAGATGCCGGCCGAGTGGACGAGCACGTCGTCCTCCGCGCCGGAAAAATTCACATATACATATGTCCACGGATCGAACCTGTCCGCCGTATAGGTCACCGCTGAGTCGGGCATTATCATAAACCCCTCGCCGGCCGAAAGCTGATAGCTCTCCCCGTCGGACACCAAAACGCCCTTGCCGGACAGAACGAAATGCGCCGAATAGTGCCCGTATATGCGCGGGCCGCAGGAATGGCCGGGCGAATTTTCGGTTATTCCGCACTCGGACACGGCGAGCCCTCCGCTTTTTAAATGCGGAACTATAAAGCGCTCTCCCGAATAGCTCATAAAAACGCTCCTCTCTCAAAAATACATTCGAGTCGTATCTTAAATATAGCACCTATGCTTTATTTTTTCAATACCAAAATTATCATTTGCAACAAATGTACAATAAACTTTCAACAAATGTATAATGCATTTTTCTCTTTCGGGCATTAAAATAGAGATAAAGGAGTGATCAATCATGAAAAAAGAAAAAATCAAAATCGCCTTTGTCGGCTGCGGCCAGTTCTGCCGAAGCTTCGTGCCGCTTTTTAAGGCTCACCCGGCAGTTGATTTTATCGCCGTATGCGACAAATACCCGGAAAGGGCAAAGGATTATAAGGAGCGTTACGGAGCGGACAAAATATTCGACACGTTTGACGACTGTATAGCGTCCGATGAAATAAACACCGTCGCGATCTTCACGCAGAGAAACATTCACGGCGAAATGGCGATCGCCGCGTTAAAGGCCGGAAAGAACGTGTACTCTGCGGTTCCTATGTCTCTTAAAAAGGAAGAAATTATACAGATCGTGCGCCTTGTTAAGGAGACTGGCCTTACATATATGATGGGCGAGACCGGGATCTACCGCCCGGCGGCGATCTATTGCAGGCGAAAGTTCGCCTCCGGCGCTATGGGCGACTATGTTTATGCAGAGGCGCAGTACAACCACGATATGAAGAGACTCTACGACGTGTTCCGCTACACCGAGGGCGACAAGTGGAAAAAGATGGCCGGCCTTCCGCCCCTTTATTATCCCACCCATTCGACCTCTATGGTGCTCTCCGCCTGCGGTGCGCACGCGGTCAAGGTCGCGGCGTTCGGCTATGAGGATAAGACCGATCCCGATATTTTCGGCAAGGGTATGAACTACTGGGATAACCCGTTTTCCAACTCGTCGATGCTCTTAAAGCTCTCCAACGGCGGTATCGCAAGAATCAGCGAGAACAGAAGGATCGCATGGCATTTCCCCGAGACGTATATTTCAAACTTCCACGGAACCAAAGGCTCCTACGAGTGCTCCTTGATGCACCACTCGTTCGTTGCAATGAACGAAAAGGGCTCGGTTTCCTATGAGGACGTAAGCGATTTATTAAACCCGTCCGAGGCGACGGAGCACAAGGCCGATCCCGATTTTGCGGCGAAAACGGCAAACGGCACATGGTGCAACGGCGAGGCTCCGATTCAGGCTGTCGGCCGTCTTCCCAAAGAATTTGACGGGCTCGGCACGGGCCACGCCGGCACGCACAAGTTCATGGCGGACGATTTCTGCCAGGCATATGCGACGGGCAAGCTCTCGCCCACTAACGCATGGCAGGCGGCGCGCTATAACCTTCCCGGCCTGATCGCGCACGAGAGCGCAATGGCGGGCGGCGTGACGATGGACATTCCGGACATCGGCGAGATTCCCGAGGGGCTCGAAGTCTTGTCGCCCGACAGAGAATTTAACGAGGAGGACTACAGATAATGGCACAGCCTCAGCTTTTTATGCGCAACAATGACATAACGCACCTTCCCCCGTTTTTCCTGCCCGAGGGGCTCTCTCTTCTGAACCACACAGAGGGTATGGACTCTGTCTGGGAGGAGCTGATCGAAAAGGCGTTCGGCAATCACTTTTCGTTTGACGCAACTATCAGAAACGGCGGCGGATACCGCCCGGAATACGTTTTGTATATTGCAAAAAACTCCGTTCCGATCGCGACGGCGACGGCGGTCGAAAAGGAGGATTTCCCCGGCGAGGGGTGGTTCCGTATGATCGCGACCGCTCCCGAGGCGCGCGGTCACGGCGCCGGCAGGCTTGTTTGCCTCGCGGCTCTTCACTGCCTTGCCGCGAGGGGCTATAAAACGGCCGTGCTCTCGACGGACGATGAGCGCATCCCGGCAATAAAGCTCTATCTCTCGCTCGGCTTTACGCCGATCTATACTCACGAGAGCCACTATGAGCGCTGGGCAAATGTGATGAAAAACATAGAGAACTGCGGTTGACGCCGCGGTTCTTTTGCTGTGTGATTTAAATGCCCCTTTGCCTTTGATGACCGCCCGCTTTAAGGAAGAGCAAAGGGTGAAAAAGTGCGTCTGCGGCGCTCTCACGCCGATGATACAGGCCGCTTCAAAACAGTGGATTTTTAGTTCGTATCGCAAGAATAATATCGCTTCAAAAGCCTTGACCCGGCCTTAAAATCAATATATAATAATGTAAACGGTTACGGTTTATCTTATTTAACATAAGAGGAGGCATTAAATGAAGCTCACGAAAATCAGCGAAAACATATGGCACGCTTTCGAGGAAAACGCGGACGATTCCCTTCTGTGCCGATATAATATTCTAAACACGGGCACCCCTCTTTTAGATGACGGCCTTGCCGAATGCGAAGGAGACAAAGTCACCCTGAACGCAAAACGCATTGTCAGCTTCCTTTCGGAAAAGTCCGGCGGCGGATACCGCATAAAGATCCCGCTCGATAAAAAGGAGCGCATCTTCGGACTCGGCGACGCGACGCGCGAAAGAATCATGATCCGCGGCATGTGCGCGGATATGCACGTCGAAAACGTTATTTCCTACGGCCCGATGGCTGTAATGTTAAGCGACAGCGGCTGGGCGTTTATGCTCGACAGCACCTACAGAAGCTTTATAGACTGCGCCAAGACCGATCCCGATTCGATAGTTATCGACGTGACAGGCGGCAAAGCAAGCTTTTTCCTCTTCCGTGCCGACTCTCTTAAAGGGCTCGTCGGACTTATCACCAAGGTTTCCGGGCGGCCCGTGCTGCTGCCGGAATTTGCCTACGGTCTGACTCTCGTTCAAAATGAGGCGACCGACGCGCGCAGTCTTCTCGACGACATAAGGCGTATGCGCGATCTCGACATTCCCTGTGACACAATGGGGCTTGAGCCGTCGTGGATGGAGACCTTCTACGATTACACCGTTTACAAAAAGTGGAACAAGAAACGCTTCGAGCTACCGTCGTGGTATGAGGAAAATTCGGCGCAAAAATTCACGTTCTTCTACCCGATGCGTGAAATGGGAATGAAGCTCAGCCTCTGGCTCTGCAACGATTACGATATCTTTTGGGAGGAGGAACGAAAAAAGTCCGAAAATGACGATAACACTGCGGCAAAACCGGATTCCTTCAAGTTCCCGACCGGCGCTGCCATAAAAGACAACCATTTTGCAACCGCAATAAAGCTTGATAAGCTGACAAAAGAGAACGAGCCGTGGTTTGAGCATCTTAAAAAGTTTGTCGATAACGGAGCGTCCGCCTTTAAGCTTGACGGCGCGAACCAGATAGTCTACCACCCCGACCGGATCTGGGGCGGAAAATACACCGACGACGAGATTCATAACCTCTATCCCGTGATACTCGCAAAGCAGCTCTATAACGGCTTTGCCGAATACACCGGGCGAAGGCTGCTGCTCTATACGGACGGTGCGTATCTGGGCACTCAGCAGTTCGCGGCGACCTGGTCCGGCGACACCGGCGGAGGGCCCGGCACTTTGGTTTCGATGATGAACTACGCGATGTGCGGCCACTCGAATACCGCATGCGATATCGATCCGTCAGATCCGACAAGCATACATTACGGATTTTTGACGCCCTGGGCGCAGTATTTCTGCTGGAGCAACTGGATGTATCCATGGTATCTGGGCGAGGAAAAGGAAAATATGATCCGCTTCTATTCCAAGCTCCGTTCCTCCCTCGTTCCGTATCTCTACACGCTGGCGCACGAGGCATATGAGACCGGCATCGCGATGTTAAGGCCTCTCCCGCTCGCATTCGAGGGAACCGACCGCTTTGACGATGTCACGAATGCCTACATGCTCGGAGATAAGTTATATGTCGGCGCCTTTGACATGAACCTCAAGCTGCCGGACGGAGGCTGGACGGACTACTTTACCGAGGAGAAATACGAAGGCGGATGCGATATTGAATACAATATCCCCGAAGGCAGAGGCGGCGCGCTTTTCGTTAAGGAGGGAAGCGTGTTTGTCACGATGAAGCCCCAGAAATATATCCTTGAAAAGCAGCATGAATATATCGTAAAGGTCTATCCCGGAGCCGACGACTCGTTCACGCTTTACGAGGACGACGGAATGACCTTTGATTATCAGACCGGCGGCTTCTCCGAGACCGCAATCAGAATGGAGAATACTAAAAAAGACGGCTTCGATCTTGTAATATGCAAACGGGAGGGCGGATTTGATGGCCGCCCCGACAACGGGCATGACATTGTAAACAATTCGATTCCGGAAATTTGCGGCATGAAGCCGTCCAATGACATTACGGTCGAGCTGCACGCCGTTCCCTCGAAAGTCACGGCGGACGGAAAGAGCGTGGATTTCAGCTCGGACGGAATGGTCAGCATATTCACCCTCAAAGGGAAGCGGCATGACGAAGGCGATATACGCTTTGAAGTGAAATATTGATGCCGAAAGCCGGCTCACGGAAAGGTGCTGTAACCTTATGTTACAGCACCTTTGTTATACTTAAAGGGCCGATTTCCGGAATCGGCCGGTTTTTTAGCTCACGCGGCGCAGATGGCGCAGGGGGTGTAGCCCTTTGCCTCAAGAGCCGCGCGCGAATAAGCGCCCTTAATTTTATTTTTCTCTTTCATCTTGGTAACGGCGGAGCACGAGGGCAGATGATACTTTTTGCTCTTCGTGTTTAAGACAAGCTCCTCTTTTTCGTCCCCGCCGGCTTTTTCGCCCGTTACAAGGTGCGAATCGCCCGTCTTATAGTCGATCGCGATTCCCGGCTGAACATTATAGCAAAAGACCGAGAACTTTAGCCCCTCGCCGCCGTCCTCGACCGAGCGCGCCTCCAAATACACACCGCCGGCCAAAAGATCGTCGCCCCTAAAGACCGGCGTCGCGCGGTACATCACATGATTGCCCGTCCTTTTAACATATTCGGCGGTCTTGTTCTCATAGGGCAGCATTCCCGAAACGTTCATATAGCGCGTGCCGGTGATTAAGTTTTTCTCGTTCGCGTTCTCGCCGGTTAACTGATAGCCGATCAGATGACAGCGATTGTAAAGATATTTGCCATCCACGATGTCGTATTTGACCAAATGCCACCCCGTCGGGCGGACAGAGCCTATCTCGCCGCGCTTTTCGGTCGGCATAATGTCTCTCCCGACCGATGCGGTACAGACGCCGGCGCGCGAAAGCGAGTCAAGATCAGAATAGTGCTCGAACGACTTGCCGGTAATCTCGCTCTCTGAAAAAAACGGCTCGCCGGAATTTATTTCCGATGCCGGTGCGCCCGAAAAATCCGGCACTAAAAGAAAGTCAAACCCCGGCCTTGCCCCCTCCTCGCTGACCGTGACAGAGCCGGACGGCGCGTCGTAGCTGACATTTAATTTAAGCCGCTCGGCAATGAACCTGACAGGCAAAAACGTGCGCGAGCCTATTATGACCGGCGGCGAGTCAAGCGCGAATATCCTTCCGTTCGAAAACGCCTCCTGACTGCCAACCGTTAAGCGGATAAGGGTGCCCTTGAAGTGAAGAAGCACCGTGTTCGTCTCGGCCGAGAACTCCGCCGATCCGCCGAGGCCTTCCGCCACGGCGCGCACGGGGCAAAGCGTCCGCCCGGATATGACGACGGGAGATGAGTCAAGTGCCCTCTCTTTCCCGTCCTCCGTCATCACGGCCTCGCCGACCTTAAAACGCAGAACGCTGCCCTTTGCAAAGCTTGCCGAAAACAAAAGCGTGAGCGCCAAAAGCGCCGATACTACTCTCTTTTTCATCGTTTTATCCCCAAAAGCCTTTCCGCGTTTTCGTGGTAAACGAGTTCCTTTTCGCCCTCGGACAAGCCGAGAGTCGCTATGAACCTTTTCTCAAGCGACGGCGTGTGCCAGGGCGAATCCGTCGCGAAGAGCATATTTTCTATGCCGTGCTTTTCGATTATCTTTATCGCCGACTCCCTCGGAAGCTGGCCGTAGCCGAACGACGTGTCGATGAATAAATTTTTCTGCCCGGCAAGGTGGGATAAAACCTCATCCCACATCGAAAGGCCGCCCCAGTGCGCCGCGACGACGGGCGCGGAAAAATGAGAAAGCGCCGCGGTGAGCGCCGCCGTGCCGCGGCTGCGCCCCAGACCCGGTCCGAACGCAAGCACACCGCAGCGGTCATAGTATTTCCGCAGCGGTAAAAGAGCGTCCGCCGTGAGCCGGCCATCCGTATCACACGGCAGAGGA
>ERZ779851.1855-NODE-1855-length-17343-cov-60.586881_pt1 | contig 17343 bp, 16 predicted proteins | sample MGYA00511094_ERZ779851 | MGnify/ENA primary metagenome ERZ779851 (study PRJEB29588, sample SAMEA2155512) | human gut metagenome | biome: human gut; feature: human-associated habitat; material: faeces | place: Denmark | collected 2008/2010 ...
TGTTTTGCCGTATGTCCGCGTCAGGCACTCCATGCCCGGACGTTGGGATTCATACATCCGCGCAGCGGACAGGAGATGTATTTCACTTCGGAACTCCCGGCGGACATGACGGCACTATTGGAACGGTGGCGCAGTTACACCGCGCACAGGGATATGGAATAAACAGAAACATAAGCTTATTATAATATCAGCAAAAAATGAAAAAAACAATCGCGATTGTAGCCGGAGGGGATTCCTCCGAACACGACGTTTCCCTTCGGAGCGCCGAAGGTATCCATTCCTTTCTCGACAAGGAAAGATATGAAGTTTATATCATTGAAATCAAAGGTATGACATGGGAGGCTCATCTGAAAGACGGGAGCCGTTCGAACGTGGACCGCAACGATTTCAGCTTCATGGAAGGCGGCAAGCGTATCCGGCCTGATTTCGCCTACATCACCATACATGGCACTCCGGGTGAGAACGGTATCCTGCAAGGATATTTCGACCTCATCCATCTGCCATACTCTACAAGCGGTGTTCTGGTAGAGGCAATGACTTTTGATAAGTATGTGCTCAATAATTATCTGCGCGGTTTCGGTATAAACGTAGCAGACAGTATCTTGCTCCGTCGCGGTGAAGCTTATGATGAAGAAGAGATTGCCAAGCGTATCGGTATGCCTTGTTTCGTAAAGCCTGCTGCTGACGGCAGTAGCTTTGGTGTGAGCAAGGTGAAGAATGCTGACCAGCTGGCTCCAGCCCTCCGTGTGGCTTTCATGGAGAGCAGTGAGGTAATGATCGAGGGCTTCCTTGATGGTACAGAGATTTCACAGGGTATCTACAAGACAGCAGAGAAGACTGTTGTACTGCCAGCTACAGAGGTGGTGACCACCAACGAATTCTTCGATTACGATGCCAAGTATAACGGTCAGGTACAGGAAATCACTCCAGCCCGTCTCTCTCCAGAGACTGCAGAAGAGGTTGCCAAGACCACATCCCGCATCTACGACATTCTTCATGCCAACGGTATCATCCGTATCGACTATATCATCTCTAAGGATAAGGATGGTAAAGACAAGGTGAACATGCTGGAGATCAATACCACTCCAGGTATGACCGTTACCAGTTTCATTCCTCAGCAGGTTCGTGCAGCAGGTCTTGATATCAAGGATGTGCTCAGCGAAATTGTGGAGAATCAGTTCTAGAATAACAAACTCATATATGGTTCTGCGATTTTTTCGCAGAGCCATATATATATTAATAGGTATATATTATGAATATCCCTCAAGAATTTGATACCATCCGTCCTTGGGAGCCTGAAGATCTCCCAGAGGTATTCGACCGTTTGCTTTCAAACGATCAGTTTAAACAAGTGCTTGCCTATCTCTATCCACAAGTACCTTTCGAGATGATTGCACAGAAGTTGAAGGCATGTAAGACCAATCTGGATTTCCAGTTGGCTTTTGCTTACGATTTTGTTCATGGCATTCTGAAGAAGGCAGCAACAGGTTGTGAGATGGATTGCACATCGCTCGATAATACCCGTAATTATACTTTCATCAGTAATCACCGTGATATCGTGCTCGATTCAGCCATCCTCGATGTCCTTCTTATCGATAACGGTTTTAAGACCACCTGTGAGATTGCCATCGGTGATAATCTCCTTTCTCTTCCTTGGATCAAGGACCTGGTACGTGTCAACAAGGCGTTTATCGTAGAGCGTGCCCTGAGCATGCGACAGATGCTGATGTCGAGCAAGCGCCTCTCTGACTATATGCATTTTGCCATCAAGGAGAAGAACGAGAACATCTGGATAGCCCAGCGCGAGGGTAGGGCCAAGGACAGTAATGACCGCACCCAGAAGAGTATTCTGCAGATGATGTCGATGGGTGGCGAGGGCAGCATTATCGACCGCCTGAAACAACTTCATCTCGTACCGCTCTCTATCAGTTACGAATATGATCCATGCGATTTCCTGAAGGCAAAGGAGTTCCAGCAGAAGCGCGATAATGCCGATTGGAAAAAGGGGCCAATGGATGACCTGGTAAGCATGCAGACCGGTATCTTCGGTTATAAGGGTCATGTGCATTATCATGCAGCTCCATGTCTTGATGATTATCTGGACAGTCTTGATTCTGATATGCCTAAGCAGGATATATATAATAAGGTAGCCGCCTACATGGATGAGCAGATATTCAAGAACTACCGCCTCTATCCGGGCAACTATGTGGCTCTTGATTTGCTTGAAAACTCAACTGCTCATCAGGCTGAATATACTGCCGAAGATAAGGCAAAGTTTGAAAAATATATGGTTGGTCAGCTTGCGAAAATTGACCTTCCAAATAAGGATGAAGCTTACTTGAGAGAGAGAATTCTCGAGATGTATGCCAATCCTGTACGTAATTACCTTGCTGCTCAATAGCGGCAAGGTAATACTTTTTTCTGTTTGATGATGTTGGAAACTGTTATTATCTGCCTGTTTTTATCAGACTCCTAATTGGTAATTCATAAGCTGTTTACGACAGACAGTTAACAGGCAAACCACAGACAGCCTACTGGCGCTATAGCCGCTAGTGGACTGTTCGCCTAGAACAGCCATCCCCAATGCCTTTGTTTCGTTTTTTTACAAGGCTTACGAAGAAATACTCTTCACTCTTCACCTTTCGCTCGGAATCCCCTGTGTTTATCGGCATTCCGGGCGGTGAAGAGTATTCGGGCACTCTTCACCTACTCTTCACCACTCTTCACCTTTCTGTTTCGGCGGATTTGCGTTTCTTCTTACGCCTCGATGCCTCGTGCCTAGGTGAAGAGTGGTGAAGAGTGGGTGAAGAGTCGCCAATAACTCTTCACCCCTTGAAACGCCCTGTTTATGGGCGTTTCAGGGCATAAGGTGAAGAGTGAAGGGCTTTTGGCGGAATAAGGCTAAGCCCCGACTGCCGTTTCATAGTTGATACTTTTGTGTTGTATCAAGCGAAATAATTGCCAAAATATTTGGAGGTTACAATTATTTATCGTACATTTGCAGCAAATTTAGAACTATAAGGAATGGATGAAAATTTATCTAAAAATAAGATTTCAGAGCGTAATCAGAAGAGAAGAGAAATGTTAGCTGGTTATTTCTTTGATTTATCCAAGTTGATGTGCAGCGGTGTCGTTGTTGGCGGCTTGTCTCCATTGTTTACGGGAGATGAAATGGGGATTTTTAATTATCTGTGCATTAGTTTTGGTATCACGGCAACGGTGCTATTTGCTTATTTTGGTAACGAAATTCTTAAAGTGAAACTTAAATAATATAGATATGGAAATGTTAACTATTATATTTGCCTTGGCTAGTGCTATTGGCGCAGGGTTAGTTATTTGGTCTAAGACGAAAGCTGGTCAAAGATGGCTTGAAAGTCTTTAGTAAATGAATAAGTTTGATAATCTTTATGATTATCACATCGATAGGGCTAAGCCCCGACTGCCGTTATGTAGTCGGGGCTTTTCGTATCAACTGTCATACGGCAAACAGAACCTGGTCCGCCCAGTTTACCTTCCATGTGCGTGGTGACCATGGCGCAACCTTGGTTTTTTATTTGAACTTTTCAGCTTCTTGCTTCATCACATTCTCGATGTCAATGGCATCGAATGGAACAGGGCCGCGGCTCAACTCCGGTATGTTGAAACTCTTCAGGCAATCATCGTAGAAGGTTGGTTCCCTCTGTGGAAGAACAAATGGCTTGTGAGCCTTGCCCTGGCGGTCTACATAGCAGAAGTAAGGCTTGCCGTAAAGTCCGTCGTCACGTTTGCTGGCAAAGACAAACCATCTGCCGGTATGCGACCAGCTGTGATAGGTATCGCTCTTCTCGCTGTTTACCATGCTGAGGCTATCCACTTTTCCTGACTGTAAGTCCATCATATAGAGGTCTGCCTCGGGATGCCAGATAGGGAAGGTGCCGTAATCGGCTACCGTAAAGAGACAGTATCTGCCGTCAGGACTTATCTTAGGATGGCAGACTGAACGCTCCTTGTAAAGAGTATCTATATTGGTTCCGAAACTCCCGGTCTTTTCATCGAATGGGATGCGGACCAGCGAATATTTCAATCCCTTCAGATTCGTACTTTCAAGTCCCTTTCTGTTAGCTGCGCAGTAATAAATGTATTTCCCGTCCGGCGAGAAAGTAGGAAATGTCTCCAGATGTGTACTGTCGGAGGTAAGCGGTGAGGAGATGATGCGGTTCTTGTCTAGATCGGCTACATATACATCGCTCTTCGAATCATATACTTCCAGTCGCTTGTCGGCGTTGGCATGAAAGGCTGGAATGATGATGTTGGTAGAGAAGGTGACGTATTTGCCCGAAGGACTGAAACCGTAATATACACTTGAAGAAATCATGTTGGCGTTCTTCAGGTTCAGCTTGCGCAGCTTGCCGTTGCGGTTAAGAATGGCTCCTCCACCTTCACCTCTTATATATACCATACTGAGGTTGGGATCCTGGTTACCAAAAGCATGACAGTTCATACAGCGGTTTTCCTGCAGATTGTGGTCGGCGAGAATCTTCTCCTGCCAATTCTCTATGCAGCGCTGCTTAATCTGTATCTTGTTCCATACTTCGTAATCGGGTTCTATCAGTCGGTAGGTGAGATAAGCATCCAGACTGTCGCCCACTACCTGCCAGGTGAAGGGTTTGAACGCCGTCCATTCTCCCTTATTGCTCTTTGAATATATCTGAACTTTGATATTCTTGCCCACAGCCTTTTGCAGGAAAGCCTTCCAGTCGTCCATATCAAATTTCAGATTCTGGCTGTTGCTGGTGGCAGTAAGAGTGTTGGCAGCATCGTTGGCATCTGCTCCCTCAATCGTGAGTGTGGTTTCGATGTTGGTAAGGTTCTTGTCGCGTATCTCGAAGTTGAGAGGAGCGATATTGACCGGAATCGTTACATCGGCATAGTCGGGATACATGTTGGGCAGATGGTCTACCTGCTCAGCATTCTCGTGAGTCTGGGCACATGATGCGAGCAACAGTATGCCCGTCATGGCACTGTATAGGATATTCTTGTATTTCATCTTTCTTCTTTTATAAACAGTTAGCGTCAATTATTTCCTCAGTTGATGTTCAACTTAGGCACCTCTGCCTTGTCGAAGTAATACCAGTAGGTATCGCTGAATGCCTGGTTGCCCCGTTCTTCATTATACTGATGGAAACGCTGCAGAACATCTTGACGCTTGATATACTTTGCCCATTCTTCCGGCTTTGCCTTGGTTCCCGCCAGATAAATCATGAGAGCCTCCTGGTACAGGCGTTCGTAGGAAACGTTTTTCAGTTTGAGATAATAAGTATCATAATCCCGCTTGAAGGTTTCCATGTCTTTCAGGAGGAGATCGCTGCAGAGTATGTAGTCGATGGCGATTTTGTTGTTCGGATTACTTTCTGCCAGTTCGCACATGATGGTGTGGCAATTCTCGTTCTGTCGTAGCGTATCCTTCCGGTTGATGAACGGACGCTTTTCGATGTATTGCTGCAGAAGGGCTTTTTCATCGGCTGTTGCTTTTCTGCCAAGTGAGGAGAAGGCACGGTTTGCCCATCTGCTCCATACGAAGGTCTTTTGCAGAATACGGAGATATTTGCGGGTTGCTGCGTAGTCGCCCTTTACCAGATTGATTTCGGCAAGTCGTTTTACCATTCTGATATTCCGGTTGTTCGGAGAGCAGACATTGGCAAGCATTGTGGCACGTTCGCAGAAAGTCATGTCGCCCAGAACCCAATACAGTTCGTTCAGGGTCTTGATGGTGAGGGTTGGGGTGTCTGGTCCCAGTTTATCGAATGTACCCAGGTTGTTGCTCTGGAATCTCAGCAGGTTGTCTGGAAGATATCCGTTTTGCGCCATCACGAGGTTATAGTAGAACTTCATGTATTGGTCTGGATTTTCCGTCTTTTCTACGATGTTGATAACCTTATTATAATTACCGAAGTAATATTCACAGTCTACCGCGAATGTTTTCTCCAGATCCATTTGCGGTTTTACCAGTTTTCCGAACCCCGGATAGGTATAAAGGGTTTGGAAGTCGCAGAAGTAGAGTCGCTTGGACAGCATCAGCAGGAAGAAAGGAATCACGAGGGCAGCCAGGCGATAGTAGGTTCCCACTTTCTTGATGTGGGAAAGACATCCTGTAAATACCAGCGCTCCATAAATCCATACTCCATTTCCAAAGAACCAGTGGCATACGAATACGGAAACAATGATGCTGAAGGCGGTAACCCAATGCGCTGTTCCCAAACCTGCTGCGGCAGAAGGATTGTCGTCCATCTTCTCTATCTTCTTGAGAAACATTCGGGTGGAAGTGAGCAGCTTGGTGCTGACACGGAACACACTGGCACCACCTGCTATTGCCAGAATGCTGCAAAGCCGGTAGTCGTAGTGAAAACTGAAACATACCAATAGAATCATCATGATGAAGGCTACGATATGTGCCGTCTTTTTCCCTTGGATGTCTGCATCTCTTACTGCGCATTTTACATTATATCCCGAAATAAGAATACAGAGGGTAAGGATGATAGGACCGGCATAGCGGAAATAATAAAACTGGGTCAGAAAATCGCCTGCCAGACAGGCCAGCCATCCCGGTTTGTCCAGATAAGTAGTCAGATAATCCCATGATGACAGAAAAAGTTGGTTCTGCTCCTGATAAAACAGATGGTAGGGATAGAAGAATTGGAAGAACACAAAGCATGCGATGGCTCCTAATACATATAACGAATATATGCCAAAATTAGATTGGCTTGTTTGCTGTTCACTCATTTTCTTTCGGTTTATAAGTTTTTATATCTGCAAAGGTAGTAAAAATATATTAGAATGAATCATAAAAAATGCAGAAACTTACTCTTTGAAAGTAAATTTCTGCATTTATCAGCATTTATTTCTGTTCTTGTTTTTCTGCAATGCATTCCATTTCTATCAGCCAGCCTGGTCTGCATACTCTTGCCTCTACGATGATATGTGGTATCTGAGGGTAAAACTGATTCATCAGTTGCTCTATGGTATGGTAATCAGAGATGTCGCGCAGGTAGATGATAAAGTATTGGATATCGTTCATCATCGCATCGCCATCCTTCAATAAAGCACCGATGTTCTCGAGTAATCTGCCGGTTTGTCTTATAATATCGCCTTCGTATACAACTGCTCCATCTTTATCTATGCTGGCTGTTCCTGATATGAAATATTGTTTCTTCTGGGGCAGAGAAAGGCTGGTTCCCCGTTCAAAGGCTACTCCGTATTCGTGAGTAGGATTCAGATGGTTGAGTGCCTGGAGATATTTCTTGTCTTCTTCCCTGATGCCGGGAACGGTCAGAAAGTCGATAGCTACAGATGCATGACGTACGGATGTTGCTCCGCCGATGCCCGTACTGGCTATATAATGGGTTTCTGCTGTCAGACCTTGCTGGTCGAAAACATCATTGCGCGCTTCTACTACTCCCTGATAGTTTACATCGATATGAGTTACGTATATCCATGTTCTTACCAGGTTGCGCTCCATCGTCATATCTGTACCGGCGATAAGTTGCTGGTATTTGTCGAATAGCATTCGGGTCTGTTCGTATGAATCCTTTCCCTTCGCTTCTTCCTCTGTGAGGCGAAGACTATGGAACAGGATAGGGGTAGCGTCATCAGTAGTCTTGATCAGCAGACTCACCTTGCTGCCATTCAGTGGAGTCTGTTCCACGATAGTGAGGTTTGTGCCTTTCAGATACTCCTGATAAAGGAGTGACTCTTCTAAATCCTGAGTCTGGTTCTGGGCGTCGCTGAGGAATACTTTACAATATTGCAAAGTACGATTTTCCAGTTTCTCTGTATCGAGATAGTTACCTAGTTTCAGATACAGAAAATTGAGACGGTCATTGAACGTCCCCTTAGCTTCTGGTGATAGTATTATATATTTGTCCATCTTGTTTTTCTTTTTTCGCCAGCAAAGGTACGGATAATATCTGAGATATAAGAATATAGACAGGATGAAAAGATGAAAATACCGAGAAATGGGGATAGGATGATGTGGAGTAGAACGAAAAAGAGGGTGTGTCATGAACTTATGACACACCCTCAATCTCTTTCTTATATCCTGCTTTAAAGTGATTCGAGCATGCGCTTGATGACAACCTCGGCTGAAATCTCACGGTTGGCTGCCTCTGGAATCACCAGACTGTTCTTGCTTTCAATGACATCATCGGTAACAATCAAGCCACGGCGAACTGGCAGGCAGTGCATGAAGCAACCATCGTTGGTCCAGCTCATGTGCTCCTCGTCGATGGTCCAGCTCATATCCTTGCTCAATATCTCACCATACTGTGCTGGGTCTTTCACGCCCGGACAGCTCCAGTTCTTGGCGTAAACGAAGTCTGCACCTTCCAGAGCCTTCTTCTGGTCGTACTCTACCTTGGCATTGCCTACGAACTTAGGATCGAGTTCATAGCCCTCTGGGTGAGTAACCACGAAATCTACATCGGCTGCATTCATCCACTGGGCGAATGAGTTTGGTACAGCTTGAGGCAAGGCACGGCAATGAGGAGCCCAGGTCAGGACTACCTTAGGACGAGCCACCTTCTTATGCTCCTCGATGGTGATGAGGTCGGCGAATGCCTGGAGAGGGTGAACGGTAGCAGTCTCCATAGCGAAGACTGGGCGACCGCTGTACTTTACGAACTGGTTGACGATGGTTTCGGCATAATCGTAGTCACGGTCTTTCAAACCGGCAAAGCTGCGCACACCGATAAGGTCGCAGAAGCTACCCATCACTGGGATTGCCTCAAGCAGGTGTTCACTCTTGTCGCCATCCATGATAACGCCACGCTCTGTCTCCAGTTTCCATGCACCGGCATTAACATCGAGCACGATTACATTCATGCCCAGGTTCATCGCAGCCTTCTGTGTACTCAGTCGGGTACGGAGGCTGTTATTGAAGAATATCATCAGCAAGGTTTTGTTCTTGCCCAACTCCTGATAACCGAAACGGTTTGCTTTTACTTCCTGTGCCTCGGCGAGTGCTGCTTTCAAGTCGCCAAGGTCTTCAACATTAAAGAATGTCTTCATTGTTATTTCGTTTTTTATTTGTTATTTCTAATATAAAGCTATTGAATACTTCACTCTTCACTTCCTTGTTTGTCCATTTCCTGTAATCAGCCACTTGTAGGTGGTAATTTCTTCAAGTGCCATTGGTCCGCGGGCTCCAAGCTTTTGGGTACTGATGCCAATCTCTGCGCCCAATCCGAACTGTGCGCCATCGGTAAAGCTGGTTGGAGCATTTACATAAACGCAGGCTGCATCTACCATTGCCTGGAACTTCTTCTGGGCAGCTTCATCATTGGAAACGATGCTCTCGCTGTGACCACTGCCGTAGGTAGCGATATGGTCGAGCGCCTCATCTTCTGAAGCCACGGTCTTGATACCCATCTGCATGCTGAGCCATTCGGTGTTCCAGATGCTCTTCACGTTAGTATCTGTTTCCTTCATCTTCGCTTCGCTTTCCTCTGCCTTATATAATAAGGTGTCAGGATAGTGACCTTTTAAAGCTTCGTAAGCCTTGGCATCTGCATGAATCTTGGTTTGCTTCTCGGCGAGTCCTTCACAGAGGGCAGGGAGGTCGCTTAATCTGCTTTCGTGAATCAGTAGACAGTCGAGCGCATTGCATACGCTTACTCTTCGGCACTTGGCATTGGTGATGATGCGCTTGCCCATCTCCAGGTCTCCATCCTTGTCGAAGTAACAATGTACCACGCCGGCTCCGGTTTCGATAACCGGCACTTTGGCAGTATCACGGACGAAGTTGATAAGCTTCTTTCCACCACGAGGAATACAGAGGTCGATATAGCCCACGGCATTCAGCATTTCGCCGGTAGCTTCATGGGTAGCAGGGAGCAGTGTAACAACATTCGGATCAATACCAAAAGTTATCAACACCCTGTGGATAAGTTCGACACCCGCTGAGTTAGAGGCGTTTGCATCCCTTCCGCCTTTCAGTACGCAAGCATTTCCACTCTTGAAACAGAGTGAAAAAACATCGTAGGTCACGTTAGGACGAGCCTCGTAAATCATGCCGATAACTCCGAATGGAACGGCTACTCGCTGCAGGTGCAAACCATTTTCGAGTGTTTTGTCTTTGAGAACTCTTCCGAGCGGTGAGGGCAGGGTACTTACGTGTCTCATATCCGAAGCAATATCCTGGAGTCGTTGCTCTGTGAGTTGCAATCGGTCGTAAAGCGGGTTCGCCTTGTCCATCTTCGCCAAGTCTTCTGCATTCGCTTTGAGAAGCGCAGGAGTCTCAGCGATGATGGCATCTGCCACCGCCTGCAGGATTTCATTACGTTGTTCATCAGTTAGCAAACCAAGTGTTTTGCTAGCTGCCTTTACTTTTTGGAAAGTCTCTTTCAGTTCCATTCGCTATTTCCTTTCTTATTTTTTTGATAAGATATTTTGTAATGTGTTACGAGTTCCCTCTTAACAACGGCAAAGGTAAGCATAAATATCGGAAATTGCAAACTTTATGCAAGAAAAAGTAATGATTTTATAGATAAATGGATAGTTATACGAAAATGAGATTTAAAAAGGTCAGGCAGTGCCTGACCTTTTTGTAATGGTTCCTTCTAATTATTCTGATACATCCAGAAGAATTACTCTTTATCGTTTTCTTCAGGGTGAGCCATTAGATACAGTTCCTTCTGTCGTTCGATTTCTCTTCTCAAGTCTTCCTTGTCTGGCAGGTATAACTTATATTTAGCAGCGAACATCTGGTCGTTTTTTGCGAGGGTAGAGTATCGTGCCACATCCGAATCGGTCTCGGTACAAAGGATGATGCCGATTGTAGGGTTGTCGTCTGGTCCTTTTTTCATCTTGTCGTACATCTGAAGATACATATCCATCTGTCCTACATCCTGGTAAGTGATGCGATTTACCTTCAAATCGACCAAAATAAATGATTTGATGAGGTAATTGTAAAATACCAGATCGATGTAGTAGTCGTTTTCCTCGGTTCGGATATGTTGCTGACGAGCCACGAGTGCATATCCCTTTCCCATTTCCATCAAGAACTTCTCTAGGTTGTTGATGATGGCTGTTTCCTGTTTTGATTCTGCAAGGGAGGTGTCTTCCGGTAATCCAAGAAATTCCAAGACAACTGGTGATTTGATGTATTCGAGCTTGTCTTGCTGATAAGCCTTTGTCTTGTCTTGCATCTCGTCAACGACAGGTTGCTTCTTCTTTGACATAAGAAGACGTTCATAATATAGGGTGTTGATATTGCGGTTCAAGGTTCTGAAACTCCAACCTTGCTCGAATGCCTCCTTTGCATACCATTCACGAGCCTTCTTATCTTCTACTCGTATAAGACGCTCGTAATGCGACCAAGGAAGAAGGCGTAACTCGGATTGGGTAGACTGTGTCTGATCTTTTTGGGGTAGCAAAGAAGATTCATCAGACAGTGTCTGATGTTTTTGCTTTTTGAATTCTTCAGACACTGTCTGAAGAATTTGTAAGTTGTTGAATGTCAGATAAAACCTTTTGTAATTGGCAATATTCGTATATGAGAATCCCTTCCCGAATTCCTCTGTAAGAGCAGCCGAAGCAATCTCTATCACATGCTTTCCGTATTCTGCACGTGATGCTCCGTTCTGTTCCTGTTCCACAATACGTTGTCCTATTCTCCAGTTTCTTTCCACCAGAGAATAATTGACGGCAGCAAATGCTTTGCTGCGAGCCTTGCTGACGATGGAGCGCAAGTCGTTGACGAGCATGTTGTCTTCATCGTTATATTTCTTGTTGAGTTGCTTCATGATGCTTTTATTAATGAAATATGCTGCAAAGATAGTACTTTCTTTCTAAAAATCCATCTTTCCCATCACTTTTTTCGATAAAAGTTTGGTGGTTTCACAAAATATGCTTAAATTTGTCACCGATTCATAGTTAGCCCGTTGTATGGGCGTGTGGATTATTTACTGATAAAGGACGTTACGGAACGTTATCTTTGAGTCTCAAATCTCGCAAATTTGAATATGCTCAAGAAGAGAACGACAACCTGGAACGTCCACGAAGGGTGTATTGTAACCTGACGTATAGGGGCAGATTGTTGCTTGATGGCAATAGTATGTTCTGTATGTTGGTATATTATAATGCGTCATGACGTGGGCTATCTGTGTTGTCTATCCTTTGAGCATAGGCAATGCGAGAGCCTGAGACTTGGGATGGACGAGAAGTAGAGACTCCCACGTCTTTTTTAGTATCTATACTAAGGACTTATTATTCACCGCCTAGTTAGGGATGTTCTGTATGGCATAATACTTTATTGTTATGAGAAGAATGATCATGACCTTATTTATTAGTTTGGTTAGTGTTGTAATGTTGTTCGCTAGTCAAAGTAGTGAAGTTCGTGTTCCTGGTATGCTGACTACGAAAACCATGGAAGTTTTGCAGACAAAGTATTGCTCTTTTTGTAGTACTGAGCAACATAAGCAACCCCTATCTTTAAAAAGCCGTACTTATTGGAAATATGGTGATCAAAGTCAACCGGCATGTAGCATCTGTAAAGGAAAGGGCGTTTTGCAAGCTGGTACTCCATATAGTCGTAAATGTGAGGAGTGTAATGGAAAAGGGAAGAAGCCGCTATTGGTTACACATAGATGGTGGCATTGTAACAATTGCAATAGGGATTTTTGATCTTAATATAGTGTAAGCACTCTGTGGAATAAATGAATTCTTTTTCTCTTTTATTCCACGGAGTATAAATCCAGAGATATGATGAACAATGATGAACTAAAAACTAGAAGAGAATTCTTCAGAAAGGTTGCGAGTGTAGCTTTGCCTCTATTGAGTACTTCTTTTGTTAGTTGTGGAGTTTTACAAGATAGTATTTTGAATGCTCTTGGAGGAGAATCTAGCAGCGGAAGTTCTTATGGTAGTTATGATAGTGGTGGATATTCTGGAGGAGGTACTGCGAGTGGCTGTAGTTGGGGATGTGTAGGTGTGTGTCAGCAAACTTGCACATTGAATTGTGCTTCCAGCTGTACAGATGGTTGTAAAACCTCTTGTACGGGAAGTTGTAAGTCTTCTTGTTCGGGCAGTTGTAGGGGCTCTTCTAGAGGTTAAGTCAAACATTTAATTTTATTATTGATTATGAGACATTTTTTGTTTATGATAATGCTTGTTGTCTGTCAGACAGCAATGGGCAATGATTATGTTACTGTGTTTAAGGCTGGTGGAAATGTATGTACTCCTATAACGATAAAATCATCAGCTGGTGAGTTTGTTCTGACTTCTGAGGTGAGAATTTCTAATTCTTTGAGCTGGTTTGAGGCTTTTGATTGCCAAGGACGTAAGTTGATGAATCCTAGTGGTAGTGTATCTGTAGGTACAGGAAAAACTACTGTGCGCACTTATGTATTTACCACTTTATTCCCAACTACCCAAAAACAAGATGAGAGTGAAGAATATAGAGAAGATAGTAATGTCGAATCTTCTTATGGTGGAGGTTCTATGTATGATGTAGGAAACGGCAGTTCTGATAATACGCAGAAAATTGCCAAATTTCTTGTAGATTATAGTACTTATAAAGGTTGGGATGTAGATTATAATAGTATTACAATTGATACTGGTTATGGTTATCCCTATGGTGGATTGGGTGTAAGAGCCCGTTATATTTCTGCCTGGGTAATAGGCTTGTCCCTTGGTTTTGGATATAATACGAAGTATGATGCACTTTCTTATAATAACAAGAAATTCTATTGGAATGCAGGTATTTCTTTCCATCTCAACAAGTTCTTGGCAATGAGCTTCTATGGAGGTCCACAATATTTTAAGGAGTTTGAAAAAACAGATGTCGGTGTTGGAGCATTTGTAGAATATTCTCATAATATATATAAGTTTATTGGAGTTAATGCCGGAATTGGAGGTATTATGGATGGCGAGCAGGATATGGATAAAGTCAAGGGACATTTTGCAGGACACATCGGTCTAACTTTTCTGATATTTTCAGACGATTAATTAAACGAGGAAAGATATGAATGCTGAAACATTGAAATCACGAAGAGACTTCTTTAAGAAGACTCTTAAAGGGGCTTTACCTTTTTTAGGGTGCTTACTTTATCTAATATGCCTTTGAATTTATTGGCAAAAAATGATTGATCGGGGGGAATGTTCTTGTATAGGACATTGTGAACATTCTTGTACGGATGATTGTACGAATTCCTGTCGATCTTGTGAGTTGTCATGCTCTAATAATTGTGATAAGGGTTGTCTTGGAAGCTGCTATGGAGATTGTAAGAGGACCTGTCTGTATAGCTGTATAGAATCTTGTAAGAATCATTTGCGATAAATATAATGGAAAAAATAAAGGAAAGAGATCAAGGATGGCAGGAGGGTACGGCTAAAAATATAACCTTCATCGTTACGAAGGATTGTCAGTTAGCTTGTAAATATTGCTACCTCTTGGGCAAGAATTCGAAAGAGCGTATGCCTTGGGAGGTAGCTAAGACTGCGATAGATTATATTCTTGACAATGAAAAAGATTTTCAAGAAACTTCTGTCGTGTGGGATTTTATCGGTGGTGAACCTTTCTTGGAGATAGACCTGATAGATAAAATATGTGATTATCTCAAGGTAGAGATGTTTCGCAGGAACCATCATTGGTTCAACTCTTATCGTTTCTCTTTCTCTACGAATGGTATTAATTATAGTTCTGATAAGGTACAAAGTTTCATCAAGAAGAACCAAGAGCATCTGAGTATCGGTATTACTATTGATGGTACCAAGCGAAAGCATGACCTCAATCGTATATGGAAAAACAAGGAAATGGAGCTGGGAATTCTACCTAAGTCTGAAGAAGAGAAAGGTTCTTACGAGGATGTTGTGAAGAATCTTCCGTTGTGGTTAGAACTGTTCCCTGGTGCAGGAACAAAGGTTACGGTTAGTAGCGAGGATATTCCTTATATCAAAGAGAGCGTGCTTCATCTTTATTCATTGGGTATTAACTCCTCCTGATTTATTTACGTGTTTTATGGTAATGATGCCGATTTATGGACTTTACGAACTGAGTATATTGATTGTTGGACGAGTAAATCAAACGAACTGTAGCGCATAGTGACTAAGATTTTGTTGTTGTACAACTACAAGGTGTAAGGTTGTACGACTATAGGGTGTAAGGTTGTACAACTATAGGGTGTAAAGTTGTACAACTATAGGGTGTAAAGTTGTACAACTATAAGGTGTGTTATTGTACAACAATAAGGTGTTGTCACTATAGTCAGCAGACCTGCTGACTAGGCTCAGCAGAGCTGCTGAGCCTAGTGGCAAACTCCGAGAAGCAGTATTCTCTTACCCAAGAAACTGTCTCCGCTAACTCAAGAAACTATCTCCGTTAACCCGAGATTCAGTGTCCGTTAGCTTAAGCAACCACATTCTCTTACTTAAGCAACCACATTCTCTTACTTAAGCAACCATATTTTCTGGCTTGTTAAAGCAGTTAGGGAATCTACGTATCCATAGTGTAGTTGTGGAGATATTCCCAAGCATCGTTCAAATCACGCAAAGGGAGGCGCTCTTTTACGAGCTTTATCTTTAATGCCTTGCAGAATGCTTTCAGAACAGATTCTGTTGCCATCTCCTTCAACTTAATATAGTTAGGACGCTTAGAGAACAAACAAGTCGTCCATTGTTACTACCGACTGAACATCCCAGGCATAAGGATTGTCGGATAACCCCATGGTCGTAATCATTGTAAGATGTACGGCTTTTTCGGTACCAGTCTCTTGGATGAAGCGCTCTCGCTTGTTTTGTAAACTCGCATCTATCGTATTAGTTATCTGAAATGGAGCCTTGGAGTATTTGATTTCACAGAGATTGATGACATCATCGCTCCTGTCTATCAGCAAGTCAATCTGTGCTCCCGGCTTATCCTTGCTCCCAGCTACATTCCAAGAATAAACCGTGGTGATAACGCCTTGAATGCCAAGCTTTGCCTTGATCTGCTCCACATGCTGCAGGCATACTCGTTCAAAAGCCAAACCGCACCACGTGTTGTACTCGGGTTTGCCGGTAATCTTGGTCCAATATTGTGCGTCATTGATATAGCTGTCCTTGATAAAATTATAATAAAACAAGGTGTAATTGTCCATTAACTGGAACAAGGCATTCTTAGCTTTCATTCCGATGCAATTATATTTTCGGATAAATCCGCAGTATTCCAAGTTCTCTAAGTATTCCGTCAACTTGCCATTGTCGGTCAACTTGGTTGCTTGTAAGATTTCTGTTCGGGTCATTCCGACTTTCTTGGTTGCCAAAGCATCTACTATCGAGAGATAAGGCTTAGGCTGTTTGAACAAAGAGTCGTATAAGTCATCAAACTCGTGACGAAGATTGCCATCTTCTGAGAAAAATAACTGGTTGATGTTCTGTGCCAGACTCATTCCCGGTTTCAGTTGAGACCAATAAAACGGAACACCTCCCATGATCATATAGCCTTCCAAAACCTGTCGGCGATTAAAGCGCAGTCCCATTTCTTCGGAATAGAGTTCGCATTCCCTTAAGCAAAACGGTTTCAGATGAATACGGACAGACACTCGGTTGTGCAATCCACCATGATTTTTAATCACCTTATTGATAATCCATGAGGTAGCACTGCCGCAAACGATGAGGAGAATATCCTTGCGGGCGGAAGCCCATCCATTCCAGAAATGTTCCAAAGCCGAAAGGAAATTGGAGCGTGGAGAATCCATCCATGGCATCTCGTCGATGAACACCACTTTCTTGGGGATAGTAGATTGTGCCAACAGTTGCCCCAACCTGTCAAAAGCATCATACCAATCTTTTAACTTCGACTGTTTCTGTTTACTATATGATGTGAGTGAACGGTTGAACTCTGCCAATTGTATGCGATTGGTCTCATTTGCCAATCCTGTATGATAAAAGGCAAAGTCATTGTTGAAGGCCTCCCTTACCAGGAAAGTCTTTCCCACTCGTCTGCGCCCATATATGGCAACAAACTTCGACTCATCAGCAATCAACGCTTGATGAAGTGTCTTCAGTTCTTCTTTTCTACCTATTAACATAGTTCAAATAGTTATATTTCTGGGGCAAATATACGAAAAAATAGTGAGATAACGTGCGGAATCTATCTTTTTTAGATACATTCCGCACGTTTAAAGTATATTTTTAACGTTTGTTACTATAAAAAGTAAAGAAAAGAGTATGCGGAATAGCCCAAATATGAAGCGATATCTAAAAAAATGTGCTTTAAACGTGCGGAATGTGTCTTTTTTAAGCACATTCCGCACGTTTAAAGCACATTTTCACTGTCGCAGAAATACTCGGGACTTTCATAACCTTGGTAGATGAAAGGATTTGCTAATT
>ERZ779851.1856-NODE-1856-length-17342-cov-2.809973_pt1 | contig 17342 bp, 17 predicted proteins | sample MGYA00511094_ERZ779851 | MGnify/ENA primary metagenome ERZ779851 (study PRJEB29588, sample SAMEA2155512) | human gut metagenome | biome: human gut; feature: human-associated habitat; material: faeces | place: Denmark | collected 2008/2010 ...
GCATCCAGGCTGCGGACGTGCTGGCCGCCTGCCGCGAAAAGGGCCTGCTGGTGCTCACGGCCAAGAGCCGCCTGCGTCTGCTGCCCCCGCTGACCCTGACCGCCCACGATGTGGAAAAGGCTCTGGGCATCCTGAACGAGGTGCTGACCGAGATGGAGCAGAAGCTCCGGCTCGTTGAAAAATACAGGGCGCTGCACCGCATGGCCGGGCAGGCGGCCCGTGCGCTGGACGGCGGAGATGCCGCCGGGGCGCGAAGAATACTCGAAAAGATGCTGAAGGAGGGCGTATAATGGCGTTTGAAGGACTGGCCGATAAGCTGCAAGCGGCGTTCCAGAAGCTGACAAGCCGCGGCAAACTGACCGAAAAGGACGTCAAGGAAGCCATGCGGGAAGTTCGCATGGCTCTGCTGGAAGCGGAAATTCAGGAAGTTGAGATCTGGGGCCGCAAGTTCAAAGCGTTTGACGGCGAACTGCTTGCCAAACTCAATGACCGGATGGTCGATAATATTTCCGCTCTGACGCAGGCTTACAATGTCAATATCATGAACCCGTTCCTGCTCTGCGGACTGTTTATCGGCGCGATGATGGCGTTTGTTTTCTGCGCACTGACCATGAAAGCGGTCGGACGCGCCGCAGGCAGCATGGTCGGGGAAGTCCGTCGGCAGTTCCGGGAAATCCCCGGCATCATGGACGGCAAAGCGACTCCCGACTACGCGCGCTGCGTGGAAATCTCCACAAGAGGCGCCCAGCGCGAAATGATGCTGCCGTCACTGCTCGCAATTATCACTCCGGTTGCGACGGGGCTGATCCTCGGTGTTGCCGGGCTGATGGGGCTCCTTGCGGGCGGACTTGCCGCCGGATTCTCTCTGGCCTGTCTGCTGAACAATGCCGGCGGAGCGTGGGATAATGCGAAAAAACATATTGAAAAAGGCAATTTCGGCGGGAAAAAACTGGCGGACGGAAGCAAAAACCCGGTTCATGGCGCAGCAGTAATCGGTGATACGGTCGGCGACCCCTGCAAAGATACGTCGGGTCCCTCGCTGAATATTCTCGTGAAACTGATGAGCATGGTGGCGATCGTCTTCACTCCGGTTATTGTGAAGTTTTCCCCCATGATTCAGGAATTCCTGCGCATCAGCACCAGGCAATGATCCGGAAACAGCGGTTTTACGGAAGCGAAAACCACCCGCAAAACCGCTGTTTTTCATGATTTTATCTGTTTTTTAACCGGAATAATTTGCATTTCCGGTTATTTGTGGTATTTTTTCTACTTTTGAAAATCGGCAATCATGATTGTAAAACAAAAGGAAAATCATCATGAAAAAACTGATCGCAGCACTCTTTGCAGCAGGCCTGTTCATTGCCGCGCTTGGCGCAACGGAAACGGAAACACAAGTCTATCATGCAGATTTCAAAAAAGATTCCGTAGCCTGGTCTAAAAAAACAGAAGCCATCAAGGTACAGAAAGGCGCAGCTTTGATCGTGGATGTCATCGGACACTCACAATCTATCCAAATCGGTACACGGGTTCCCGCCGGACTTGAAGCAGGCAATTACCGCATGGAATGTACAATTACACTCAATCAGGCGGCAAAGACAAGAGTTTACATGATCCGCAATGTACCGGAATGGAACTGGATTGCCGGAACAACTGTCGATTTCAAAGCCGGAACCGCAGCCAAAGTCTCCATTCCGTTCACCCTCAAGGAAAAAACCAATTATCCGATCCGTGCGGCGGCAATGGAACTTGCCCATCTTCCCGCCAATACCAAAGTCACGATAAGCAGTGTGAAAATTTTCAAAATCGCCAAATAACAGGCGTTTATCCGCCGGATCGTCAGGGAGTATCTCCCTGAAATACCGCCGAGATAAAATATAACATGCGGTTCTGACTGACCGCAGACCGTAAACAGTATGAGGTGACAGATGAAAATCGGAATGATCGTGGAATCTCTCCGCCGTCCGCTGGAGGAAGGAATCCGGCGCGCCCGCGAACTCGGAGCGGAAGGAATTCAGGTTTATGCCGTCAGCCGGTATCTTGATATGCTGAACGATCCGCCCGGAAAGCTCAAAATGCTCAAGACGCTGGCGGACGATAACGGTCTTACTGTTTCCGCAGTCTGCTCGGATCTGGGCGGCCACGGTTTTTCCGATCCTGCCGGGAATCTGGAACGCCTGGAGAAGACCCGGCGGATCATGGAAGCCGCCCGGGGATTTGAAACCAAGGTTCTGACCACCCATATCGGCGTGGTTCCGGCGGATACCGCATCGGAGCATTACGCCAATGTCGTCGGGACATTGCGTCAGGCGGGATGCGATGCACAAAACAACGGCATGGTTCTCGCCATAGAGACCGGCCCGGAATCCCCGGAAGCGCTGAAACAGCTTCTGCTGGACGTGGACAGCAAAGGTATCGGAGTCAACATGGATCCCGCCAATCTTGCGATGGTGCAGAATTGCGACCCGGCGGAAGCTGTCCGTCTGCTTGCACCATATATTGTCCACACCCATGCAAAAGACGGGGTGCATCTGCGTGACTGTGATCCGGCACGGGTCTACAATGCTTTTGCCGAAGGCGGATTCGCAAAACTGGTTGAAGAAACCGGCGAACTGTTCCGGGAAGTCGAACTCGGGAAAGGACAGGTGGAATGGAATTCCTATCTTGCCGCTCTGAAAGAAGGTGGTTTTGACGGATTTCTGACCATCGAACGGGAAGTCGGACCGGATCCCGATGGAGATATTGCCTCCGCAATCCGTTTCCTGCGGGAAAAGCTGTCATAAAAATAAGCGGAAAGAAATATCTTTTTCCGGAAGAAGAGGAAAAAACATAAAAAACTCATGATTTCCCAATTTTTTTTGGAAAAAAATAAAAAAAATATTTGATTCTCTCTTTTTTTATGGTATTGTTTCCATAGGATAATGCAATTTATTATAGATGGGATCAGTGTTTGTTAAGAGAATCAACACAAGGGAGAAAATATCCAAATGGATGAGTATGTGATTCAGACGGAGGGACTGTCCAAATGCTACCGTCACTGGTTTTCACGCGGACCAAAAGCATTGGACGAGCTCACTATTTCCGTTCCCCGCGGTTCTGTTTTCGGTTTTCTCGGACCTAACGGAGCCGGAAAAACAACAACGATCAAAATTTTGATGGATCTCATCAAACCGACGGAAGGCTCGGCAACCGTTCTCGGAAAACCTGCCTACGATGTCGACGTAAAGAAAAAAATCGGCTTTCTTCCCGACTCTCCGGCGTTCAGCAAACAGTTGACGGCACGGGAATTCCTTTCCATTTGCGCAAAACTGCTGCGCATCCCTTCCGACGTCCGCAATGAAACGATCGAAGAAGCGCTCCACACGGTGAAAATGGCGGATCATGCAAAAGAAAAACTGGGGTCGTTCTCCCGCGGCATGCTCCAGCGTATCGGTGTGGCACAGGCAATTCTCAACAAGCCGGAGCTTCTGATCCTCGACGAACCGCTTCTCGGTCTTGACCCGTATGGTCGTCAGGAATTCAAACAGATCATCATTGAACAGCAGAAAAAAGGAACCAGCGTATTCTTCAGCAGTCATATTCTTTCCGATGTGGAGGAGATCTGCGACCGGATCGCGATCCTGAAAAAAGGTCATCTTCTCTGTACAGGAGAGCTGGATGCGCTGCTCGCGGCTTCCGGAGTCAACGTAGTAATCGCTCCGGGTGCTGATCATATTTTCAAAGAACTCATGGCGGATGCGGAAGGCAGTGTGAAAAATCCCGACGGAGGCTGGACCCTCTCCTTCCCGCACAACGCACCACAGCTGATGGAGAAGATCGAAAATCTGAAAAAGGATTCGCCCGAAGCGCTGACAATCTCCGCCTCGCGCGAAAAACTGGAGGATTTCTTCTTCCGCACCGTCGAAAACGCAAACGTGTAAATATAAACCCAAACCAGTATAAAAAACAAAAACAAAAGGAGATCGGTTATGAACGAAATCATAACAATCGCAAGCGGCACCTGGAAAAACGTGCTGCGCATGAAAGTCGTGTACTTTCTTATCTTCTGTGCACTGGTACTTGTCGCCAGCGCCATCAATTACGACATCCTTTCGATGGGACTGCACAAAGAGCTGATGATCGACGTGGCTCTCGTGCTCAACTCCATCGCAGCTCTGCTGGTCGTGATCTCTTTGACATTTGAGATCCCGAAAGAACTGCGTGAAGGAGTGGCATCCACACTGCTCGCAAAACCGCTCGGCCGTTTCCAGTACCTGCTCGGTAAAATGATCGGCTGCATCGTTACCGGTGCTGTGATCTGCTTCCTGATCGCGGTAGGCTCGTTCATCGTCTTCAACATCTCTTTCGCCCAGCGGATTGATCTGGCCATGCTCCAGTCCCATCTGCTGGTCATTCTGGCCCTGATCCCGATGTCTGCTCTCGGCGTTCTGTTCGCGATCCTGCTGCCGGAAGTGATTGCTCCGATCATCACCGTTGTCGTGATCTGGTTCGCATTCTCCACGAAGATCCTTCAGAATGTCTGGGGCCTCTACGGCGGCATTCTTCCCGATCTCGATCTTTTCAACTTCAAAGCGAACGCGGTTTACCAGATCAACATCCCGTGGATGTACATTCTTCTGGTTGCCGTCTGGGGAATCTGCTACGCGGCATTCGCCCTCTCTCTTGCAAGCATTATCTTTGAACGCAAAGATATCAAGTAATTAAGGAGTAATCAGAATGAAAAGACTTCCGATCTATATTGTTGTGATGGTCGTTGCGTTCATCGCCGCATCGTTCCTCTCGGCAAAGCTGAATAAAGAACAGCTGAAATTCGCGCCGGAAAAAGCCAATCTCTCCGGCACCCCGATCGCGGGATTCCACAAATTCGCTTCCGATGTGCAGTGGATGCGTCTCGTCAACTATCTCGGTTCTCTCCAGACCGTTGATGAATCCAACGTGAAAGACGTTTCCGCCAGACTTCAGGAACTTATCGGACTCGACCCGAATCTTGAAAAGATCTACAAAGACGGAGCTCTGCTGATCTCCATTGCAGATCCGCAGAAAACGGTTGAATTCCTTGATACCGCCTGCAAAAATGAATATCTCAAAAACAACTGGCAGATTCCGTTCTATGCAGGTTATGTGATGATGCATAACGCCAAACCCGCCAACTACGATGAAGCAGTCCGCTTCTTTGATATGGCAATGAAACGCGCCGGCAGCGACAGCGGAGCTTCCTATGTCGTCAGCAGCTATTTCCGCGCCAAGGCCAAATCGCTGGCACAGAAAAATCCGGCATTCAAAGGCGACGAACGCGTTGCTCTCCTTCAGGTCCTCTTCGACGAATGGGAAACCAATCAGAAGTCCGGCATTGAAGGTTCCTACGGCCGCGAAGGTTCCTATGCCCAGAACCTGAACGACCGCATCATCAAGGCTCTGAAAGATGTCAAAGTCGCTTCCGATGACTACACCCCGACGGAAGCCGGCAAAAAACTGGCAGACAAGGTCATCAACCGCATCTTCGACAAAGCTCACATCTGCTCGAACTGCACCTCGACCTATGACGCCGGCGACAAACACTGCGCGACCTGCGGAAACAAAGTCCCGGTCTGGGGACTTTGCAAAGTCGACACCTGCAAAGCCAAACTCAAAGGCGGCAATGCGCCGTACTGCACCGTTTGCGGAGCTAAGCAGAAGTAATGGTTTCAAAAAAGAAAACCATTACCCGGCACAAGACCGCCACCATCGGAATGGTGGCGGTCCTGATTCTTTCTCTCGCCACTTATTTTGTGTCGGAGAAAGTGTTGCGTACCGCCATGCTGAAACCGATCAAGCGGGATCAGGTTGACTTTGCCAAAGTCCTTGACTGGCTTCCGCCGAAAGCCAAAACGGAACTCGAATACCGTGCCCGTTATCTTGATCTCCGGCAGAAATATGACGAAGCGGAAACGAAAGCCGACAAACTCCACACGGCGTATGCTCTCGCCATCCATACCCGCGATATGGATGAGCACAATCAACTGATGCTTCAATTTATTGACAATCCCGCGTATGCCGGACTCAAAACTCTGTACCGCCCCTATATGAGAATGCTTCGCGATCCCAAAAATCCCAAAGCGATCTCCATTCAGAAATATTATGATTTTATCAATACGCTGACTGATCCGGAAGAAGTTTTCTTCGCATGGAAAGACGGTCGCGACCGTCTCGGCAAACTCGGTCTGAAAGATCTTCACATCGTCCATACGGATTTTCTTCTGCCGCTGCTTGAAAAACCTGCGGATTCTTTTCTTATCAAAGATTATAATGGTCTGTTCGATAATCTGAAACGTAATTCCGCACGGATCGCCAACGACGCGACCAAGCGCTTTGCACAAAAGCGAGAGCGTCCCGGCGATGCAGAGCTTATTACCCGGATGAGAGCTGTCTCCAAAAAAGCGGAGTCCTATCAGAACTATGTCAACCGGAACCCGTATAATTACAATCTCCGTGACTACCGCACCCTGCTGAATCTGCGCGCGGAATACGAAAAAGCCGTCCCGGAAAAGAAACTGGAAGCGGCATTCAAACTGGTCCGTCACTGCCGCGATCCGAAAGAGCGCCGCGCAATCGCGGAAGAGCTCCGTAAAAACCCGGCTTATCTCAAGGACCCGAAAATCGCCAACGTGCTCGCCCAGCTGACGGATGATCGCGATTTTGTACAACGTGTATTTCTGCCGTATATCAAATCCCTGTCGGACGAGATTTTGGTCTTCCGTACATGGCAGGAGGTTTACCGTCGGCTGACTTCCGTTTCCGTCACGGCGGAACAACGTCTGGAGGTCTTCCGTCCGCTTTTGGACTATACGATCGACCAGATTCATTTCCGGGAATACGATTATATTTACGACCTCATTGCCCGTTGCGCCGTATTTGTAAATGATCAGGCCGTCTATGAAAAAGCTGTTCAAATGAAGAATGAAATGCAGAAAACCAAGCCGCCGTTCAAAACTTATATAGCGGATCGGAAAAAACAGGAAGCGAGGTAACGGATATGTGGGCTATTGCACAATTTTCTCTTCTGAAAATGCGGGAATCGGCATTTTACCTGCTGATGATCGTTGCCGCACTGATCTGTCTGTTTACCAACACTGCTGATCCGGTAACGGAACAGGTTGCCCGCGGTTCCCTGTTTTCCTATGCCTTTTCCGGCAGCAGCGGCGCCCCGTCCATTGCAATGGGATCCTGTGTTGCCCTGATTATCAGCATCCTGATCTCCTCGTTCTACGGATCCTCCGAAATCCCGTCCGACATCAATTCCGGCGTGATTCTCGTGATCCTGTCCAAACCGGTTGGCAGACTCCGCTATTTAGCCGGGAAATTTGTGGCAATCGTGATCATGGCGTTCTCGATTTTCCTCTTTCTTCAGATCGTGCTGTTCGCCTCCAGTAAATTTTTCGGTTTTGGAGTCGTTCCCTACAACTCGTTCCAAATGGCGCTGCGACAGTTTATTCCGGCGCTGATTCTGCTTCCGCTGATCGCGGCAAATATCACATTCTCCATCCTTGCCGGAGCACTGGGCGCAATGATCTTCACCGCTCTTTACCTGCTGTTCTGTGTTGTGATGGCGTTTCTGCCGCTGACGATGGCTCTTTTCCCGGACGGCATGATTCCTTTGGCGGACTCTCTGCTCTTTGCGGTGCATTACAGTTTCCTGAACCCGCTGTTTTATTTTCATGATATGGCAGTCGGAACGGTTCCGCTGATCGCACTGTTTTTCTACTCCTGCGCCATCACAGCCCTGTTCCTCCTGCTTTCCATTTACATGCTGTTTACAACGGATATGAACGCTGATACCCATTGAGGGACACAATGAGCAAGACCGTGTCCCATGACGATTCGCCTGCGGCGCAGATCCGCAGGCGTTTTTTTTCCAACCGGACGGCAACGACCGGACTGATCCTGATTCTGCTCATGCTGACAGTTGCGGTTTTCGCCCCGCTGCTTTCCAATGAAAAACCGCTTCTCGTAATTTCTAACGGGACATGGAGTTTTCCGGCATTCCGCGGACTATTCAGCACCCGGAGCCCGGAAGTCTTCATTGAACTGTTTTTCAACTATTGTCTGCTTTATCTTCCGGCGGCGGCGCTGATTCTTTGGCTATTAAGACGGAAAAGCCGTCTTTTTCAATGTGCCGGATTAATGACGGCTGCTCTTCTGATACTGACGCCTTTTCTTTCAGGTTCCGTCAAATTTGACGGAACCGACTGGCGAAGCGAAAGCGAACGTATCCGGGAAAATGGCGGTTTTGTGTTCAAAGCCCCTATTCCATACGGACCGTTTGAAACAATCAGCATTCCTTATCAGCCTCCGTCAAAAGCACATTGGCTTGGAGTGGACCATTCCGGACGCGATGTCGCCGCCCGTATGATTTACGGGGCGCGGGTTTCAACCGCCGTCGGTTTTCTGGCGACTGCGATCTCCATGCTGATCGGCACATTCCTCGGTCTTCTTGCCGGATACCGCGGCGGCAGAACCGACTTGACCATTATGCGCTTGGTGGAGATCGTGATCTGTTTCCCGACCTTTCTTCTGCTTCTGATTCTGATGTCGATCATGCTGGACTATGACTCCCGGCAATCCATTCTTCTAGTAATTCTGGTAATCGGGTTCACCGGCGGCTGGCCCGGATTGTGCTGTCTGGTACGCGGAGAAACGCTCAAACAGCGCGCTCTTCCTTACATTTCCGCAGCGGAGAATCTTGGAGTCCCGACCGGACGGATTCTTTTTTCTCATTTGCTTCCGAACGTTTCCGGACCGATTTTCGTTACGTTCACTTTTAACGTTGCCGGAGCGATTCTGGCGGAAAGTTCCCTGAGTTTTCTGGGATTCGGCGTACAGGATCCTGCCGCAAGCTGGGGAGAGCTTCTGCGTCAGGCATTTCCCGATCCGGTTACTTACTGGCACCTGACACTTTGGCCCGGTCTCGCAATCTTCCTTGCCGTCTGCGCATTCAATTTCGCCGGAGAGGGATTGCGGAAAGCCGTTTCTCCGGAATCCTAAATAAGAATTATTCCTATTTTTTGCTTGACTTTTTCAACTCTTGTGCTACATTAAACTTCATTCAGGAGGAACAGCCGGAAATCCGGCTGACAACAGTTAAACTAAACTTAAGGATAAAAAATGAAAAAATTTGTCTGCTCCGTCTGCGGCTACGTTCACGAAGGTGATTCCGCACCCGAATTCTGCCCCCAGTGCAAAGCTCCCGCCGCCAAATTCGTCGAAAAAGTGGAAAACGGCGAAAAACTTTCCTGGGCAACCGAACACCACATCGGCGACGGCAAAGTGGAAGACAAAGAAGTCCTCGAAGGTCTCAGAGCTCACTTCACCGGAGAATGCACCGAAGTCGGCATGTATCTTGCGATGAGCCGTCAGGCGGAACGCGAAGGTTATCCGGAAGTTGCGGAAGCCTACAAGCGTATTGCATTTGAAGAAGCGGAACACGCGGCAAAATTCGGCGAACTCCTCGGAGAAGTCGTTGTTCCCTGCACCAAAACCAACCTCAAGATGCGTGTTGAGGCAGAACACGGTGCCTGCGCCGGCAAGCTCGACATCGCCAAACGTGCAAAAGAGCTCGGCTACGATGCCATCCATGACACCGTTCATGAAATGGCAAAGGACGAAGCCCGTCACGGAGCCGCATTTGAAGGTCTTCTGAAACGCTATTTCAGCAAATAAGTCTCTCAGACCTCGTTTAATCCGAATCCCGTATGGAGAAATTCCCATACGGGATTTGCATTTTTCCGCTTTCTATGTTATAGTGTCCACAGAAAATTTACATTAGGGAGCCTGATTCTATGAAACGCATGACCGTATTCGCACTGGCAATTTGCGCATTTGCATTTCTGCCCTCCTGCGACACCCTGAAAACCCTCGAAAACATCGAACGGAACGAATTTCTGAATCCCAGTGTTTTTGAAACGACCCCTGATTATGTTCTTTCCATCCATCAAGTGGTCCGCTATCCGCGCTCCGAAACACTCGAACAGGAAGTCACCACATTTGAGGGCAAGAAAGTCTATATCAACACCCATTCCCTTATCCATTCGCGCAATATTCAGAAAATCGAAATCATGCTGAACAAAGAGGACCCGCAATTCTGCGATCTCAAACTGACGCTGGACCGCCGGGGAAAAATGCTCTGGGGAAATCTTGCGGTATCATTCAAAGGACAGGAAGTGGCACTGGTCATCGACGGGGTGCTGTACCGTATCTTCAAGCCCGCACAGCTCGGAGAAGAAGCGGAAGCCGTTATCATGACCGGACCATTCGACCGCAATACCGCGCTCAATATCGCCAAAAACAGCGAAAAGAACTATGGTATTTTCAATCCGAAGTAAGATCCTTTTTCTGCTGACCGTGATTCCGGTATTCGCCGGAGCACAAAACAAGATTCCGGAAAAAGACACCAACTCCTACCTCCGGATGGACATCAACGCGATTCCCGACCGGATCGTCCTGCGTGGGCAGAAACAAACTGATGCGCATATTTACAATGCGGGATGGTACCGGGAAGATTCCCGTTTTGTACTCACAATGACAGCCAGAGAACCGCTGAATCAGGAGTGGACGGAATATTCCGTCACATTCGTTCCGAACCGCTCCGGCAAAGTCTGGATCCGGATCGGCGGACGCTGGAGCAAGGAAAGCGAAGAGCGCACCTGGCTGATGGTTGATTCTGTCCGGCTGAACGGGAAACTGCTGGAAAACGGTGATTTCAAAGAATATTCCGAACGTCAGCCGGACGTTTTCCGTCCGGAAAACTGGATTCTTCAGCACCGGGCGGAATTCTATATTGATGGCGGACGTGATAAAACTCCGGCCTGTCTGGTCAATCACGACAGTCCCATCGTAACCTCATTTCAAGTACAGGCGGGAGAACCGAATACCGTTTCCGTGGTCGTCAAGCAGCCGCGCCGCGGAATCATCCCGAAATATGTTCCGCCGAAGAAAATTCCGGGCCAGCGCAATAAACGAAATATTTAGAATCCGTGATTTTTTAAGAAAAAAAGTATCAAAAACAAAGGTTTTGCCGATTTTTCCGGTGTAGATTGATTCATAACCACTAAAAAAGGAGTGCCATTATGGAGTTTTATACGGAACCGGAACGGAAAATCGAAATCGCGGACCGCGCGGACGTCATCGTTGCGGGAGGCGGACCTGCCGGATACTCCGCAGCAATCGCGGCGGCAAGAAACGGAGCAAAAACAATCCTCGTGGAGCAGTTCAACTGCCTCGGCGGAATGGCAACAAGCGGCATGATGTCCCATTTCACCGGCGGAACCGATTCGGACCTGTACCGGGAAATGATGGATCGCGTTCAGACGGAAAAATCCGGAATCTTTTTCGCTGCCCAAGGCGCAGGACACCAGCAGATCAACCATGAGATTCTGAAAAAAGTTCTGCTGGATATGCTGACTGAAGCCGGAGTGAAACTCAAACTTTACACATTCGTATGTGACGTCATTATGGATGGCGGGGCAGTCCGCGGCATCATCACGGAAAGCAAGTCCGGACGGCAGGCAATCATGGGAAAAATCGTCATTGACGCCACGGGAGACGGCGATGTGGCCGCCCGTGCGGGAGCGGAATATCAGCTTGGACGCGACGAAGATTCCAAATGTCAGCCTGTCACCCTGATGTTCCGGATCGGCGGCGTGGATTATTCCAAAGCGATCCTGCCCGGCAGTTTTGAAACGACAGTTGACGTTCCGAAAGGAGAGATCCAGTCGCTTGCCAAACAACACCTTCCCGCACCTGCCGGACATGTTCTGCTCTACCGCACCTGGATCCCCGGCGAAGTCTGCGTCAATATGACGAACGTTACCGGAATTGACGGAACAAATGCCGACGATCTGACGAAAGCCGAAATCATCTGCCGGAAACAAATGGCGGATATTATTCTGTTCCTCCGCGAGTTTGCGCCGGGATACGAAAACTGTTATCCCGTCACTTCCGCCCAGAATGTCGGAGTCCGGGAAACCCGTCATTTCAAAGGGTTGTACACCATCACTCCGGCGGATATCGTTGAAGCACGCGTTTTTGACGACTGGATCGCCACTAGAAACTGGTTCAACTTCGACATTCATAACATCGAAGGCTCCGGACTCGACAAGAACGGCGAACAGCATAAGTTCAAAGCCAAAGGCTGCTACACGATCCCGTACCGCGCATGCGTGCCGGAAAAAATTGACGGTCTTCTTCTTTCGGGACGCAATATTTCCGGAACCCATAAAGCTCATTCCAATTTCCGCGTCATGCCGATTTGCATGAATATTGGCCAGGGTGTCGGAACAGCCGCAGCCGTCGCCGTCAAAGACGGAGTCGAACCGCGCAACGTGGACATCCGCAAAGTCCAGACCGCACTTCAGGCACAGGGCGTCAAACTCTAAAATATCCGCAGCTTTAACCGATTTACCGCTCCAACGGTATTATTTCCGTTGGAGCGATTTTTCTTTTTTTTCTGAATCTCCATTGATTTTCCGAAAAACGCATCTATATTGCAACAGTTGCAGTATACAGTTTATCAACTCAAAAAAGGAAACAGTATGACAAACGCGGATTACCGGAAAAAAGTATTGGGCGCATGGCTTGGCAAAGCCGTGGGCGGAACACTCGGTCAACCATGGGAAGGCAGTAAAGGGCCGTTGAATCTCTCTTATTACGACCCGGTTCCGACAACCATGATGCCGAATGATGATCTCGACCTGCAAGTCCTCTGGGCCTGCAAACTTGCAACGGACTGGAACGGAGTTGTCAGCCGTGAACATTTTGCCGGAACATGGCCGGAATGCATCGCATTTCCGTTTGACGAATACGGTGTTGCGATCCGCAATCTCAAACGCGGAATTCCCGCCCCGGTCAGCGGATCTTATGACAACTGGTTCACGGACGGACTCGGAGCGGCGATCCGCAGTGAGATCTGGGCATGTCTCGCCCCCGGAAATCCCGCACTCGCGGCGAAATACGCATACGAAGACGCCTGCATCGATCATGCGGGAAACGGCATTTATGCGGAACAGTTCCTTGCAGCTCTCGAAAGTCAGGCATTCCTCGAATCCGATTTACGGAAGCTGATCCAAACCGGACTCGACTGCATCCCCGGAGATTCCACTCTCGCCCGGGCAATCCGCGACACTGTCTCATGGTGTGAAGACGGAAGTTTTGAAAGTGTGCGGGCGCAGATCATGAAGCATTACGGAAACGACAATTTCACAGATGTAAAAATGAATCTGCCTTTCATGATCATGGCGCTTCTCCTCGGCAACGGGGACTTCGACAGAACGATCTGCCTCGCCGTCAACTGCGGTCAGGACGCCGACTGCACCGGCGCCACCGTCGGCGCGATTTTCGGCATTATCAATCCGGATCAAATCCCCGAAAAATGGCTGAAACCGATTGGACATTCCCTTGTCGTCAGCAAAGAAATCACCGGAATCCAGCCGCCGGAGACACTGGAAGCGTTTACCGAACTGGTCGCCGGACTGAAAGACCGCGTAACACTGAAAGAAGTGCCGGAAACGGAATTTGACCTGAAACCGTTTGCAATTCCCGCCAGACAATCGGTCTTTCATCCGTGGTTCGCAGAAGATTTCCGTAAATTCACTCCGGTTCCTGCAGACAATGCGGAATCTGTTCTGCTGCCGGGCAATCTGACAACCATCGACTTTTCCACTCTTCCGGGAGAATCTCTGCTGATTCTGGAAACGGAATTCCGGCTTGAAGCAGACCGCACAGTGCGTCTGCTGGTCAATACTCCGGCAAACATGCAGGTATGGGTCGACGGGGTATTCCGCTTTGGACGGGAATGCGGCGGAATGGTTCCGGCGTTCCATCGCGCCATGCAGAATCAGCTCGTGGAGCTTGAACTTAAAGCGGGAGTCCACAACCTGCGGATCGGACTGGCTCCGGCAATCCCGGAAATGAAGCGCGCGGATTTGCTGTTCGGTGTCGCCGACACAAACAATCACTGGCTTCCAAACGCATTCAACCAATAATCCCGGTCCGCCCGGAGCAGACTGTTCCGGGCGGAAATCCTTTTATTTTTTCTGATAGACGCGGATGTAGTCAATCAGATATTCCGCCGGAAAAATATCGGGATCCACCTTTCCGCCAAGCGTACCGCCCACAGCAAGGTTTACGAGTAAGAAATGCGGAGCGCGGAAGGCATTGAAATCTCCATCGGAACAGGGAGCGATCGGAAATGTAAAGAACTCTTTTCCGTCAAGAGAAAAAACCATTTTATCCGCATCCCACTCCATGCCGAACAGATGGAAGTCTTCGGAAAGATCAAGACCTCTGAGCTGTTTGTTTTTCTGCTGATACTTTCCTGCGGGACTTTTCCAATGCACCGCTGCCTGCATGACTGATTTTCCGGGTTCACGACCCATATATTCAAAAATATCCACCTCACCGATCGCCGGCCATCCGCCTTTGCGCTTGTCAGTCCCGATCGTCCAAAATGCGGGCCACACCCCCTTTCCTTTCGGCATCTTTGCGCGCATCTCCACCTTGCCGTACTGAAAGGTAAAGAGTCCGGAAGTAATCAGCGCTGCGGAAGTGATCCCGATCCGTTCCCGGTTGAACTTCCAGTTTCCGGAACCGGGTTTATACCACGGATTCGGCAAATCGACTTTCCGGGCGACCAAATGCAAAAAGCCGTCTTTGACAAATACATTCTCCGGAGAATCCGTATACCACTGTTCCTCTTTATTGCGCAGGAAGCCGATATTGTCCGGTTTCCATTTCGCAGGGTCCGGTTTTCCATCCTTATCAAATTCATCAGCCCAGACGAGCTTCCACTCCGATGGAGCCTTTCCGGCTTCCGCGTTCGCACTCCACGACCCCGCCAGAAGAATGGCGGCGACATAACAAATCAATTTTCTTATATTCATGCAACCTCCTTGCTGCTTATTCAACATCCTGAATTTCAATCACTCATTGCCCGGGTAGGGATGATTGCCCCAGAAATAGGAACGTCCGACACTGCCCCAGCCGGGAGTCGGGACCACTTTCAGATCACGGCTGTCCACATGACCGTCAAGAAACGCAAAGTTTGAACGGGCAAGATGACGGAAATCAAGCCCCGCAACATTTCTGGGAGAATAGGCATCCTCACCTCTTCCTTTGACGTCGGCAAGCAGCATCCGCTGTGTCGGACGTTTCACCCGGTTGTAACGCACTGTCCCGTCATAACCGACGCCGTAAACGGTCGACGGCATCTCTTTGCTCATGAAACGGTTGATCCCGTAATGGTTCGCCTCCTGAAACGTATGCGTGTAATCGGCAGCAGACTGAGCGGGACAGGCAAACACGCCATAAGCCCTGACCCGCACGGAATCACTGCGGTCCCCGTCATCGTCCAGCTTCTGAAGATGCAGGACCTGTGCATTATACATCGTGGAGGAGTGAGCTTTCTGCGGATAAATATAGCGTTCCATCAGCGGCGACTGCCAGCGGATATATTGTGCAGTCACTCCCTGTACACCGAACCCGAAATCATCATAATAACTCTGGACCGCGGTCATCAGCTGTTTCAGATTTGCCGTGCAGTTGATTGCCTGCCCCTTCTGTTTTGCCGCATTCAAAGCGGGCAGAAGCAGGGCGGCAAGGATCATGATGATCGACACTACCACAAGGAGTTCCACAATGGTAAATCCCGAACGGACATAAAATTTTTTCTTCTGCATAATCAAAATCTCCTTATTAAATTTTCCGGAATTTGTTGCACTTTTCATATTATACTGTATAGTACCGGAAATGACAACCCCCGTCATGTTGCATTTTTTTGCTATTTTGTATAAGGTCAGGAGACACCACATGTACAATATGAATCTTCGGAAAGACGCATACCGGAAAATCCCAATCCCTCTTCCCTTTTATCTGCTCAGCGTCGGGCGGCATTCCTACAAAGAGGGGGAAGGAGAAGCACCAAGCGGACTCGTCAACACCTTTGTTCAAATCATCTGGTGTGTCAGCGGAATCGGGGAAGTGATCCTCTACGACCGCCGCTATATTCTGCATCCGGGCGACTTTTTCTATTATCTTCCGGGCGAGGACCACTCCTACCGGGCGGTTTCCACAAACTGGAATGACTGCTGGCTCTGCTTTGAAGGAGTGCGCGCCGCCGACTTCATGCTCTCCTACGGCTACCCGCGCCATATCCGAGGAGCCGGGAAATGCCCGGTGGAACTGTTCAACCGGCTCGCGGAAAGCGTAACAAAAAACGATCCGTTCCAGATGCGGATGCACATCAGCTGGATCGCGGAACTGCTGGCCCTCGCCGGAACCCCGAAAGATCCTGTTTCCAATTCGGAATCCGCCGTCAGCGAATGCGTCCGGCTGATCCAGAATTCTTTTCAGAATCCGCTGCTCGACATCAACTTTCTCTGCGACAAACTGGGGATCCACCGCGCCACACTCTCCCGCGCATTCCACCGGAAAATGCACCGCACTCCCGGAGAATACCTGCTGGCTGTACGGGCCCATCACGGAATGTCTCTTCTGCGCGGAACAGATCTTCCGATCACTGAAATAGCCAGGCGTTCGGGCGTGGAAAATTTGTGCCGCTTCAGCCGCCTGATCAAACGGATCACCGGCGTACCGCCTCTGCGCTACCGGAACGAACACCGGGAAAGCAACGATGCAGAACAGGAAAATGGATCTTTTGTCTGATATTTTTGCTGTTTTGACGCAATTTTCACCTTCGGGATATAAAACATCAAAGGGTCCCGGACCGCGGAACAGCGGTTATGCAATTTCGTTTCCGCGCAAAAAAGCCGTTGTTTTTCCGCGACCATGTGCTATATTATATTTCGTGTAAGCAAACGATCAACATTCTTGAAAAGGAGAACGGCCATGGCACTGTGGGGCGGAAGATTTTCCGAGGGAGCAGCAAAAAGCGTACAGGATTTCACGGAGTCGATTTCATTCGACAAACGGCTGTATAAACACGACATCATGGGCAGCAAAGCGCATGCGGCAATGCTGGGCGCCACCGGGATCATCCCCCGGAAATCCGCCGAAGAGATCATCGCCAAACTCGACGATGTGCAGAAAATGATCGAAGAGGGAAAAGTCAAATACGATGTCGCCCTCGAAGACATCCACATGCACATCGAAACGGAACTGATCCGTCTTCTCGGCGACGAAGGCGCACGCGTTCACAGCGCGCGCAGCCGGAACGATCAGGTCGCACTCGACACCCGTCTCTATCTGCGTGACGAAATCCTGGAAATCGTGAATGGGATCCGCAATCTTCAACGCGCTCTGCTTGATCAGGCGGAAGCCAACAAGACCACGATCCTCCCCGGTTTCACCCATCTCCA
>ERZ779851.1870-NODE-1870-length-17296-cov-3.180268_pt1 | contig 17296 bp, 17 predicted proteins | sample MGYA00511094_ERZ779851 | MGnify/ENA primary metagenome ERZ779851 (study PRJEB29588, sample SAMEA2155512) | human gut metagenome | biome: human gut; feature: human-associated habitat; material: faeces | place: Denmark | collected 2008/2010 ...
AACCATCCACGCCTTGAACCGCGGCGAAAACATCACCATCATCTTCATCAACAATGCCATCTATGGTATGACCGGGGGACAAATGGCTCCCACTACCCTTGTAGGCATGAAGACATCGACCAGCCCTTACGGACGTGACGTGCATCTGCACGGCTATCCGCTGAAGATGGCCGATATTGCTGCACAATTGGAAGGAACCGCTTACGTGACACGCCAAAGCGTACAGTCCGTTCCCGCCATCCGCAAAGCGAAAAAGGCTATCCGCAAAGCATTCGAGAACTCTATGGCAGGCAAAGGTTCCAACCTTGTGGAAATCGTTTCCACCTGTAACTCCGGCTGGAAGATGTCTCCTGCGAAATCCAATGAATGGATGGTAGAGAACATGTTCCCCTTCTATCCGCTGGGCGACCTGAAAGATAAATAATCATGCTAAAGACAGAAGAACAATGAAAGAAGAAATCATTATAGCAGGCTTCGGTGGACAAGGTGTATTGTCCATGGGAAAGATTTTGGCATATTCCGGATTGATGGAAGGCAAAGAGGTGACTTGGATGCCGGCTTACGGACCGGAACAACGTGGTGGTACAGCCAACGTAACAGTCATCGTAAGTGACGAGAAAATATCCTCACCCATCTTAAGCAAGTACGATGCCGCCATCATCCTGAACCAGCCGTCACTGGAGAAATTCGAAAGCAAGGTAAAACCCGGAGGCGTACTTATCTACGACGGTTACGGCATCATCAACCCGCCGACGCGTAAGGACATCCACGTTTACCGCATCAACGCCATGGATGCCGCCAATGAAATGAACAACGCCAAGGCATTCAACATGATTGTATTGGGTGGATTATTGAAAATCAAGCCGATGGTTACACTGGACAGTGTACTCAGAGGATTGAAGAAGACACTGCCCGAACGCCACCACCACTTGATACCGATGAACGAAGAAGCTATCAAGAAAGGAATGGAACTTATTCAGGAAATGAAATGAAAGGCTATGTAAAGCCACTCCCCATAAGAGGAGGAACTTTACGCCAGAATAAGAGATAAAGGAAAACGGATAAGCCCTTGTGATATTGATTTATTGCAAGGGCTTATTTCATTTCAAGCCGGAAAAAGTATGGATTCAAGGGCAGAGAACCGGAAGCAGTATAGAACAAAACAGAAAACAAGACAGTTTAAAAGAAGCAAAAAAGGCTGAATTCAGTAAGCAAATAATTTTTTATTGTATCTTTGCGCCTAATTATGAGACGAATTGTACTGACATATATATTTCTGTCCGTTATAGGGATATGGGGGGCTATGGCGCAAAACACCTTAAACCCGATGAACAATCGCGACCGGTTCGGTAACCAGATTGACCCGAATACCCAGCCGGACAATCTGGAAGACAGTACCAATACTGAGATTCAAAGTCTTCCACCCAAGCTTTACATGTGGAAACTAAGTGAGACACTGGGCAACCGTACCATCATACCTGCCGACACAGCCAGCCTCAACTTCCAGAGCACCAATCTGGTGGAAGGAATGTTCGGCCACTACAACTACTTGGGAAATTTAGGTTCTCCACGTCTCTCACGTCTGTTCTTCGAACGGGAGGAAAGCGAACCTACCATCTTCATGGCTCCCTTCTCCAGTTTTTTCACACGTCCCGACCAGGTGCTTTTCACCAACAGCAACGTGCCTTACACCAATCTTACCTACTACAAGGCCGGCAACAAAGTGAACGGTGAAGAACGCTTCAAGTCCTACTTCTCCGTCAACGTCAACAAGCAGTTGGCATTTGGCTTCAACATCGACTATCTGTACGGGCGCGGTTATTACCAGAACCAGTCCACCTCGCACTTCAATGCAGGACTGTTCGGCAGCTATATCGGCGAGAAATACCAGGTACAAGCAGTCTACAACAACTTTTTCCTGAAGATGAACGAGAACGGCGGTATTGCAGACGACCAATACATCACCCGTCCCGAAAACATGTCCGGAGGAAAGAAAGAGTACGAGTCCACCACTATCCCGGTCAAATTGGAACAGAGTTCCAACCGCAACAAGGATTTTTATATCTATCTGACACAGCGCTATCGTCTTGGTTTTACGCGGAGAATACGGAGCACACAAGAAGGCAAACCGGCGGTGTCCGTACCCAAAGCTTCATCCTCCCCGTCCTCTGAATCCGAAATATCCGCTTCGAACAACGACATAGCATTGCCAAACGACAGCATAGCATCAAAATCGGTCAGCACACTTGCAGCTGCCAATGACAGCCTGCCGTCTGTTTCTACCGCAGACAACGACTCACTTTTCGAAGAAGAGTTCGTCCCCGTCACCAGCTTTATCCATACCTTGAAAGTAGAGCGGTCGCGGCACCAATTCCGTTCGGGAAGCGAGCCCGAAGGATTCTTCCCGGAAGACTACAAGCTTTACAAGAATTACAGCAACGACTCCACCACGGCATTCAGTGTAAAGAACGTGTTCGGAATAGCCTTGCTGGAAGGTTTCAACAAATACGCCAAAGCCGGACTTACGGCTTATATCTCCCACAAGTTCAGCCGGTACGACCTGATGAATACGGACACACTTACCGACATGCGCCGCATCCGCTACACCGAGCAGGAAATCTTCCTGGGTGGCGAACTCGCCAAGCGCGAAGGCAAACTGCTGCACTACAACGTAAACGGTGAAGTGGGGTTGGTAGACAAAGCCATCGGGCAGTTCCGCGTCAACGCCAATCTGGACCTGAACTTCCGTCTATGGAAAGATACGGTGAACTTCTACGCCCGCGGTTATGTGAGCAACACGCTTCCTTCCTTCTACATGCGCCATTACCACTCCAACCACTACAACTGGGACAACGACAACATGGACAAGGAATTCCGTACGCGTGTGGAAGGCGAGCTGAACATTTCCCGTTGGGGAACCAATCTCCGTGCCGGCGTAGAGAATATCAAGAACTACACCTACTTCAACCAAAGCGCCCTGCCCGAACAGAACGGAGGCAACATACAAGTGCTGTCCGCCACACTGAAACAAGACTTCCGCCTCGGTGTCTTCCACCTGGACAATGAGGTGACCTGGCAGAAGACGAGCAATGAAACAGTACTTCCATTGCCCCAACTCTCGCTCTACCATAACTTCTATATACTGGCTAAACTCGCCAAGAAGGTGCTGACCGTTCAGTTGGGTGCCGATGTCCGTTACTTCACCAAGTACAACGCACCTGCCTATGCACCCGGCGTCCAGCAGTTCCATCTGCAACCTACGGACGATTTGGTGGAAATAGGCGGTTACCCCATCGTAAACGTATATGCCAACCTGCACTTGAAGCGGACGCGTATCTTTGCCATGATGTATCACGTCAACGCGGGTATGGGAAGCGCCAATTCCTTCCTGGTGCCGCACTACCCCATCAATCCGCGCTTGTTCAAAATTGGCGTCTCATGGAATTTCTATGACTAACAGATGACTGTATGACGAAAAGCAGACTGTTCAAATACGCACTTCTGGGAATTGCAGCGGCTCTCATTGCCCACTATCTCATCAAGAAAGAAGAGAAACCGAAAGGTCATCCGCGCGATTATGCCGAGATAGCTGCCGAAGGCATCATACATGCTTCGACGGAATACAACTCCATCAGCTTCTATGTGGATGATGACACCTTGTCCGGTTTCCACTACGAGCTGATAGAAGCTTTTGCACGCGACCACGGGCTGCAAGCGGCCATATCACCGGAAATGAGCTTCAACAAGCGGCTGGAAGGCCTGGCCGACGGGCAATATGACGTGATTGCTTACGGCATCCTCGCCACCAGTGAGCTGAAAGACTCCTTGCTGCTTACCACCCCTATTGTGCTGAACAAGCAAGTGCTGGTGCAACGCAAGCTTGAGAATATTTCCGACTCGTCATTATTCATCAAAAGCCAACTGGACCTGGCTGGAAAGACACTGCACGTAGTGAAAGGCTCCCCTTCCATACTACGCATCCGCAACCTGGGAAATGAGATAGGCGACACCATCTACGTTGAGGAAATAGAGAAGTACGGTTCCGAACAACTGATTGCCTTGGTAGCCCATGGAGACATCGACTATGCCGTATGCGACGAAAGCATTGCCCGTACCGCAGCCGACAGCATTCCTCAAATAGACATCAATACCGCCATCAGCTTCACGCAATTCTATTCCTGGGGGGTAAGCAAACAGTCCCCTATCCTGCTGGACAGCCTCAACACATGGCTGGATAGTTTCAAAAAGGGAAAAGAATACAAGAAAATCTACAAACGATACTACGGGAAACGAAACTAAGCTGCACTTTTCCATACACGCAGCATATCCCTACTTTTACAACTAGTTATCAATCAGCAGCTTATTACTGCAAAATCCTGCATACATTTTGCAGTGCCACTGCAAAGCCGTTGCAGTGGCACTGCACACCGATATGCAGTACGACTGCAACAGTTATGCAGTGATACTGCAACACGTTTGCAGTCGCACTGCAAAATACATGCAGCAAGAATGCAAACAAGATGCAGTCATCAAATACCCATATCGATATTACGGCATACCCGAAGTAAAGAATTAGAGTCCTTCCACCTCCCTTAGCCACATCTCCGACGAAGCATCGCTCGGCATTCTCCAATCACCGCGCGGACTCAGAGAGATACTGCCCACCTTCGGACCATCCGGCAAACAGGAACGCTTGAACTGCTGGTTGAAGAAACGACGGCAGAAAGTCTGCAACCATTTTTTGATGGTTTCTTCATCATACATCCCCTTGAATGTGTGTGCTGCCAGGAAAAATATCTTGGAAGGACGGAAACCGCAGCGCAGGAAGTAATAAAGGAAGAAGTCGTGAAGCTCATACGGCCCCACCAAATCCTCGGTAATCTGCTGGATATTACCGTTCTCATCTGCCGGAATCAGTTCCGGGCTGATGGGAGTATCCACAATATCGAGCAAGGTAGCACGTGAAGCATCGTCCATATCATGCTCTGCCACCCATTTCACCAAGTGCTTCACCAGAGTCTTGGGGACGCTGGCATTCACACCGTACATCGACATGTGATCGCCGTTGTAAGTGGCCCATCCTAAAGCAAGTTCCGAAAGGTCGCCCGTACCGATAACCATTCCCCAGGTCTGGTTGGCAATATCCATCAAGATTTGGGTACGCTCCCGTGCCTGCGCATTCTCGTAAACCACGTCGTGCACATGGACATCATGGTCTATGTCTTTGAAATGCTGTATGCAGGCCTCCTTGATACTGACTTCGCGGACAGTCACACCGAGGGAGTTCATCAGGTCGATGGCATTCGTGTAAGTACGGTCGGTCGTTCCGAATCCCGGCATGGTGACACCGACAATACCCTGGCGGGACCATCCCAACTTATCGAAAGTCTTTACGCAAACCAGCAGCGCCAGCGTAGAATCCAGTCCACCCGAAATGCCGATAACGGCACTCTTCGCTTTAGTATGCACCAGACGTTGCGCCAGTCCGGACACCTGGATGGAGAATACCTCCTCACAGCGTTCGTCCAACGCTATCCCCTGCGGAACAAATGGATGCGGTTCAAAAGTACGTGTCAGGTTCAAATCCCTGCTGTTGACATACTCCGTAGAGATTCGTACCGGAAGGGCCGAAACACAATTTGCATGGCAAGCCGCGAAGGTCGTATTCACCCGGCGCTCCGTACGCAAGTGTTCCACATCAATTTCACTGATGACCACCTGCCCTTCGAAAGAGAAGCGTTCGTTTGCCGCCAGCAGAGTCCCGTTCTCATAAATCAGTCCGTTGCCGGCAAACACCACATCCGTAGTGGATTCTCCGAAACCGCATGAGCTGAATACATAACCGGCAATGCACCGTGCCGACTGCTGGCTGATAAGCGAGCGCAGATAATTGTGCTTGCCGATACCTTCATTGTCGGCCGAAAGATTGAACAAGATTTCCGCACCTTGCAGTGCCAGCGTGGAACTGGGCGGTATGGGTGCCCACAAATCTTCGCATATCTCCACTCCGAAAGTGGTATCTGCCGTTTCGAACAGCAGGTCTCTCCCCATCGGAATAATCTGCCCGCAAAGGCGCACACTGTTTTCTGCCACATCACATGCGGAAGTAAACCAGCGCTTCTCATAAAACTCCTTATAATTGGGAAGATAAGTCTTCGGGACAACGCCCAGCACTCTCCCCTTCTGAATGACAACCGCCGCATTCAGCAACACACCGTTCAGTGCAACGGGCATGCCCAATATCGAAATGATATCCATCTGGCGCGTATTGTTCAGAATCTGTATCAGCCCCATTTCCGCCTCTTCGAGCAGAAGTTGCTGGGCAAAGAGGTCGCCACAAGTATATCCGGTAATGCACAACTCCGGAAAAGCAATGATTTGCACACCTTTCCCATCGGCTATAATAATCTCTTTTTCAATCTCTGAGGCATTGAACTTACAGTCAGCCACCTTGACACGGGGCACAGCCGCCGCTACTTTTACATATCCGTAATTCATAAGGATGCTATATTATTTATTCGGTGCAAAGATACGGCAAAATTCTGATTAAGAGAGATAAGGGAAAAACGTTTTATCTATATCGGCACGAGAAACTGACTAAAACCGGGTGCATCCTGCCTTCGCTTTTATGACAAAAATACGGCAACCTACCTACAAGAAGAGGAACATATATAAACAATTTTAATGACCGCAACTAAAAATTTTCCAAAAATCTTTTGGAGAATTATAGGAACTTCCTATCTTTGCAAGTGAATTAAAAATGTAATAATTACAAGTTTGAAACTTTAGATTATATGGATGTAGTAAAACGATTGCAGAATCATAATATCAAGCCTTCAGTACAGCGCATAGCCATCATGAATTACTTGATAGAGCATCGTACGCATCCCACGGTGGATGAAATCTATACGGCACTGTCTCCCTCCATACCGACACTGTCTAAAACAACGGTATACAATACCTTGAAACTACTGAGCGAGCAAGGTGCCGCACAAACCCTGACTATCGACGAGCGTAACACATGTTATGATGCCGATACCAGCCCGCACGGTCATTTCTTGTGCAAGCGTTGCGGAAAGATTTATGACTTGATGTGCAATAACAACATCAAGAAAGTGGTCGACATGGATATGGACGGGCACGATGTGCAGGAAATCCACTACTATTATAAAGGAATCTGTAAACATTGCATAGAAGAAGAACGTTTAAGAACAACAAAGAATAACTAATTCAACTAATTAAAATCTGAGAGAAAATGAAAAAATTTAGATGTACTGTATGCGGTTACGTATACGAAGGAGATGCAGCTCCCGAAAAGTGCCCATTGTGTAAAGCTCCCGCAAGCAAGTTCGTAGAAGTTGAAGAAGCAACAGCTGACGGCCCGCTGGTATTTGCCGACGAACACGTAATCGGCGTAGCCAAAGGTTGCGACGACGAAATGATTAAAGACCTGAACAACCACTTCATGGGCGAATGTACAGAAGTTGGTATGTACTTGGCAATGAGCCGCCAGGCAGACCGTGAAGGTTATCCCGAAGTTGCAGAAGCTTTCAAGCGTTACGCTTGGGAAGAAGCAGAACACGCTGCTAAATTCGCTGAACTGCTGGGTGACTGCGTATGGGACACCAAGACAAACCTCGAAAAGAGAATGAACGCAGAATCAGGTGCATGCGAAGACAAGAAGCGTATCGCTACCCGTGCCAAAGCATTGAACCTCGACGCTATCCATGACACCGTTCACGAAATGGCTAAGGACGAAGCCCGTCACGGTAAAGGTTTCGAAGGTCTGTACAACCGCTATTTCAAGAAATAATCCTATACTTTTATAGTAATGTGAAGAAAAGGGACTGCTAATGTTAGTAAGTCCCTTTTTTTATTCCAACTTTTTTCACTTTACAATGTCACGTTTGTATTTCCCATTCGTCTTATCTGTGTAAATGGAACTCAAAGAATTCAAAATAACCGTTCTTCCACTCCGTGCCAAGCTGTTGAACTATGCACGGAAGTTGACCGACGAACCGGAGGATGCAGAAGATGCCGTCCAGGAGGTACTGCTCAAGCTATGGAACAAAAGGCTTGAACTGGAGCAATACCGGAGCATCGAAGCATTTGCCATGACGTTGACGCACAACATCTGTATAGATATGTGGCGCTGCAAACGCAACGACACCCTATCTCTCGACATAGTGCAGGCGGCATCCCCCACCGGAACACCGGAACGGCTGTTGGAAATCAAAGATGAAATCCACCTGATGCACGAAATCATCGACTCGCTGCCCAATCTTCAACGCACCATCATGCGGATGAAGGACATCGAAGGATACGAAACGGACGAAATCGCCGAAATCACGGGATGCGGACCGGAAGCCATCCGCAGCAATCTGTCAAGAGCCCGGAAGAAAGTGAGAGACGTTTACCTGCGAACCATACAAGAAAGAAAAGAAAGGAGAAATGAGCCATGAAGATAGATGAACTGCTGGATAAATATTTCGAAGGGGAAACTTCCTGCGAAGAAGAGCGTGAACTGCGCCGTTTCTTTACCGAAGAGGAAGTGCCGGAGCACCTGCAAACGTACCGCCCCCTATTCGCTTATCTGAACCGGGAAGCAACTTCAATGGCAGAACCGACAGAGGAAAAATCCGTAACAACAGAATCGGCAAAGGAAGTACCCGCACAGCGGAAGCCTTTCCGTCTCTATCGCACATTCTATGCTGTCAGCGGCATTGCCGCCGGATTGCTCCTGCTTCTCGGGGTAGCTAAGATTATATTTCCGCTTTCCGGTGTTCCCGAAAATTATGTCGTCATCGACGGCCAGCGGTATACAGACGAGAAACTGGTGGAAGCCAAAGCACTAGAAGCCCTGCAGAACGCCAGCTTCACGGATGAAGATTTAAGCAACTTACTGTTTCAACACTAATATAACAAGGTTATGAAAACATCTATACTGATTTGCATACGTAGTCTGTGCCTCTTTTCCCTGCTGATTTGCCTGCCAGCCTTTGTACATGCACAAGAGAGACTGCAAATAGCCGACCTATTCAGCAAGTATGGCGAGCAAAAGGACGTGACCAGGGTAGAACTGAACGGCAGTATCCTGAAATCTTACCGCATGACTACCTACAAGAGCCTTGTGTTCAAGAATGTATCCCCCTATCGCCGGGAAATTCAGCAGGCCATTGTACACGACAAGCAAGATAACGCAAAGAAGGCGCAGGAGGTAATGGAAAGCGGTGTGCTGCGCAGCGCTTATTACCAACTGAAAGAGGTGGAACGCAATGGAAAGAAGCTGAACCGCTACATCATTTTCAAGATAGGAAAAGACTCCATGGGCACTTTGATTTACATAGAGGGTCTGCTCAGTGAAAAGGAAATGATGGATATGCTTTACAAATCGGAATAACACTAAAAACAATATACGATATGAAAACCAGAATTATGATTTTGGCCTGCCTGCTTGCTGTGCCGGCCGGCCGCATGGCAGCACAACAACAGACTGACCCTGAACAGAAAGCTACAGTACAGACACAAGGCGACTCCATCATCATCCGGAAAGGAAAAGGAGACATGCGCATCAAGGTGTACGAAGAGCAGTTGGAAGACGGAGAAAAGAAAGAAGTACAAATTTATGAAGGAGTCTATCTCGAGAAAGTGGATGCAGACAAGCGCACTTTCCTCGACGCCCTGCCATTCATCCCCAAAAAGAGAAGATACAATGCTTACGAACCGCACTGTTCCGGTCTGTATATTGGCTACAGCCGGCTGGCTAACGACTTCCTTTCCTTCGGAGCAAGCGACAAGATGGGACTCGACTTATCCAAGTCATGGGAATTCGGCTTCAACATCCTCTCCGTATATCACAACTTCAAGAAGAACCCGCATTGGGGAATCAACCTGGGAGTCAGCTGGGGATACCGTTCTTTCAATATCGACGGTAACTATGCCTTGCTGAAGGAAAACGGAACCAGCATCTTCACCGCAGGCAACGAAGACACCAGTTACAATAAAAGCCGTCTGCGCCATTTCTTCTTCCGTGTACCCGTATTGATGGAATGGCAGCAAAGAGTGGGAAGAAACAAAGTGTTCTTCAATGCCGGTCCCGAATTTGAGATACGTCACAGCGTGAAGTCATTCTCACACATCAACGGAGGCAAGAAGAAAACCGTAGGCAAAGGTATGTATGTGCAGCCCGTCGGCATAAACCTGCTGGCACAAGCCGGTTATGGTAATATCGGCATTTACCTGCGCTACTCCACATACGGATTATTCCAGAAAGACAAGGGACCGGAAGTATCTCCCTATTCATTTGGCGTGGCATGGTATCTGTAATCCCTCCCCTATAACACAAGACTCCCCGAAATGTATTTGTACATTCCGGGGAGTTCTTTTATACCCTAAGGTATTGACAATGAAAGGTTATCTGCAATGAAAATTGTTCTTCTAAAAACGCATGCCCAATGTAAATAGCACTTTACTGCGAGTGTTGGTAACTTCCGTTGTTGGCGGTGTTACCAAGCCGTTTATATCATTATAAAACGGATAGAAATCAGATTTATAAGTATCGAATTTATAAGCCAAATCCGCATAAAACGAAGAAAAGCGATAACCGATACCTAAAGTGAAAGTATTCATCGATTTGCTATTGGCAAAATCCGTATCTGTATTTATAGAATTGGAAGGCAATGCCTTAATAGCATCCTTTTTATAGGCTGCAGTACTGTAATTGTAACCGGCACGCAGAGAGAAAGCAGGTATCGGCTTGTATTCTGCTCCTAAACGAAGCGTACTTACCCCCTTCATACAGAGGTCAGCCTCACCCGTTTCCCATGCCATCTCGTCACCTTCAGGATATTTGAACTTCATGCTTGAGTAGTCCTCATATTCATATTCAGCTCCCAAAGCCAGATTATTACCGACTGTATAGCCCAAACTTGCATTAAATACCCACGGGGTTTGCAGCTTAAAATCACGGTCCATATCTCTACCGCCTAATGCAGAATAAGTATCCACAGTGGTACGAGTAAGAGTTTCATCCCCAGCCTCATTCGGTAAAAACAAATCCGAAGTCAGCAACGCTCCCGTAGTATAAGTCAGTTTGTAATAAGTAGGAGTATGCACAGCCAAACCTATACGAAGCGGAGAATCCTCAATCGGCCGGAAGATGGCACCGAATTTGAAGTCGAAACCCGAACCGTGTATACGGTTAAAGCTCTCCAAAGAGTAGCCTTCCTCATAAATCTGCCCGTCGCCCTCCCATTTGTAGGCATACATTTCATCATAGAGAGAATATTTGTTGTAATCCACATCGTAAGCACCCAGAGTAACACCAAAGTAAAAACGGTCATTTATATTGAAGGAGATATTGAAATCATATTGGTCAATACCGCCACGCTCACGCGACAAGAAATAAGCATCCGCTTCGGAAGGAATATAAGGAAGATAAGTATTATAGTCCTCACTTTCTATATCCTCAAGAACAAGTGCACCTTGATACCCCATAGTCCCCAGCCATCCAGCATAATTATGTTGATAAATATCCTTGCGACCATAGTCCAAATAAGCTCCTTGATCCGGGTAATCATATTGAGGACGATGATAGAACGCATAAGCTGCATCCGTAGCCTGCTGCGCCATACTCCGCACTTGAGATACATATTGATTATCTATGCTTCCCATCAACCCCTGCATCGTCATATTCTTATAGAATGACTTTGATTTGTGGTAATTAAAACCAAAATTCACATACCGCAAAGGAGTATGATTGCCGATCTTCGAAGCTATCACAAAACCAGCATTATCAAAACTCCAGCGGTTCTTGTTCGTTTCAAATTTATTACCTACATAATTGCTTTCTGTGCCCGTCATTGAATAGCCAAAGGTAAACATAGCATCATTGCTACGATAAATACCGATACCGGCAGGATTGGTTCCTATGGTAGAAATATCACCACCCAATGCTCCCATAGCTCCGCCCATTCCGACAAAACGGGCGGTTCCATTCAATTCCTTCTGTGCTATATTCGTTGCATCATATATTGTCTGTGCCCCCGCGCCTACAGTTGTAAACATAGCAAGGGCTATCATGGTTATCTTCTTCATAATTCTTAGTCTTGTTAGATTAAAACATACTTATACTTACCGTCTTCTGGAACCACCGCCGCCACTGGAACGACTGGCACCACCGCCACCACCACTGGAGTAACTGGAACGTGAGCTACTACCGGAAGAGAAACTGGAAGAAGAACGGGTGCTACTGGATGAACGTACTGGAGCAGAATATGAACGACTGCTACTACGATTGTTGTCATTGGAGTAGCTGCGTGCCGGTGCGGCGCTTGAACCTCTGTTATAAGTCGATGAAGTCCTGCTACGAGTGGAAGTTCCAACAGAAGAGCGTACACCGGAAGAACGACTGCTACGAACTCCTTCTACGCTACTATTATATGAGCTACTACGCGTACTGCTTGGACGAGTGTAAGTGGAACGGCGGGTAGAAGCCGCACTCGAACGGTTTACACTTGAGCGAGTTGCAGAAGAACTTGAACGAACTGTAGACGAACTTCTTGTACCTACCACCCGACGGGTTGACGTACCGGTACTGCTACGTCTCACTTGACCGGAAGTAGTACTGCTACGACGTACAGTCTGCCCTCCATTTACAGTAGAAGAACGGCGGGAAGTAGAGGACGATACTCTGTTTCCGGCATAAGAAGAACGGCTCGGACCATAAGAACGTCTATTGGTATATGCATTTCCCCAATGGCCACCGCCTCCCCAATGACCACCGCCACCGGGATAATATCCGGGATGATAGTGATGGTGATGATGATGTCCCCACCAGCCACCGCCGTACCAGCCGCCCCAGCCAAAGCTCCAGCTCGGACCGTACCAGCTGTTCCATCCCCAGCCATAGTAAGGATAACCGCCCCAACCATAAGAGTTATAGCGCCAATCCCACCACAAGCGGTTGGTGAATGTAGGGAAAGCATATGCATATAATCCGTCGGTATACACGTTCCAATCCCAGGAATTCAAGCCATAGACCACATCCCAATATAGCGGGCTGCTGATGCTGATGGCATAACGGGGATTACGGAAACGGATGATACGGGTAGCATACTCGTAATCATCCTGCGAACCTTCAAATTCACCGTTCACCCATTCGCCGTCCAGGCCGTCATCTTCTTTTTCATTGATGTAAAGGGTATCGTTCTCCATCACGAAATCATTGTCGCGGGAGTCATAACGGCGGTTATATTCGTCCACATCGCGGGTGTTTCCCTTACGGTCTTTTACTACAACAGTAGTGCTTCCCGGCGATGAATAGACAGTGGTCGGTACATTCGACTTTACTACAATCTCTTCTACGGGAGCAGCGACTTTCTTCTCCTGCTTCACCTCTTCTTTTTTCTCTTCCTTATTCTTGGAAGGAGTGTAGTAAAGGTCGTCATCTATACTTTGTGCCACCAGTGTCCATGGGAGGCACAAGGCAAAAAGCGATAAAAAAACAATCTTTTTCATATTAGTTTGGTCTATGGATTTTACGTTTATCTATTTCTTCACGTCACAAAGATAACGCCGGATTTTATCCCATGCAGCAGATTTTCCCCAAAGATTTATAGGGAATTCCCTAAATACCCCGCCTTTTGACGAGGCAAGCGGCACTTCCGCATAAAAAATGAACAAGTTCATTTTATTCTGCCCTCGGTTTACATTACCTTTGCAGTGTGAAAACAAAGATACGCAGAAATAGATTTGTTCTTTAAAATCTTCTTCTGCATTTAACAAACAATCATATTCCGATGAAATATTTAGAATTTACATTCCGCACTGTTCCGTGCACAGAAATAGTCAACGATGTACTTTCCGGAGTCTTGGGTGAAGCTGGCTTTGAAAGTTTTGTTGAGCAGACCGACGGTATCACTGCCTATATACAGAAAGAGCTGTATAACGAATCTCTACTCAAAGAAGCACTTGCAGACTTCCCTCTGCCCGATACACAGATAGAATATAATTTCGTAGAAACCGAAGACAAAGACTGGAACGAGGAATGGGAGAAGAACTTCTTCCAGCCCATCGTCATCGGAGACCGCTGTGTCATCCACAGCACTTTCCACAATGTGTTGAAAACAATGTGGAAAGCCGTTTAAAGGTTGTGAAAAACGTGCAAAATCGACATTATGCGTTGCTTTTATCGCAAATATTCTTAATGGTGTCATCCACCAGTTGTTTCAGTGTTTGATCGCGCTTCATGCCGGCTTCAATGTTGTTGATGGCATAAACGATCGTGGAGTGATCCCGTCCGCCAAATTCGGTTCCGATGGATTGCAGCGGCATCTTGGTGATCTCCCGTACCACGTAGATGGCTACCTTTCGTGCCGTTGAAATCTGCGCCGAACGCTTGCTACTGCGGATTTCTTCCGGCGTAACGCCGTAGACATCGGCGACTTCCATGATAATCTTCTCTACGGTGATGGGAATGGGCTGGTCATTGGTCTGAATGTCCTTAATGACACTCTGCGCCATGGAAATAGAAGGCTGTGAGCCAGCTAGGTGCTTGAGCGCCTTCAGCTTCTTGATGGCACCTTCCAGCTGCCGGATGTTGGTCTTTAAACGATTGGCAATGAATTCTGCCACGTCATCCGGAATGTACAGATCCAGCAGTTCGGCTTTCCGGCGAATGATGGCAATACGGGTTTCAAAGTCCGGGATGTCAATATCTGCAATTAATCCCCATTCAAAACGAGATTTAAGTCTATCTTCTAATAATTGAAAGTCTTCAAAATTCATTCCTAAAAATCTCCTTTTTAATTTACGACGCGGCGTTAATACATAAAATTGAACAACTTGTCGCACAAGAATGAGTGCAACCACTACCGCAACCACCAGTGCAAGCCATTACACATTGAGCGGAACAGCCACCATAACATTGACTGGAACAGCCACTTCCGCACGAACCACTACAACCACTAGAACAAGTTCCAGAGCAACCAGAACCACAACTACCAGAGCATCCTCTATCGCAACCATCAGAACAGCTTGAATTGCAATCGACGCGACAGGTTTTTCCACAAGTTGAAGAACAAGTAGAAGAACAGCCGCGCTGGCAATTTTTCGAACATTCTCCCTAACAGCTTGAACCACAGTTGGTATTTGCCATGGCTTGACAAGACCCTGCACAATTACCCTTGCATCCAGAACTACAACTAGAAGTGCAAGCTGCAGAACATTTTCCACCACAGCCAGAACAGTTTGAACCGCAGTTTCCACCACAACTTCCAGAACAAGCATTAGAACAACTTGTTCCACAATCTCCACCGCAACCAGACGCACAATTACCTGAACAGCCACCCTTACACTCATTGGAGCAACCAGAACCACAGCTCTTACCACAAGATGATCCACATCCGCCACCGCATCCGCTGGCACAAGTGGTTGTGCATAAACCAGTGCAGGCTGCTCTGCAAGAACTAGTACTGCCCGCAATATTTTCTGCAGACCATGCTGTTATCTTTTCATTCAAGGTATTATAGTTAAAATTATCAGGAATTGGGCTATCGGCTGTGGCGATTGGTAAATTATTGTCTGTTGCTACCTTATTTAAAGGAGTTAAAATTTCATTCCCCTAAGACGCAAGCATTTTTGACCCTTTAGTAATTTGTGCAGCGTTGCTCATTGTAGTTGCATTATAAGGGCTGACATTTAAATTGCCATACCAACGACGCCGTGCCATTTCATTACCTAGTTTTTGTTTTATGTTTTTAATTTCTTCGGAAGTAATCAAGTTAATTCCTCCAAATTATTTTATTTTTTTAATTTAATTGTAATAATCTGAGTTGTAAAATCGAGATTCCATGTTTCAAATTCACTTGTAAGCGGTCGCACAAAATCAGCTTCAAGACGATTCTTTGCTTCATTATATTGAATAAAGAAATCAATATATTGCTTTTCATATTCTTTAAAACTATCGCTGTGAATATCCATACCAGAACTCAACATAAACGAAATAATTTCTTTACGACTTTCAACTTCATATTGTAAAGCTTCAATTAACTCACAAACATCAGAGCTAATTTGAACTGTTAATTCTTTTTTCTCCATTTATTTACTCCTTTTATCCCCAAACAGCTCCAACTGCTACCCAAGCAGAGCCATTATAAAATTTTAATGTATTGGAATTTCCACTGTCAATCCATAAAATTCCGGTGTCAGATGGAGGTGTCGCTCCAACTGAATAAGCTGAAGATAATCCTCCACCAGAACCTGACCCACCAGTTCCTGGTTTTGTATATAAACGGCCTTCACTATCTATACCAACAGCCTGAGTCATTTCGGAGGTTTTAGATACAGGTTTTACTCCACCCAAAGTCGTGGCATTAGCAATTGGCAAAGTATAAGAACTACCACCAGTTCCAGAGCCTGAACTGCCAGTAGCTCCGCCTCCAACGGCAACCCAACCATTAGCTGTTTTAACTTTTAAAATAGGCATTTTTAGTCCTCCTTTTTATTTTTCAAGCCATAGATTTTTTATATAACCTGTCTAAGCACTTTGATTTCTAATAGAAATTTTTTTATTACCAGTTAAAGTTGATATATCAAGAGTAATATCTTTCCAAGCACTAGAAGAAGTTGCTTTGCTGGTCGCGCTTTCACCTGGATATTGATTATTAGCATATGTACTTACAGAAATCCACATTTTACTACTAGACCTCAAAAGAGACCAAGTACAATGCAATTTACTCCATTTAGTTGCATCAAAATTAATTATAATATTTGGTTGTGAAGAATTTGCAGAGATTACGATTGAAGTTCCATTAAAACTAACACCCTAAGAAGTAGTAATTTCTCCTTTTAATTGACGATCTCCTTCCTTAAAAAAATAAAAAGTTTTTTCATCTGAAGTAAGTAAATTTCTTCTTCGCTCAAATAAATCCATAAAGCTTACACCTCACTCCAGTTCTTAAACACGACATATTTATTATAACAAGAAAATTCCCAAACTGTTGAGGCTGCGGCATTTGCTATATCACCGTCTACTTTTGTAAAGCCATGAAGTGAAACAGTAGGCTTAGAACTACCGAAAGTTATGAAACCGTGGCAAGAACCCGTTCCTGCTGTCAAATTAAGGGAAGATACATTATTAAAAGTATAATTATGATTATCACTAAGTGTTTTACTAATTGCACCGCTAGCTGATTCTTCAATAATTTTAGAAGCACACAGAGCTAAGCATTGTTGTCTTGTCATTAGCATATTATCAGAACTTGCATTACCAAGATATATATTAGGCGCTGTTATT
>ERZ779851.1874-NODE-1874-length-17276-cov-3.419372_pt1 | contig 17276 bp, 15 predicted proteins | sample MGYA00511094_ERZ779851 | MGnify/ENA primary metagenome ERZ779851 (study PRJEB29588, sample SAMEA2155512) | human gut metagenome | biome: human gut; feature: human-associated habitat; material: faeces | place: Denmark | collected 2008/2010 ...
CCGGTTGGCGCGCACGGCGCCGAATACGAAATTGGTGCCTCCGGCATCGAGTGTGATGACGGTGCGGTTATCGTTTCTGTACATTATTGTGTCGTTTTAGATTGAACTTATGTGTGGCTTTCGGTTCCACAAACACAAAGGTAATGTTTTTGCTCGAAAAAGTGTCACCGGCCGCGAAAATGGTTTTTCATGCTATTTTTACGCCTTTTGTCGTCATTGTATTTTTTTATAGTCCTGCCAGCTGCCATAAGTGTGGTCTATTGTTTTGGCAGAGTCTCCCGGATATACATTTATGATATACGATTTTATGGCTGCGCGTGCGGGTGACACTCCTGTCAGAGACTGTGTCAGTGGGTAATATAAAATTATATCTTATTTATACATAGAACGATAAGCCGACATGTCACGAACGGTTCGCGGCGTGCCGGAAGAGGGCTGAAGGGATGATAAAAAGGGTTTATATTTTATTGAAAAAATTTGTTTTGTCGGAAAATGTAGTTATATTTGCATCGTAATCGGCCATACGTGAGTGGGCGCATGCGATTGAATCGCAAACGATTGGAAAGAAAAATTTTTGCCGATTGCGGACATATTGACGAAAAAAAGCGTTAGCTTTACTCTGGTTTGCTGAAACTTAGACACTTTTATCGAACCGCCGAGGAATAAAGTTTGCGCTCACGTTGGTTTCAACGTGGGCTTTATTCTTGATTTGGGCGGATAGGTAGTCTAAGACCTCAGCAAACAAACACAGATTTAGTCCACGTCTTTTTTTGTTGTCTTGTGTCGAAGGGAATAGAACACTTTATGTTTAACCTTTTTATAAACAACAAAAAAATGAAGAAAACAACTGTAACGAGAGCCTATGAGGCTCCTGAAGTGAACGTTGAGTCGATCAACGTTGAAAAAGGCTTCGCACTGTCTGGAAGTGACATGGAAGGTGGCGATCACTGGGAAATGTAGCCTATTATTCTGAAACTTAGACAATTAAAATCCGCTCAAATCAAAGAATTATGAAAAAACTTTTATTATGTGCATCTGCCTTCGCACTTATGCTTGGCAGCTGTTCTAAGGATGATACCGAAGTTGCTCCAGTGAGTGGAAACAACGAGGTTATCTTTACCGCAGGAATGACTATCGGAAACGATACTCGTACCGGTGTCAGCGTGGATCCCAATGATAAAAAAAGACCGTATATACATGGGATTTCGGTGATATGGTCGGCGCCTCTGTATCAGCTGGCAAGGTAGTCCCCTTCGTTAACATAAGCGCTAGTGGCAGCGCTAACGCACAATTTACGTATTCTAAAAACGATGTTGAATACGTAGGAGAGGGAAACGAGGTCTACTTTGTATATCCTTATGGAGAGGGTAATACTGTAACTGATGGTACCGTGACATTGACGGTTCCCGCATCGCAGCGTTATCGTGATAATTCGTTTGCTCCCATGACGGCTCCCGCCGTTGCCTATACGGAATCATTTGAGATGGGTGCCGATTATACCTTCAACGCTGTAACTTCATTTATCCGTGTGCCTTTGATCGGTAATGGTAAGCTTACCTCTTTGAAGATGCAGATTGATAATGGATCAGGCCCCTTGAAAATAGCCGGTAGCAATACTGTTAATATTAAAGACGAGACTCCCAAACTCACGGCTGTGACCGATGGCGACCATGCGTGGACGACTGATAATATTACTATTGACTTCGGTAATGGCGGTTTCAAGTTGTCGTACAGCGAGCCGAAGTATGTAGTATTTGTTGTTCCTGCAGATCTCGCTATTCAGGCCGGCACGAATTTCTCATTCACGGCTATGGTAGATGGTAAAGAGTCTACAGCATCATTCACTGCTCCCCTTGCTTATCAGCCCACGACGCTTCCTGTCAATACCATGTTGACAATAGCCAGCAAAGATGGTATTGCATTGGGCGTGGATGACAAGATCGTGGTCAAGACCCAAAGCGACTTCATCAAGTACGTTCATCAGGTATCTCTTGGAGAAAGTGCAGATCCGGATTACAAGGACGGTGATGAATTCAAGACCGCCATATTGGTCAACAATCTTGCCTTCAACTCATTCAATGCAGGTGATGCGTATGCAGAGAATCAGGCCAAGGGTGAGGATGCAGATGAGCTGCTTGCAGCTGCTCTCAACTGGTATATTGCCAATGGCAGCAGTTTCACCTCTATAGCCGCAGGCGCCAAGATCGAGGGCGATGGTGGTAAGACCCTTTCTTATATGAAGGTTAAGGGTGGCCTTTTTGCCGATAGCAAAGTTACGTTGAAGAACGTTACTTTCCGCTCTACTACGGTAGATGTTGCCGGAATGGAAACGCCTTCGTTCCTTAAGGCTCTGCCGAAGTGTGAGGCTGTTACTATCACAGCTCCCGTGATAGCCAACTTGCCGGAAGGTGCTAAGGGTGTTTACCTGAATTCGGTCAATGCAAATGCACTGCCCGAGAATAAAGAGATGAAACTTGGATTCTCGCCTACTGTACCTTATTTTGCAAATATCCTGACTGTTAATGCAAGTGTAGACGTTAATGGAGATGCTAATTATAGGACTCTTTTCGGATCAACGCTCCGTTTCGTCTCGATTAAAGGCCGTACAGCCGGTAAGATCATAAGCAACGTTTCTACGGCTGCAGTTGAGGGCCTGCTTAAGGCTATTGATGTAACCGGCAAGTCGTTCTCGGTTCTGTCGGGAACAGGTAATCGTGCCGTAAGTTATTGGACTGGCATTCCGGCTACGGGAATAACTGCTGACGAGTATTTGACTGCTGAGGAGCTGGCATGGGCTATGCAGCAGACTTCTCGTCCAGTGATTACCCTTACGAACAATATTGATCTTAGCAAAGATTATGGTAAGGTATGGAAGCCTGCCGGTCAGGTTATTACTATCAACGGTGAGGGCTATACAGTATCGAATGCTAAAGTTTACAACGAATCAACACTCAATGGCGATTTTGCTACATATTCGCTCTTCGGAAATGTGGCTACAGTATCTAATTTGAATGTAAAGAGTGTTGAGATCGCTGTTGATAAGCTTCCCAAGGGTGCTACTTCTGCTATTGTTGGTGGTCTTGCAGCACAGGGTTCGGCCAATGATGTAACCATTGATGACCTTTCTATCTCGGTAGGTAAAGATATCGCTTTCCTTGAAGGTTACAATACGGTCGGTGGCCTTATATCTAAGCCCAATGGAGTTAGTGTAGGCAATAGCGTATCGAAACTCTCGATCAACATCAACGGTAATGAGAACGTAGAGTATGTCGGCGGTATGTTCGGCGTTGCTTACGATGGAGTTTACACGAAGGGCGAAGTAAAGTTGGCTTCATTCAGCGAGAATGAGGTGGCTACTTGGGCTGATGGTGCTACGGCATATCCCTTGGTTGGTGTTTGGACTGTAACGAACAATGCTAATGTTGATCTTTGCAAGAATGCTGGTGCTGCTCTGGTCGGTGACCTTGTAGCTAAGGCAAGCGCAAATGGTCAGAGCCTGTATATTTTCTTCAAAGAAGGTTGCTCGACTCCTTACTATGCAAATCTGGTTAACGGTGGAACTACTTCAACCACGGTTTACATCAACGACGAGCATAACGAGTTGAAGTAATCATTCCTTTAGACCGCTGCGCGTCAAGGCGCGCGGCGGCCTTTCTGTCTGAAGATGGGGATATCGACACGCTGTCGTCCGAGGACGCAGGGCGCCGATAACGACAAATCCAGCCCCGAACGGTTTTGCCGAGCGTGTGCTGTCAATGTCGTTCCGAATATTGAGGGTGAGGTGCGACCTTGTTTAACCCCACGGCGCACGTATTAACCCAACGGGCCGGATTCATTGATCCCTATTTTTAGTCGGGGCCGTGTTGATCTACACGGCCCCCTTTTTATTTGTAGTTTACATCGGTTTATTTGTGTGAGAAACCCTTGCGACAGGTGCTGCCGCAAGGGTTTCCTATTTTATATGTGCCGATATATCCTTATATACCGCCTGCTGTGGCTCAAGCAAATTCGGCTGCAGAGTTTTGCGGTTCTTTTAGCCGTTATTTGAGCGGCCGCACCATCGCAAGGTCGTATTTTGCGTCGCCCGTACCGAAATCGAACCATACATTTTTACGCGGATTGACATGGAACGAGGGCTTTCTTTCGTTGCGGTACGGCGCATAGAACCATAGGCCCTTGCTGTCGCGTCCGGTCGGATCATAGCCGATGCGGTGCAGGAAATCCACAAGGGATATTCCTTTGATAGCATCTATATCCATAGGCTAAAAGCGCATTTTGCGTCCTGGCTTCGGCTTCGGAGTTTCCTCCTTTGGCTGCTCCTGCACGGTATCGGCTCTTTTGCCATCTTTGTTCTTGACAGGCATTGCCAGTATCATATCAGCGTTGGCACTCTCGCCGTTGCCCAGAACCTCGTAACATTTGAAGTCCATAATCTTTTTCATCTCGGAGGCGATGAAAAGATTTAATTCCGAGCGGTTGCAACTGCCGGTTATCTCGTAGGCGAGATCGTATATTCCGCCGTAGCATTTCTCTGGCTCCTGACTGTCGCCCCAGCCGTTCTTTTCGGTATCCACGACGATTGAGCCGTTGGAGGAATACGGACTGTCGTATGTCAGACGGTTGCCGTCGCGCGCTGTCGGCTCATAGCCCATAGCCCGCATAAAATCCGCGAGTGACAGATTGTGTATGTCAAGGTCGAATACTTTGATACCCATAGCTTACTCGATTATGAATTTGACACCGACACCATACTGCGTATGGAAATGCCCGGTTGAGGTGCCGAATACAAACCGCTCCTTAACATTTGCTGTCAGGGCGATTTTATCAGAGAGATAGAAATCTGCCGAGAGAGTGAGCGCACCGCCATAAATGAAGGCGTTGCCGTTGTAGAGCTTGGAGCCGTCGGACAGGGTGTGATTGCCCCAATTTACTGTTTCATAGCCGCCTCTTGGTCTCAAACCTGAGCAGGAGAAGCGCGCCATGCTGTATATCACCATGTCGGAAACATACCAGCAGCTCTATAACTACGAGGCTGAGACACATGAACCGTCCGAGCATCTGCGCGAACACCTCAATCAGTATTATGATGAATTTGTCGCCCGATACGGCAATCTCAATGAGAAACAGAATGTCAAGTTTATTCTCATGGATGCCAACGGTCGTGATGCTCTGGCTCTGGAGCGAGGCGAGAACGGTCAGTTTGTCAAGGCAGACATCTTCGACCACCCCGTTTCATTCGCTATTGACGAGGTTACAAGTGTAGATACACCTCTGGAGGCACTGACCGCATCGCTCAACAAATACGGTGAGGTCAATCTCGAATATATGTCGTCGCTGGTGGACATGGATGAGGACGCAATGGTTGAGAACCTTGCCGGACACATCTACTACAATCCGCTTGTGAGCAATTACGAGATAAAAGACCGCTTCATCGCCGGCAATGTAGTTGCCAGAGCAGAGGCTGTCAAGGCATGGATTGACCGAGAGGAAGAACGCATCAAAGACTTCCCCGGTTATGACGGCATAGAGCCGTTTATCGCCATGTCGCAGGACTCTCTCAAAGCTTTGGAGGAAGCCAGGCCCCGCCGCATCGAGTTCGATGAACTTGATTTCAACTTCGGCGAGCGATGGATCCCGACGGGCATATACTCGGCATATATGAGCCATCTGTATGAAACAGAGATTAAAATTGCGTATTCTTCCTCAATGGATGAATATTCGGCAGATGCACCCCACAAAAACATGAAGATATGGGAGGAGTTCTGTGTCAAAGGTTATTATCGTGTCTATGACGGCATGAGCCTTCTTAAACACGCTCTTCACAATACCATACCTGACATAAAGAAGTCAATCGGCAAGGATGAGGACGGACACGACATAAAAGTTCCTGACAACGAGGCTATCCAACTCGCCAATGCCAAAATTGACGAAATCCGCAATGGATTCTCTGAATGGCTGGAGGCTCAAAGCCCGGAGTTCAAGGAAAGACTTGTTGATTTGTATAACAATAAGTTTAACTGTTTCGTCAGACCTCAGTATGACGGCAGCCATCAAACCTTTCCGGACTTGAACATGAAAATACTCGGCGACCGCTATGGAATCAGCTCTATTTATCAGTCGCAGAAGGACTGTATCTGGATGCTAAAACAGAACGGCGGTGGCATCTGCGACCACGAAGTTGGGACGGGTAAAACGCTGATAATGTGCATTGCAGCGCATGAGATGAAGCGCCTCGGACTTGCCCACAAACCGATGATTATCGGTCTTAAAGCCAACGTAGCCGAGATTGCCATGACCTATCAGTCTGCTTACCCCAATGCACGCATACTATTCGCTGATGAAAAGAGTTTCAAGGCTGACAACCGCGTCAACTTCTTCCACCAGATCAAGAACAATGACTACGACTGCGTTATCATGTCGCACGACCAGTTCGGCAAGATACCGCAGTCGCCTGAGATGCAGCAGCAGATTCTTCAGGCGGAGCTTGATACCGTTGAGGAAAACCTCGAAGTGGTGAAGCAGCAAGGACATGATGTGTCGCGTGGTATGCTCAAAGGTCTGATAAAGCGGAAGGAGAACCTGACTGCCAAGATAGCCACTATCCAATACCAGATGGAGCAGAACAAGGATGCCGTCGTTGACTTCAAGCAAATGGGTATAGATCACATATTTGTGGACGAATCGCATTATCATAACTTTCTTATTTTTTTCGTTTGATATTATAAATATATTGAAATTCAGTATCTTTCCTATATAATAAGTTCTGATTATTTTTACGGCTGTAATATGTAGGGTATAGAATATATTCTGTATCAATTTGGAGATAAGGCTGTAATGTAGATATGTATGTGCTCAATAGTCCTTTTCGTAAATTTGGATAACTTAATGATTCTTTTGATTGCATTTGGTCTCCTGTTTCTATAAGGAAACTGATCAGTGGAAGTTTCTAGTATTTGTCAAATAACAATGGTTCGGAAAGAAATTCACGATTTTCAGGTGATTTTCAGGCAGAAGCCCCTATAAGGCCATATATAATCGAATCAAGTTCTTCAATTAGACGCATTTTCGGTCGTCCTCCGAATTTGCGTCTAATTAGATTGACGAGATATGCCTTTGTCAACAGCGATTTCAACTGTCCTATTGAGAGGTGATGGTAGATTTCTGATGTTAGGATGTCCAATACATTCCGTACTGCAAACGACAGATTAAAAGAGAAATCCAGTCTTTCCTTGCTACGGGTCTGAGAATCGCCGAGTCCGGTATATTGTTTGGCATCCCTGATGCCGAATTCAATCTGAAAACGCAACCGATAGATACGGGCTATTTCTTCCGCGTCCATTTTCGTATCGGTGGAAAAATACATAACAGTCCCCATGGTCTTATGCCGGGCCACCACTACTTTAATGTCCCTTTCCATTGCCACACAGTTGACTATGGCCCAATAGGCCGTCTCCGCACCATTTACATGGCAAGGATGAACTCTGTCCATGTCCAGATCCTCCGGATCCACCTTCCCTCCGAACTGAAATTTGCGGCCTTTCTTGTGTCGGGTCAGTTCCTTGTCGGATTCATTTGCCAGATATCGCAGCCTTTGTTTGGGCAACAGGCGTCCTACAAAGGAAAAGCCTGCTTCGATGACGCCGTCTATAAACGGCTTGCGGGAAAAGAAGGCATCCGCCGTCAGGACATTCGATATGCCGAGGAGCCGTTCTTTCTGACTCGTCACCAGCCAGAGATACCATTCCAACATGGTCATTGTCTTTTTATTATGCAGTTCTTCAACGGGCGGTGTCTGGACAGCCTCGAGCATCATGCACTTGCCCCGGGTTACACTGATTGCCCCGAAGGCCATAATCTCCAGTCCCGCTTTGGTCCTCTTTTCGGCCCCACTCCAGTAACGGCCTATACCGTATGTTGACTCTCCGTTCTTAGTGATATGTGCAGGATCGAAAGCCAACATGATTTTCCGGTCATCACCGAATGCACGCGACATAGCTTTTCTGTTGAATTCAAGCCAGTCACAATCCTTGCGTTTGAACCAGTTCCTGAAAGTTCGGTCTGTCAGGCCGCTATACCGTGATAAAGAACTGAAATTAATCTTGCCCGGAATCGCTACGACTGCATCAAACAGTTTTAACAGGAAATCGACAAACCATTTGGTCGGTTTTGCAGTTATATTTTCAATCAACTCCTTGACGACTCGTTGATACAACTTAAAGGCTTCCAGTACTTTCATAGTAGATCACGTTGCTAATTTATCTATTAACAAGTACTTGGAAGTCTTTACTTTGTGCGGTCTCTTAAAATTTAATTATTTATGCTATTGCAGATTAATTAATTAGGCCTTTTCTTTCCGAACCATTGAAATAAAGTACATAGTTTGTTTTCTGTTTCCCGCATTCTAGGCTGTTGATCTCTGTACTAATTCTCCAGTGCAGTTGTGCAACTCCCATTCCAATCAACACCGAGTATATCAAATTCCGCATAATACTTGTTAAGCAGACAATCTGACAGTTTTCATCCGCCTACTTTACACCTTTAATCCATTTGTGACAATTATATATTAAGCTGAATATCAGACATTTATTGTCTAGTGTTTTTTATAGAAGATGTTACTTTGACATATAGTTTTGAGTTTGTATGAAAAATGATATTTACTACTAATGAAGCAACTTTACATAACATAACCATATTTTATATCGGAAATATGAGATAATTTTCTTTTTATTGTATTTTTGTATTTGATACGCATGGAATTTTCATAATTCATGAGTTTAACCACCCATAATATTGAATGAATAATTCCACTGACATGTTGTATCTTAACATTTTAATATATATTTAAAACTCTAATTTAAGTATAAATCACTTCTATTTTTTGTTTTATGAGTTCTAATTTTAAAACACCTCTTTCTGTATATGTCTTGTATGACAAGGATAATACTAAAGGTAGCGAAACATATGAGAAAATTTACCATCTTCTGTGTCGTAATTCAAGTAGGCCTTTTGAAGATGGGCTTGATATACCTGTGTTCTTTCGAACGGATATAGCCAATCAAATTACCCCGATAGATATAAACTTCAGTAATAAAACAATTGCAATATTATTGGTTGATGACAATATGTATTGTAATACTATATGGGATGAGTATATAAAAGAATTATTAGTAAAACAAGACAATGGGGCACTAAAAATATTTGCCGTCAAACTATCCAAGTATGCTTTCGACATAAACCCACTTCTTCAAGAAGAACAGTTTATTTGTTTGAAAAATGAGAATATTGAAACTGATTGGCATGAATTTCAAATAAGACTTTATGATAACATTTTACGCTATTTAAAGTCTTATAAAGTTGGACAAAAGCTAAAAATATTCATTAGCCATTCTAAAAAGGATAAAGATTATTTAGGTGAATCTACGGCAATTTCTTTAAGAGATTATTTGCGTTCAGATACTAAACTCGATTCTTTCTTCGATGTTAATGATATTTTGGATGGTCATCAATTTGCCCAACAGATTCAGTCAGGTATAGCTTCATCCTTATTAGTTATCATAGAATCTGATACATATTCAGAAAGAGAATGGTGTCGAATTGAAGCTATCTCTGGTAAGAAAAATAATGTGCCTTCAATATTAGTAAATGTATTGAATGGAGTTTCTTCTCGAACATTCCCGTATTTGGGCAATATGCCAAAGATTAGATTTAATGGCAAATGGGATGACGTAATTATCTTGCTTCTACGTACTGCGTTAGACCAATATTATGAGAAAGAATATCTTGAACAATTGGTAGTGAAGTGCGATTTGCAAAATACTTCTATTCTTCCTGTTCCTCCGGAATTAATGAATTTAATTAATATTGAAGATAATATAAAATCAATACTCTATCCTGAACCACCGTTAGGTCGTGAAGAGTTGGAGGTTTTGAATAAAAATGGTAAGATTACAAGTTTTGTTACTCCGAGTCAGTTATATTCAAATATGAATAAGATACAGGATAAGAAAATCGCAATTTCTATTTCGGAAACTCCGGAGGCTTTAACTAAAGGAATCGGCAAAGCCATGTTTGATGATTTATCTGTTGAAATAGCTCGTCATCTGCTTGTTACTGGAGCTAAATTGGTGTATGGAGGTGATCTTAGAATTGGTGGTTTCACAAAACTTTTATGCGATCTTTCATGTCAGTATGGCATAAAAGAAAAGTCTGATCCAAGTACAATCTATTTCACAAATTATTTTGCTTGGCCTATATTTAATAGGCTCTCAAAATCTGACATCGCTGAATTTAAATACGACCGTGTGGAAATAGTAAAAACAGAAATACCCAAAGGTGTAGGTGAGGAGGATAAGGGGAAGTTCTTTGAGCCAACTACGCCAAGCAAAATGTTTCTTTGGGCAAATTCTTTATCTATTATGCGTAAAGAAATGGAAGAGAATGTTAATGCACGTATCGTTTTGGGTGGCAAAATTGTCAATTTTAAGGGGCGTATGGCCGGAGTATTTGAAGAGGCGATTTGTGCTATACAGAAAAAACATCCAATTTATTTATTAGGTGGATTTGGTGGAGCTTCTGCACAAATAGTGAAACTAATGAAAGGTGAAACTACGGCAGAAAAACTATTTGAAGAAGCAAAAACCAATGAGAATTATAAAAATTTAATTGAATATTGCCAAATGAGTTGTCTGCCAACGATAAATTACGATGAACTAAAGAAACTCGAAAATAAAGATTATCAGGTTCTTAGAAATGGACTGGATAAAGATGAAAATGAAATTTTATTCAATTCTATTAATATTCCCGAGATAATATCATTGATTCTCAAGGGTATTAATAAAGCTTTTAACTATTAATATAAATTATGCATAAAGTATTTGTAAGTTTTCATCATGCCAATGACCAAAAATATAAAGAAGGTTTGGTTAGTTGGGCTGAAAAAAATAAAGTATTCATTGATGGCTCTGTTGACATGGGCGAGATTCCAGAAGATTGGGACGACCAAAAGATACGCGAATATATACGCGACGAGCATTTGAAGGATACAACCGTAACCATTTTACTTGTAGGAACTGAAACAAAAAATCGCAAGCATATTGATTGGGAGTTATATTCAAGTATGTACGATGGTACGGTGAATAAGAAGTCCGGCATTATTGTGATATTACTACCATCTGTTAAAAGCGAATATTATACATGCGCTCATAGTAGTGAGAAAACGTTCTACCCAGAGACGACACAATGGATGTCTATTGATAGCCGAGAAGAGTATCATAGGCGTTATCCATACTTACCGGAACGCATCATTGATAATTTGCTCGAACCCAATGCCTTTATATCTGTAATCAATTGGGATAAGCTAACACCAGATATTTTGAGACAGATGATTGATAATGCATATAATGGTCGTACCATTTGTACTTATGATTTATCAAGGCCAATGCGTAAAAAAAATGGATAAGCAGAATAATTGATTATGGCATTAAATAGATTTTATTTAACCGAAAATTCCATTGCACAAAGAAGTGGTTTATGTATATTCATAAGTCACCAAAAAAAGAGATGCGGACACTGCTAAAAAAAATAGCAGACTATTTTATTACTTCTGGTATTGATGTCTATTTTGATGAATATGATACAAAAATAGACAGAACGAAACCTTACTCGGTTGTAAGTGCAATTAAAACAGGTATCAGAAACAGCACGCACATGTTATGTCTTTTATCCCAAAATGCATTGGATTCAAAATGGATCCCTTGGGAAGTTGGATATGGATATGATAGAACAACTGTTGTAGGATTAACATTAAAAGAAATATCACAATCAGTCTTACCCGAGTATCTTCAAATCGTTCCAATTCTAAGAGGTACAAAATCGTTGAATAACTTTATTTCTAATGTGTTAAAACGAGATGAATCAACGCTTATAAATGAGAGAAAATTATTTGCCGCATATCAATCTCAGCATCCTTTAGACTCTGTTCTTAATTGGGAACTGTAACATAACTTCCAGCAAGGTATTATACCTGCTGGAAGTTTATATAATATACCAAAAAGTACTTGTATATCTTAATCGGGTAAGAGGAAAACGAAGAAGTAAAATTTCTCCTACTCAATTTGTTTTTGTAAGTCCTAAAAGTATTTCAAGATTTGCTTTTCCTTCCTCTGTCTTCCACTTTTTTCTCATTTTCTTTTGATTTTCGCCTTCAAGGGTTTCCAAAGCTTTTTCTTCTTGTTTTGTGGTTATATCAAGATATACCATTGTGGTTTGAATACTTTCATGCCCAAGTAAGTATGAGATTTGGGCTATGTTCATCCCGTTTTCAAGCCAGTGTGAAGCTTTGGCATGCCTAAATTGATGGGCATGTAAATTCATAGGAACATCTTGGCACCTTTCATGAGCCATTGTGGCATATTTTTTCAGCATCTTGTTCACGTTTTCAGCGGACATCGGGACATATATGCCTTTGCTCTTTGAACAGAAAAGTAATGCATTCGCATCATTCTGCTTCGGATGGTATTTGATAAGATACCTTTTCAAGTATTGTGCTGGTTTGGCCAAAAGAGGAATCGGACGTTTCTTTCTTCCTTTGCAATGACTATTATGTGAGGTTTTACACAATCCATAACAATATTGCCAATTTTCAGAGTCAAAAGCTCGTTGATGCGCACAGCGGTTGAATACAGGAGAAGCATCAGAGTGTAATCACGAAAGCCTATAGTACTCCCTTGATTAGGTATGGACAACAATACATCAACAGCCTGTTTACTGAGCCCAGTGACCTTTCTTTTAGAGTTTTTCTCATTTGGAACATTTTCCGCTTGTAAGAAAGCAGACATGTAGGATATATCTCTAAACGACAAATATTTCAGAAAAACGCGCAAGGCTGACAGTCTCACATTACATGTTGCAGGACTACACCCCCTATATTCCTTTAACCAAGTAATCCACTCTATTATATATTCCATACAGAAACATTCTACGCTTAATGTTTCTGGTGTAGTGCCTTTTACGACTCTGAGGAATTCTGCATAGAGTTTCACGGAGACCTTATAATTTCTCTTTGTGTGAGGACTGCATGCCTTGATTGAAGGCACATAGTGTTCGAGCCAGTCATGCAGATAATCAGCTATCTGCATTGCTTGCAGATTAATCTTCTTTTTCATCTGTCTTTAATTTTAATAATTGATTCTCTGTATATTCCATTATATCAGAAATCGCTGGGGTCAAGGAATAATAAGCCAGCGTGCTCTCTATTTGCCGGTGTCCCATGCTCTTGCTTAGAACCAACAATTTGTCATGGATGGCAAATCCTTGGTGTGTCCAGCTGTTTATGTTCTCTATGGCATAGTTGTGCCTTAGCTCATATGGGATAGCATAGGATGAATTACAACTTTGCCACAACACCCGGAAATGATACGTCACCCAAGCTGGAGTGTGTGGCTTGTCATCCAGTGTCGGAAAGAACATCCTACGGTGTGGGACTAACTTGGATATTTTTTTATCATAAGTGCACATCAGAGCCAACATTGTATCATGGAGAACGACATAATGTTGGTCATAACCCTTACCACGTTTAATTGAAACCACACCATTTTCCAAGTTTACATCGTTACATTCCAGCAGAATGGCTTCAGTCGTTCTCATTCCGGAACTGTAGAGTAAGCGGAAGAACACCGGTAGTGTCATGCGTTGGATAGCGGCAAGTCTGCCATGCCTTGGCTTAATATTATCGCAAACATCGAAGAAGCGTTTCAATTCCCCGTGTGTGAAAGAATGTGGCGTATAAGTCCTTGGTACAGACCTTGGTACTTGTGGCAAGTTAATCTTCGTCATTCCACGTTTGTTCATGTATTTGATAAAGTCCAAAACAGGATAAACACGTGACACGCAAGAGTTGGTGCATTCAGATGAACGTTGCTTGCACCATCTGTCTACGATTTCTTGGGTAAGTTCGGTCTGTTCTGGATATTCCCTTGCACAAAAATGGTCGAAAAATATTACGTTCTTGACATAGCTATGGCTATCACGCCCGGAAGCTTTACGATATTTCACGTATCCTTCTATTACTTTGGAGAGAAACGAAATCGTTTTCATCCGCCAAACACCCCCTTTCCTATGGGAAAACACTCTATGCTCAATGAACACTCCTTCAGCCTTTTGAACTCCGCGCTAAGGTAGCAGTCGAGAGAATTAGGTGACGCATGGCCGAGGGCTGCGCTTATAACTGGTTGCTGCACACCTGACTGCAACAGAGATGTCGCTACATAGTGACGGAACAGATGTATGCTCTTTCTCTCATTTGCACCTTGTCTTATTCCTGCCTTGTACATGACTTTTGAACATATAGCATCAAGGTTACTTGTGTGGAGTCTTCTGTGTGGCACACGCACAGTGAGAAATACATATGGTTCCCGGCATTGGGGACGTTCATTGAGCAAGTAATCATAGATAGCGTTTCCGACAACGGCACGAAGCGGCAATGTAAGTGGCTGTCCAGTTTTTGTCTGCGTGATTTTTATCAGATCGTGTTCCCAATCGAAACAGTTGAGTGTGAGTGTTGAAATGTCGCTCCCTCGTAGTCCTGTATACATGGCTAAGGTTATGATAGCTTTGTCTTGCAGGGATATTGTGAGGTCGTTTTCCAGCGTGTACTTGATTGCAGCCAATTCTTGCCCTGTGAGGTACTGGATGTTCTTCCGCTTGTTTGGTATGGATGGCAAATATGCGATTATCCGTTCAACGGATTGACCATAATGAGGCAAACAGGCCTTCAGTCCATATTCCACCGAATATCTGAGTGAATGGCTTTTCCCGGATTTCCCATCTTGCGAGAACACTTCCAATACTGCATTCTCGGTTATTGGCCTCAAGTGAGCATACACCCATTTCTTGCAGATGGAAGAAAAATGAGGATAGCGCATACTTTACGTTTGTTGATGATTTGCAACGTTTGCCTACCACGTTGAAAGCCATGTCCGTTACATTCCTGTATTCTTCGCCAAGCAATTCGTAATGGTGAGGTTTGATGTAGTGTTTGCATCCGTCGGGTAATAATCCATTCTCGATATATTGGCAGATTACACGTAACAGGCGTACCTTGTTTCTGCAAGTATACTTGTTGGACCACAATTCTTTTAGTGTCGGTTCAACATCGGTGAGACTCTTCCATTTGTAATGTTCGGAATTGCCCGATAACCACTCAGCCATTTTCTTCACATAGTCTATGTACATGGCTGAATAACCTGTGTCTTGTAAATAAGAAACAAGCCCTTTGACTTTTTCATTCAGATTAAATATGTCCATAATCGCATCTTGTTTGAATGTTATTCTACAATTATAGACGGACACTACTGTCCACTAAAAATGGACAGGGTTAAAAATTAAATAAATTCGGTTCACTTGAATCACAGAGAACATTGACATTTTTGAAATTCGATTTGTCGAAGAGGTCTCGCAGACTGGTCTTGTCAGTCAGCGAGATACCAAGAATCTGAAGGACTTCGTAAATGCTTCGCTCCAATTTCATGTCGTGCTGCACTATTGCCACAAGGCAATAAGTAATTATGGCACAATAGATTTGGATGCGGACAGCATTCTCTGATGTTCCCCAGGACTTCTTGATGCGCAGGTGCTGCTTGATCCATTTGAAGAACAGTTCCACGCTCCATCGGTTACGGTATAACTCAGCGATTGTCGCGGCTGAGGTCGTCAGATTGTTGGTCAGGAAGATGTATCTTGTACCGTCTTCCGGGTCGATGCAGACCACCTTCCGCAGTTTCTCCGGGTAATCCTTTGCGCTTTTATAAACCGTGAAGTAACCGATTGCATCGGAAACCATGTTTTCAGGAAGCCTCCGTTTCCAGGTCACAGGCTTGAACCTGACATTGGTTTTCGCCCTGACTACGAAGAACGCGCCAATGCGGTTGATGGTATAGAGATTGCCGAAATCGTTGTAGCCACGGTCGAATATATAATGCGCTCCGTTTTCATACGGAATCTCAGGCATAGCCTTAGAATCATGGACTTTTGCTTCTGTAATATGCACGAAAGCAGGGCCTTGAGCCTCCACGTCATAAAGTGTGTGCATCTTGACGCCACCCTTATGCTTGCGGAACTTCGCCCACTCGAACACCGACAGGCAAAGGTCGATGGTGGTTGAATCAAAGGCATAGACATGACCGTCAAGCTCGAAGATCTTCTGAATCCGCCGCTTACGCGCTTCCGCTATCATGAAGAAGGCGAACTCCTCGAAGATGCGGTAGTCGCGTTGCTCGTTAGATTTGCTAAGATTACTCCTCGTTACGGATTTTCCGATTCCGAGGTGATAGACCTTGCCTGCATGCGCTTCCAGTACGACGATGAGATCCCGAAGGCTCTCCCGGTTTGAAAGCTGTCCGAACATCATCGTAAGTAATTGATTCCAACAAGTATAACTTTTGACATACTTGTCGCCATCATACTTCGCGACTATACGATTGAACTTACTCCTGTTCAAGAACTGGGCTAATTGGGAGAAAACGAAAGGGTCTTTATGCATAACGGTCTGATTATGACCGCAAATGTAATTTGAAATCCGTTCGCTCCCAAATCGCTTATAACAAATTGAATTTCAATAATTTCAAAGAGCTCTTATGATTTTTTAGTGGACACTAATGATAGACGGAATATAATCAGAACTGATTAAGACTCAAAACAAATGATTGCTAAACAATTGAATAATTTTATCGGAAATTCCTAAAAGTTCTGATAATGCGATAAATCCGAAATTTTGGATTTATGTCATCAGTTCAAGAACCTTATGTTCAACACCCGCCATGACCGTGTGGCAGGATTGGGCAACTCGGAAGGCTCACAGCGGGCATTGAATCTTCTCTACGCAATCCGAACCATTCAGGAGCGTACAGGCAAGGATTTGGGTGCTACTTTTCTCAGTGGTACCACCATATCCAATAGCCTGACAGAATTGTATCTGTTGTTCAAGTATCTGCGCCCGAATGAGCTTGAAAGGCAGGAGATCCGGTGTTTCGATGCGTGGGCCGCAATCTTCGCAAAGAAAACTACCGACTTCGAGTTCAATGTCACAAATAATATTGTGGCAAAAGAGCGATTTCGGTATTTCATCAAGGTGCCGGAATTAGCGGCGTTTTATAATGAAATTACGGATTATAGGACTGCGGAGGATGTCGGCGTTGACCGTCCACATAAAAACGAGATACTTCACAACATTCCTCCGACACCGGCACAGGAGGCTTTCATCAAGAAGCTGATGAGGTTTG
>ERZ779851.1876-NODE-1876-length-17255-cov-5.611628_pt1 | contig 17255 bp, 18 predicted proteins | sample MGYA00511094_ERZ779851 | MGnify/ENA primary metagenome ERZ779851 (study PRJEB29588, sample SAMEA2155512) | human gut metagenome | biome: human gut; feature: human-associated habitat; material: faeces | place: Denmark | collected 2008/2010 ...
CTTGTTCAGAATCGCTAAGCTGTATGGCTATCCCCACTAAATTTCTACTGCCCCCGTTGTTGCCGTGACTCGCTGAAGTTTTTAACCTCTGTGTTTTATGCAGTGTTGAAACTTTTTATATTTTTGTGGGAAATAATCGTAAAACAGACATGCAACAGAATAGAATAAGCCACTATGACCTGGCGGGCGGAATACTGATTCTTTGGATTATGGCTTTCCACCCCATGAGCCAGAACTGGGTTTTCGACCCCGAGGATGTGCGCGTGGTGCTGCCGTACCTCGTGTTTTCAATGCCGTGGTTCTTTTACAAGGCCGGGCATTTCTTTAAGGTAATGGACTGCCGCGAAGGCGTGAAAAAGGACGTGCGCAAACTCCTCTTCCCTTTCCTTAAGTGGACAGCGGTGGGATACGCCATTTACCTCGTAATGCAGCTTATCGACGGCACTTTCACGTGGCATTCGTGCGTGGTGGAGGCGCTCGACGTATTTTCGGTTTACGGTTACATACCCGTCGACGTGCCGGCGTGGTTCCTGCTTTCGCTCATGGTGGTGCGCATTGCAGCGCGTTACCTCATAAAGTGGAAAGTGCCGGCCGAGGTGTGCACGGTTGTGTGCATAGGCATAGGTTTCGGCATTCACCTGTCGGGCAATAACCTGCCGTTCTATCTGTCGAACATCCCCATGGGGCTTGCGTTCTTCATGGTGGGCTACAAGTACGGGCGTTTTGAGAACAATCGCGGCCTGTTCGCCCTTTGCGCGGCGGGCTACATCGCGTTCCTCGTGTTCGGGCCGTCGGTGGTGGGCCACCACAGGAATGTGCTCCTTTCGGGATATTACCTGCTTTGGCCGTTGTACGCTTACTGCGGAATAGTCGTGTTCAACAACCTGTGCCGTCTCGCGGTAGGAGCTGTGGAACACGCGGGAAAGCACTTCCTCGACCCGCTGATGTTCATAGGCAGGCATACGCTCACTCTGCTCGTTACACATGCGTTCGTATATATGCCTTGGGTGCATTACACCACTCTCACGCCATGGCAGACGGTGATATGCACGTACATCTACTACGCAATATTCCTCACGCCCCTCATGGTGTGGGAGTGGAAGAAGTCCCGCCGCCCGGTATGAATTGCTTTACCGCTACAAAGCATATAGGATAAAAACAAGTACAAGCCTTACATGTATAATCATGTAAGGCTTGTTGTATGCGGATAGGTGTTATGCGGTTTGCTTGCTTGGAAATTGCCACGGGGATATGGCAAGGCGTACGCCTTGTCCGCTTAAAGCGGGGCGGCGGTATTTTAACCTTGCTTTTGTTGCTGGAGTATGGTTTTTATAATTCCTTTTATTGTCTCCTCGTTTGAATAGCATGACTTAATGCAGCGTGCCCTTCCGGCCATGGCTATTCGCTTGCGTTCATCGTCGTGGGCAATGTAATACCTGCATAGGTCTAACAGCTCTTGGTCGGATGAAAAGAATACCGCTTCTTCTTTGTCCTTGAAAAGTTGTTCGTGCTCCGGTGTCCTTTCGGCCATAAGCAATGAGCCGCAGGCCGGTATCTCCATTGTGCGTGTCGTCTGCAAGTCATAATTCATTTTCCTTAGGAAACAAAGCGATATGTCGAACGCAGACAATGCCTTGGCGTAATCTTCTGAATAAAGCCCGCTTTTTTCTATTGTAAGGTTCGGACAGTGGTTTTTGTATTGCAGCCACTTTCCGCCGCCCCATACCCGGACAGGAACGCCGTGCTCTGCAAGATACAGGATTGAGCGGCAACGTTCTTCCTCCCATGCGCCTATAAAACCGATTTTGCCTCCTAAGCTGTTTTTTTCACCAATACTTATTTTATATGGGTGGTGGAATGTCGCCTCGTATGCGTTGTTTACAAATATTATGTCCTTGCAGCCCATGCCTTTTAGCGTTTCTACGGTATACGACTTAGTGGTGACATAAAAATCATAGTAAGGAAAACTGTTAAGGAATATTTGGCTTTGATTGTGCCTTTCTGCCATATTGTCAGGTGAATACCCCACAATTGTACATCCGGGTTGCACGCGTTTAATCTCTTTTAGTGTCCGGGCTTCTATGAAAATACCCTTGTCTATCCATACCATGTCAAAATGTTGGGCATGTATGGCTTTTATTATGGCTTTATTAAGCGGTGGCACGTGAAAACTTACCGGCAATTTGTATCTTACAAACAAACGGTTTATTATACGGTATGGCAGTACATGGCGATTAAGGGTCGAGTCAATCCTTGTGACATGCCCGGTTTTTTCTAATGCCCATGTACGGTGCAAGCAAGTATTGCTAACGCCAATGTCTGAAAAAGTGCCTATGGAAAGAATGCGCATGGTCTTATCCGAAAATTAGGTGTTTTTATCTGGGAACATAATATATGGTATGCCTTGGTTATTAAACATGTCGTTTTACATAATAACGTGCTGTCAAGGCAATTTGTATATGGTTGCATGTCTTAATTAATCTTTTTCTTTACAATATCATGTAAGAAAATACTATAGCGTTTACCATACGCTTTCCAAGAAAGGTTTTCCAGTTTGAGTTTCCCGGCACCGCAAGTCTTGGCAAAATCCAATGCTTTTAGTATTTGGGCCTTTAGTTCTTCTATGTTGTATTTTTGCATTTCGAATACCCAATCAGTCATGCCCGTTATTTCGCCAATGTCCCGCCCGCCTGTGTGCATTGAGCACACAATCGGCAAGCCGCAGGAAAGGGCTTGCATTTGCACCATGGCCATACCTTCCTGCCTGCTTGCGAGGGCAAATATTTTCCCTTTATTGTAGTACGTTTTCAGTTGTTTCTGGTCTACTGGATCCACGTGCACGAAGTCTGGAGTTTTAGGAAAAGGCACGTCGCCAATCGCCCCTATGTGCAACATCTTCAAGTTTAATTCCCGGCAAGCCTTAGCGAGCAGATCCGCGCCTTTTTGGTAAGTCCAGTTTCCGACAGTTATTACGTCATAATTTTTAGTGGTGATTTCCGGTCGGAAATCATTTAAATCCACTCCATAAGGATCCACGAATAATTTTCCTTTAGGATAATCCCGCTCTACGAAGCTCCTTAGTACATGCTGCGACGGTATGGACACGTAATCGGCTAAATCATAACCGGCCAATTCCCTCTTGACATCGATGTCGGGTACAGGTTTTTTGTTCCCCGGGTGTGGAATGGATTCGAGTATGCGTTTTTGTTCCAAGATATGTTTGCTTCCGCGTTCGAGTATAACGGTGGCGCCGTTGTGTTTTGCTCGCTTTAATGTGTACACGTAAGCCCCGCTCATCGCAACCAATACATCACATTTGCGCATGAGCATTCCTGTAAGCCAGTCTTGTACCATTGTGGCAATATGCCTTGAACCGGGCCAAAGTCTTGCCAAGAGCAGGAAAGGAGCCATAGGTATCAGCAAAGAACGGTTGCATTCTTTCCGAAGCCCGAATTTTATAGCTCTTTTGTCGGGGACGTATGAGTAAAAGCGTACATCAAATCCTAGGCTGTCCAGTTCACGGGCCAAATCCAATACATGAAAGCGTCCCGGCGAAGCTATGTTTATCTTTATCCTTTCCATGGGCAAACAGTTTTAGGTAATATGCGATCCGATTGTTTCAGTTCTTCATGTCTACAACGGTTATGCCTGCGCCGCCGAACTGTACGTGCTCGTCGCGGTAGCCGGCAATGCCGGGAATGGTGGAGAGGTAGCGGCGTATGAGTTCGCGCAGCGCCCCCGTGCCTGTGCCGTGCAGGATTCTGACGCGCGCTATTCCGAGCAACTGCGCGTCATCGATGAACGAAGTTACCTCGCGCAGGGCTTCTTCGCCGCGCATTCCGCGCACGTCTATGTCGGGTTTGAACGTAGCCTTGCGCTCTTCGACGGCGTTGCGGGTGGAGCGGCTCAGGTATACGGCGTTTTGCAGCGTTTTCTTTTCGGGTGCAGGGGCAGGTACGAGGCGGTTTTCTTTTACTTCCACCTGCATTGTGCCGTAAAGCACTATGGCTTTGCCGTGGTTCAGTTCCCTGAGTTTTCCTACCGATGTCTGCCCTTTTATGCGCACGTAGTCGCCCGGTTTCGGCTTTTCGGGCTCTTTGTTCTCGGCCGGTTTTTCGGGTTGGCGGCTTTTGTCGGCTGCTATGCGCTGACGTCGTTCCTCGCGGCGTTGTTTGCGGCGTTGAATCTGTTCTATTTTGCGCTGTATGAAGTCTTCCGAATCGGCTGCCTCGGAAATTTCGTTTTTGAACTCTTCCAGTTCGCGCCGCACCTCGCGTGTTTTTTCGCGTTCGGCCTGCATTTCGCGTATGGAGCGTATTGTGTTTTCAATACGTGCGTTGGATTCTTCGAGCAGGTGCTGTGCGTCTTCCTTGGCTTTGGCTATTACTTCCTTTTTGCTGCTCTGGAGTTGTGTTATTTCGCTTTCGTATCGTTCGATAATCTGTTCAAGGCGTTTTTCCTGCTGGTGTACTTTCTGGCGTTTCTGTTCCCAGTAACGTTTGTCGCGTACAATGTCTTGCAGGTATTTGTCGCTTTGTATGTATTCTGCTCCTGCAATTTTCGAAGCGTCGGCTATCACGTCTTCGGGTATGCCTATCTTGCGCGCAATCTCTACTGCGAACGAACTGCCCGGCTGCCCGATTTGCAGCTGGAAGAGCGCCTGCATTTTTGCCCGGTCGTAAAGCATGGCTCCGTTCACCACTCCCATGTGTTCGTCGGCGTAGTGTTTCAGGTTCTGGTAGTGTGTGGTTATTATGCCGTATGTGCCGGCGGCTATGAAGCGTTTCAGTATGGATTCGGCCAGTGCTCCGCCTATGAGCGGCTCTGTTCCGCTGCCGAACTCGTCGATGAGCAGCAGGCTCTCGGAGCCTGCGTTTTTCATCATAACTTTCATGTTGAGCAGGTGGGAGGAATAGGTGCTCAGCTCGTTTTCTATGCTTTGCTCGTCGCCGATGTCGATGAACAGCCCTTTGAAAACGCCTACCTTGGAGTTTTCGCGCACGGGTATAGACATGCCGCATTGAACCATGTATTGCAAAAGTCCCACGGTTTTCAGGCATACGGATTTGCCGCCGGCGTTAGGTCCGGATATGATTAGTATGCGTTGGTTGGTGTTCAGTTCTATGTCGAGCGGCACTACTTTTCTTCCGTGTGCTTTCAGCGAAGCGGCCAGCAGCGGGTGCTCTGCCTGAGCCCAGTCAACCATAGGTTTGCTGCCTACGTGCGGTTCTATTGCGCCCATTGCTTCGGCGAGTATGGCTTTGGCGCGGATAAAGTCTATTTCGCCCAGGAAGCGGTAGCCTGGAAGGATGTTTCCTATTTGCGGCCGCAGCTCGTCGGTAAATTCCTTGAGTATTCGTGTCATCTCGCGCAGTTCGGCGCTTCGCAGCTCGCGTATCCGGTTGTTGGCTTCCACTACTTCGGCCGGTTCGATAAACACGGTGCGCCCTGTGGCCGACTCGTCGTGTATAATGCCGCGTATCTTGCGTTTCAGTGCCGGGGCAACGGGTATTACCAGTCGCCCGTCGCGCATGGTGGGGGAGACGTCCTTGTCGATGTAGCCTTCGCGCTGTGCGTTTTGTATTATGGTGCGCAGGCTGTGCGATATGCTGCGCGTGGTCGATTCGATGTCGCGGCGTATGCGTTTGAGCTCGTCCGAGGCGTCGTCCTTTATTTTTCCGTATTTGTTGAGAATCTCGTCAATGCGCTTTATTATTTTTGGAAATACGGCCACATCCTCGGCCAGCCTTGCCAGAGCAGGGTATCTTGCGTCTTCGCCGTCTTCGCTGTCGCGTTTCAGGAAAGCCACTATCCCGCTTATGGTGCTTAGCGAGCGTTTGAGGTCGAACATCTCGAGTTCTTCGAGAAATGTTCCCTCCAGGCGTATGCGCATGAGCGACTGGCGCACGTCGATGAAGTTTTCGTCGGGAAAATCGTCTTCGTCGGCCATGATGGCGCGCATTTCCGAAATCTGCGACAGGCGTTCGCCTATCTCGTCGTTGTCGTCGAGGAATTCCATCTTGTCCACGCACTCAATGCCCAGCGCCGACAGGCAGCGTCCTTTAAGCATTGTGCGTATCTCGTTGAATCCTATTTTACTTTCGAAGTTTTCGGGATATATCATCAGTGTAGTTCTTACTCTTGTATAAGGTATTTCGGCAGAGGTTCCGCTCCTATGAAAACAGCCTGCTGTCGGTATGCGGAGCATCATGCCGGCTTCAAGTCGGTAAAGTTACGAAAAACAGTTGTCTTTGCAAAAAGTGCGGCTATGATTTGAGTGAGGCAGGCGCGATTGGCACGGATGAATGAATATTCAGCCGGGACAAGGGCCGTAAACGTATGTTTTCACACCCCGTTGGGAGCAAAGAAAAATTAGGTCGGACATATTTTGAAATACAAGGCACATATTTTAAAATATCTCAGACCTATTTTTGCAGCGGCTAAATGCCCGAAAAAACAGAGGCTAACGCAAGCGGCTTTTCCGGTGAATGTTTATTACGGAAAGCCGGATAATTATTCTGTTTCGGGCTGTGCAATCCTGTTGACGAAACTTGTGCCGGCCGGGCCGGTAACGCTACATTTTTGAGCAACAAAGAAAAAACATTACCGCCGATTTGCACGGAAGTTTATAATTTCTTACTTTTGCACCGTCGTCCGCGGAAATATATTCCGTCTTTAAGAGGAGAGATGGTAGAGTGGTCGATTACAGCAGTCTTGAAAACTGCCGTGCTGCAAGGCACCGGGGGTTCGAATCCCTCTCTCTCCGCAATAAACGCTGAAAATCAGCAAATTGCAAAGCAAACACCCAATTTTACACCCAAGAATGTAAAGTTGGGTGTTTTTGTATTATTTAAGATTTTGTTCTGCTGTTTGTACAGTTACGCATTATAAATCCGCCTAATGGACACATTGCTCCACTTATAAGGATATGTCTCCATTTTGATTAGCCTGAAAGCAATAATTAGTTATCTTCTACCATTTCTTCATAAGTATATATCAAATACACCCCAATCCGATGATGTAGGCTAATAGATAGTTCGTATTATCCATTTTTATCCTGTCCCAAAATTAAAATTCCCAACCAATGGGCAAATATCAGGTTTGTTGCCATAAAGATAACACCGGCAACGCTCCACATAAGCATTTCCGTCAGAGACATGGCAAGGTAAATGCTGTACACCCCATAATATGCATATGGCAGGAGCAAAAAAGATGTGAACAGCCCCGGTACATAACCCCTTACAACAAAGGCTTGGGCTATATGTACAAGCAGATGCAGGGAGAAAGCCATGAACAATGCTGACCAAATCTCCATGGCGTATGCACCCTTCACAAAAGAGTATGCCGTGGAGGCGAGTATCACAGTCAACTCTTCTACGGCGGCAACGATAAAGGCACCAGTATTGATCCTTGATAGATATTTCAATATCGGTCTAAACCACGGCAAAAGCCCTGACAGTTTCTCCTCGTGTGCCAGTATCCATCTGCGTTGCACTATAGCTTCTTCCCCATCATGAAAGACAAAAGCGAAGGGGAAAGACAATACGAGACACAGTATTGATAGTGCACTCATGTATTTACTTGTTATTTGTTATTAGTAGCTTGATTATTCTCTCTATCCTACTTTTTGTCCATTAGAACATTTTTATGCCTATGTCATCCTGCCAAATATCCACTCTGCCGGTTTCTACGAAATAGGGCGAGAATTTCGTTTGGGCAGCAATATCTAATGAGAGCACTACGCATCATAGTTTTTCTAAAACTTCAATATTTCCATTTTGAATATATTGAATTATCGATTGGATTTTTTCTGGTGGCCAGTTCCACCATTGGAGTTTACGCAACCGTGCAATAATATCCGGAGAGAACCGTTTGCGTATCTCTTTTGCCGGAATGCCGCCGACTATTGAATACGGCTCCACATCTTTTACGACCACCGCCCGTGTGCCGATTATTGCACCGTCGCCAATGGTCACTCCCGCCATAATCACTGCATCATATCCAATCCACACATCATTGCCAATTACAATATCGCCTTTGTTGTCCCATGCCGTAGCGACCTCTGATTTCGGCAAATCCCATTCCTCGAAGAATAGCGGAAACGTATATGTGGATAGTGATTTCAGCGTATGGTTGGCGCAATTGAAAATAAACTTTGCGCCACAGGCTATCGAGCAGAATTTACCGATAATCAGACGGTCATGGTTTATCGGATAATGATACAGCACGTTATTCTTCTCAAACTCACGAGGGTCATTTACGAAGTCATTGTAAATGGTGAAATCTCCGACCTCGATATTTGGGCGCGTTATGACCGATTTGAGATAGACGGTCTGAGTGTCGCCTGTTCGGGGATATATTTTATTGCTTTCCATTGTAGAACATCAGATATTTTTCAAGATTTTCAGATATGTATTCTAAATTATGATGACCATTTGAAATATGGCATTCCGTTTTTATGCCCCGATTCAGTAATAATCCATTAAGAATTTCTACCGATTTGTCAAAACCTCCTTCATCCTTATCTCCAGCATCAAGATACCATGACTGGGTACTGTGGTGTTCATTGAAGTCATCGAATTCCAAAGGATTATTCTGATGAAATTTCTCCTTGCTCCCGTAATAAGGCAAATCGAAAGGATCAAGGTCAAGTTCCACTGCCGGCATGTGTCCTCCAACTTTTGAAAATAGTTCAGGGTATTTCAGTCCATAATGAATTGCTGCAAATCCTCCGGCGGAAGCACCGCCTACGTATCTTCCGTTTCGAGAGGGGATTGTGTTGAAGCTGTCATCGACTAAAGGAACAATCTCTTGGATAAAATAATCCTCATATCTTCCGACATCTATAACATTACCATCTATCTTTTCCTGATGTGCAATCTTGGCAGAATTCAGTCCACGGCTATTATCCATTCGAGGACAAACGATAATCATCGGTTCTATCTTTGATTTGGCAATAAGAGTATCTGCTAATTGTGCCAAACCTAACTGCTCAATAAAGGACTCATCTCCATTTCTCCCATGCAGAAAATATAATACCGGAAATTTACCGCCATATTTATATTCATCAGGAAGATAGACCGCGAATGCCATCTGCTTGTTTAGGTAGGTGCTATTGTATGGAATATGTCGAATTTCACTCATTTTTCCAACGCTTAACCATTAGATAATCATCTTCTCTTTCTTCCAATATCTCAAAACCGGCTTTAAGATACATGCCTACGGCATAATTGGATTTATCGACCGACAATGAGACTTTTCCATATCCTATTTTATGAATAGCATCCAATAAGGAAGAAAGAAGCCTTGTGCCGATGCCTTTGCCTCGGTATTCGGGATAAACGGAGATTGCCAATTCAGGCGTTGAGTCATCAACCTTGCCGTATGAACAGCCGAGCCTCGACCATGTCGCCCCGACAATCAGACCGTCAACAACAGCCACCAGACATATATCATCCGGCAATTTGCCGAAATCTTTTACATACGCCCATATCATGGGTTGTTGCAATACAGTGCGAGGCACTTTCTGAGTTCCTTCCGGCTGATATATGGCTTCATAAAGGAATTCGGTCAAGAGCATTGCTTCGTCGGATTTAATTATGCGTATTGTAATATTATTCTGGTATTCCATTTCAATACAATTCCATGTTTCACCAAGACATCTGTAACTCTCAGTTTCTTGCCTGCCAACACGATGGAATCCAACCGATTCATAACAACGTATTGCAGCCGGATTGTTTTCAAACACGCCCAATGACACTTTTGTGGCTTCGAGTTTGCAGAATGCATAATCAACCGCCATGCTGACAAGAGTTTTTCCCAATCCTTTGCCACGCTTTGAGTCATCAACAATAACAAAACCAAGACGTTGTTCGGATAAATCATCTGCCGGAGTGCGTAGAGTAATATACCCGACAATCTCTTCACCGTCAACCATAGTCAGAGCAATAGAGTTATGTCCGTCAATGTATTGCTGATGATATGAGTTCATATTTTCCGGCGTGACAGGAAACCTCTCATATCGGTCAGCGCACCATTGGCGCATAAGATATTCGCTTTTAAGCCAAGTGGCGATTACGTTGGCATCCGTGGGCTGATATGGTCTGAGGATAAGGCTCATGGCTTGTGGTTGCGTTTGATTTCATCTATTGACTTGCCGCCTATACCAAAGTTCTCATCCGGCAATTCCTTGATTGTGACCGTGAAGAACTGTGCCGGAATATTGGTTATCTCGGAGGCAGTCGCTGTCAATCGCTCGATAAGTTCTTTCTTTTGTTCGGAGGTTAATGCTCCGCTTTCAACTGATATGTAGGGCATAATTCCAATTTATAAAGTACATGAGGCTTCAATTTATGACCTTCAGGCAATGAGGGATGAGTGAAAAAGCACACTCGACTCATTCCGATTTTCTGCATCACTCGTTCCGAGCGATGGTTGCCTACCGTCGTGAATGAATAAATTTCATTGAACAAATGATTTATCCGCGCATAATCAAGACAGGCTTTTGCGGCTTCGGTAGCGTAACCTTGATTCCAATATTCTTTAGCAAGTCTCCAACCAATCTCAACCCCGGGAGAAAACCCCGCATCAAAATCAAAATGATGGAATCCGACATAACCGATAAAGAGGCCATCGCTTTTTGTTTCCACCGCATAAAGTCCGTAGCCAAACCTATCATGCTCGGCAACTATACGATTATAAAACTGCACCGTTTCTTCCAAAGAAAGACATTTGGGCAGATATTCCATAACCTCCTCGTCACTGTTGATTGCAGAAAATGGAAGTATATCATCCTTCAGCCAAGGGCGCAGAATAAGTCGCTCAGTTTCAATCATAGTAACATCGACTTTAACTCCTCCGTTATAAACATCGTCGGAGTAAACTCCACAATCTGATAATCGGCAATGCCGTTTATGTGAAACGGATCTTCGGCGATGATAGCATCGACCGCTTCACGGCTTTCTGCTTTCATCATTATCACGCCACCGACACGCGGATTCTGCGGGCCTGATGCGATGAAATCTCCGTCGGCATAGTGGTTGGCGAGATATTTACGATGAGCGGCAAGGAATCGGTCAACTTCGCTCAACGGCTTTTTGTATGTGAGTATTGCGATAAACATAGTAACTCAGTTTTTCCAGCGTTTGAGGTGTGGGAAAAACCGGCGCATCATCTCCTTTGCCTGTTCCGGGGTCAAGTTCTGCCCAGATTGCTTGTTGATTTCGTCGGTGAACTGAGCACAGTGGTCAATCATCTGCTCCATTGTCATATTCTGCGTAAACTTGCCATCCTTGTAGCAGTAGATGCAGTAATCCTCGTTCTGTGTGCCATCGGCATTCGTGCCTTTGTTGTCGTCAGTCAGCGGCATTCCACAGCTCTGACAAAATTTCATTTCCATTGTCATTTTCTTTTTTGCTCCACAGTCCGATGGAGCGTTTTATAAATGCAGAAGCGCGGACTACTATGTCAATCTAACTTGACGGCCCTGAGAAAGCCTATGATGCAGATATAACGATAGCAGCCCACGCCGTATGCGTGAGAACCACTATGCTATCTCTTGCATCAAATTTGAAAGGCTCTCAGGTTTTCAAGTTACAAGATGAGCATAACGCTTCTTTTTCTTATGTCTTGGAAAGAGTTGCCCCTATCCGAATGCAAAATTAGTTATTTTATTGATGTTTTGCATTATATAGAGTGGAATTATAGCTTGAATCCTCTACTTTTTCTTGGCTCTTCCGTTGATTGTCGTAAACCTTGCCGAAGTTTCTCCCATTGCTCCTTGAACCATTCGCCTATCGGTTGCCTGTTTATTGTAAGCACCAGTTTGTTATCATCAGCCAAACTTTTCTCAACCTTGAAAATGTCATTCTTGATTTCAAATCTTCGCCTATGCTCTTCGGAATAGATTTTCCCATTGCATCTGATTGCTTCCTTTTTTGTCAAAAGACTGTTTACCATATCTTTGGTAAATCCGATGGCATAGCAGAGTTTTTCCATTCTCAACATCTCTTTGAGTAAAGGGAACCAGTTGAATGCCTTTTCAAGAATGGTGTTCAATCGGGATATTTCCTTGTCCTTGATTTCAAGCTCTTGATTATGTATTCCTTGAAGATTACGAATCTGTTTGCCATGCTGTTCCTGCATATGTTGCATCTGAGCTTTTAAATCATCAATGCTTTTATCCCGTTTGACAATCTCCAGTTGCAGTTCCGCATTGTTATGTTCCAGCTCTTTCAGTTTGCCGCTACCGAAAAGAGAACCCACTCCGCTTGCTATGGCTGTGGCAGCATCGGTGGCTACACTTTTGAGTTTGTCAGTGCGTATCTCCGATTTTACTTGTTTGAGTTCCTGTTCGGCAAGTTCCACCTGTTGTTCTTTATGCCGCTTTGCAGCATCTATGCGTTGTAGTTCGGCTTTCTGCTTCTCAATTATAAAATCGTTTCGTTCCAAATGCTCCTTACCAGTAACATTTTTTGATTGACCACGTTCCATCATTAGAATGTCTGATGCCAAAGTCTGCATTGCTGCCATATCCTCGTCATTGAGTTTACGGCTCTTTCCGGTTTCGTGATTCATCCAGTCGAATACGATATGTGCGTGATAATTCGGCTTGAACCATTTTTCACCCACTTGAAAACTCTCCTTGTCTTCTGCGTCAGGTTTTCCACCCAGCCAATGCCCCTCATCCTTATGCAGGAATATTTGGAGTGGCGTGATGCCCCAGCGTCTTTGGCACTCTTCGCCAAATTCACGCACATCAGCCAGTGTGGTTTCCGGTCTGATGAGCAGTACACCCTCACGAATGGGGGAACATCCTGCCACCTTGATTATTTTACCATTCTTTCCTTTGCGTTCCCGCTCTTTTTCCTGCATGGCACGTCCGGTCTTTTCCTTGACCATCCGTTTGATATTGTCGTAGTGCGTTTGCAGTTCGGGAGTGCCGAAGTTCGGGTTTATCCATTGTTCGTTGTCGGCAGAAAGTTCGGACACAACATAGATTTTGGACATCCCGATGTTTCGCATATACTCGGCAGTCCTTCGGTTGTGTGCCTCGCTCGATGCGATGTTGCAAGGCTTGATATGTATGCTTGATTTTGTTGCCATAGATACTTGTTTTTTGGGTTTGTACTTTATTGTTTGCTTTTCCGCTGTCCGTAAACGCATGGGGTTCTTAGGGGTGCAACCCATAAGCGGAGATTGCAAAGAGAGGGTCACTCTTTGCTCTGGGTTCTCAGGGGTGAAACGCCCTGAGTGGGTCATTAGGGCAAAGCCCTAATCCCCTCGGGAGAGCCCACAACTACGGAAGCGGAGCGTGTAGTTATAGTGGGCTATAACCGAAAGCCGTTCTTCTTTTTCGGTGGCTGGGTGTGCGTCTCTCTTACGGACTGGACTTGCCTGTTTCTTTCAGCCTGTTTCTGTAGGTATTCGTTCAAGTCCTTGCATCCGCTGTAGGTCTGCGAAGCGTCACGGATGTATAAGTCTCTGCCGTATTCCATACGGATTTGCCGGAGTGCTTCCATCCCTGCACGGTCATTGTCAAAGAAACAATGTATGCGCTCGTAACTACCCAACGGATAGAGAGCCTTGCTCACATTCGATACAGAGTTCAATACCATATAATCTTGTCTGTCCAGTTCGGGAAATTTCGGGCAATTTTCCAATCTCAAAGTAAGAAATGAAAGATAGTCCATAAATCCCTCGAACACATAACACGTTTCCCTCGCTGTTCCCGGCTGTCTGATGTGGGAAATATCTTTTGGTGCGATACAACCTTTGAAATATCGGTTGCGGATTTCATGCCCACCCGACACGTTGGGAAAGGCGATGGCGAAATACCGTTTGCCGTTATGGGTGAAGTGCGCTTCACTGCATTCTCTTTTCGCCAGTACAATGTTTATTCCCCTTTCCTGCAAATAGGTGAGTAGGGCAGGAGAAGAAAGCGGTACAATCTCCAGTTGCTGAAAACTTGGCTCGGAAAATGATTGCTTGCCAAAAGAAAAAGAAACAGGACGGACATGTGGTGTCTGTTCCGCTATGCGTTCCAATATATAAGGTATATGGTCAGTAGCATATAAGTGTGAAGCCAGTTCGATGATGCCGCCGCCTTTGCCGAGTGCAAAATCATACCATTGGTTGCGTTCGGTATTTACCTTGAACGAGGCTTCCGTTTCTTCCCTTAGCGGTGATTTATACCATAGGTTGATACCCTGTTGTTTGACGGGAGAATATCCCAAACTGTGAAGATAATCTGCTATCTTGATTTGCTTGGCTGTCTGTATATCCATAAAATGATTGTTTTAGTAATTGGTGAATTGATTTGTTTTTCTTTTCGCCCGTACCATTTTAAGAAGTACGGTCTGTATAACCACTTCACTAAATTGTCGTATATATAGAGTACGGCAATAAAGTGAAGCGGTTTATCCATTCCTTGCATCACTTCGCTTTATCCTTAATATATAGACCCACAGAATAAAGTGAAGCGAGTGCAGGTAACGGGTTAATAGTGGAAGTCGGGCATGAATGTGTATTTTCTGCCGTTCTCCTGCACTATCATCCGTTTGTTGCGAAGCATGGTGATGAGCGGCACCGCCTTTTGATGGTTCAGCTTTACACCTATTGACGTATAGCTTTTGATTAAGGCATCTTCCAGTTCCTTGTAACCGTATTCCTCTTTCAGCCTGAAAACGGCTTCCAATGCGATACGGTGCTGCTGCTCGGTAATATGCCTGTAAGGGTCGAACTTTTCTTCCTCGGGTCTTCCCGGTTTCCTGCTTTCTGTTTTGTAACCCTCTATGAGTTCGGGCAAGGCACTGTCGTTGATGCGAAAGGCAAAAGGCTCGAAATCCATTGCCCGGATGTGCATGGCTGAAACATTGCTTATATCTCCGTTGCTTTTGTCTTTTTCCACCAGCAATACGGTTTCCGCCTTATTGTTCAACTCCGTGCCGATATGCCCTCTCGCATTCTCATCCCCTTTGTTCTGGTGCAGTATCGTATGGATATGTATCTGCCTGTCGTCCGTCCACTGCATCAGTTTGGATATGATGCGTGTGGATTCGCCGGGGCTGTTGATGTCATATACCATGTCACGGATGCCGTCTATGATTACAAGACCAATGTCGGGCGTATTATAGATAGCCTGTTCGACAATCCTGATACGCTGTTCAGGTGTGTATTTTCTCAAGGCGAGAAACTCAAGGTTCTCATTATCCCTGTCATCAGGCAAGTCAGCCATCCGTAAAATACGTTTCATGACTTTCAGGCAATGATAAGGACTTTGCTCCGTATCAACATAAAGCACTTTCCGCTTCCCGTCGGAGAGTTCCGCTACATACCGCAACACTGTGCCATTCTTCAATGCGGCGGCTACGATAGCCGAAACATTGAATGTTTTTTTACTTTTGGCTTTGCCGATGGATGCGCTGAAGTTGCCCAATGTCCCAATGACAGAACCATGCACTTTGAGGATTTCAGGTGCTTTCTCATAACTTTTCGACAGACTCAAACGTGAGGCTTGCCAAAGGATTACGGCTTCTTCTGCCGATATGTCCTTAAACTCTTTCATATAGTCCATAGCCATTCCTCCCATTATTTCCGTCCTCCGGTTTTCTTTCCTGCCAGTTCAAGGGCAAGCTCCACATCCACGATAATCTTGCGTCCTATCTGGGTGATGGCTTTGTCAATCTTTCCGCTTTTCTTGATGCGGTTGGCGGTTGGCAGGCTGCACCCAAATAGTTTGGCTATGCCCAGTATTCCGTACACATACTTTCTTTCTGTGTCCGTAACGGGTCGTGGTTGCACTTCCGTTTGACCGGAAGCGTGTTTGCTCAGGAATATGAACTCTTCGCCTGTCATCTGCCAGACGGGTTTTAATAATAACTCTTGAAGATTTGTCATCGTTCAATCTATTTAGCCGTTAAACAATCAGCCCTGCGCACTGGCTGTTATCTCTGTTCTCGAACGATGCAAAATTAGGTAGGGGAGTGAGTGGTAAGGATGTGGTTGGCGTAAATAGAATATTTTATTATTTCTCTGAATATCAGACAATAAAAATACCACTCAAAAATTAATTTGAGTGGTAAAAGTGGTAATTTCGTAAAATATCAGGGCATATCACGGATTATCGGAATATTGCGTCCATTTCTTTAGCGAACTTCTGGTTACTGTCACTTGGAAAATCGGAAACTGGCTCTTTGTACTTTGACTTGTAGTAGTTCTCGTCAATATCCAACTGTTTCAGGATTATATTTTTCCATTTATCTCTGTCTTGTTTGGGCAGTCTTTCACTCATCAGAAATATCAGGTAGCACACTCGTATCTTTTCCCTTGCCTTGATTTTTAATCCCTTTTCACAGGAGGATAGGTTCATGTTGGCATAGAAGTCCTGCGTTGCAATATCTTCAAACTGTTCCCCCACACAGACTTTATGAATAAGCGAAAGTAATTCTGTGTTGAAATATTCGGGTCGCTCCTTTGATACATTCTGTTGTGTCTCTTGCTTGTTCGGCTCATCCGGCTTGTCTTTTGCAACGGGAATATATTTTGCCAATATTTCCATAAAATGGAAACTCAATTTATAAATATCTCCGCAGCAGTTCTCTATATATTGGAAAGCCTCTTTTTTTGCTTGCTTTTGCAATTCATAAAGCCTGTTCAGTTCTTCTTTTTCTTTCTCATATTCAGCCTTGCAGCGTTCATATTCCTTTTCGGCTTGCTTTTCTTCTTCTGCCGTATGTTCCCTGTAACCAATAGAATCATATCTGTTATATGCCTCGTTCAAAGGCTTGTTTAGTCTTTGTGTAACCTCCAGTTGTTCCTCTATATCAATATTATATCTATCAGCGAAATGGTAGCACACACGAGAAATTATCTCATCATCAAGCAATGGATATTTTTCGTAAAGCATCATGTTTTTCTCTATCTCGGCTCTTAGACTGTCGAGAATCAGAGTGTACTGTTCTTTCTGCTTGTCAAGTACCAATTCAAGGATAGCGGCTTCAAAAGCTTTTGTGTCATTGTATTGCTTGTAGAAGTTCGTGATGAATTTCTGCTTGTCAAAAGAAAAAGTATGGCTTACAATAAAGTCACTGTATATTCGGTTGAGTTCACCGTATTGGGGAATCATAATCAGTATTTCTCCTGCCATATATCTTGGGTTTATGGATTTTTGTCTTTATCAAGAAAGGAAGCCAGTTCTTCTTCCACTTCTTCTATACTTGGCAGAGCCGATTTTAAGTTTTCAGGTATAGCCTTGC
>ERZ779851.1884-NODE-1884-length-17202-cov-6.041115_pt1 | contig 17202 bp, 19 predicted proteins | sample MGYA00511094_ERZ779851 | MGnify/ENA primary metagenome ERZ779851 (study PRJEB29588, sample SAMEA2155512) | human gut metagenome | biome: human gut; feature: human-associated habitat; material: faeces | place: Denmark | collected 2008/2010 ...
CTAAAATTGTAGCATTTTATTCAGGTGCTGACAACGGCTCTGCGGTGGCTGTTCACCTATGCACTTTTGGAGCTCTTTTTCTGCATTTCTATTTTGCCATAAACACGGTTTTTTTACCTGCAATTACGATAATGGATATTTCTCAATAAAAATCGTGCTTAATAAATAATTCTTCCTGCTCACGAATTTCTGATAAATACATCTTGGAACATTAAATCGACATCTTGTACAAAATCTGTTGTAAAAAAAACTGCTATACGCTATCCTTTTAGTTGAGGTGATATTATGATCGCTCAGCTTTCAAAAAGGATAGCTTCTTTTTTTGTTCACAGTAAGGTTATTGAAAGCGAAAATGAGCAAGTGTACGAATACGGTCTGGAGCTGTTGATTTCAACTTTGCTTAACAGCGTAATAGCACTTGTTCTTGCCTTATTCAGCAGGACTTTGTGGCAGTGCATATGTTTTCTGGTTGTTTTTATTTTCCTTCGGAAGTCCGCAGGGGGCTTTCATGCCAAAACACACCTGGGCTGCTGCTCCATTTTAGCGGCAGTGCTCGGTGTTTTTATTGTATTGATCAAATTTGTACATATTGAAGAGTATCCCATAGTATCTTTGGCGGCGGTTGTTTTCTCAATTATAATGATATTGTGTTTTGCTCCTTTAGAACACGAAAATAAGCCTATAACCGAAAAGGGAAAAATAAGGCTCAGGAAGAACAGTATAGTTCTGGCTGGGATATTCTCCGTTAGTGTAATGGTTCTGTTCATATTTGACTTTAGATTGATAATGGCGTGCGTTTCATTTGGAATGCTGACAGCAAGCGGTTCCATACTCGCCGCAGTTATTGAAAAGAAATCAAAAGAAATGCATCTTGGAACACAAAAATAACATCTTGTGCAAATTATATTGAAATATTTGTAGATTCCTGCAACAATATAGGTGAAGTATATGCGAAGAAAAAACGATACGGATAAGATGTTAATTATGGTGGCGGTTGCCGGTGTCGTATTGCTTACTCTGACAGCTATTTCAAATAGTGCATGCGCCGTTTGTTTCTGTCAGCCACGCGAGCCGGCTGTCTTATACAGTTTTATTAAAGGGAGGAGGAAATACAATGAAAAAGATTAGCAACATCATTTTTAAGCTCAGTTCATCTGTAGCTGCTCTGGCACTGGCTATTGGCCTATCAACAGTTAATTCTGCGTGTGTTTTCTGGTTTAATCAGCCTAAGATGCCTGGATCTATGAACAAGTTCAGTAAGGATATCTGAACAAGACGGTAATTATGAAAAGTGTAGTTGTGGGTTTCGCGTCAACGAAACCCACGGCTAATATCAGTGGAGGTAAACATGAAAAATATTTTTGCAGCAAGAATCAAGCGCCTTGTTTCCGGCGTTGCTGCCGCTGCCATAACGGTATCAGCGATTCCAGTTATGCCCGCAATGGCTGCAGCAACAGAAAAATACCCTTACACGTTATTTGCGGCTTCAAATGAAGAAGGTTCAATTACGGTCAACTCCGGTAATTTTTGCGTAAATGGCAATGTTGCGACTAACGGAACAATTTCATCAAGTGGAAACATGAACATCAACGGCATTAAAACGGAAAATGCCGGTCTTGACATGATATACATTTTCGACAAGATTGATTCCAAGTACTTTTACGGCGGAAATGTTGAGGAGCATTCAGAAGATTACGTCCTTGATGAAATGAACATCAACATTAACGAGCCGATTGAAGTGTACGGTGACGCAGCACTTACAGGAAACATCAATATAAATACAGCGCTGAAAGCATTTGAAGATATAACACTTAACGGCGAGGTTAAGAATACAAACGACTCCGTAATTTTTTCAAAGTACGGAGATATCGTCATTGACAGCACAAACGTTAATCTGAACGGTTTAGTATACGCTCCGTTCGGCAGCGTTGAAGTCAAGGCAATGAACCTTAATCTTAATAATGTTGTCATTATTGCCGACAGCATAACATTTGACTGCCCAAGCGTCAATGCTAATTACAGTTCTAATGCCGCGGATTTTGTCGGAACCGTTTCCGAGCCGCTTAATATTCCCAAAGATGAATGGCAGTACATGAAGGACGAAAATGAGAACGGTCTGCCGGATTACTTTGAGAATTTCGATAATTGGGAGAAACTTGCTGACACTGATGGTGACGGTCTGCCCGATTCCATAGAGGAATATCTTGGCAGTGACCCATCTAATACCGATACAGACGGCGACGGGCTGAATGATTATTATGAGGTGTTTGGTACATATACTGACACTACAAAGTCTGACAGCGATGGGAACGGCGTGAATGATGGAGATGAGGACTTTGACGATGATGGTCTGACTAATCTTGAAGAATTACTAAATAATACTTATCCTTATTCAAACGATTCAGATAACGATGGACTTTCGGATGGTGATGAAATCAAAAATTACGGAACAAATCCACTTGTTGCTGATACTGACGGCGATGGTCTTGAAGATGGTGATGAAATCATTCTTGGTACAGATCCGCTGGTACAGGACACTGACGGTGATGGTATTATTGACAGCAAGGAGAAGTTTCATCAGTCATTCACGCACAAGGTCAAGAATGAAGACTGTGCCGTTACAGAAGTTGTTGTAGACATGGAGTGCACAGGAAATATTAATCGCACTACAACTATTGAAAGCATTATGGGCGTTGATTATCTGTGTTCCGAGGTGGTAGGACTTGTCGGCGAGCCGTTTGAGATTGAAACAACATCTGAGTTTGATACCGCAACTCTGACATTCTCTATCGACAAGAGCAAATTGAGTGAAACTAGCTTTGACAATCTGCTCTTTTTGTGGTATAATGAAGAAGAAAATGATTTTGTTGAATTAGAAACAACTCTTGACAAGGAAAACTGTACTGTTAGCATTGTGACAACGCATTTTAGTAAATACATGGTGGTTGACAGGAAAGCTTGGTTTGAAAACTGGCGGAAAATATATGACAAATTTGAAAACATACTTAATGGAAATCCATCAATTACTGCTAAAAAACGCATCATTCTATAGCAATGGCGGTACAAATGCTAATGCAGCGATAAATATTGCACTAAAGGAGCTTGATGGAGTTTCCGGAAACAAAAGCATAATTTTAATGTCTGATGGAGATGTTAATGTTTCAGAAGATAATATTATAATTGCATCAAAAAACAAGATAAAGATACATTGTATAGCTTTAGGTGAAAGTGCAAACAATTATGCGTTAAAACAGTATGCTTCAGACACGGGAGGAGAATTTTTTATTGTAAAGTCATCTCTTGAATTGGAGAAGGTTTACGAAAAGCTCTCTGCAAATAATCAGATGACATTCGATTATTTATCTGATAAAGACAAGGACGGGCTTCCTGATGATATTGAGATTTCCGGAATTCCTATGCCGAATGGTAAGTTGGTTTTTACTGACCCGAATAAAGCCGATTCAGATGAGGATGGTTTGGACGATGGCTATGAAGTTGGGAAAATGCGCCGAAGTCAATACTTCCCTTCTGATGTTCCTGATTATGCTGTAAGCTATAAGTTTAGCTTTAATGTTACTAGTAATCCTACTATAGTAGATAGTGATGGCGACGTATATGCAGATGGCCCGGAGGATTCGTTGAATAACGGTAAAATTAATGACCCCAGACCTTTTGAGTGCGATGTGTTTACATACAATTTGCAAAACCAATCTTATGTTTCAATTGATAATGGCATATATTATGGGGGTGATCAATCATGGTTTTCAATGTACAATTATGATATAAAATGCGCAGGGTGTGGACTTATTGCGGCAGCCGACAGCTTAATTTATCTGGAACAAAATAATCCTGACTTTAAAGGAGTAACTGGCATAGATAATATTGACCGTATTGATAGTATATCAATGAATGATTATTTTGACTATATCAATAGGGTTTACCAGTATATTACTCCAACTCATTTGAACCCATTAATATCCATAATAATTGAGGATATTTTCCCTAACAATAATTATTATAGTGCCATTGGAATTCTACCAAGTAAGTTTTCCGAAGGATTACGGTCTTATTTAAGCAAACACAACATACATTGTTCTTTAGAAACCGTGTCAGGTCGATACGAAGCTATAGACCAAACTGCCAATTCAATAAAAAATAATATTCCTGTTTATGGATATGTTTTCTCTAATATATCAGTAAAATGCACATTGGAGACAAATTCTCACGAATACTATGATAGTTCTTTTTCAAAACATTGGATTGTCATAACTGGGGCATTTGTTAACAATGTTACAGGGGAAAAGACATTAACTTTTTCTACATGGGGGAAAAAAGGAACTCCTGATTATGAAAGCTATTATCCAATCCTAAACTTCTATTTCCTAACTTTCTAATTGGCGTTCCCCAAATGGACAAATTGGCATGTTGTTCTTGGTAACAAGTAACTGGAATCTTGTAAATTAAATAACAACTGAATTAGCTCCTGCTTTTTCAGTTGTTGTTTACAGGGCTTAGGGGGATAAAATGACCATGATATTGCGCAAAAAAAATATATTTTTTTCGATAATTTTAACTGCATGTATGTTTTCATTCTCGCTGATAAATACATACTTGTTCCATGGAGATTTGCCCAATACTATATGGGCTATAATACTTACTTCATATTTCTTTATTTTTCCTAGTGCATTAGGAGTAATGCTAAAAGTGTTTATTAACAACAGGAACAGTGCTGTACTAATTACGCTACTGAGTATGGCGGTATCTTGCATAGGAGCAGCAATAATTTGCAATGAGAATTTTTTATACAGTTATTGATTAGATTAATAAATATCCCGGTAATAATGTTTTACTATTTTGTGACATTTTTATTTTTTGATAAACAAAAAAAGGCGGTTCCTTTATTAATTTCTATTATATCGACTTTTATAACAACTTTATTATTCTTTGGAGGGAATTTGCTCTTTCTAGAACTAGTCAACAAGAGAATCTAATGCAACACCGCATGAATTTTCGGCTGGTATACCGTCAAATACCTTACCAGATGTTGTTTCATTCCGTATTTTGTTTAGGAATCGGCATATGTCAAGCGATATTTATGCTAGACAGAGAACGCAAATAAATAGAACGACATAGACGAAATCCGAAAAATGTGCGGTGTTGTATTATAATGAAGCATAGGGGGATACTTTTGTGCTATTACATCTTGTATCGTGAGCCTGAAATGCATAATCATATTCTTTTGTAATTAAACTCATATCCGTATTAGGGGGAGATAGAAATGAAATATCTAAGGTTTTTAGCTGTTTTCCTGTTAGTGTTCACCACATCATGCAGTGTTCACAATGGTCAAGTATCACATAGTGAGCCATGTGATGATCACAGCCGCGAATCCGTTTTATGTACCTCCGAGGCTTATTCTGTACCCACCACAAGTGAAGAACGTATAAAAACAGAGGCTGCTGAATTCTATGACAGCAGTACCAGAGAATCGGAAGCACAAAACCCATCTGATTCAGAACTAGTAATTTGCGGACTTGACGGAGAGCCTTTAGGTGATAACTCAGATCATCTTCTCAATGACGGTACTTTTTTCTTAGATGATCGTTCTTATGTGATACAGCGCTTTAGCAATTCATATGTTTCATTTATTGACACTGAACAGTTCAATGATGAAATGGATTTTATAGGTGACGTAATACAACCAACCACTGAATATAAACAAATTAGTGTAAATGACAAGATTAACTCTCTGACAGTAAGCGAAGCGGAATATTGCCAACATACAACAGCGTATGGTAAAGATTATCCTCAGTATTCGAGACTTACTCTTGATGGGGAAATCACATTGACAGGTCTGCTTGTTAGGCTTGGTGATGAAAAAGATTATGGCGCTGCCATATATGGAGGAAAAGAAACCATTTTGTTTTTACCATATGCTGACTCTTTAAATAATGAGTGTTTTCCTTCACTTCATTCAGAAACAATTTATGCAGATTTTTATGTTGACGGTAAAAAAACAGTGGCATTTTACGGAGACACACTCCCATTTGTTTTTGAGAATAATGAAAAATTAAACAATCTTCTTGGGCAGGATAAATATGCACAGTCGAGTATTACTCTTTCTGGGATCAGCCAGGAATGGAGCTATTATAATGGCTCCGGGTGGTCACCATGTGTAGATACAGTCGTCGTTAAGTGTTTAAGACAGAACTTGAACACACCCTATATTGAGTATACCTCAGATGACGAATTGTTTTGCCATTCTTATCCAGGCGTATATAAAGCATATGAAAATATCATCTCGGATAAAAATGTGGATAATAACATTGAATTGGCTATTTCCCAGTTGATGGACAAGAATATGATATGTATCTACACTTATTTTACAACGGCATTATTTCAAATTCAAGAACCTGACGAAAGTTCTGAAGATGGATATCTTCTAGTAGAATTTCGTTTTTTTAATAATTTATCCGAGTTTTATAAGCTAGTAGAAAGCACATATACAGAGCCAATCAGCAATAAGCTTATTGAAGGGTATATTAACCTTGGTGAGCCAACATTCGTAGAAAAAAATGGTTCGGTTATGTACAATCCTAATTATACGGGGCTTACTACAGGACCGTATTTTAGTGAACTTGGATATAAAATCGAAATAATCGAGCAGTCCGATAGCCTATGCAAATTTCTGTATACACCATTATTTGAAACGATTTCCGACGAAAGACGTAACGAACTGGAAAAATATTGGGGTGATGATATGATGCCGCATGAGTGTGAAGCTGTGTTTGAAAATGGAGAATGGAAACTGAATGATATTATTTTTGCATTCTAAAGTTTGACCAATTGTCTTTACTAAAATAATAACACACTTTAAAGCTCAATCGTATTGACCACCGCTGATATAACACCATCTTTAAGTGGTCTTACAGTTTATCAAAAAAACCTCTCGGATAATCCACATTTCAGTGGAGTTTCCGAGAGGTTTTTTCAATTTATAATCCATTTGTCGAATTATCGGTCATCCCTTGTTCCGTTCTGTATGTTCAACATCAGAGGGTTTCCAAGGTATATCCAGATTGTGCAGAGCCGCCAGCTTTGTCTGAATATTTGCGCCTGTTCCCATTTTGCTTGTACTTGCGAGAACAATACGCTTTGTTCCCGAACGGAGCTGTGCGTACATTTCATTACGCTGTTTCTGCGTTTCAGCGTCACCTGCGGTGCAGATTTCATTTTCGGTGATACCACGGCGCACCAGCTCCTCCTTGATATAGTCATAGACGGAAAACCGTCCGTCGCCGGAATTGACGGCTACATCACAGAATATAGCCTGCACACCTTTCTGCTCGGCGGTCTGCTGATAGATTTCCATAACCTTATCAACGCAGAGATTAACCTTGCTGTCGGGGTAGTTTTCAGAGTTCGGCACGATACACCGTGCGTCCAGACCGAGCAGTCTTGCTTCATTTGTGATTTTGAGCATATTGTCGGCGGAGGGGTCAACAGCTCCGCTGTGAATTGCTTCGGAACGCTCGGCGAGAACCTGCATATACGCTGTCTGCACCTCGTTCGGCTTTGCCACAATGGTCTGCGGCTTGCCGCCCTCCATTTCAGGAACGGGGAGGTTGAGCATATCCTGCGTCCGTATGTCCGCAAACTCCTTGTACATCTGCATAAGTTCGGGAACGTTGTTGAATTTGGCAAATCGCTTTTTGGTGCGGTAGCCGTTGCCCGCAGGCTTCAGCTCTGCCTTTGAAACGACCTCGCCAAAGTTGCTTGCCCAATCGTCAAACGTCTGTAATCCGGCGTTCCGCAGCAGGGACGGACGGAGATACCTCTGCATAATGTACAGCTCCGTCATGGAGTTAGAAACAGGCGTTCCTGTGGCTACACATTATCAACTCAACGAACGCCAATACAGAGCCAATCCATTTACATTTCAACAGCTATTTTGATATATAGCTAACCCCATCGCACTTGCGATGGGGTTCATTATGTTCAGTTGACTTTACTATGCTTTTTGACAATATATTGTAGATACTGTACCGTCAATCAATGCTTTCGCATAAGGCGTAAGATTTCGGTACATATCCAGCAGCTTCTGTTCTGAGCGACGAAAGCTTGTGGTAAATCCGCCTGACTTATCGTCCGAGAAGCAAAGTATGTAGTCAATGGACACTCCGTAGAAATCGGCGAACTTCCTCAACACATCGCAAGGAATATGCTCTCCGTTTTCATAGGTGTATAGTCTGGACAGAGAAAGGTTAAGCTGATAAACTACAGCCGACTGTGTTAGGTTGCGGCTTTTGCGCAATTCATAAAGCCTGTTAGCCCTCTCTTTCAAAACATCACCCCTGCTTATATTATAACAGGGTTTCACAGGCATTTTTCCCGAATTACAGGAAAGAGTTTTCGTTTTTTGGGAATTTGGGTCAGAGAAAATGCGGCAGTTGGAGAACTGCCGCCCGATTGACCTGTGATTGCAATAGCTCATATTATCTGTTGAGGAAGGTTTGTGGGAGAAACTCCTTCAATGTTGAATGAAAACTTCTTATCAACCGCAACGACATCACCTGTTGTGTCAATCATATTCGCATGATGTGCAATGGTAAGCGTTTTTCCGTCATTCGTCACCTGGTAACTTGAATCAACGCAGCCGCTGTAAGAACCAGCCAGTCCATATGCGTAATCTCTTATTACATCATTTACCGACATATATACCGGAATGGTCTCCTTGCCAATTTCCCCCAATGGCAATTGCATCATGTCGCCATCTGCGAGATAGCATGAGTTCGCAAAGAATGGGAAATTCACAATATGTCTATTGTCAACTTCTGTTTGCTGGCTTGCTACTGTTGCTCGTGCATTTGTGTAATCAAAGCGGATCTCAGTTGCATGACGATACAAACAGAATGTTACGATTCCCAATACCACCAGTACAGCCGCTATTATTATCAGGATAATAAAGGCTCTTTTTCTTGATTTGGACATAAGTACTCCACCTCGTGATTAAACGGATACTGAATAATTGAAGACTTTTTCACCAGGGCTACTTTTCAAAAATTTAAGTGCAAATCCATCCAAGATAGTACTAGCAGTACCTATGAATAAGATCTTTGTTTGAGATACGAGGTTAAATACTATATTATATTCACCTTGGTAGTTCCATCCTGTTCTTACTGTATCATGTGTATATATTTGAATACCATATTCAGTATTAAGCCAAAAACCTGCATATAAATTACAATATACTCCGCCTGTTGATGGTTCAACTGAAAAGATCGGACTGCAATAATCACCGGTTGTTATATCACCAGTATCTTCGTATGATTCTACACTGGATAAATCGACATTTACGCTATTTGCCCACCCAGTAGGGGCACCAATGGAACTATTTAATGCAAGAGTACTTGTATTTAAATCATTCCCGCATTCTGAGATTGGAGACCCGACATCGATTACTAGGTATTTTTCGCCGTCAACGTATGTCCATAAATTACCATCGCTGTTAAAGCACTGATAGCCACCAATGTTTACGATTTCATTGGTTTCAGCGCCTTGCGCAGAAACTGAAACACTGGTTGTTATAGCCATTGTAATAGCTAAAACCATGGATAAAATTTTTTTCATTTCTCTAAGCACCTCCAAATAGTAATGTCAAAGTTTTGAAAGATTATGATTTAGTGTTTTTACACATTATCCCTTTCTCTTTTCGCTTTTATTTAGTAAATATTTATGCTAGAGTTCACCTCTCTTTCAGCCAATCGGCATTACAGTGTCACCTGCCATTGCAGATTTTCTTGAGTGCCTTCGGCTCCTTAGGCTGATAGCAATCCCACGCAGACGCTGCACCACAAGCCTTCCTTGCTGTCCCAAGAGCAACCTTTGCGGCAATCTTGAGAACAGCTGTTTTGATTGAATTCTTCACTTTGTTTTCCCCCTTTCGTTGTATTTTCCAAGCAGCATTAAGTTTGCCAAAAAGAACAATGTCAATGCCACTATATGATAAAGCTCACTGTCAAAACTGAAAAACAGAAACATGACAGTCAGCCAAACCACCACATAATAAATTTATATTATGGTTGTGGTGTTGGATAATAGCCCCCGCTTATAAAAGTTCGTGCATAGCTTTGGATAGGTACGGTTGCTATATAATCTGATAGGGGTTGGTAAGCACTAGTTGTTGAATTATTATGAGCCGCTATAAATATGTTTGTTGAAGTTCTTGAACCCGATGTTCCATTGACTTTTGTTATAAACATGGCGTGGTCAATATTTGTACCGTTTGCTGAGCCTCCATCCAAATCAACGAAAAGCTGATCTCCAGCATTGGCATAATTAAGTGCATTGCTTACGTGAGTCACTCCATACGGTCCAATTGAATTTGTGCTGCTCATTACAATTAGGTGAAAAAAACCAACAACATTATCCCATGCCCAATTATACTTATAATTACTGTAATAATTTGAATATTGGTTATGACACCAAAGATTTGTTGCATTATGTCCAACCAAGTCATAAGAAACGCACGGGACATCACTTATACTTGTATGGTATTTTCCTTTCTAATCATATATAAAATAATTCCTGTCAAAAACCTGCCATGTTCCTGTATCTTCATACTGAACTAGGAACACATTCATGTAACAGTCACCTTCAAAGCTAGTTGGGGTTTTAGTGTGGTCATAATTGGCATAATAATCGACTCTTACCACTGTGAAAATTCCTCTGTCAATCATATCAGTTGTCCAGCCATATAGTTTCATAACGGTTTCATTTTCATTGCCAGTGCAGTTCCTTAAGCTGTCTGTCCAATGTACAATTGCTTCATCAAGGAACGCTGCGTCTGTTATTCTGAAATTGAATACATACGGTTTGTCTTCCAACTCGGTCACGTATTCCTTTGCAGCTTCAATAGGGTCTGTAGTATCATAATCCGGATTACTGTATTTAATCGAATACTCTGCCATTGTGTGTAGAGTTATTTCAGTAGAAAATTCATCGGTAATTCTATTTGAATTATTCTCACAAGTGATATCAACAGTGGGTTGTTCATTCTGAAATATTTCCGTCTGCCCAATACTTTCTAAGTAGTCTGTATTGCTCATATCAGCTGTGTCAATAGATGTTGACAATTCCTCTCTTAAATTACATCCAGTCAGAAAAATCGCAAGAAGTGCTGTAAAAAAAAATCCCTTTTTCACCTTAAGTCCTCCTGTTATAAAATATTACTGTAAAACTCCCTGTACCCTATTCAGAGATTCCCAATAATCCGGATATCATGTAACAAATGCTTAAACATAATAGTTGACCTCACATCTCTTTCAGCTGATCGGCATTACAGTGTCTTTTGCCCTTTCAGATTTTCTTGAGTCCCTTCGGCTCCTTAGGCTGATAGCAATCCCAATGAGAAGCTGCGCCGCAAGCTTTCTTTGCTGTACCAAGAGCAGCCTTTGCGGCAATCTTAAGAACAGCAGCTTTGATTGAATTCTTCATTTTGTTTCCCTCCTTCCGCTATATTTACCAAGCAGCATTAAGTTTGCTACAAAGAACAATGTCAATGCCACTATATGATAAAGCTCACTGTCGAAACTGTAAAACAGAAACATGACAGTCAGCCAAACCACCATAAGAATAATTGATATTATCTTACATCTTTTTTTGTCATTAGAAGTCAGTCTTTTGTTTGGATTTTCAACCGGCGCAAAAGCACATACAATTATCAAGCTATAAAGATATACTACGAACCAATAATAGCTTTCAATATTGTGTAATACCAATTCTATGACAAGATGTGTTTGTCTGCTGAGGACTGTTTGAATTGATGACCTAATGCATACTATCGGAAAACAAACAAGCCGATTTGAATAAAAAAGGTGTCAAAATAACTCAACACTCCTGTTCCATTCACCCTCTGCCTTTTCAAATGTGCATATTATATCGACCGGTTTTAGATCGATATCGCCAACATTGCCGACTGATGTTCTGATTACGATTTTATCCACGGCTTCGGAAACAAGATACATTGGGTAAAGCTGATACCAATCATCGTGATAAAGCGTCGTTCCGTCGCTTTCGTACTTTATGTCGACAAGCAGCTCGGTATCTATCCCGTATTTTCGTGCAATTTCGTAAATTCTGAATATACTCAGGAAATTATCCGCCGGTTCATTGATAGGTTCATCGGTTTTTTTCAGGGTATATACAACAGGCGCAGCTGAATATTCTCCGTTTTCATTTCGCGACCACAGCGGCGAGGTCATTCCACCCCATGTCATGTAAATCGTATCTGGCTCGTCGGGGGTTATCCAAATTATTGCGCTACCGCTGTCGCTTCCAATCATAAAAGCTAATGCGTGAACTCCCGCTTCGTAAAATCCAAGCATTCGAATACCCGTTTCAGTCATGACAAACGATTTCTCAGTGTCGTCAATAACAAGACGCTTCTGTTCGGGATATTCGGGAAAGCGGAAGCTGCCTTCCCACGTGCCAAAAAAGTATTTCCGAAACAGCTCATAATCGTCTGATGACTTCCATGTGGTTTGGTCTATGCAATAAGTTCCATCCTCGTCTGCACGACAACTCAGAAGCGACAGTGCAGGTTCCTCGGCGCCGGCCGGGATGGCTTGGATTGTTTCTTCTGCCGCAGCGGTAATGCTGCTTTCTGCCGTAGGATGTTCTGTCTGTAAATAACTTTCATCGGAAACGTTTTCGCAAGCAACAACTGAGAACAAAAGAAAGACCGTCATAACGGTTGCTATTATTTTTTTCATAAACCACCTCAAATGTAATTAAAAGCTGCAAGTTATTCCGTGCCTTTGGATCAGCATGAGATATTATTGTGAACAATGGGGAAACTAATTCCTCATTGTTCACTCAACACACTTTTGATGCGGCTTGCCATGTTAAATTGTAGGGTAAACCTTTTTTTAATTATGATTCACCTAATGTTACACCTAATCATTAAAGGTGCCAATTTTCTTAGTTGCAGAATATGTTGCAAAGAAATCTGAAAGTTTTGATGGGAATGCGGTACTGTGATACGGATCAACAACATATTGAGAAGCATTACCGCCACAGCTTACATGCCACAACCAGAGCCATATGTCTTATGCTGCCATTCCATCCCTCTATGATGCCGCAATTTTTTGATTGCCTGTTCTATTATAGACTTGCGCTCCTATTGCAGTGTTGACGTATTGGCAAAATCCAACGTCCGAGTCCATTCGCCGTCTGTTTTTTCAAATGTGCAGATAACCTCAATTGGTTTCAGATCGGTATAGCCGATGTTCCCGATAGACGTTCTGAGCACGATTTTATCATCGGCTTCGGAAACAAGATACACGGGATAGAAATCATATGTCACGGTGTGGTGAAAATGCTTACCATCTATAAATCCATAATCAATATTTGTAAGCAAATCAAAATCAATCCCGTGATCACGCGCCATTTCGCGAAGCTTAAAAATGCTTAAGAAGCCGCTGGTTGGATCGTTCGCTGAAGCGTCCGTTTTGACAATGGTATACTCAAAGCTTGGGTCATCGACTAAAAGCCACCCGGACCATTCAAGTCCCATCATATACATTATGTCAGGCTCATCGGTTTCCAGCCAGAAAATCAATCCCTCAGCGTTGCTGCCCATTGAGAAAGCCAGCACCGTTTCATTCAATTGATAAAATTCTTTGAAATAATAAATGTGCTGCTGCATTCCAAAGAAGTTTTCAGAATCGTCAATAATGAAAGAGCCGTCGGGAGCATTCCATTCGCCGAAAAAGTATTGTCTGAACAGGTCATAGTTCTCGGATACCTGCCAGCCGGATATATCGACCCGAATTTTGTTTTCGCCGTCAGCGTATGCTCCGATAAGCTCGTATACGGTGTCTTTGAGGTTGATCGGTTTTTTTTCGCTTTCTGTTTCAATGTTTTTTTCATAACTCATTACGCCATCGATTTCCGTACTTTCATCTATACCGTCAGGAGCGATTGTTTCGGGGATTGTATCGGTGCTTGCCTCTGATGTGGTTTCTCCCGAAGAATTCGGAATGCTTTCTGCCGATTGTTTTATTTCACAGCCGGAAAAAGATAAGAGCATGGCTAAAGCAACACAGCTTGCGATTAATTTCTTCATATATGTATTCCTCCTGTAATTTATTTTTCGCTGACGCTATTGTGATATACATAGCGGTCTCTTCTAACCGCCAGCTTTTGTCTCAGCGAATCATCCATAAAGTCTAAAAGTCCAAGAGTACCAGCACAGGTTGGACAGCTCTGTGTCATATCCTTCATCAATGGAGGGGACATATTGCAGATATTATCCTTGTCTTCACCCCAACTTGCATAGCAATAGCCTTGTACGCCCGAAGAGCCTACTATCGTCCAATGCGTAAAGAAAGTGTTGGTTTTGCTTTCATACCGACTGGAGTCGGCATCGTCAATAAAATCCGCATCGCCGAAACGCTTGTACTCTATACATTTATACAGAATATTGTTGCTTTGGCAGTATTTGGCTTTATCTTGCCAACAATCTTTGGGATTTTTGGTGATAAGCATAACATCACAATTTTTCGGAGGTGTGGATAGCCTAATTTGTTTGTGCCACCCCGCAAGACGAATGAATGTGTCTGTTTTCGGTATAGGCATTGTGCCATTCGTCCTTATTATTCCATAATAGCCTAATCTTGATAGCTCTTGAACCAATTCGGATATGCCTGGATATAACCCAGGCTCACCGCCGCTTATTTCCAGAAACCATTCATAAGGGTTGGTATACTTTGCCATCCATTGAAATATAATTTCATTATTAAGCCGATTATGTTCGGTATCATCAATGGGATATGTCCATTCTTTATTGGGACAATGTTCACAGCTTAGATTGCATGAAGATATAGGATTTAAGGTTAATAAATTCATATTACTATCTCCTTATCGAACTCCTTTCTTGTGACACCGCTTAATATTCTTTGCTAAAGTTGCGTTAAATTTTGACCTTCTTTTCCGTGCTGTAAATGGTTATGGTTTCAACGTTGCCAGACGAGCTTGTAAGCGTAAAAGTGGATTCTAATCGGTAAGTTCCGCTTTCAAGTCCGCCCTTGGTGGTTGACAGCATAATCGTGTTTGTATTTACGGTCTTTTCATTCGTCGTATTTTCGACATTATCCCATATCCAAAACCATCCACTGTACTTTTGCAGAGTATGCGTAACAGTTATGCTTACGCAGTCATCACCTTTTGCACTGCTTTCACACGTCGCACTTGTTCCACGTATGGTCAAAACAGAACTCGGGTTTTGTGCTATCTCATAAGCAGGGACAATTTCATCGGATATGTACAGATTGTTTTCTTCCGCATAAGCCGTAAAACAAAGACATGTACACAAGCAAACCGTCACCATAAGCACCGACAAGATTTTTTTTAGACACATCGGAATTCCCTCCTTTCAGCATTTTTTGAGAATTTATCCCTCCATAATGCAAATCGAATTTTATAGCTTTTTGTGAACAAGAAATTTCATTTTTCTAAAACTTTGGCACTTTTCGCCAAGTTTATTACTTCCGATTTGGGCAAATCAGCCCATATTTCCAAGATATAATCTCCGTTATCCCAAGCAGTTATGTAGTCTATCTTACCCTCAAGACCTATTCCTTTATGCTCGACTATTGAAATTTCTTCAAGGTCAGAATACTCGGTATTAAAGTGTGGTTCAAAAGCTGTTTTTATTGATTGATGAAAAGTAATAGTTTTTCCTGCTGTGCTGTTGATATGTGAAGTATATACACTGGTATCGCTTATGCTTTCCTCCAGTAATTCAAAATCGCTTGGAAGTTCGGATAAATAATATACTTCCTCAATCTTCTGCGGGCAGTCCGTGAGGGTGATTGGGAAAAGCTGTGTATTGTCAATATAGACATCCGTCTTGAAACCACCGAGAAAGTATACGATTGCTGAGCAGCCCACTAAAACAGTCAGGAAAATCAACATTAACATGATAAAAACCGTTTTTCTGTTCCACCTGAAATGTGATACTACGCTTCTATTGTGCATAATATCGTTATGTAAAAATGCGGTTTGCTTTTCATAAGCCTTGAAAATTCGCTTCATTGTACGATTGTTCTTCCGGGAAAAAATGTGTTCGGGGACATTTTCATACTGTGCAAACTCGACGTCATGCGCCGCGACTAAGATTTCGTCCAATGTTATTTCGTTCATTTTTTGTTCCTTTCCGCAAAATCCTTGATTGCTTTTCTTGCATTTGAAACTCTTTTTCGAGCCAAATTCTCTGAAATGCCAAGAATTTTGGATATTTCAGAGTAGGTCAGCTTTTCATGAATATACATAAAAAGCGCTTGTCGTTGGCTTTCGGGAAGAGCAAGAACAAACCGTACAAGTTCGTCCGCAGAAGCGTCTGTAATGTATTTTTCTTCTGGAGAAATCGTATCGCTCATTATATTATCGTCAATATCATCAATCGAAACAGCATTGATTTTATAGTTCCTATTAAAATTATCTACTGAAACATGTCTAACAATACCGTCAACAAAACGCACCCGTTCCTGATCTGACATTTCAAAAAATTTGTTTGGATTATTCGCTACTCGCAAGAAAGCTTCCTGTACAGCGTCCTCAGCTTCTTCAGAATTATGTAGCTTTGAGTATGCTATGCTGAAAAAGCGATTTTTATATTGTTCGTAACATGTAGCAAGTTCATTCCTTTGTTTGTCATTCTCAAGCACAGCAAGCGCAGCTTGAATCATTGCAATCCCTCCATTCCAGTTGTATAAATTATAACACTTCTTCTATTGAAATACAAGGAGGTTTTGTGTGTTCATTTTTTATTCATGTACATTGTATTTTGCAATAGGTGTAAACACTATTAGAGGAATGGCAAGAGAAATGGTATTTTTCTAATAGTGAACATATATACGTTAAAATTATGTAGTGGAGTGTTAAGAATGATAAACGGCTTAGACGAACGATTGAAACTTTTGCAAGAAAAATATGGATATTCTCAAGTAACCATTGCAAAACGATAAAAAATATCTCTCAGGATATGAAAGTGGAGAAAAATCTCCAAGTCTTGAAATTCTTATTGCAATGTCTGATATTTGTATTTGTAGCACTGATATTGTCAATATAGCTTTACACATTTCACTCAAAAATTTTGAGCAGCAGTGCAATGGAATAAATATCCACTCCGCTACGCTG
>ERZ779851.1888-NODE-1888-length-17181-cov-15.528553_pt1 | contig 17181 bp, 8 predicted proteins | sample MGYA00511094_ERZ779851 | MGnify/ENA primary metagenome ERZ779851 (study PRJEB29588, sample SAMEA2155512) | human gut metagenome | biome: human gut; feature: human-associated habitat; material: faeces | place: Denmark | collected 2008/2010 ...
TGAAGCTAGCAATTTGAGCGGCAAAATGTACAGACTGGCATTTGCCAAAGTTCAGATAATAAAATAAAGAATCAGACATGAACAGTTTAATAAGAAAGACACTTGCCATCGCACTGTGCGCATGGGCTGTCACAGCATCCGCTGACAACGGTGTGTGGACAAAACGCAACACAGCACGCAACGCCATCCCCGCCGTAAAGGACGGGACGCCTATCACACGCCTTTCCACCGCCGACACTCCGGTGCGCGTTGCGGCACAGCGGAACGCCGTCCGCTCAGAAGCGGGAACAGCAAGAGAAGGATTCGTCACAGTGATAAGCGAAGACTTCAACAAGATGACGTCGGGGGCGGACGGCGCGCCCGACCTCAACACAGTCATCACCGGCACTGACGATACCATCTATCATGACTATGTGCAGACCTACGGATGGGCTGGAATAAACATCTATCAGGCTGGCGGAAGCTGCTATCTCGCCGACAGCCAGACCTCGCTCCTCATGACTCCCGCGCTTGACCTCTCCGCCAACGGGGGCGACTTCACCCTGTGCGTGACGTTCCGTGCAGAGACTGAGCCGTGCAAGTTCTATCTCATTTCAGGCATCGGCTCCACTGTGATAGACGGAGGATACATCAACGCCTCGACACAATGGAGCTATGCGGAGATACCTTTTGAAGGCGGACAGCCCCAGACCTTCATACAGTTCTACGGCAACGCACCGTTGTATATCGACGACATCACGGTGATACAAGCCAAGGAGGAAGAGGCGCCCACAGCGATAAGCGCGCCCGGAAGCGTCAGTGCGACAGACATATCCGAAAGCGCGTTCACTGCGAACTGGAGTGCCGTGACAGGCGCGACGGGCTATCTGCTCGACGTGTTCAGCTACGGACAGGACAACGCCAAGAACTATCTCCTCACCGACAAGGCTGTGGAGGGCACCTCATACGAGGTGAGCGGACTCGAGCCGGGACAAACTTACTTCTTCTCGGTGCAGGCCACCGACGGCACACTGACGTCTGAAGAGTCGCAGCAGTGCATCGTAAGAGAAGCGTCGGGAACCGTCGGAACGCCTACGGCTCTTGAGGCTACAGAGGTGAGCGACGAAGGTTTCAGGGCAAACTGGAGCAGTGCGGAGAACGCGGTATGGTACACTCTCTTCACCTACTCATATCATCAGGTGGAGCAAGACGGCACCTTCGAAGTGGAGAATGAGACGTTCGACAAGATAAAGGACGGCACAACGGAAAATCCGCTTTACAACGATCCGGCACAGACTCTTGACGAATACACCGCCCATCCCAACTGGGAAGGCTCGACGACAATACGTGCCGAAGGTATGATAGGTCTGCGCAACTACTATTCAATAATGGGTGTCTACTCCATGCTTTACTCTCCCATCTACATGACTCAGACGGCTTCGGCTTCCGGAAAAATCACGGTGAGAATAAAAGCAATGCACGACAACATGTGCTCTGACGCCACAATGATAGGCGTGGCATGCGTCGACGCCGACAACCAGGAGAGCAAAGTGGAATGGCAGCAGGCTGTCATCACAGACAGAATGAGCGAATATGAGTTCGTCTTCGACGCATACAGCAACTACTACCTTGCCATTGCCTTCAACGACGAGAACAACACCGACTACGGAACAAGCGGCACGGTGTGGATTGACGGCATAAGCATAAGCCAGGAGATGAGCGCGGGCGACATCTTCAGCCGCATGCACTCGTGCGACGTTGTGTTCGGCGGCACATCGTTCTACGTGCCCACTCCCTACCGCGGCAACGACATTTACTCATACTTCGTGCAGGCAACGACAAACGGACCTGACGGAAACATCGACTCCGACTACTCCAACGAGATATACGTGCAAGGCTCAACCGACGGCATAGACGCTGCTGAGAACAGCGGCAAGGTGAGCGTAAGCGGTGCTGACGGACACATCACCGTGACTCTTGACAAGGCTGCCGGAATAAGTGTATACACCACTTCGGGCACAGCCGTAGCCTCGACAGAGGGCAAAGCAGGCACGAACGAGATAAGTCTGCCGTGCGGAATGTATATTGTGAAAGCCGCCGGAACCGTGACAAAAGTCATTGTGAGATAGGTCTGAACGCATTTAACCCGAATCGGCCATCAGACTCCGGTTTGATTATGCGTTAATGTCGAGTGGATTGCTTGCCGTTCCGACGAAGGCGTAGCGGGCTACACCGAGGCGGAACGGTAAGCAATACGCCGACAGAAACGCATAAGCAGACAGGAGAGTATGTGAAATAAAGATTTATTCAAATATATACGTTCTAATGACGATTAGGGTTTAAGGAAACATCATATGTCATGAGGGCTGTCCAAGAGCAGGACAGCCCTCATTCCGTATAAGCGGACGGCAGCACGCGATAAGGATGAAACCGGTATGCAGAGCCGGTCTGACCAGCCGTGCCAGAATATACCGGCGCGCCGTGCATAAACATTTATTAACGAAAACCCGACACTTATTTAACACATCGTTCTCTCTCGTTCTGTATCGTGAAAGACTCGTCCGGCACACTCACACAGGCATGGCAGCAGCACGGAAAAGCCCGTTTCGCAACCCATATGAGCGCACAGACGGTGCCGAAGAGGCTGTTCAGTGGCGTAGGAAAGGCTCTTCCACATCACGGAAAAGGCTCTTTGGCGGTGCGGAAGAGGCTCTTCGGCAGAACGGGACATTATCTCCGGTCATGCGGGAAAACGCTATTACGCTGGCTGTAAGCGCATTATGCAATACCCTGAAAAATACGTACCGAAGCACGGAAAGCCGCATATCAGAAAACCGGAGGAATTTCAGGCTGTCTCAGCGACCTGTTTTTTAACATTTCAAGACGTGTTTTCCTCATCGGTACAACTGCCGGACGGGGCATCGCATACAGTAACGGGATGGCGTTATAAAATGGGTCCAAAACCTTTGTGTTTATTGTAAATTATATTATCTTTGCGCTAATATATCACACATTGTGACCGCATACCTGACGCGAGACAGCCTGATGCGGCTCACGAAAGCCCCAAAAACAAATATTCCTAATGAAAGAATTTGTATTATCTGAAGTAAAGACAGAGACCGCAGTGCTCGTGGGTCTCATCACAAAAGACCAGGACGAGGACAAGACGAAAGAATATCTCGACGAGCTGGAGTTTCTCGCCGACACCGCAGGAGCCGTCACCGTGAAACGCTTCACACAACGGGTGAACGGTCCGAGCTCTGTCACCTACGTGGGAAGCGGAAAGCTTGAGGAGATAAAGCAATACATAAAGGACGAAGAGGACGCCGAAAGACCCGTGGGAATGGCTATATTCGACGACGAGCTGTCGGCAAAGCAGATACGCAACATAGAGAAGGAGCTGGGAGTGAAGATACTCGACCGCACATCGCTCATCCTCGACATTTTCGCCATGAGGGCACAGACAGCGGCTGCGAAGACTCAGGTGGAGCTGGCGCAATACCGCTACATGCTGCCTCGGCTGCAGCGTCTGTGGACCCACCTCGAGCGTCAGGGCGGCGGCTCCGGCTCGGGAGGAGGAAAGGGAAGCGTAGGTCTGCGCGGTCCGGGTGAGACACAGCTCGAGATGGACCGCCGCATAATATTGCAGCGCATCACCCTTCTCAAACAGCGGCTTGCCGAGATAGACAGACAGAAGACCACCCAGCGCAAGAACCGGGGACGCATGATAAGGGTGGCTCTCGTGGGATATACCAACGTGGGGAAATCCACAATAATGAACCTCATGTCAAAGAGCGAGGTGTTCGCAGAGAACAAACTCTTCGCCACTCTCGACACGACGGTGCGCAAGGTGGTGATAGAGAACCTGCCGTTCCTGCTTGCCGACACCGTGGGATTCATTCGCAAGCTGCCCACCGACCTTGTGGACTCGTTCAAGTCGACACTCGACGAGGTGCGCGAGGCTGACCTTCTGCTGCATGTGGTGGACATCTCACACCCCGACTTCGAGGAACAGATAAACGTGGTGGAGAACACTCTGAAAGACCTCGGATGCGCCGACAAGCCGAGCATGATTGTGTTCAACAAGATAGACAACTACACATGGGTGGACAAGGACGACGACGACCTCACACCGCCGACAAAGGAGAACGTGACGCTCGACGAACTGAAGCGCACATGGATGGCACGGCTCAACGAGAACTGCATATTCATCTCGGCACGCAAAAAGCAGAACATAGACGAGTTCAGGGACGTTCTCTACACGAAGGTGCGCGAACTCCACGTGCAGAAATATCCTTACAACGACTTTCTCTACAACATTGAAGAACCGTACGAAGACTAAATATTAATGACACTTTATGAACTACAGACAACTTACCGGACAGGAAATAAGACTGCTGGAGGACAACAGCTGCTGGGCTGAGGACTGGTCGGCGATAAGCGTGGCGGAGGATTTCAAGGCGAACTACTTCCACCGCGTGATGTTCTACGGCACCATAAGGCTCGGCACGTTTGAGAAAAGCGTGGAGGTGAGCAAGGGATTCGTGAAGCACTCGGGCATCAACAACGCCACCCTGCGCAATGTAACCATAGGCGACAACTGCCTCATCGAGAACATTGGCAACTACATCAACAACTATGTCATAGGCGACGACTGCTACATATCAAACGTATGCACCATGGAGACAACCGAGGGAGCGACATACGGAGAGGGCAATCTCATATCGGTGCTCAACGAGGTGGGAAACGGCAACCTGACGCTCTTCCACGGACTGAACAGCCAGTTTGCCGCGTTCATGGTGAAGCACGCTGCCAACAAACCGCTCAAGGATGCCATACGGAGGCTCATCAACGAGGAGATAGAGCGCAACTCACACGAGTGCGGAACAATAGGCAACAACGTGAAGATAGTGAACACGAAGGAGATAACCAACACCGTGATATACGACGACTGCGAGATAAGCGGAGCGTCAAGACTGAGCGACTGCACCATCATGAGCTCATCCGACGCCAACGTGTTCATAGGTACGGGCGTGATATGCGAGAACTCCATCATCTCCGACGGGTCTTCCATAATCAACAGTGTGAAGATGCAGGACTGCTTCGTGGGCGAGGCTTGCCAGATAAGCAATGGCTTCACGGCGTCGAGCAGCGTGTTCTTCGCCAACAGCTACATGTCGAACGGTGAGGCGTGCGCAGCCTTCTGCGGTCCTTTCACGGCAAGCCATCACAAGAGCTCGCTGCTCATCGGAGGCATGTTCTCGTTCTACAACGCAGGCTCAGCCACCAACTTCAGCAACCATGCCTACAAGATGGGACCCATGCACTACGGACTGATGGAACGCGGCACAAAGACCGCCAGCGGCGCATATCTGCTGATGCCTGCCAACATAGGCACGTTCTCAGTGTGCTTCGGCAAGCTGATGTATCATCCCGACACGCGCAACCTGCCTTTCTCCTATCTCATTGCATACAACGACACCATGTATCTCGTGCCGGGACGCAACCTCACCACAGTCGGACTTTACCGTGACATACGCAAGTGGCCCAAACGTGACATGAGGGCGCACGGGGGTCGCAAGAGCATCGTAAACTTCGACTGGCTCAGTCCTTTCTCCGTAGGCGAGATACTGCGGGGCAAACGCATTCTCGAGAGTCTGCGCGAGGCGTCGGGCGACGACGTGTCCACATACAACTATCATGAATATGTCATCAAGGCAAGCGCGCTGAGAAAGGGCATCAAGTATTACGACATAGCCCTGCGCATATATATGGGAGCCGTGCTCAAACGCCACATCCTCGAGAAGCCGCTGACCGATACGGGCACAGGAAACTGGAACGACCTGTCCGGACTTCTGCTTCCCGAGTCGGAGGAACAACGCCTCATCGGTGACATCATTGACGGAACCATAGACACCACACAGGGCGTGGAGGAACGCTTCAGGGACATAAACGACAACTATCCGGAATACCGCTGGGCGTGGACTTACCGCATGATGCTCGACTACTACGGTCTGGAGACACTCACAGAGGAGGACGCCGAGAAGATAAGACAGGACTACGTGACGGCGCGGCGCGCATGGATAGCGGAGATAAAGAAGGACGCGCGCAAGGAGTATGCGCTCGGTGACATAGAGGAAGAGGTGTTTCTCAACTTCAACGACCAGCTCGACCGTGAGGTTGACTTCGAGAACCAGAAGCTCTACATGTGACGCCACACATGCCGGAACAGACATCCGCACACCCGCTCAGAAACGGCACGGAAAAACGAAAAGGATAATAATCACAACAAATTCAAGACATAATGAAACTGAAACTTATAATAGTCTTTTGCCTGATTGCACTGTGCGCCACCGCACAGTCAGAACGGCGCACGTACCAATCGGTGGAAGGTGACCCGATGGCGACACGCATATACACTCTGGACAACGGACTGAAGGTATATCTGTCGGTAAACAAGGAGAAACCGCGCATACAGACCTACATAGCCGTGCGCACCGGAAGCCGCAACGACCCGGCTGAGACGACAGGACTGGCACACTATCTGGAGCACCTGATGTTCAAGGGAACGAAACGCTTCGGAACGTCGGACGCGGAAAAGGAGGCTCCGCTGCTCGACACCATACAGGACATGTATGAGGCATACCGCACCATGACCGACACGGAACAGCGCAAGGCTCAGTATCACAGAATAGACAGCGTGTCGCAGCTCGCCGCCCGCTATAACATTCCGAACGAGTATGACAAGCTGATGGCGGCTATAGGCTCGGAAGGCAGCAACGCCTACACGAGCAATGACGTGACCTGCTACGTGGAGGACATACCGGCAAACGAGGTGGAGAACTGGGCGAGAATACAGAGCGACAGGTTCCAGAACATGGTGATACGCGGTTTCCACACCGAGCTGGAGTCGGTGTATGAGGAATACAACATGGGGCTCACCAGAGACAACAACAAGATGTGGGAGGCGATGAACAGGTTGCTCTTCCCCACCCATCCCTACGGCACGCAGACGACGATAGGCACTCAGGAACATCTGAAGAATCCGTCGATTGTGAACATAAAGAACTATTTCAGACGCTACTACGTGCCCAACAATGTGGCTATATGCATGGCGGGCGACCTTGACTGCGACAAGGTGATGGACACGATAGAGAGATATTTCGGAGGATGGAAGCCAAACAGGAGCCTCTCCTTCCCCGAATATGCTCCGGAACGCGACCTTACCGCACCCGTCGACAGCACCGTCGTGGGTCAGGAGGCGGAGAGCATAATGGTGGGATGGAAGTTCGACGGGGCTTCGTCACTTCAGTGTGACACGCTCGATGTGATAGCCGAGATGCTGTCGAACGGCAACGCCGGTCTTTTCGACCTGAACATAGACCAGAAGATGAAGTGCCTTGGAACGGGAGCGTTCGCATCGAACATGAACGAATACTCGCAGTTTCTGCTCTACGGCATGCCGCTCGAAGGACAGTCGCTCGACGATGTGAGAAGGCTTATGCTCGACGAGATGGACAAGCTGAAACGCGGTGATTTCGACGACGACCTGCTGCCGTCGGTGGTCAACAACATGCGTCTGGACTTCTACAAGGCGATGGAAAGCAACGAGAGACGCGCTGACATGTTTGTCGACGCGTTCATAAACGGGAAGAAATGGGCTGATGTGGTGAACCGCATCAGACGCATATCAGGCATCACAAAGAAGGACATCACGTCATTCGCCTCACGTCATTTCGGAGACAACTACGCCACCGTGTACAAGCGTCAGGGCGAGGACACCACACAGAAGAAGATTGACAAGCCGAAGATAACGCCCATTCCCGCCAACCGCGACAAACAGAGCGCGTTCGTAGGAGAGATAATCAGTTCGAAGAGCGAGCCCATACAGCCGCGCTTCATCGACTTCGGTAAAGACCTGACAAAGAGCAGCACGAAGAAGGGACTGCCCATCCTGTATGTACGCAACACCGAGAACGGACGCTTCACACTTGCGTTCCACTATGCGTTCGGAGAGGAAAGCGACAAGTGGCTGCCGTTAGCCGCATCGTATATAGACTATCTCGGGACGGACAGGATGTCGGCGGAAGACATCAAAAGGAAGTTCTACAAACTGGCATGCTCGTATGGCATAAGCGTGGGAACGGACATGACGACCGTCACTCTCAGCGGTCTGAACGACAACCTGCCGCAGGCTCTCGAGCTGATGGAGGACATTCTGGCAAACGCAAAGGCTGACTCTGAGGCATATGACAAATATGTGGAGTCGGAACTGAAGAACCGCAAGGACGCCAAACTGAACCAGGCAGGCAATTTCTCAGCCCTGCTCCACTACGGCATTTACGGTCCGTACAACAGGATACGCAACATTCCGGGCGCACAGGAACTCAGAGACAAGAATCCGAAGGAGCTTACCGGTTTGCTCAAAGACCTGAGCAAATATGAGCATACGGTGCTTTATTACGGACCGTACAGCGTGGACGAGCTGGCATCCGTAATAGAGAAAAAGCACCGGACGGCAGGAAAGCTTGCTCAGGTGCCCGCAGGCAAGGAGTACACAGAGCAACAGACGACGGAGAACGAGATAATGATAGCTCCCTACGAAGCCAAGAACGCCTATATATCACAGTACTGCAACAACGGCAGGAAATGGTCGGCGGAGAAGCAGCCCGTAGTAGAAATATTCAACGAATACTTCGGAGGAGGTATGAACTCGGTTGTTTTCCAGGAACTGCGCGAAAGCCGCGGACTGGCATACAGCGCATGGGCTACATACAACACGCCGGGAAGGAAGAACCACAATGAGTTCGCCCGCACTCAGATTATATCGCAGAACGACAAGATGATGGACTGTATACGCACGTTCAACAACATTATCGACACCATACCGCAGTCTGAAAAGGCGTTCGGACTGGCAAAACAGGCAATAACAAAACGTCTGGCTGCACAGCGCACCACAAAGTTCTCGATACTCAACGCCTATCTTGCGGCACAGCGAATGGGCATTGACTACGACATAAACGAGAAGATATACAACGCGCTGCCGGGAATAACGATGAAAGACATGGTGGACTTTGAGAAGGAAACCATGGCGGGCAAACCGTACAGATACCTGATTCTGGGCGATGAGAAGAACCTCGACATAAAGTCGCTCGAGCGCATAGCTCCCGTAAAACGCCTGACACCAGAAGAGATATTCGGATATTAAAGCCGGACAGACCGGCATGGTTTGACACGTGCCGGCTGTTATTCCACCGTACACATATTTATATATGTATGTCCGTCATTCATCTCCTTTACACACAGACGCTGCCATTCAGGCTCTCACTTTATGCCGGTGCAGCCTGCAACATATAAGAGGAAAGAATGGAAAAGGATGTGTGACAGAAGAACGGAATAAGGACGAGGCATAACGGCTGATTCGTGATAAAAGCGCAAAGGCGGTCTGACCCACTGTTCAGACCGCCTTTTTACGTCTCCGTACATCATCTTCACTTACCGGAGTCTTGCCCGGATTCAGTATTCTTTGACATGCCGCTCCCGCTCCGTTCCCATCCTCCGCCAAGAGCCTTGTAAAGGTTCACCGTAGCAAGCTGGCTGTCGAGCAGGGCATTGCTCAGGCTTATCTGGGCGTCAAGATAAGTACGCTGCGCGTCGAGCAAGTCCATATAGCCTATCGCTCCGTTGACATACTGCACCAAAGCGAGCGAGAGTGCTGTCTTCGAAGAGCTTTCAAGATGGTATCGTGTCTGATATATTTCCTTTATCTTATTGAAGTTCGCAATAGCGTCGAATGCGTCTCTGAACGCCGACAGCACGGTTTTCTCATAAGCATACACAGCCCGCTCGTAAGCAGCCTTGGCAGCCTTATGACGCGCGCGGTTCTTGCCCATGGCGAATACCGGCTGCAACAGATTGACACTTATCAGATGATAAGGTGAGCTCAGCAGGTCTTTCAGCTCCTCACTCTCAGCTCCGAGACCGGCGGTGAGCGTGATGTTGGGGAACATGCTCGTATATGCCGCACCAACAGAGGCGTTTGCCGCTATCAGTTTCTGTTCAGCCTCACGCACGTCGGGACGCCGTTCCAGAAGCGAGGACGGCAGACCTACGGGCAGACTGTCAGGGAAACTGACCTCCTGAGGAAGCGTAGAACGGGCGATATGGTGCGGATATTCGCCCGTGAGAAAGGCAATCTCGTTTTCCTTGGAGGTGATTTGCCTTTCAAGATCGGGCAATAGTGTGGCAGTCTTTGAGAGTTCCACCTGCGCCTGTCTGTATGTAACCTCAGAGGTGAGCCCGCCCTCATAGCGTATGCGTGCAAGGTGCTCACTCTCCCGTCGTGCCGTCACAGTCTGCCTTACGATGGACAGTTCGTTGTCGAGTGCCACGAGTTCATAATATGCCTGAGCCACCTGAGCGATGAGACTCATCTGAAGTGCACGGCGGTTTTCTATAGAAGCCATGAACTCAGCCGTGCTTGCCTCGTGGTTCCAACGGAGCTTTCCCCACAGGTCAACCTCCCATGCTATGTTGGCTTTCAGGTCGAACTGGTTGTCGTCCGACGGATTGTCACCACCGTAATTGTCCTGTTCTTTCTCGCCATAGACACGCAAGTCGAGCGAAGGAAACATCTTGGCGTAATCGATGCGCTTCATTGCCGCAAGCTCTTTAATGCGCGCGGCTGCCATCAGCATGTCCTTATTGTATGTCAGTGCCTTATTAATGAGATTCTGCAGAATGGAGTCTGTGTAGATTTCAGTCCATGAACGGTCGGCAAAAGAAGCCGAGTCTGCACTCTCCTCTTCAGTCAGCGACACGGGCAACTCCACGTCAGGGCGTGTGTAATGATGACCTATCTTACACGATACGACAATAACCGCCGATGCGATTATCACGAGAGCATGCAATATGTATTTCCGTTTATGAGTCATAATGTTTGTTTATATTGTAATGCCTTTGGCTTGTTCTCTTTACGTGACCTTATCTTTCCTCTGTATATTGTTATGAAGAAGAACGGTATGAGCAATATTCCGATGGTCACGGCAGCTATCATACCGAAGAAGACTCCGGTACCGATGGCTCTCCGGCTGGCAGCTCCGGGTCCGGAGGCAATCACCATCGGAAGTATGCCAAGTATGAAAGCGAACGATGTCATGAGGATAGGACGGAAACGAAGACGCGCGGCATGCAGTGCAGCCTTGAAGATATTGACTCCCGAGTCAGCCTCATCCTTTGCGAACTCTACTATAAGTATGGCGTTCTTCGCGGCGAGTCCCATCAACATAACGAGCCCTATCTGGAAATAAGTGTCATTTTCAAGTCCACACATAATGATACCGATATAAGCCCCTAAGGCTGCTATCGGCAACGAAAGCAATACTGCCACGGGGACGCTCCAGCTTTCATAGAGAGCCGCAAGGAAAAGAAACACGAACAAAAACACAAGTGCGAGTACCATTCCGGTTTGTCCTCCAGCCTGTTTCTCCTGATAAGACAGACCGCTCCACTCCAATCCTATATTATCAGGCAAGTGCTTGCGGACAAGCTCTTCCATCACTTCCATAGCCTGACCTGAACTGTATCCCTGGGCTGCGGTGCCGCGTATGACGGCTGTGTTGAACATGTTGAAACGCTTTATACTGCCCGGTCCGGTGGTATATTCGGTCGTACCAAGAGCCGTAAGGGGAATCATGTCACCGTCGTCACCACGGACAAAGTACAAGCTGATGTCGTCGCGGTGCTCACGGTAAGGAGCTTCTGCCTGAATGTAGACACGGTATATACGGTTGAACATGTTGAAATCGTTGACGTATACAGACCCTGTGTATGCCTTCATTGTAGAGAACACGTCTGCCATAGGGACACCGAGCATTTTCACTTTGTCACGGTCGACATCGAAATAAAGCTGTGGAATCTCCGCCTGCAACGATGAGGAGAGACCCGACAATTCCTTCCGCATTGAGGCATAATGCATCAACGTGTCGGCAGCTTGCACCAAGTCGTCATACGTAGCGTCCCCGTGAGCCTCGAGTTGCATCTCGAATCCGCCGGAGGAACCGAGTCCCGGAATCACCGGAGGGGTTGAAAGATAGAACTTGCATTCCGGATATTCCTTCAGTTCACGGCTCACTCCAGCCATGATATCGCCTATTGTAGTGTTGTCGCGTTCCTTCCATTCTTTCAGAATAACCGTGAGTTGGGCTCTCGTCTGGCTTGTTCCGACACGCGGACTGGTACCTGTTACATTCTGAACGTATTCCACTGACGGGTCTTTCATAAGATAGTCAATAGCCCGATTGGTGACAGTGCGCGTGCGTTCGAGCGTAGTTCCCTCCGGCATTTCAAGCTCCACGGTGAAATATCCCTGGTCTTCGGCAGGCAGAAAGCTTGTCGGTGTAAGGCGGTATAGTATGAAAATCATTATTATAACCATACAGAAGCCTATGCCGCAACGCTTGGGATGCTTTATGATATTTGTGATTCCGGAAAGGTATTTGGTGTTGCCGAAGTCCAGCCAACGGTTTATGGCAGCGAAAAACCGGTTTTTCGGTTTGCTCTTATCTGCCGGTTTAAGTATCAGGGAACACATTACCGGACTCAGAGTGAGAGCAACGACCGTGGAGATAAGCACAGATATGACTATTGTAACGCTGAACTGGCGGTACAGCTGTCCTGTTATGCCGGACAAAAAGCTTACAGGCACAAACACGGCGGCAAGCACCATGGAAGTTGCGACAAGCGCGCCTGTAAGTCCGTTCATGGCTTTCTTTGTCGCTTCATACGGACTCAGGTGTTCTTCTTCCATAATACGCTCAACATTCTCTACTACCACTATGGCGTCATCCACAACAAGACCGATAGCCAGAACAAGCCCCAACAGGGTCAGCATATTGAGAGAGAAACCGAATATAAGCATGAATCCGAACGTTCCTATCAAAGAAATCGGAACGGCGACAAGCGGTATTACGGTGGCGCGCCAGCTTTGAAGGAACAGGAAAACGACAACTATTACAAGAAAAAGAGCCTCGAACAGCGTCTTGTACACTTCATTGATAGACTCTGATATGTAAGTCGTCATGTCGAACGGAATCTCATATTCCATTCCCTCAGGGAACGTTTTACTTATGTTCTCCATTGTCTCCTTCACCCTCTCAGCCACTTCCATGGCATTGGCTCCAGGCAACATGTAGACTCCAAGTACGGCAGCATTGCCTCCGTTTATGCCGCTCTCGGTATTGTATGATTGAGCTTCAAGCGACACACGCGCCACATCTCTCAATCTGATAAACGACCCGTCAGCGTTGGCTCGGAGCACTATCTCCTCGAATTGTGCCGATGACGACAGTCGTCCTTGTGCCGTTATGGGAATCGTAAAGTCAAGTCCCTTCACCGGCTGTTGCCCGAAAACGCCTGCGGCAGACTCTCTGTTCTGGTCCTTCAGAGCGTTCTGCACATCCTGCACAGTGAGTCCGAAACTCGCCAAACGTGCAGGGTCGACCCATATCTGCATTGCGTAATAGCGGCTTCCGATATTAGACACGCGCCCCACTCCGGGTATTCGGCGCAACAGATCGAGCACGTTCAATGTGGCGAAGTTACTGAGATATATCTCATCAAACTTCGGATCGTCCGACGTAAGGCAGATAGTGAGCAACTGACTCGCCGCCTGCTTCTCTATCTCTATACCGTTCTGCACCACTTCCGCAGGCAAACGGGACTCTGCAAGCTTTATTCTGTTCTGTATCTCTACTGCCGCAAGGTCGGGATCTGACGATATATCAAATGTTACTGTAGCCGAAAACGCACCTGAGTTTGAGCTGTTCGATTCCATGTAAAGCATTCCAGGAGTACCGTTCAGTTCCTGTTCGATAGGTGTTGCCACTGCCTGCGACACCGTAAGTGCGCTTGCTCCGGGATAAGAGGCGCTTATTTTCACCACCGGAGGAGTTATCTGCGGATACTGGTCAATTGGCAGCATCGTAAGTCCGATAAGTCCGACAATGACAATAAGTACGGATATGACGATTGAGAATACGGGTCGGTCTATGAAGAAATTTACTTTCATTGGCTATATATGCTTTGGTTATTTGGCTTTCGTGCGCTGTTTTTTCATCTGCCTGGAAGCCACACGCACCTTCATGCCTGGCGTGAGTTTATGATATCCTTCGCTTATTATGCGTTCTCCGGGTGCAAGCCCGCGCTCCACCACAACCTTGTTGTCGAACTCCGGTCCAAGCTCTATGAAACGGCGTTCTGCCGTAGAATCGCGCCTCATCACATAGATGAAAGCCCCACCTTTCTCTATTATGAGTGCCTTCTGAGGCACAACGGTGGCATTTTCACGTACGTCAAGTAGGGCGTGCACCTTTGTAAACTGACCCGGAAGAAGCACATGGTCCGGATTAGGCATTTCCGCACGCACCGAGAACGTGCCTGTCTTAGGGCTCACCTGAGGCTCTGCGAAATCCACCAAGCCCTTATATGGATATGTACTGTTGTCCGCCAGCGTAATCGTGACATACGGTTGCCACGACCTCAAAGAGTCACGCTGTCCCAAAATGATGTTACGTTCCTTGCTTTTAAGATAGTCAAGCGCAGTCATACTGAAGTCAACAAGCACCGTGTCGCTCTTTACAATAGTAGCCAGGAGAGACTTTCCGCCCGTGCCGACAAGCGTGCCGAGGTCAACAAGACGTTCGCTGATGTAACCTGATATAGGCGAACGCACATATGTGTAACTGAGTTCCTGCTCCGCCTGATCGAGGTCGGCGCGGCTCATACCCATACTTGCCACAGCTGTCTCATAGGCTGCCGTGGCATTGTCGAGGTCAAGACGGCTGGCTGCGTTCTGCTCGAACAACGGACGTATACGGTCAAGGTCGCGCTTTGTCTTGCGCACCAAAGCTGAGTCTTTGCGCAGCTGGGCACGCGCCTTATCAGCCTTTGCCTTATACTGCCGTTGGTCTATGACAAACAAAACCTGATCCTTCTTGACATAAGTACCTTCTTCGAATGCCATGCGTTCAAGGAATCCCTCAACACGAGCACGCACCTCTACAAACTGCTGGGCACGCACACGACCTACGTAGTCGCCATATATCTCGACATCCTCCACGCCCACCGGCTCTACAGAAACCATCGGAGCATCGGGTGTCTTCTTCTCCGGCCATGTGAGAATGACGTACGCTACGATTATAACCGCAATACTGCCAACCATCGCAATGATACGTTTCTTTCGCAGTCTAAGTTCTTTTATCTCCAGAATTTTCCTTATTTTCATACATTTATCCTTTTACCTTAAACTGTAAAACGATAAAATCCGAATTTTATTTTATATTACATCACACATTTACCAAATAAAAATGAAAAATCCGGTCGTACCACTGTACGATCGGACTTCAGCCCTTACGCATTACCCTACTTCTTCAACAGCACATAGCCTACCACTCCTCCGACAATAGAAGCTGCGAAAATGCCAAGCTTGGCATGTATGAGATAAGCCTCGTCTACAAAAGCCAGAGTGGATATGAACATAGACATTGTGAAGCCGATAGACGCAAGAAAGCCCACACCGAAAAGCCTTCTGACGGTCACCGAAGACGGCATGCGTGCTATTCCAAGACGTGTCAGCAGCAATACGGAGGCTGATATGCCCAACGGTTTTCCTATAAGCAGACCGAGCATCACTCCCACCGCCACATTGTCTGAAAACACATCAGCCGGATTTATACCCTCAAACGATATGCCTGCGTTGGCAAGTGCGAATACAGGCATTATGACAAAAGACACCAGCGGATGCAGAGAATGCTCAAGACGCTGCAACGGCGGGATGGCATCACGTGAATCACCGATCATCCGTCCTATTATCTCCACCTGCTCAGGCTCGAGGGTCGACACACTGTTGGGTTCCGCATTGCGGAAGCGTTTTATGAGTTTCTCAGCCCTTGCCATATAGGCAGGCTCACTTATGCGGGCGTCGGCAGGTATCATAAAAGCCGCGAGCACAGCGGCGATGGTTGCATGTATGCCCGACATAAGAAAGGCTGTCCACACTCCGCAAATGCCTACGACCCCGTAAAATATGACGTTCTTCACTCCCAGTCTGTTGGCAACATACATCACCATAAGGAACGCCACACCCACACCGATGCTGAGCAGGGATATGTCCGAAGTATAGAAAAACGCTATCACGAGCACTGCGCCGAGGTCGTCTACAATGGCAAGAGTGGTAAGAAAAACCTTTATCGACAGCGGGACACGGTCGCCAAGCACATAAAGTATTGCAAGCGAGAATGCGATGTCCGTAGCCATAGGTATCCCCCACCCTCCCGACACGTCACCGTGAGGATTGAACAGATAATAGATGAGTGCCGGCACAATCATCCCGAACACCGCCGCCCCTATCGGAAGTATCGTGTTGCGCACATCGGCAAGTTCCCCTCCGATAAACTCTCGTTTAAGTTCCAGACCTACAACAAAGAAAAACATCGACATCAGACCGTCGTTTATCCAATGGTGCAAATCGAAATTGAAATAACCGGCACCGTTGAACAGAAAGCCGAACTCCTGCTCAAAGAAGTGAAAATAACTGTCGCTCAACGGAGAGTTAGCCAATACAAGCGCAATGACAATGCTTATGCCGAGCACTATGCCGCCCGATTTCTCCTGATTCATAAAATGTTGCAACGGCATGATAAGCCTGTAACTTAATTTCTCCTGATAATTTCTCATCATATCGTTTTTTGTGTTTTCCGCCACGTACTCTGTCATAATAAAATGCAGAATTACTGTATGGCTGCGTTATCCATGCGCACAAAATTAAGTAAAAAGTTTCATTTCCACAACCCATTTACCCACAGCGTGCTACGGAATACATATTTAATAATGGTCGGTCGCGGCGCGCTAAACATTTATTTGTTTATATTTCAGAATATTCAGAAAAATGTATGACAGCTATAAAGCATCCGTCCGGAATGCCCTGACCGCGTTTCAGCCGGACCCATACCAGTAAAAGCATAAAAGTTTCCGCACGCTGTGGGCATAAAAACAAAGTGAAACGTGAATGTTAATTTATGACTGACAGACAACAGTATGTGCCTCGCCTCTCTTATAATTCACTGTCTCCGTCATCCCGTTGCGGCTTATTTACTGAAGTTTCGCAAGTGAATAAATATCAACTTGCTTGTTTATAAATATACA
>ERZ779851.1893-NODE-1893-length-17133-cov-4.692236_pt1 | contig 17133 bp, 12 predicted proteins | sample MGYA00511094_ERZ779851 | MGnify/ENA primary metagenome ERZ779851 (study PRJEB29588, sample SAMEA2155512) | human gut metagenome | biome: human gut; feature: human-associated habitat; material: faeces | place: Denmark | collected 2008/2010 ...
GAAAAGCTGTGCGTGAAGCAGAAAACTGCCGGGTAGGATTGAAACTGGAGCAGGCTGGAACTTATCCGATAAAATGCGGAACAATGATATATTCAAGAGCGACAACTGTAGAAGAAGTACATGATGCCTATATTTCTGGTCTGGGAGATACTTATGTATCGTCAAAACAACTGGTACTTTCACAGAAAGAACTTGATGAGTTAAGCATTACGGATTGTTCAGAAATCTGGCGTTTGTATGCGTGGTATAAAACGAAAGTAATTCCGGCAAAGGATGATGCGGAAAAAGAAGAAGTCCGAAAGAGGATTGGTGTAATTGCAAAAGCCCTTGTTCAAAAGGTATTGGAAGCACCTGCTATTTATTGCGTATACAGTAAAATCACAGGAGAGCCGGCACTTTTTTCCCAGACAGTAGACCGACAGGATGGCACATATATGTGTACACCACCTGATATCTGGATTCTGACTAAGGCATATAAGGATATATTTAAAGTCAGATTTCCGGAAGAACGGTATGAAATCAGAGAGATTAAAAACGATGATTCCCATAAGGCAATTTACAATTTCCTTGGATACTGTTTTTATATGAACGGTGCCTGTGGAGTCAAAGTGGTAAATGAAAATACGGCAATAGCAGCGCCGGAATTTGTTCCAGAGCCGGACTACAGCAATATACCGGAAATTAGTGTTCCGGTTACTAATCCTGACCTGGTAAGATGGATGCTTCTGATTGCTCAGCTTGAGCAGCCGGCAACAGACGAGCAGAAACTTATTTACAAATTATATTTTAGATTTCTGTCCATAGAAATGACAAAAGCCAGATTTATTATTCCAACTAAAACGTCAGCAGATTTTCCGGAGCCGGATGAAAATGGCAAAACGGTACTGAAAAAGGATATGCAGATTTCACTTCCGACCATAGAAGGAAAGCATAATAATGCAGCGGTCAGAATGTATACGGACTGGAAGCGGCTGCAGGATGCTATGGGAGAGGGCTGGAAAGGAATGGTACAGTCGATAGAAGGAATCATCGACCAGTTTGACTGTGCCATCAATCTGACGGAGCATGAGAAAGCCGGCTGCTATGTCGATAAGGAAATGTTCCGGGAAATGCAGTCCTTCGAGAAAGATTTCCAACAAAATAATTGACAAGAAATGACAAAGAGAGTAATCTATTAACAGAAAAAGTAATTTGATGAATGGGAGTATGAGTTATAAGCAATAGCTAGTACAAATATCACATAATTCAGATATGTTGGAATTCTCCGACAGTAATCCCATTTGAGACTAAACTAAAATACATAGGTAGTGTAACTGATGCTGTGAAATATAGTTCAGTGTTTATTTGTGTATTTGGAAAATTTGTATTAAACAATAGCCAGATGAGTGGAGAGAAATCTTTGAGGAGTCTGGTTGATATGAAAATGATGGATAATCCGGTATTATCGTTCATAAAACAATTGAGCAATAAATGATTATACCATCAAAAAATGTGCAAATTTCAAATAATATACGAAAAAGGTGTTAAATTGTATGAGTAAACTCAAAGAATATTCTGATACGTTTGAAACTCTGTCAAAATCCATTGTAAAATATTTGCTAAGAGACGTTGATACCGAAATCGTTCAGACAAAGTCAAAAAAAGATGGCGGTTATGATATTATTGTCAAATGTCAAGATGGAAATACTAGAAAATGTGCGCTATTCGAATGCAAATTAAGAAAAGCGAATTTAAATCTTCGTGACATTGCTGCTAATGTAATAATTGCATTTAATCATGGAGCTGTTTCTTTTATTGCTATTGCGAATTATGATTTTACAAAGCAAACAGGCGAAGAGTTGATTGATTTTTGCCAGAATGCAACATTAAATATCAAAATAATAATTGGCGCAGAATTAAAACATATTTTAAAGGAGAGCTGCATAGATATTACAGATGAATTGTATAGTTATATAAGTGAAAAGAAAACTATGCGAAAAAAAGAGTTTAAAGCATTACGCATAAATTTTGAGGAAGATATTATTCAGCAAATATTTCCGAAAAAAAGAAATTACAATTTAGAAGGTAATGTACTAATCGAAAAAATATTTCCTGATGAAATCACTTATATTTCAACAGTAGTACAAAGAGGAAACTTATTAGCAGTAACTGGCTATATGGGAGTCGGTAAGCATCAAATTATTTTACAAGCATTTGAGAAGATAAATAAACGTATTATAACAATTGATGCAACATTGTATACAACAAGAGACTTGTTAGTATTAGATATGTTAGCAAAAATTTGGGGATTACCTACAACCAGAATGTTTTCTCTGTTTTCTAAAAAAGACATTGATGCAATAGTCGAAATGGTTGGAGATCAATACAACGAAAAGAATACTAGAGAATTACTTACGACTTTACTCAATGAAAATTATGAAGCTAAACAATTTTCTGAATGGAACAATGTATTGTTATGTAAGTATATTATTAATCTTCTGACGTTACATATAGAAAATATCGGATTTGTCATTTATATAAGAAAACTTCAGTTTGCAAGTCAAGAAATTTATGATTTTCTCATTTATTTTATTAAATATATAGCTGTTGAAAATATTGCATGCGTTATTACCTATGATATTCCAGAATATGCATTGCAAGATGGCAAAAAGCCACTTGATAAATTATGCTATATAGATCAATTTAATGAATATCCAATTAAACTTATGAGTAAAGATAGTGCTCTTCAATTTATACAACAAATGTATCCAAAGCTTTCCTGCCATGTGGCAAATATGATAATTTCTAAGGTGGGAACAAGATTTTATAATTTATCACATTTACTAAAGACTTTATTTCCTAATGGCAATACATATACATTAGATAACGGTACAATCATTCAAAAACTACAGTTTTGTTCGCCAAATAATGTTCCTAGTTTGTTATCGCAAAGTCTAATTTATTATAACAAGAAGTATTCCAATTTATTTAGGATATGCTATTTATTTGAATGTCAAGTACCACTTGAATTGTGCGATTATATTGATGCGTCGGAACAGAATTTGGATCTTTTGATTGATGCAGGAATATTCATTTGTGATTCTGGTCTGTTGACAGCGCAGAATGAATTTGTAAAAGATTGGATTATGCATGCATATTCTTACAACAGTCTGAGTATTCAAAATACTGCACGGCGATTGCTAAATGATTCTAAGAAAATCACTTATAATATAGGGTATGTCAATATATATCGTGTACTTGGATATAATAAACAAGCTCTGCTTTTACTTGAAAAAAATATTAATATATTAAAAAAAGAGAGGCAGTATTCTATGCTGCGAAAAGGTTTACTTCAAGCAGTAGACATTGCAAATTCATTACATGATAGAATACAAGAAATTAAGTACTTAATAGAACTGTTAGAAATAATAACCATTCAAAAGGAAATTACTACCGATGAAGCTAAAACTCATATAGATCGTTTGGATGATTATTCACAGAGTGGAATTTTACCTTCAAAAGGGGAATATGCACTTTCTTTTTTTAAGATAAAACGGGAATTCAAATTAGGAACATATACAAAAACCGAAAATGATACAATTAAACTTGCTGAAAGCTATTATGACAACTGTGTAAATAAGATTTATACAGATAATTCTAACGATTGGCTTGGACGAATATGCAGTTGTTATGCATTACTTATCAAATCTACACTTGGAAATGAAAGTGCTCTAAAAATATTTAAAAATGCCTTGGAAATATTTCCAACATCCTTTGATCTCAGAAGAGAATATTTGAGTCATATTGGATGTATGCAATTATTTGAAGAACCACTTAAAGCATTTGAAAATTATCAGCAGATACTCGATCTCTTTAAAAAGGAAGCTCCTGATTCGGCTGCACTTCCATTTCATGAATATGGAGATTTAGCTTTATGTCAATTGATAGCACATAATTTTGAAAAGGCTTGCCAGTTTGTAAAAGATGCTCTTGAAATTGGGTCTGCTAATGGAATATTAGATGAAGAAGGACGTTGTCTCAATATACGTGGGTGCATAGAATGGTGCCAAGGAAAACTTCAAATGGCAGAGGCTAGTTTTCACGAAGCAATTACTATTATGCAATATTCGGAATATAATCATTACTTGTGGCGGAGCCAACTCAATATACTTCAACTTAGTCTAATAACCGGAAATTATTCTGATGAAAGATATTCAATACTGGAAATGGTATACACTAATTTTTTTAACCTTCTTGATACTAAAATATATGAACTTGCCAAATTGGATTCAAAATCTTTTCGTAAAACAATAGAGTACCACGCTTTAATAATGCTAGGTGTTCTCTTTGACAAAATAACAAATAATAAAAAAGAACATTTAAAAATATGTAAAGAATTTAAATTAGGAAAACATAACGAATTGTACAAAAAAGATATTCAATCTTTTTTGGTGGGCAATTACTATTTTACAAATTCTCCTTATATTCAAAATGGCTATATATTTTTTGTCGGTTAATTCTAGTATCTCTAAGCAAGAAAAAAATTTCTTCTTGCTTAGAGAAAGATACTAAAAAATTATCAAAATCACCTTCAAGCTGAGTTGCAAACGAGAAGATTGCTTTGTATTTATAATGTTGTTCCTGATTTGTCAATGGTATGGAAATACGTTTGTTCCACATCTTTGAGTCACAAACAGGGGGACATGTAAACTTTTGTGAGTCACGCGGAGGCCATAAAGAGTCGTTTCCACCATGAATTATATATGTTAAGCAAATTGGAACCTGATTAAAAACATCAGTGTTTTGCAAAAGTTCAATAAGAGCTGCATGATCACCATGCATATCTGAAGAATCTGAAACAATAATTATATCAGGAGAATGTTGCACTATAAACCAATTCAAATCTGATAAAAATGCTCTCCGAGTTAGAGATGTTTCGGCTCCTGTTCTCATAACATGCACCGTTTTCATCCCGGCAGGATGATAGGTTGTAGAAGAAACTAAAGATGATAATAAAGTATCATTTTTCTCTAATGACATACGTTTTAAAAAGCTATGTGAATATTTCATTCCGGTATCTCCATAACCAAGGTAAAATATAGATTTCTTTGCCAATCCTAGAGATGTTAGTGCATGCTCACTTTCATAGTAACGCTTTCTGGTAATATCCAATCCATGATAGTCACCGTTTGTCGCAAAAAGAATTAGAAAATCATCTCCCTGTTTTATACTTTTTTGAATTAATCCCCCTGCTGCTAAAATTTCATCATCCTGATGTGGGGCAATAAGCAATATTTTCATAGAGTATTCTCCATATGCAAAAGAGTATTTAATGCTTCTAAATAGGAAGGATTTACTTCATTTTGCATTACACTTTCTAAAATGGTATTGAAAAACAGTTTGTAAGCAAGTGATTCTATAATTTGCTTTTTATTACAATTTTGTGGTATATGGTGTTTTAATAAAGTAATCCAAGTATTGGATGAAACATTTATTTCACAAATTATTATGTCAAGTAGTAAATCTGCAATCATATATTCAACTTGCCCGATGGTGCGTTTCTCACGATCAATAAAGGTTATTTTTCCGTTGTCAAGCATAATATGTTGCAAGCTTATATCGGATGTGATTTCATACCAATTAAGGTTGAAATGTGATTCTACCAACTGAGAAAATGAATCACATAGCATATATAAGAAAGATTTTTGTTCGGAATTAAAAAGCGTACTATTGTAATCAAGTATGTATTGAGCCATTTTCCAACCGATATATGGAAGGAATGCACCATTAGATTCAAAGTAGTAATCAGGGAATTGCACAGACAGAGTTTCTAATAGAAAATCTAGGTCCTCAATAGTTTCCATTTTATTGTCAGATAGAATCTTGTTATATTGATAATTGCAATTATCCGAAAGTTCTATTTGCTGATTTCCTAAAAAAGTGATGATATTAGGATAATCTTCAATGCCCGGAGTAAATGAATCTAATTTCCGGAGTAAAAGTAATTGGTGAATGTCATCTTTTCCTACTAAAATATCGCTGGAAGATGTTTCATATGCCGCAACTTCATATTTATAAAAATCCCAAGCATTTCGAACATAATTTGTTTTTTGAAAAGGTAATATAAGTGGACTCAGTGCAAGTCGAGTGTATGGATGTTTAATAATGTAATTACCTTTTACGCTTTGAACCAAATAAACATCTGATGTACCTGATGTTGTGTTGTAAACTGGATCTGAAATAACTTTTTCACCTGTTGTTTTTTCCAAGAAATCACGTAACAGACTGTTGGAAAGTGGTAAATTTCTATATGGGAAAAGATTTATTTCACGCTTGGTAAAATGATTGATAGTAGTAGAAGCCGTAGCCGTACTTTTTTTAACCATTGTTTTCAATCCGTATGCCATTAAATGTTTATCAATGAAATCCCATTCAGATATCACATGGTGTGCTGTTTGTCGTGCAGTCTCGCCTAACGAATTTGATAAAAATGGTTGACGAATAAAATGTTCCATTCTCATAGCCAGAGAAGATTCATCCCCGTGATTAACCAAAAAACCGTTTTCCCAATCATGAACCAGATCTAATGCAAAACCATTTGGTGCTGCAATTACAGGGACTCCTTCACTCATTGCTTCTGTTATGACACGCCCTCCGGGTTCATAGAGCGAATTGGTTACAAGTACCAGTGTTTTTAGTAAAAGAGTACTTGCACCAATTGCATCAATGCATCCCCACCAAATTATTTTTCCTTCTTGTTCTGCCTGGTGTATATAGTTTTCTATAGCTTGGCATTTTTTACGCATTATATATATTTCTCTAACACTACCGCCTATTAACCATAAAGGAGGACATGAATCCTTATATTTTAGATAAAGAGAACACCAGGCGGCTAAAATATGATCTACACCTTTACTTTCATCAATACGCCCAAAATATGTAAATGCTTTATATACCCAAAAAGAATCATTTGAATTATTTTCAAAAGCATTATTATAGCGTAAGGCAGCGGAAATCTGTGCTTCAGTAGAAATCTTACTGTTTAGCCGTGGGAATCCGTTAATGTCTCTCGAAGGAAGAATAAAGGATGGATGAATATATTGTCCTGCTACTATGATTTTTTGGGAGGAAATTCCATAATATTTTATTAAATCATTTTTTTCGTCTTCAGAAACACAAAGTATCCATTGAGCATAATCATAAATAATCTGTTCATAACCAGCTCTTTGGGGCAGCGGTTCATAGGCTCCTCGTGCCTGACGTCCATAAGAGTTAGAAATAACACTGTGCACCAATGGAATATTGTATTTTTTTGAGAGTTCCACACCTAATCTGCCACTGTTCCAATAAACACTATGAATTACTTGCGGAAGCTCGCCAATATTTTGGATAATCTGTTGTATAGCCGAGAGATTGTAGTCATGATATGTATGAAGTATTGTTTTATCAATCGGTGCTGGATTACCGTTTTTCAAGCGATAAATTGTACAGTAAGGATTATATTGTTCTATATCAGGAAGTTCTTCCATGGCTTTTCGAGTAACAAGAATACAATTTATATGTAATGACTCAAAACAATCCAATAGTTCTCTCATATAGGTATGAGTTCCTCCCCATTCATCATATCCAGGTGGCATTGCAGGATCTGCATGAATAGTGAGAAGTAATATGTACGACATAGGCTGACTCCTTTCAGGTTGTTTTTTTGATGAATAATACCGGATTATCCATCATTTCAAGCCATAACAATCCATAATTAATAATTCCAAACAGCGCTCGTTTAAATTCTGCTATCCTCATCTGTCATTTCGTGTTACAATAATTTCGCACAGAAAAATCCACATGAGAGGATGTGAACATCATGTGTAATTTGAGTCAGGGAATAAAAGAAGATGGGATAGCAGAAATCTTTGCACGCATGAGCAGAAAAGGTTATTCACCAGAGCAGATTGCAGAGATGACAGATACAGACGTAAGAGAAGTAAAAGCACTCCTGCAAAGAATAAAATAGAAATATAATATAGAATAAATATACCCCCTAAAAGGACTGTTAGAAAGGCAAAAACACCGTAAAAATATTGCCAATTCTAACAGTTCTTTTCGATTTTTACCCCAGCCTGAAATCCTTCCTCGGATGCTTGGTCATCAGAATGTCCCGCTGTTTTGCTGTGGAAACATGGGTGTAGATTTCCGTGATGTGGATGGAACTGTGACCAAGCATTTCCTGGATGTAGCGGATATCCACATCGGCTTCTAAGAGGCTGGTGGCGAAGGTGTGGCGGAACATGTGCGGAGTGATGTGCATATCAATGGAAGCAAGGCTGCAGTATTTCCGGATGGTTCGGCGGACATACTGGTCGGAGAGTGGGCGTCCTGCCTGGTTGACGAAGAAGCGGTTGGTACGCTTAATGTCAGGAAGGTAACATTTCCGGTATTCCAGCAGGGTGTGGACAACATCGTCATTGCAAATCTGGAGGAGCCGCTCTTTGGAACCTTTGCCGAAGATAAGCAGAGTCCGGTTGGAAAGGTTGATGTCATCCGGTGTGATGGAACACAGCTCAGAGATTCGGATGCCGGTGGCGAAGAGCAGCTCGATAACAGCAGCATCCCGGAGCGCATTTTTACGCTGGAAATCGGTAGCGGCGTAGGAGTATTGGTGATAGATAGAAGATAAAAGCAGTTCAATCGTAGGAAGCGGGATGGTTTTGGGCAGAATCACCGGTTCTCGGAATTTGATATGCAATTTGTTAAAAGGATTGGAGACAATGCGGTCGCGGTAGTCGAGGTAGTGGAAAAAGGCTTTGAGGGAGGCAAGCTTTCGTTTCACAGTTTTCGGTTTGAATTGTTCGTGAAGAGTTGCAATATAGGATTCTAATATGGCGGGAGAAAGTTCGGATATGCTGGAGAGAGAAGGAAAAGAAGCCGCAAGGCTGGTACCAAACTGTGTAAGGTCGATGCGGTATGCTTTTAAGGTTTTGCCATCAAGGCGTTTCTGGGTGCGGCAGTAGGTTAAATACTGGTTCATTTCAAAATTAAAATCATGCATAATAAATACTCCTTTGTATGTGGCAGGAGGCTGTCCTGCCTGAATATAGATATAAGAGTATATCATAGAAAAATTTTTTATAAAAATTTCCAACTTCATATTGACAATTTGAAATCCCAAGTGTATTATGAACATATGAACAAATGCTCATATGTTAAAACGACCTGGAGGTGAGAAGATGGCAATGAACGATGTAGAATGCTGTGAAGAAAACTGCATTCATGCAGAGCTTCTTAAGAAGGCACGGGAGAAGATGCCGGATGAAGATGAGTTATATGATCTGGCAGAGCTTTTTAAAGTATTTGGTGATTCTACCAGAATCCGGATCCTGTTTGTATTATTTGGCTCGGAAGTATGTGTGTGTGATCTGGCAGAGACGTTGAACATGACGCAGTCAGCAGTATCCCATCAGCTTAAGATTTTAAAACAGGCGAAGCTGGTAAGCAGCAGGCGGGAAGGAAAATCCGTATTTTATTCACTGGCAGATGAACATGTAAGAACCATTATCGACCAGGGCAGAGAACATATTGAAGAATGAGGAGGACATTATTATGAAGAAAAAATTTAAATTGGAAGACTTAGACTGTGCAAACTGTGCAGCAAAAATGGAAGATGCAATCAAGAAAATCCCGGGAGTCAATGATGCAGTAGTAAGCTTCATGACACAGAAAATGACCATCGATGCAGAAGATGAGCGTTTTGAAGAAATTATGGATGAAGTAGTAAAGATATGTGCAAAGGTAGAACCGGACTGCCGGATTCTGCGATAGGAGATAGCTTATGACAAAGAATCAGAAAAAAATGCTGGAACGTATTCTGGTTACTGCAGTGCTGTTTGTAGCACTTCTGGTATTGGAACACGTTGGTATCTTAGAACAGATTACACAGCCAGTCCTGATTTTTATTATTTATCTGGTACCATACCTTTTGATTGGCTATGATATTATATTTAAGGCATTTCGGAATATCAGTCATGGACAGGTATTTGATGAGAACTTTCTGATGATGATTGCAACGTTTGGAGCATTTGGAGTACGGGAGTATTCCGAGGGTGTTGCAGTTATGCTGTTCTATCAGATTGGAGAACTTTTCCAGGGCTATGCCGTTGGAAAATCCAGACAGTCCATTGCAGATATGATGGACATTTGTCCGGAATATGCCAATGTGGAAGAGGATGGCAAATTAGTCCAGGTAGATCCGGATGATGTGGAAATCGGCACTGTCATCGTGGTAAAACCAGGCGAGCGTATTCCGCTGGATGGAATTGTAGTAGAAGGTGAGTCCATGGTCGATACCGCGGCACTGACCGGAGAATCTGTTCCAAGAAGAGCAGCAGAAGGTGATGAAATCATCAGCGGCTGTGTCAATGGAAGCGGTACTTTAAAGGTAAAAGTAACAAAAGCATTCGAAGATTCTACAGTATCCAAGATTCTGGAACTGGTGGAGAATGCCAGCAGCAAGAAGGCGAAGGTGGAGAACTTTATCACCCGGTTTGCCAGATATTATACGCCGGTGGTCGTGATCGCGGCGGTTGCTTTGGCATTTGTGCCGCCGATTGTGCTGGGCGGAGAATTTGGCGAGTGGATTCAGAGAGCTTGTATTTTCCTGGTAATTTCCTGCCCGTGTGCGTTGGTGATTTCGGTTCCGCTTAGCTTCTTTGGCGGCATTGGTGCTGCATCCCGCATCGGTGTGTTAGTCAAGGGAAGCAATTATCTGGAGGCAGTTTCGGAGCTGGATACGGTTGTATTTGATAAGACAGGCACCCTGACGAAGGGCGAGTTTAAAGTGACGGAGCTGTATCCGGCGGGAATCAGTGAGGATGAGCTTCTGGAGCTGGCGGCGTATGCCGAGAATTATTCGACGCATCCGATCGCGGAATCGATACGGGAGGCGTATCGTGAGAGAAAAGGCAGTTTGGCAGAAGCAGAAACTCAAAAGGCGAATGCGGGAACAGCAGAAATCGTTCTGGATGCTGACAATGACACAATAAAAGAGGTGCAGTCCAAAGAGGGTGTGCAGGGAGTGGTACGCAAACCCCTGATCGACTTAACCCGCATCAGTGAAACCAACGAGATTTCCGGTTATGGTATCGAGACAACGATCGACGGTCACAAAGTTCTGGCGGGTAATGGACGCCTGATGAAGAGTAAAAATATACCGTATCAGGAATGCGACGGCATCGGCACTGTGATTTATCTGGCAAAGGACGGAAAATTTGCCGGAAGTATCCTGATTGCCGATACGATCAAGCCGGAGACGGAGGATGCGATCCGTGGACTGAAGGCGGCTGGAATCCGCCGTACTGTTATGCTGACGGGCGACCGGAAAGCGGTCGGCGAGGCGGTGGCTGCGAAGGTTGGCATCGATCAGGCGTACACGGAGCTGCTTCCGGCGGATAAGGTGCAGAAGGTCGAGGAGATGCTGGCGGAGATGACCGGAAAGCGGAAGCTGGCATTTGTCGGCGACGGCATCAACGATGCACCGGTTCTCTCCCGCGCAGATGTCGGTATTGCAATGGGAAGCATGGGAAGTGACGCGGCGATCGAGGCGGCGGACATTGTCCTGATGGATGATAACCCGGCGAAGATTGCAGGTGTGGTTAAAATCGGACGCAAGACAATGGCAATCGCGCACCAGAATATCGTGTTTGCCCTGGCGGTTAAGGCGGTTGTGCTTCTGATGGGCGCGGCTGGAGTGGCTAATATGTGGGAAGCCGTGTTTGCGGACGTCGGTGTTTCCGTCATTGCAATTTTAAATGCGATGAGGGCATTAAGAACTAAATAATCGCTAATATCAAAAAGCTATGGCGGAAGGAATACTTGATGGTTCCGGAAACTGTAGCTTTTTAAACTTGCGGCTCTAAGGGATTTATATATAAAACCAATATCTGCAAGTGGTAAAAGAATAGGAATAAGAAAGAAATCAAGGCTTGGAAAAGATAAAATGCTGGGAATCATACAGGATTTCCAAAATAGTTGTAATAATCCTTAATAAAATAGTAATTGAATCTGACGGAAGAATGAAGTATGATCAAATATCATAGGATATTAGACGGAAAGGAAGGAACAGGATGAAAAAATGGATGAAAACGGCGCTTGTCCTGGCTGCAGCGGTCTGCCTGAGTGTGGCGGCTGCGTTCACAGCACTGGCGGCGCAGACGTTTCAGATAACCGCTTCGATCGGCTCCTGTCTGATTGGTTCGGGGCAGAATACAGTGGATATTTCACTTTCAAGCAACGGTGATACAACGGGGACGGACGGAAAGATTTATCTGTTTGAATTGCGGCCGTATGAGTCGGAGATTGGAAGCCGGACTGATTATGTCAGCAGCGTAGGCGCAGGGGAAACGAGGACCGTCTCGATTCCTTTAAACAAGGGAACTGCCCAGGACCGCCTTTACAGCCGGTTTGTTCCGGCAGTGTTTGACGGAACTACATTTACGGCAGTTGGCGCGGCACATTATATCACAAATCCGGAGGTGGTTGCATCCAATCAGGATGCGTTTAAGACGCCGCTGACGAAAAAGGGCTTGAATATCCAGTTAAATATGCTCAACGATGCATTTACACTGGGTGTCAAACATGTGGCGGTCAATATCGCATTTTCCCAGTTTTTAGGAAGTGGCATTGATTATGAGTACGATGGAAAAACGTATCATTTTAATAAGTCGGTGGTTGAAAATTATGACAAGGTGATCAGTACATATGTCGGAAAAGATATATCCGTGACGGCGATCGTTTTAAATGACTGGAATGACGCGCACCCGGAACTGGTTCATGCGGGAACTGCGAAATCTTCGAGCGCCAATTATTATATGTTTAACACGAAGACACAGGAAGGATTTGAGACAACGCGTGCGATCTTCGCGTTTTTGGCGGATCGTTACAGCGGCAAGAATCATAATTCAAATTATGCGAAGATTTCCAACTGGATTCTGGGCAATGAGATCAACAACCAGATTTGGAACTACATGGGACCGGCAGATTTGAATGCATATGTATCCACGTATCAGCAGGCATTCCGCACGTTCTACACGGCGATCAAGAGCACAAGCGCGAATGACCGGGTTTATTTTTCACTTGATTTCTGGTGGGGAGCTCCGTATGAGAACCTGAACGATCAGGTGCATTATACGGGCAAAGGCATTGTTGATACGTTTAACGCCCTGGCAGTAACGGAAGGCCAGATGGACTGGGGCATTGCCTACCATCCGTATCCGTACCCGATGACGGAACCGGAATTCTGGGATGATCCGGCAACGGGGCTGGTAACCGAGAGTGCAGATTCACCGATTGTCAACTTTGCAAACCTGCATGTACTGACCGATTATCTGAATCAGGATTCGATGAAGACAGCATCTGGCGAGGTGCGCCATGTCATTCTGACGGAGGAAGGATTTACTGCACAGAGTCTGACGCGCGGCGATGTGTCGGATATCCAGGCGGCGGCATTTGCATATTCTTACTATATCGTGGACAGTAACCCGTATATCGACGCGTACATTCTGAGTCGTCAGGTCGATGCGCCGTCAGAGGTAAGGGCAGGCTTAAGCTTCGGTCTGTGGTCCTGTGATATGAATCAGGGCAATGAGATTGTAGCGGTAAAGGATCGAAAGCTCTGGAGAGTTTTCCACGACATTGATCAGAAGAGATACACGCTGGAAACTTCGAATTTTGCAAAATCAATCATCGGAATTAATAAGTGGTCGGATGTGATTCCGAACTTCCGGTGGAAGTCTCTGGAACAGTAGCGGATGGTAGACAGAGACTTGTAGAATAAAAACTATAAGAAAAAAAGTATAAATAAAAAAGTGCCTTTCTTCTCGAAGAAAATTTCTTGAGAGGAAAAGCACTTTTTTTAGAAAATTGGATTTTGTCTCCGAATCCTGCCGATTTTATCAGATCTTGAGTTCTTATCAGATCTTATTGCTCTGTCTCCAGATATGCATCTTCTCAGCTTCCTTAATCAGCTGATCGCGGAACTGCGGATGTGCAACGGAGATGATAGCCTCGCATTTCTGCCAGGTTGCAAGACCCTTTAAGTTTACTTTACCGTACTCGGTTACCAGGTAGTGCAGGTTTGCACGTGTATCGGTTACGATGGAACCCTGATTTAAGGTCGGGAGAATACGGGACTGCAGCTCGCCAGCCTTGTTCTTGAAGGTGGAGGAGCAGCAGATGAAGCTCTTTCCGCCCTTGGACAGGTAAGCGCCCAGAACGAAGTCAAGCTGTCCGCCTGCACCGCTGATGTGCTTGATTCCTGCGGACTCTGCATTTACCTGACCGAAGAGGTCGAGGTCAACCGCGTTGTTGATGGACATGAAGTTGTCCAGGGCTGCGATGGTGCGGACGTCGTTGGTGTAATCAACCGGAGCACTCATGCAGGCCGGGTTGTTGTTTAAGTAGTCATACAGTTTCTTGGTACCAGCGCCGAATGCGTATACCTGACGGCCTTTGTCCAGTGCTTTGTGAGCGCCTGTGATCTTGCCGGCTGCGGCAATATCAACGAATGCGTCAACGTACATCTCGGTGTGAACACCCAGATCCTTTAAGTCAGATTTCGCAATCAGGGAACCAACTGCGTTCGGCATACCGCCGATACCTAACTGTAAGCAGGCACCATCCGGGATCTCGTCTACGATCAGTTTTGCAACTGCTTCATCGACATCAGTCGCTGCTGCGCCGCCTCCCATCTCTGCGATGGTCGGGTTGCTGCCCTCTACGATCATGTCTACGTTGGAGATATGAATGCCGTTCTCAAATCCGCCGAGGCAGACTGGCATATTTTCATTGACCTCTACGATGACAACCTTGGAAGTCTCGCAGCAGGCTGCCATATGGGAAGCATTTGGTCCGAAGTTGAAATAACCGTGCTCGTCCATCGGAGCGACCTGGAATACAGCTACATCCGGTTTGGTTGCGGACTCACGATAGTATCTCGGAAGCTCGGAATAACGGATCGGAGCATAGAAGCTGAATCCCTGTGCGATTGCCTTTCTCTCGATACCGCTCATGTGCCAGGAGTTCCAGGTCATATGAGCTGCCGGGTTTTCGATCTTGAAGATCTCCGGTACCCACATCAGGATACCGCCGCGGAAGTTTACATTCTCCAGTTCCGGAAGACGTTTTGCGATAGCAGCATCGACTGCTACCGGAGTGCCGGTGGTCCAGCCATAGTCAACCCAGTCGCCAGATTTAACGACGGAAGCAGCTTTTTCAGCGGAAACCAGCTTTTCTGCATACAGTTTCTTGTAATCCATACTTATTCACCTTGTCCTTTTTAATAATATGAAGAAGTCCGTACAAATGCGTGATTCGGACATCCCCCGTTGTTTATCAGTGTATCATCTCCACTACCCCTTGTCAACGAAAGAGGCGGAGGACAAAATAGGGGAAAATGACGACATATTCATATTTATGAATTACAGATATAAGTGTATGTAAATGGAAGAGAAATGAGTTTGTCTATTAATTCACAAACAAAATACCATGTTGGTTATAATGCCAGAGAAGATCACTTTTATTGAGAAAACGGAAGAAAAAAATTGTGCATTCCGCCTAAAGGCGATCAAAACGATGTAGAAATAAGTGGATTGTACGCGGAAAAATGAGAATCTTAAATCTTTATAAATCCATTGATAATTATTTGACAGGAGCCGCGTGGGGTGTTAAGATACAAATACACTATCATATTTATCACTATTTTACTATTTACTGCAGTTGTGTTATTTACGTGGTGGATCATTTTCAAGGAGGATTTTTTCAATGTCTAAGAAAGTCGTAATTGCAAGTGCATGCCGTACCGCAGTAGGTTCTATGGGTGGTCAGCTCAGTACTGTTCCAGCAGCTGAGATGGGTGCCGTAGTTATCAAGGAGGCTCTGAAGAGAGCAGGCGTTGCTCCGGAGCAGGTTGATCACGTATACATGGGATGTGTTATCCAGGCTGGCCTTGGTCAGAACGTAGCACGTCAGATGTCTCTGAAAGCTGGTCTTCCGGTAGAAGTTCCGGCAGTTACCCTGAACGTGGTTTGCGGTTCTGGTCTGAATGCTGTAAACGCAGCAGCAGATATGATCCTTGCAGGCGATGCTGACATCGTAGTAGCTGGTGGTGCAGAGAACATGTCCGCAGCTCCGTATGCTCTGATGAAGGCTCGTTACGGATACCGTATGAACAATGCGACCATGATCGACACCATGGTAAATGACGCTCTGTGGGATGCATTCAACGATTACCACATGGGTATCACCGCTGAGAACATCTGCGATCAGTGGGGTATCACAAGAGAAGAACTCGATGAGTTTGCAGCAGCTAGCCAGCAGAAGGCTTGCGCAGCTATCGAGGCTGGACGTTTCAAAGACGAGATCGTTCCGATCGAAGTTAAGAAGAAAAAAGAGACTGTTATCGTAGATACCGATGAGGGTCCGCGTCCGGGTTCCACTGTAGAGATTCTTGGCAAGCTTCGTCCGGCATTCAAGAAAGACGGACGTGTAACAGCTGGTAACGCTTCCTCCATCAACGATGGTGCAGCAGCTGTAGTTGTTATGAGCGAAGAGAAAGCAAAAGAACTGGGTATCAAACCGATGGCTACATGGGTAGCAGGCGCTCTGGGCGGTGTAGATCCGAGCATCATGGGTATTGGACCGGTTGCAGCTACCAAGAAAGTTCTGAAGAAGACAGGCTGGAAGGTAGAAGACTTCGACCTGATCGAGGCAAACGAGGCATTCGCAGCTCAGTCTATCGCTGTAGCTCGTGACCTTGGCTTCAACAAAGACATCCTGAACGTAAACGGCGGTGCAATCGCACTTGGTCACCCGGTAGGAGCTTCCGGATGCCGTATCCTGGTTACTCTGCTGCATGAGATGCAGGCAAGAGGTGCCAAGACCGGTCTGGCTACTCTGTGCATCGGCGGTGGTATGGGATGCTCCACCATCGTTAAGATCGAGGATTAATGGAATAACAATTCGCTGGGGCGGTAGAATCTCTATCGCCTTAGTGTGGTTTTGAAAATACTGATTGAAATGTGAAATGAGGTAAAAACATGGATTACATTTTGTATGAGCAGAATGGCAATGTGGCAACCATCACGATTAACCGTGAGAAAGCGCTGA
>ERZ779851.1895-NODE-1895-length-17113-cov-4.213155_pt1 | contig 17113 bp, 26 predicted proteins | sample MGYA00511094_ERZ779851 | MGnify/ENA primary metagenome ERZ779851 (study PRJEB29588, sample SAMEA2155512) | human gut metagenome | biome: human gut; feature: human-associated habitat; material: faeces | place: Denmark | collected 2008/2010 ...
AAAAAAATGAGAATTAAAAAAGAAATTTTAAATAATGGTAAAAAAATAATCCATATTAAATGGCACGGGCGCGCAAGACAGCTTCCGCATTGGGCTGTTTATTTGAAGAACAGTTGCTATCTTGAATTAGCAAAAATTCTCAATTGCGGAATTTTGGTATCTTATAGTTCGTGAGCGGGCGACTATAATTCATAGCGAAACATACTGGCCCGCTCACAATTAAAAAAAAGAAACAGAAACCCATAATTAAATTAACAGTTTTTCCATTGGTCTTATCGCTTAAAAAATCATAAAAATGTCAGCTCTGATTGGTTCTTAACCCTAAAAATTTTCGTTAATTTGTAGCGGGCGCCTTAATTTTATTATAAAGACCGTGCTCAGAGTCCCTATAATTTTTAGACGCCCTTAAATTAAAAAGGTGTCTCTTAACTTCCCAATAAATCTTGCTGGCCCGCCTTGTAAGCAGATCTCTTGTCTGAACCTACCTAAAAAAAATTTGATTTTCCTTAAAACTTATGCTATAATATTTATAGAAAGAAAGGAAAGGAGCCAATTTGTCTTATGACTAAAAAACGCTTCAACAAGTTGATGAGAGCTTATTATGCAAAACAGAAAGCAACTGACAATAGAAATTGGGCTGATATAAAATTCGGAACGGTGCTTTCTGCTGGGAAGTTTAGGGGAGTAGTTCTTAATAGCTATCAAATAGCTTATGACTACTTTATGTACCTTATGACTGAATATAGAGTTTGGGATGATATTGATTTTGAAGAGGACGGTGCGATTGAATGAGATTTAATTACGAGAAAAAGTTCGATTTGCTTTATGTTCGCCTAAAAAACTGCCCTAATCATTATGTTGACCAGCTCAAAGATAAAGATTTTGGTTTGTGGCAGAATAGCGAAACGGACGAAAAAGTAGGTGTTTATATTGGGGACGCAAGCAAATGGGTTTAAAAAAATTTTGAAAACCGCGAGGAACTTTTAACAATTAGGAGGATAAAAAATGAGTTGGACAAATAAAGCTGTTTTGGCTTGGGGTTGGATTTTGACTCCCGAAGAAATTGCGACACTTTCTGATGAGGTCTATGAAGAGTGGCTTGATAATGAATGGTTGATTTCTTCTGAGGCCTCGGATGAAAAAATTTTTTCTTATTTTTCTGTTGATGCAGACGAATCTCCTAAAAATGTGACTGATGTGACTGAACTTGTATTTGAGATAGGCAACGAAGAATTTGAAAAAAGGGTTGAAGCTTTTAATAAAGCTTTTCCAGCTCGCACCGATGAAAGCCAAGCTTATTTGTGGTATGTTTTGTGTTAAAGAAAGGAGAAATAGATGGAAGCATTTATAATCTACGGCTATAAGCTTACTGAAAAAGAAGTTGTTAGTTTGCCCGCGGATGTGCCTGAGACTTGGGTTGATAAGGGTTGGCTTATTGGGTCAGATAATTCTAACAACTGGTATTTCGTACAAGATGTTGTTAACACTGATGAGCAGTTTGATTTGGAGATTATGCCAGAAGAATTTTTTAGCGGTTCGACTCCCGAAGAATTTGAACAGTTTAATAAGCGACGCCAAGAATTTTATAAGTTTTTTTCAAGCAAACAACCTAAATTTTTTTTGATTTTGAGAGAAACAGATAATTATTATCTTGATTCTTATTTTATGAACGAAATTCGTGATGCGGGCGCTCATAAAATTTTAGGAATTTAATAGCGAGTTTTGCGGTCCCGCTCACAAACCTAAAAAAATTTTTTAGAAACTTTTAAAAGTCTTAAAAATCCCTAAAAAAAATTGGGAAAATTTTCGAGAAAAAATTCCCCAAAAAAAATTCCCTAAAAAAAATTTGAAAAATTCTAAAAACTATGTTATAATATATATGTAAGATAAAGAAAGAGCAAAAAGCTTTTTCCCCTAAAAAAAAATTGAGTGCCCACTACTTAGTGTGGGAGAAGGAGTTAAAAATGAAAACTGAAAGAGAGTTCCTTAATCGTGTCTATGAGCTTGTAACTGATGAAGAGGTCCTTGCCTATATCGACGGCAGACTTGAAAAGCTTGACGCTGTGAATGAGCGTCAGAGAGCAAAGAACGCAGAGAAAGATGAAGTTCGTCTTGACCTTTGCAAGAAAATCGTTGAGTGGCACAACGAAACTAATACTGTGCTGACCGCATCTGCTGTTGCAGAGTTCCTTACTGGACTTGGTGATGAGCCTGTTTCTACTGCTAAAGCTTCGGCTCTGCTTCGTTTCGGTGTCAAGAATGAAATCTTTGCGGACGACGGTGAGATTACCGTTTCCAAGGTAAACGCACAGGGCAAGGCTTCTAAATCCAAAATTAAAGCTTACAAAGTCGTAGTCGCAGACGAAGTCGCTGACGAGGACTAAAGAAAGAGAAAGAGAGAGCTAATTGGCTCTCTCTTTTTTGTTTCGCTTTGCGAAACAAAGTGGTGGGCTGAAAATTTTAGAGTTTCGTCTGAGAAATTTTACGTAAGAAAGAGAAACAAAGCAGGGATTAAATAGGGCGAAAAAAAAGAGCGTTAAAGAGAGCAACAGAAAGAGCGGTTCAGTGAGTGCGCATATACGTGAGAGAGAGAGAGAGAGAGAGAGACCACTAAATAGAGCGATAAATAGAGCAATAAATGATGTAATAGAAAATTTTCTTATATATATAAAGGGAGTATCAAAAACTTGTATCAAAATATATAAACAAAATTAAGTAGCTTAAATGGCTTTTTGGTGATGTTTGTGGTAGGACTCGCTTAATTTTTGAGTAGGACTCACTGTAAAATTTGTTATTTTTTTCTTTTTTTTCCATTGGAAAAATCTGTTAATTTTTCATAAAAATGGTTTTGTTTCAACTGGCAAAATATGTTAAAATTTCCTTTTTCTTGCGGTCGCTAAAAAAGGGGTTTTTTTAATATTATAACATAAATTTAAGAAAAAGTCAAATTTTTATGACTGTAATTTTTATGGAGAATTGTTTCCAAATTTTAGAAAAAAATAAAATTTTAGGTTTAAAAAATTCTATGCTGACTGGCTGGCCGGCCCGCTCCGTATCAACGGTGAGAAAAAGGAGCCTTTTTTTGGTATGTAAGGTTTATTGGTTCTTACTCTACAAAATTCGGGTTACCAGAATTTTCCAGCTTTTTAAATTTTTTTCATTTTGAAAGAAATTCTCAGCTTTTCCAAAATTTGGAAATTTTGGGCAATTTAAATTAAAACAATCACAGCTTTCCAGCTCCTTTCCCAGCTGTAAATATCTCCTAAAATTTTCCAGCTTTAAAAATTTTTGGCGTGGCCCGCTCCAGCTCCTGTCAAATTCCCAGCTCCAATCCCAGCTGAAAACGACTGTCAAAATTTGGAAGAACAGTAAAATTTTGGTGTGATGGACGATCATCTTGTTAAAAAACACCACTGCCCGCGAAAGAAACCAAAATTAGGGAGAAAGAAAAATTTTGGAGAAAAAGGAAAAAATTGGAAGAAAAGGAAATTTTTGGAAGAATTGGATAAAATTGGAAGAATTGACAAAATTTGGAATTTAGACTTTATTAGTCTAAATCGCCCGGACACTTGTTAAAAATTTAACACAAACTATAGTCTAAAAACTGCTTCCAAAAAAAGGAAGATTTTGTCAATCTTCCTCTTTCCATGGTGAACGCTTCATTTTCTTATGCTGTCTTATGCAATACTGAAAAATTTCTTTCTCAATGAGAACATCTTCTAAACCCTGATGCTTTTCAATAAAATCTTCTTCGCCACTTATGAATTGATACAAAATTTCTGCGGTCAACCGTACCTGTCCATTTTTTGTAAAATATCCTTTTTTCTCACAAAAATTTTTATATGTGGGTTTATTTTTTATTACGCTTTTCGCCATTTCCAAAGTGTCCCATAACGGCACGCCATACGGCAAAAAATAACGAATTTTTGACTTTGTTATATAACGAATTGTATTCGCTGTGCTTTTATAATCAAACCTTGCATTATGAGCAATAATCGCCTTTACATTATATTTTCTTGCGGTTTCTGCTAAAATTCTTTTTGCGGTTTCAGCACTAACGATTTTTCGCTGTCCTGCTTTTATTCCTATTTCATATTGTGGAAGTTTTTCTGCATAGTATGCACTTTTCATTAAATTTTTCTCATTACAATAAATATCCGCAATTACAAATGAAAAAGTCTCATAAACATTTCCTTGTTTGTCGTGAACGGCAAAACCTAAATCATACATCAGCGGACAATCAAGAGAATTAGCGGTTTCCGTATCAAAAGTGATAAAATAGGATTTTCGGCGGTCAATTTTTTGTGTTTTCATAAAATTCCTTTCTGTCAATAGAGGATTAACTGTGTGTTTTCTCTCTCTGACAGTTATTATTATATCACTTTTATATTAAAAAGTCAAGCATTTTTAAAAAAAATTTTTTGTTTTTGCGCTTTAATGCTTTAATGTGTGAAAGCGTCGCCCGCAAGTCTAAATATTATATAATTGAGTTAGACTAATGAAGTCTAAAGACCGGACACTTTATCGTGGTAAAGTGTTAAAGTGTTAAAGTGTTAACGCGTTAAAGTGTTAAAGTGTTAAAGTGTTAAAGCATTAAAAAAAGGAAAAAGGTGGATTTTACTCCACCTGTTCCCTATTTTTGGCTTTTTCCAGATTTTCCTTTTTCTTCCGCCGAAGCTCTTCATCTTTGGCAATTTTTGCCTTTTTCTTCTCTGCCATTTTTTTGGCTTTTTCTGCTTTTTCTTCTGACCTCATCTGAAAATCTTCTGCAAGTCCGTAGCCGTCAAAGGGTTCGCCATCTCTTGACCCTTTGGGAATTTTTACTACAATTTGAATAAATTTATCTTCGCCGTTTTTGTCAACCGTTGGAAAACAAAATTCACCTTGAGCAATTCGCAGAAAATCTTCACCCTGTTCGGTGAAAAAATCCTTGAGTTTTGCAATAATTTCTTCACGAAGAAGATTATTCGCTTGAGTATCAGAAATTTTACTACTATTCGCCATTGAGCAACACAACCTTTCTTTCTTTAGTGTATTCATTATAACATATTATAAATAAAAAGTCAATAGGTTTTTAGAAAAAAATAAAAAAAATTTTTTCCCATTATCTGACAGACGCCCGCGAACTGTGTGAAAAAATTCACACTTTCCCCTTTAGTCTAAATATATTATAACATAAATTTTTGAAAATGTCAAATTTCTATTGTCCGGTGTTTAGACTTAAGAAGTCTAAAATCCTGTTTCGCACAGGATTAAATATCATAACTGGCATATCCAGTTGTAACGATAAAATCGTTAAAATAATAACGAGAATATAATTTATCCTTGCGTTCAAGACAATTCTCATCCAACCATTCTTTCAGTTCCTCAACAGCCTGCGGATTATCATAATCACGATATAATTCATTCCATTCTTCATCAAAACCATAAAAATCATTAAAAGTTAAACTATATTCTTTATCATCCGTAGAAGAATAAGATAAATCAACATCATTTTTACAGTTATTTACTTTTTCCAAAAACTGATTAAGCATTTTATTATTCTTTTCATCTTTCATAATTATGGTACTCCTTTTTTATGGTAAATATATTATAGCATAAAATTTTAATAAAGTCAAGTATTTTTTGATAAGATAAGAAACTTTTTTTGGAGTCTAAAACACATTATTTTTAGACTTAAGAAGTCTAAACCTGCCGACTGGAAAATTTTTCCAGTTTTACTTAAAAAAAGGAAGAGGATTACTCCTCTTCCTCTTCCTCTTCCTCGGCAACCGTTGCGGTCAGCGACTGATAGAAATTTTTCTTGCCCTCTTTCGGGATTTTCTTTTCTACTCTGTCAATTTTTCCCTCCTTGACAAGCTGGGTGCAAAGTGCTGAAATTTTGTTGGTAGTGGTTTCCATTTCGGTGGCGATTTCTGCGGAGGTGTGCGCTCTGCCATCATCTGCCAGATAATCCAGAATTGCTTCTTTCAGAGCTTTGTTCTCTTTCTGCTTTGCGGTGGGCTTGCGGTTCAGATTGCGGTTATCGAGCTTTGCAATTTCTTCCTTTGCCTTTGCGATAACTTCTGCGGAGTTAGCTTCGTTGTTGATTACTGCTTCATAAAATTCTCTGTTGGTCATATTGATTTCCCTTTCTGCGTTGGTCGCTACCCTTTATTTTTTTTGTTCCTTTCTCTCTTGGAACAATATTATTATAATACTATTTTAGTGTTTTGTCAATAGGTTTTTTAAAAAAAATAAAAAAAATTTTTTTGGAGATTTTTTCCAGTCTTAGGAATAGTCTAAGTTTTTGTTTTCGCTTTAACACTTTAATGCGTGAAAGTCGTCCGGGCAGTTAGACTTATGAAGTCTAAATGGTGTGAACGATTTAATCGTCCACGCTCACATTAAAAGTAGGATTACACTCACCATTATTGATATATTCTTCATATTTAGCATTAAAGAAAGTTTCAAAAGAATAATGCTCGTTATCATTATCTATTTTTTCGGTAGCAGAGATAAATTCTGCAATTTGACAACAAGTATTGATTGCGTTAAGTTCGGCGGTGGTAAAGCGGTAAGTACGAGTGTTTGTTATTTCCATTTTATTTAACCTCTCTTTTTTATTGTATATATATTATAGCATAAAAATATAATATTGTCAAGTGCTTTTTTCATTTCTTATTTTTTAATTAGACCAAAGTAGTCTAAATAGTGTGAGTGACTTAATCACTCACCCTAAAGGAAGAACTGCATTTACCAGTATCGATATATTCTTTATATTTTTTATGGAAAAGATTTTCAACGGAGTAATTTTGATTATCATAATCCATACCCTCAGAAATGGCAATATCATCTGCAATTTTACAAAAAGCATAAATTATACGCATTTCATCCGCAGTAAAATAATAAGTGCGAGTTGTTGCAATTTCCATTTTATTTAACCTCTTTCGTTCTTTATTGTATATATATTATAGCACCTTTAATCTTGATTGTCAAGACTTTTTTCAATAATTTTTTTATTTATTCTTCGCATTTTGCGAGTTGCTTGTTTCTTGTCATTTCGGATAGAATTAAGTCTTGCATGCGGACAGTAGAAATGACGAGCAAACTTATCTTCAAAAGTGAGTTTCTTTTTTTCGTTCCTTGCACTCATGGTTCTTGCTTACCTTTCATGATTAAAGTATTGTATCCCCTCTTGACAATTATTATTATAGCATAGTTTATGTAAAAAGTCAATAGTTTTTAGATAAAATTAAAAAACTTTTTTTGTTTTCCATTAGTCTAAACCATATATTAAACTTAGACTTATTAAGTCTAAAAATTCTAAAAAGAAAAATGGGAATAAATCCCATTTTATCTTATCCGTGATATTTTTTAAGAACAATATTATGGTCAGTATCAAAGAAAATTTCAAGTGGGTCGCCCTCATAGATTCGCATGGCGCGACGAATTTCTTTTGGTATTACTATACGGCCAAGGTCATCAATTCGCCTCACAATTCCAGTTGTCTTCATAGTAGTAGGAATTGCGGTTGCTTTCTGTTTTCGGTCAAGGTATCTTTTTTCCACTTCCTTTATGACTTCATCAAGATAGCAATCCATATTAAAAAGGTCGCAATCATCAATGCCCATATCGTTTAAAGAATCCGTTACAGTATCATAAATGCAAGCATCGACATCACAATCAGGATATTGCTTAATTGTTTCTTCAATTTCATTTACGATATTGTCAATAACTTCATCTCCCAGTTCCCATTCTACCTCATAATTCAATTTCATAAATAGCACAACCTTTCTGTTTTATTGTAAATATATTATAGCATAAACTAATAAAATTGTCAATAGGTTTTAAGCAAAACTTAAAAAAATTTTTTTATTTTTTCAATCTCATCCACAATATTGTCGCTATTGTCACTAAAGTTAACACCCAGTTCCATCCTATATCACAATAAAATTTCATAAATAGTACAACCTTTCTCTTTATTACAGATATATTATAACAGATTATAATGAATTTGTCAATAGTAAATTGAAAGTTTTTTTGAAAAAAATTTTTTTTCAAAACTATAGTCTAAAATACAATAATTTTAGACTGCCTTAGTCTAAGTAAGCGGGGAGACCGTCGCCCGCATTATTTCTCTATATTCAATCCTCTTTCTGCCAAATATTTAATTGCTTTTTCGGCTGGAGCAATTTCCAAAATATCTTTAATACTTGCATTATTAACTTCTTCATAAGTAATTTCATAAGTCAGAGGCAAATTAGGACATTTTTTAGATGAAATGTGTCGATATTCTTTATCACAAAACAGCGACCAGTCCCAAAATTCAATTACTCTGTTGTTCTTAAAATTAAAAATAGTAAATGGAGCAAGGCATCCATATTCCATATAAACTTCATCAAAATTTTCCCAAGTTATTTTAACGAGTTCATCATTTGGTTCCTTTTCGGAAAATTCATAATTATAAAATCTCTTTCCAACTTCTATCCCTTGATTATACCAAGTAATATATTTCCTATAAAGTTTCATTTTAATATCCTCCGTTCTTTATTGTGCCTTAATTATATCATAAAAATTTAATTATGTCAATAGTTTTTTTTAAAAAAATAAAAAAAATTTTTTCACAATCGGAGTCTAAATTAAAATGAACTTAGACTATTTAGTCTAAAAAGGAGAATTTTCTGGAAAATTCTCCCTTATCTTGCAAGTATTTTCAAAATCGGAATAATATATTGCGGTTCAAATGCTCCATTTTTCCAATTTTTTCTATTTGTCTGTTCATCATCAAACAAAATATCAAATTGGGAATTTTTGTAATTTTCTTTTGGCGTTCCGTAAGGAACAATAATAATTTGGGAAAAATTAACAGACGGCAAATGAGTTTTAAGCCATTGTCTTTTTTCATCAGCAACCGTCGTGAGAAAATTTTCTGTGGAGTTTTTACTTCCCCAAGAAATTATACTGAACTCAATTCCCTTTCCTTGACATTTATGTATAAGCTTTGCTAAATAGGAAAAATTCTGGAGCGGGCGAGCTTCACGATAAGGAGAACTGTCATTTTCCAAAATTTTCTGAAGCCAATTATCAACGCTGTAAAAATCTGCCAAAGTACCATCTAAATCAAAGTAAATATTCATTATTTAAAAATTCCTTTCTGTTCTTTTTTACGAATTTATTATATCATATTTTTTTTGAAAAGTCAAGTATTATTTTCGGGATATGACAACGGCGCCGTGTGTTCTACGAACAGAAGTCTAAATTATTTATAAAAATTAGACTTAGGTAGTCTAACCTTTGACGGTTAAGCCGTCAAATTAAGTCGTTGTAGAATTTCTTCTGCGGTGAGATACCCCTCGACATCATCGTCATCTGCTCTCGCAATAGTCCCCATAACTTCAAGCAGTCCGTGCTCGTGTCCATAGGAACCACTATGACAAATAGCATCCCATTCATTACAACGGACTTGGACGCCATCCCAACATCTATGATAATTAAATTCAACTCCTTTTTCACTTAAACCTTTAACCAATTTGTCCGCTTCAATTCGATAAACAGGATTGACATTTTCAATATTATTCATTTTTAATTTCCTCCGTTCTTTATTGTAGTTTAATTATATCACTTTGTAGTTAGTTTGTCAATAGATTTTAACATAATTTAAAAAAAATTTTTTTAACTACTCTGCCGTTAGTCTAAAACGCGGAGCGGGCTTTAGACTTAAATAGTCTAAATAGCGGAGCTGTCATAAAATGACAGTTCCGCTTTCTAAACAGGAGGGCTATATAAAAACTTAAATTCAAGGAGTGAGAATGAGAGGGAGAGTATATCAAAATTTTAGGAGGACTTTTGAAGTTTTTCTCTCCCTCTCAACGATATTATTATAGCATAGATTTAAAAATTTGTCAAGAGTTTTTTTCACAATTAAAAAAATTTTTTTGAGCTGTCGTTTAGTCTAAAACGCGGTGATAGTGTTGGAGTTAGACTAATTAAGTCTAAAAATGGAGCGGGCTTAGCTTGCCCGCTCGTTCAACCATTCGACCATTCTTTTGCTTTCGCTTCTTGCTCTTACCTTGAGCTTTCCACCATTTTTGTAGCTTTCGCGTGCTACATAGCAGAATGTCATTAAAAATTCTCTGAACTCTTCAGCGTTCATAATATACACGGTAAAATCACGGGCTACATAATCAAATTCAGTAGAATGAACACGGCTGAAATAATCATTAACCATAGCTTCAAGGTCTGAACCGTTCAGCAGTCCGCCTTGAGCCAGCGTAAAGCGAGCGGATTTAACACTAATATTGTCAATATCGCTTGCTTTATCAAAACGGCGGTTATCGTGAGCTGTTGTGTAACCGTGAAGAAAATAACGCAACGACTGTTCGGCGTTAATGCCCGCGTTGTGGGAAATATTGAGATTGGTAATTTTTAGGGTTCTCATTATTGGTACTTCCTTTCTGTTTCTATAACTATTATAACATAACCGGTTGCATTTGTCAATAGGTTTTTGAAAATTCATAAATTGTTCATATTTTAGTAGTTTAACACTTTAATGTGGTAAAGCGCTAAAGGCCAAAGCATAGTCTAAATCCAAAAACTGGAAAAGAACATATGTTCGTTTTAGACTATACTTTAATGCTTTAAAGTATAAAAGTCGCCCGCGATTGCCAATTTAGACTTTCTTAGTCTAAAATTCTTATTAGTCTAAATTGGCGGGAGCGGGCGACCTTAGACTATCGTCAAATGAAAAGGAGCGGGCAAGAATCCCACTCCGCAAGTTAGAAAATCTTCATTTTTTATAGTAAATATTCTGCCCAGTCGCATAGTTCGCCTTTATCATAAATAGGATAGCCCAGTTTTTTGCAAGTAATATTTGGCATTACTTTAACCTCATGTTTAATAATATACTCACAAATATCATGCGTTGCACTAATTTCCACAAACATTTGAACTGAAGGATTATCAGAACCATAACCGCTATAACTCATCGCCCGTGCTATGATTTGCTCCTGCAAATTGTTTTCGACATATTTGCGAATAACATTATACAAATTTTCATATTTATTATATGTAACTCCATTCCATACCATTTTCATATATTTTTCAGCAAGCATTTTGAAAACCTCCATATCCTTTATTGTCTTTATTATATCACCAGTATATCAATTTGTCAATAGGTTTTCAAATAATTTTTTATGAAATTTTTTAGCAATTTGTTAGTCTAAATGGGACTTCTCTCTGTTTAGACTTCAATAGTCTAAATTGATGGAGCGGGCGAGCCTAATTTTTAAGTTAGACTTGTCCGGTCGAAAAGCTCTTAATAGAGCTTTTCTCCGTTGTGAAATCGTTCATAGCGGGCTTCCAAAAAGTCCAGAATGTACTCGAAGTCATCAGCATCTGCAGGGTCGGCGAAGGTCTTTTCCAGAACCTCGTTAGTATGGTAGTTGTAAACTCGAACCATATCCATGATATTTGCTCCTCTCTTTTACTGTACCTATATTATATCACTAATAAATCAATTTGTCAATAGATTTTTAAAAAAATTTAATGGAAATTTTTGGGAGCGAGTTGATAGTCTAAATTTTTTTGGAAATTTTTGGAAATTTGTTAGTCTAAATTGGGAATTTTCTGGAAATTCCAGAAAATTCCAGCTTTCTTAAAAGAAGATTGTAAAAAAATTCCAGCTGTGGAAAAGGTAGCTGTTTGTATTATGGAAAATAATATCAGTCCAAGAAAGTAAAATCCAAAGCAACCACAAAAAAACCAATGTAGCCAACAGTTCGGATATGAAGTTTTTAATTGTAAATTTTTTCATTTTGATTCACTCCTGTTCGTTTCATTATCTTTATTATACCACAATTCATTTAAAAAGTCAATAACTTTTTTGGAGTCTAAAAAAATTTTTTTTGTTTAGACTAATGAAGTCTAAAACGGGAGCGGGCAATTTAGACTCCACCCATAAAAAAAGACGGTTTAATAATAAACCGTCAAGCAAAGTTTTCTACGAGCAATTTCGTCATAAGTTTTTGGAAGATTTTTGATTTGTTTTCCACTTGTTGTAAAAAGTTCATTTTTAATTTTTACTTCATATCTCATAATATCAATAACTATGTCATTAACTGCATACGCACGGCAAATTTCGCAGTCATAAGCATTATTCCAATCGCATACAAGTTTATCCATTATTGATATAATTTTATCATTTTGATGTTCCATAACAAAATCAATAATGTAATCTTTAAGTTCCTCTGCGTCAGTAAAAACTTCATTATTCCAATAGTAATAGGTTTTCAACATTGTTAAGTCCTCCGTTAAATCAATTAGTTCTTTTCTTTGATTATATTATAGCATAATTGAATAGTTATGTCAATAGTTTTTTTAAAAAAATTTTTGCCCGCCCCGTAGTCTAATTTTAGACTGCACTTTAACAATTTAGCTTACTAAAGTGAACATATGTTCGTTAAAATTTTAACAATAAAAAATAAAAAATAGTCGAGGAATTAAACCTCGACTACCGCGACAACCTCGCCATTCATACAGGCATAGACATTAAAATCAACGCCCTTCCAGTCATCACTATACATGTAAGTCCAGTCATCGCCCAATACATAGGACATAGATTTTACGGGGAGCACACCGTCAACGGTCTTTACAGTAGTTATCATAGGTTTGCGACCTCCTTCATTTGATGGTTTAATTATAGCACAAACGCTTTATTTTGTCAATAGGTTTTTTAATATTTTAAAAAATTTTGTTGTCCTTTAGTCTAAATCCGCTTAGACTCAAATAGTCTAAAGTAATAGTAGTCTAAAAGGGAAAAGATGTCTTAATAGACATCTTCTCCCAATATATCGACATCTTCCTCGTCAAGTATACCGCAAAAAACGGGGTCGGCAAAGTTTTCGCGGGCTATTGCTTTTGCATTGTTTAAACTCTCATCGGCTACGGAAAAATATTCGCCGGTCGCTACATCAAGGAAATGAAAATATTTAGTCATTTTAGTTGTCCTCTTTTCAGTTTAAAAATTGCGTCCCTCTCTTGGAACACTTATATTATACCATAGGCAAATCAATTTGTCAATAGGTTTTATCAATTTAAAAAAAATTTTTTTCGGAGCGGGCTGTATAGTCTAGCTCTTCCAGCTTATCCCAGCTCCTTTTGACTTCCAATTTCTGGAAGCCCTGCCCTCGGTTTAGACTCCCGCGGGTGAGGGTAGTCTAAAAAATTTAGACTATCCGAGTCTAATTTTAGACTACACTTTAATGATTTAAACTTTAACAATTTAATGCGTTAAAGTGAACATATGTTCGTTAAAATTTTAACACTAAAATATCTTGTGTTAAAAAATTAACACCAAAATTGTAAAATTATGTTAATTTTTTACCATTTTTAGGTAATTTTCTGTTAAAAAATTAACGCCAATTTTACCAGTTTTTACCTAAAAAGTAAAAATTTGGAAGGCAAACTATTAAAATCGGTTATAATTCCGCAGTCTAAACGCTAAAATACCATATTCTGGTGTTAAAAAATTAACAACCGCCATCTGTTAAAAATTTCACCCGTCGGGTGTATCCGCCGCCCTCAGTGTTAAAATTTTAACACAGTAGGATTGTCTGCCAAAAAATTGCAATTTTAGTAATAAAATTATTTTTTTAATTTCACAAAAATAACATAAAATAATCACAAAACCGTCACAAATAACCTATATTATATAATCGTTCCAAAAAACAGGAACGCAAAAAAATTGTAAATTTTTAGGAGGACCAAAAAATGATGTTCAAATTTATTCAGGAGTATGCAGACATGGTTGAGGTACTTTACAAGGAAAAAATAATTACTACAAAAGAATATAACGCTTGTAATAATCGTATAAGAACCGCCTTGTATATATATCTTAACGACAAAACGCAGGGGCGTGATGGTAAAATAGCGGAGATGTTGCTAACACCTGTTCATGGGAATTATAATAAAAATACGGTATCACCTGCAGGCAAGGCAGACTGCCTGGCAAGCGACAAAATCCGCTCACGCAAAGTCGAAGTTAAAATAAATGGCGGATGCGTGCAGGGTTTACTTGATGCATATAACAACGGTGACAGGAACACCCTGGTAATATATACCATCGCCCATGGTGGTAACTCCCTCGCCCCTGCAACTTATACCATGCCCCGCATAGCGAGTATACAGGACTTCATAGAATTTTATAATGACAACGGCAAAAAATCAAGCACAAAGGGCGCAGGGAAACCGAGGGATGATAAAAAAGCGATGATACAGTGGGTAGTTAAAAAATGGAGGTTGCATATCGATGACCTGGGTATCGAATATAATCCGTTTGTAAGATATACTATAATAGATGGGCATGCACAGGCGGTCGACTGACCGCCTATTTTTTTTAGGACATCATCCATATTTTACTATTATATACATCTTTTACTATATGAAAAAATGCAGAAAAAATTCTACCCCCGGTAGTTTTAGGAAGAAGACTTTCTTATTTTGCGCCAGCAGGCGGGTCTGGTAAAAAAAATTTACAAACTCAATTTTCAAATTTAAAAAAATTTTTTTGCCGTAGGCAATTTTCAAATTTAAAAATTTTTTGCCGTAGGCAAATTTGACAAATTTTCAAAATTATGTTATACTGTGAATAGAAAGGTGAGAATCACCTTTCTATTCACAAAGCTGTGCTGACTGCACAAGGAGAATTTAATGCAAAAAAATCGTCTTAATTTTGACTTTACACTCGAAACGCAATAGCAACGTTCCGATTTTTTAAATTTTTATTTTTCACACGAGCCCTTTTTGTCAAACCCACCTTCTATGACGGAACTTGACAAGGCCGCAGATTATGTATTGTGGGGCAAAAATCCAGAAGGGCAAAACGCCCGCCAAGAACGGCTATGCGATCTCAACGCTCGCTCCAAAACTTGGAATACCCCGCATGAAACTGAATCACTCGAACAATTAATTGAAAGCCCAATTTTTAATGAAGCCGAAGCCCGCCCACTTACTTCAACCCGCTATTATACAAAAGCTTCACAACAAAAATTTGATCGGGAAACAACTCTGACATTACTCAAAGGAACTCCTGAGTTTGATTCACTTTCTGCCCTTTTAGCCCGCATTGACAAAACCGATCTCCTAATTGACTTATGGGCCTATCAAAATCAAAAACGTGAAACCCCGCCCCGCGCAGAACTATTAGAACGTTTTACCCCTCAACAAATTCGTGAAGCCAATCAACAAGCTTCGGAACTTACTCAATTCCAATGGCTTAAACTTCGCCATGATTTAGTTGAGCTTCGTCGCCAACAATTTATGTTTAAGGACTGCGCCGACCAGCACATTCGCACTAATCCCTATAATCTCGTAACACCTACCCCGCAACCACCTCCTGACTTCGATTGCGAAATTTTAACAGCCCCATTTTCAATTAACAATAAACTTGCGTTTCTGCCACCTTCTCAACTTAACCCCTTTAATTTATCTGCCACCGACCAATCAACTCTTATCCACGATTATTGGACTCATCAAAACGAACTTTCAAAAACCTCAACCTATTTTGACTTTAAAAATACAGATCATCTTTATACTGCATTTCAATTTTTTGCTGAATTGGACACCGCCCGCAACTCTGTTCCAGAAAACCAAACTGCCTCATTTTTAAAGGCTCTTAACTATTATATTGACTTCGCAGACCTTAACCAAATTTAGAGTGATGTTCTCGCTTTCAAAATTAAAAAAATTCCTAATCAAAAAATTGCGGACTATCTCAATTAGACTTATTCAAAAACTTATACCCCAAATTACATTTCGACAATTTTTTGCCAAAAAATTATCCCAAAAATCGCTGATGCCGTCGCGCGCCACGAATAGCAAATTTTAAATTTGCCAAACCCTGAAAACTTTAAAAAATGTACGAAGTGCGGGACATTTTTACTTAAGAGTAAGGATAACTTCACAGTAAAATCACGGTCATCTGATGGTTACACATCAATTTGTAAAAAATGTGATGCTCGTCGTAGAGCAGAACGAAAATAGGAGGAACAAAAACTAATTTCAAAACTAAAATGAAGAAACATATAATTAAAATGGACTTTGAGGAGAAATTAGCTCGTCTCCAACCAATTGAGCTATTAGGAATCGCCCGCATTTTAAGGGTTGATGTAGCTGAACCTTCTGCAGACCCCGATGCGAAACCCATTCCCCGCCCTGGCGAAGCTATTATTGCCGATATGCGGGCTTCTTACTATCGGCTTAACCGCACGCAAAAACGCAACCTTAACCTTTTATTAAATTCTCTTGTCGCCCACGGTAAACAAATTATTGTTGATGGAGGCGAACAACAATGAGAACGTGTGACAAGTGCGGTATGATGATGGCAGAAAAAAACTTTATTTAGGTAAGATCACCTTTCTTCACGGATGGCTATACTCCCATTTGCGCTAATTGTCTAACAAAGTTAGTTGAACTAGATGGAAACGACTGGAACGCAGTTGATAAAGTATGTCGTTGGATTAATGTGCCTTTTGTGCCGGCTAAGTTCGAAGAAATTAAGGAGCAAAATCCCTTTAACTATTTAAAAGTTTATTGTGAGTTCTTTTTGGATGAAGAATTTAAAGGAATAGACTGGGGGGACTATTTTAAGACATTTAGCGAACTTAAGAAAAAGGGTACTCTTGAAGATGAGATACCCCTTGTTTCTGAAGCCCGCCGTCGAGAACTTTGGCAGAAATGGGGACCTAATTATGACGATGAAGCTCTGAATTATTTAGAAAATCTTTATAATGGCTTATTAGCAACTTAGAATGTTAATGGCGCCCTTTAGACTGACTAGGCTCTTAAAATTTGCAAAATTTCTTATGAGCTTGATAACCGAATTAGGGGCGGTTAGGATTTTGATAAGATTTTGACAGCTTATGATAAGCTTGTCAAAACCGCAGAATTTACACCAAAAAATGCTAAAAATATTAATGATTTTGATTCAATTGGCGAATTAATTGCTTGGATGGAGAAGCGCGGATGGAAAAATCCTTATTATGATGATGTGCCAAAAGACATTGTTGATGAGACAATGCAAAATATTCAAGCATTTAATTAGAGATTATACGTTAATGAGAGTGGAATTGGTGAA
>ERZ779851.1898-NODE-1898-length-17105-cov-71.272141_pt1 | contig 17105 bp, 10 predicted proteins | sample MGYA00511094_ERZ779851 | MGnify/ENA primary metagenome ERZ779851 (study PRJEB29588, sample SAMEA2155512) | human gut metagenome | biome: human gut; feature: human-associated habitat; material: faeces | place: Denmark | collected 2008/2010 ...
CGTTAAGGAAGGCTCCACCTCTCACCCCGACCCTCTCTCCTCAGGAGCGAGGGAGGAAACCGCCCTACTCGGTGCTCGGAACCGCTACGCTCTAAGGTTGGCGGACCATCAAAGGTCTTCGTCATATTGTGCGGGATGGGACCGCCAGGGGACATCTTGATGATGGGGACCGCCTTACTATAGCTTGCTGATTGGGAACGCATGGGGACGGCTTGCTGGTTGGAATCACCATATTTGTTCCTCATTGCAGTATCGCTCTGCACTGGTCGTCGCTCGAATGAGGAGTTTATTCTTTTTAAGTCCCACAGATTGCACAGATAAACACAGATTTCTTAGACCTGTGCGGTCTGGGGGGATTAAGGGCACGCGGATCTCGCTGATGACGCAGATCTTTTGAGTTGTGCGGAATACGATGGTGTTTAATTTTATTTTGTTCCTCATTGCAGTATCGCTCTGCACTTGTCGCCATTCGAATGGGGAAGAATACTTTATAAAATTCCAAATCTCTTCTTTTCTTTATTAGTAAGAGTTTCGGTTGTTTTAAGAACCTCAAAGATTCCTTGGAGATCTTGGGAGGTCAAAGTTCCAAAATACTCTCCTTCCATCAATTTCTTTAATGGGATAGAAAAGAGCATGCCACAATCAACAAAACTATCATACTTCAAGAATTCAGGATAATCTGTTTGATGAAGAAGATATTGGGCTGAAAGAAAAGAATCGGAATAAGCTGCCTTAGGACTCATTTTTGTATTAACCAATACTGAACCATAACATACTTTTTTCACTTTATCTACTCCGATAATTACTAATTTCTTTGGTTTCTGCTTTCTTCCATCCTTGAAAACCAAGCCTTCTTCTATAGAAATAACTGTTCGTACCAATGAACCTATTTCTAATTTATCTTCGGTAACCTTACGAAGATTATCAAGATAGGATTTCTGCAACTCCCTTAAATCCATGATAATGCTTTTTGAACTGATTGGCGGTCACGAATTACGCATAGCATGTCTTTGCTTGCTCCTGCCGCAGCTGCCATATCATACATGGTTATCTTGGAGTCCTCACCTGTCTTGTCAGCCTGACGTTTTGCACGTTTCCAAGCTCTGTCTTCATGGGACTTATCAGATAGGTCAAAGGATTCTACATCCTTGCACTTTTCAATCCATTTATCCAACATCTTCACATCAGCTACAGATAGTTCATCCATATCGCATTCCGCATTCTTGGAAGCTAGAACAAGTTGATGACCATCCTGAGAGATGGCTATATTCAATGAATCTGCAAAATCCTTTAATTCTGGCGTAGAAAGGTCTGCCTTGCCTTCAATACCACGCAACACCTTATAGGTTAAAGCAGGTACTGGACCATGCTTTCTTGCAACAAAGGTATCGTAAATGATTGGCAATCCATATTCCTTTAACTGATCTTGCTGCGCAAAATACATAACCTTAAAGAGATGAATATAATCAACTCCTTCTGGGAATGCTTTCAGAATGTAAAGCACTACTGCCTTTATTTTCAAAATCTGATCTATTGTCTTCATTATTGTATCTCCTTTTTGCCTGCAAATATAAGGGTTTTCTTTGAAACTACCAAATTTTTGGAGGAGTTTTTAATTTTCTACAATTTCCAACAAATTTCTACTTATCGTAAGCGTTGCACCACTGATGTACTTGATTTCGCTGCCGATGACGGCTTTCTTGCCATTATAGCTCTGCACGTATGCTTCCACACCTTTCATGCTACCCGACACCACTCGCACTTTGATACCTATTCTTCAAAGGAATAGGGGCAGCAGTGACAGGCTCTTCATCATTCTCTACAAAATATCGATAGTTGGCAACAACCTGGTCGGGAATTTGATATATTTTCCTTTGACCTGGCATCGTCAGCATCTTATACACATCCGAACGGAAGCGGATATTGTCAAGTTGTCTCGGAGAAACATTGCAAAAGATGAAAGTGGAAAGAAATAGCTTTTCTTTCACTTTTCGCTTATTGGAACGTTTGTCTATATAAACTACTTTTACCTTGGGAATCCAGTAATCAAACCAAACATGATTGTGATTAAGATTGATTCGTATAGAATCAGCTATTCTCGTTTCACAATTCACTCTCACTACAGCCACATACCATCCTGCATCAGCAGGTTTTTCAAGCCCTTCATTAGGCTTTTCCGGAACCTTTTTCTTAGCGTTTTGTTCACTTTTTGCCACGGCTTCGCCGTCGTCCCCTGCAATAGTGGACGTTACCTGTGAGTGTATATTTGTCTCTTTCATCATGCGAATCAAGTTCGTTATTTGATGTCGTTCATCTGAATCTCTACATAAGAGACACAGAAACTCTTTGCAAATATAAGATAATTGTTGGAAACTAGCAAATTATGCGTGTTAAAAAAAATAATAAAAATGATAGGGACACCTTCGTCTCTACCAAAGAAACAAAGATGCCCCTATATATAGTAAGGTATCAGATAATGTGGGTATAAAAGGATTATCAAAAAATAAGTATTGATATTTAAAAACCAGAATATACTATCTTACTGAAATCTTCTGACCCTTAGCCTGAGCACAGGACTGGGTAGATGCCTTCACGATGTAAATGCCGGATGGAACTCGCAGAATCATTCTCTGCTTATCAGGCAACTGATAACTGTGAACCATCTTGCCATCCAACGAAAATACCTGAACCCTGTCGAGCTTCTCACCACCCAAGGCAGAAACAACGATCATGCCTGCAGCTGGTGAGTAAACCTTCACCGGTGCGCTCTGCTCTTCAGTCTCCATGCGGTCGATGCCGGTTGAAGTACGGGTCTGGGTGAGGAAGTATCTTCCGTGATCACCCGCCTTCACCTTCACAGCCTCGCCTTCATGAACTTCTGTAAAGCTTGCCGATGCAGCATCATAGAGATAAACCGGAGCATCGAGCTTGTTCACACCCTTCAGGGTGAGTGAAACCTCTTCTGCCTGCTGGCTCACGATACCGAGCGGAATCCAGGACAACTCAGGAACAGCATTCACAACCACCGCCTCGTTGCCGGCTACGGTATAAACCTGCGGAACATCCTTGAGGTTCTGATCATACAAGAGATCCACATCCTCCTGGTCATCATAGTCGGCAGAAGCCTCCGGACGCAAAGCAATGCGTGCCTTTGAAATCTGGCCGTTGGAATTCTCTGTCGTTGCTTCAATGCTCTTGACATAGTCTGATGCCATCAGAAGGCCAGGAGTGATAGTGCGGTCAACATACATCGCAGAAGTGAACCTTACATTTTCTACCATTTTGCCTTCTTTCTTCTTGACAAAGAACGACTGGGTAGGCTGGATAGCATAGTTCTGCTTATCCAATTCTGCATTGGAAATCGCCTTCACCTCGCCATTCTCTACCATCCATATTGCCTTTTGCAAACCAGTATTAGCCTCGAAGAACTTCTTCAGAGAGATAGAGCAGGTATATGGATTAGCCACGAGATAGAAACCGCTGTTGTTATCAGTTCCTAAACTCTGAGTCTTCTCTGCGAGATGCCTCTCATCGTTGTTGAAAGCAACGAGAAGTTTGCCACGACCTTTAGGATCCTTCGTAACCGAAGTTTTGCTTGAAGAGTTCTCATTACCTTTATAATCGAAGTACTGATATTCCTTATCAGCCTTTGGTAAACGGAGGAGCGCTTTCTTAGTCTTATCCTTCGGCAGGAGGGCATTACCCGCCTTGATAGAGAAACCACCGAAGGTTCCATCTGCGGCATAACTTTCATCTACCTTATTATATACATGGCTCCAGTAGCCGAGATTCATATCAACATTTTCTGGAGCAGCTACACTTGGGTAATGAGATGCAGGATAATCACTCTTAGGTGTGATTTCCTTCACATCACTCTTCATCCAAGCTCTCTGATAAACCGGATACTTGCTCCGGCTATATACATTCGTATCAAACGTGATATCCGTAAACGCCTTGGTTTCCTGTCGTCCATCCTTTGCTGGCACATACATATCACCGGCGTAGATATACTGCAGAGGTGAAGCCATGGTGTACCACTTGTTTGGCTCCAGCTCTTTCTCTACCCAAGCCTTGTCATATACCAGATAGCACTGGTCGCGAAGCTCGCCCTGAGGTTTGAAGTAAATCTGATGGCAGGTATTGCCATAGAACTTCTCGCACTTCAGATTACCATCAGTACCAAATCCCTTATTGGCATCTGCCTCATTCCAGATAGCCATGAAGTCGTACTGGATATACTTCGTGGCTTCATTACCCTTGCCATTGGTCAGTTTGGTAGCTATCTGATTGGTGCTACGGTAAACGATATTACCGAGGTCAGGGAATGGCAAACCATTCAGATTGCCAATGGTTACCTTGGTAAACTTCATTGGCACATAGCTGTTCTGAGTAGGAATATCCTTTGCAGAAGTTGGCGTACCCGACATAATGCTTCCATAAGCCAGATAATCTGTATACTTATCATCATACAATTCTGCAGATGAAGAGCGATGCCAGTTGACATCATTATTCCAGTTGGCATTCATACCGCCATCCGCAGTAGGAGTCCAGGTAATGAACTCCGGTACAATCTTCAGCTTGAGATAAGACTCGCCAGGGCAGTTGGTAGTTTCCGCAGAAGCAGCCCTCTTCTCGTAAACGAATCGGAGAACATAGTAATATCCCTCATGGAAATCAGCAACTGCATCATTCTCAAACTTGAGGTTGAGTGTAGCCTGAGTCTTCTTATCAAAAGCAGGCAACTCTGCTTTCTCCAATGTGGCAACCTGTGTATTCAGCTTCTTTTCCCATAAAGGATCATTGGTTGTTGCAACATACACCTTTGTCGAAGCGTCAGCAGAAGTTCTACTATCATCAATGAAAGTAAGAGGTTCAGTAATAGCTGTTCCATCTCTCATCGTAGCACTATGAAGAGGTACCTTCAAATATCCATTAGAAACCTTCAACTTCTTCAGCTGTGGCAAACCGATACGAAGCGATGCCTCATAACTGCCGTCATTGAATGGATAATCCACATCGTTGAATCCGAAGTTAAGCTGTGGTCCATCCTTCATTACACGTAAATCTACCGGTATAGCACCTGTACACAACAGATAGGTCTTACCATTGATTTCGTATGGAATATAACCATCTGAATTCTGAGTTCCTTTTGGCAACATAAAGATTTTATGTGTTTCACCCAAAGGAAGCTTTTCCTTGCTGATAGTGATAGTGTTGCTGGCTGTTTCGTTCAGCTTGTTGGAAGCTACTGCAGGATCATTAATATACCAGAAGAACTTCACATTATCCAATGTTATCTTACCACCATTATAAGGGTCAGTTGTTGTCAATTGTCCCTTAATGGTAACCTCATAGCTGTCTGCTTGATTGCAAGGAATTTTATAATCCGTTACGACATTACCTTTGACATCTGTAATGATTGGATGCTGGCTAACCATTTCAAACCAGTTACTGTACAACGAGCAGACCTCAGCAGGTGTACCCCAATTAGCATTTCCCTTGGCTGGATCCTCTGTAGATACAGATACATAATACTTCTTACCCGTAGTCAAAGGAAAGTCCTTATTGCTGATAACAATATAGGTTTCATCTTCACTATCTTGCTCAATCATATTAGTACCATCGATTTCAAAGTTCTTACAGGTTTCCTCTGAATCGTATACATCAACAGTACCATATTCTGTGCCAGGAACTGTACTTGTATTACCGGTCGTTCTATCCTTCAAGGTATAAGAATAATCCGTATTTACAGGATTACCATCTTCACCCACAAATCTGAAATAGATCTTTGTATTTTTATGTCCCAAAATCGCATTCAAAGTCTCGTGGATAGCACGTATCTTCAGTTTGATGGTTCCAGTTGTAGCACCGTTACATACCGGCTTTTCCTGAATCACCTGAACCTTAGCAGGCGCTAGATACATACGGATATCATCTACGGCATAGTCGGCACCATCAGTATTGCTACAGTAATTATCAATCTCCAGTCGGAAATCTGAATACTGCTCTACATTTGACTCTTTTTGCAAAGTAATCTTACCATATACCTGGTACCAAGTTGCCGGTTTCAATTTTTCTACATTAGTCTTAAAATCACCAGACGCAAAACTATGTATCAGGTGTTTTTCAACAATATCATCATTGACATTTCTTTTAACACCAAATAGTTTAAACATAATCTGTGGCTTAGTATCCGCTTTAGTCATGTCAGCAACACCCGCTGTGAAGATAAGTTGCTGTCCTGTACAGAGATCTGCCGTGAAATCTGCAGCGGCGATTTTTCTACTTTCGTCTGATGCATCCACATAGAGGAAGTGGCCATACTGAGAACCATTGGTTATCTCATAAGTCTTATCATATAATTGTCCACTTTGCCACCAAAGATATCCATCTTTAAGTGTCTCACCATTACCGGAAATACCATTAACATTGGCAGATTTATACAAGCAATAATCTCCATGAAGTGGAGAATGACCGATTTCCCCCAGGTTAACCCACCAAGAAGCATCGCAGTCAATCAAATCACGATATACGAAACTATAAGCACGGCGATCCCATTTAGATGGTAATCGGTCCTGGTTGTCATCCGGACTTGTAGGAGCAGACACAGTCTGTTCTACATCATCATCATCAAATGTAATTGGCTTGGTAGCCATTTTATAATGCTCGTCAAGATAACTAATCAGTCTGTTATTTAATCCAGCCTTAGTTATCTCATCTTTAGTCATCGGATGATTATTCATGAATCGAACATCGAAGTTGGCAATAGGACAACGGTTTTCGTCATCATCCATTGCATATGCAACTATGAATACAGGATCTCCATATTCAAATGTAAAGCTCTTATTTGATCCCGTTATAGATGCAGGCATCCAGGGTTTATCAAGATCTTCCATCTTCAAATCAAAGAAACGGTCGGCCTTAGTACCTAAACAGAAACAATATTTTTTGGTCTTATCATACGCCCACCATTCAATCTTAGTTGCCTTGCATAATTTATTTTTATCGAAGTTGGATTCTACGAGTTTGTCCTTTTCATCTACATAATATACCCGTTTAGTGAAACCAAAAGAAGTTCCATCTTGCTTATATACACCATTTGCTAATGGATGGAAATAATATTTCGTAGCATCTGACAAATCCAGTCGAAGAGTAACAATAGAACTTTTATCCTTCATACCAACTGTTATATACTTACCATCCTCATAAGTTCTATAACCTGCTCTTTCAAGATTTTTGCCAATAGCTGTATTCATAATGTCGTCTGCTAACTTCTTGGCAGAACGGATATGGAAAATGTATCTGATAGAGAGCGTTGGCTCATGTACAAGATAAGTTTTTGTTGCATCCAAACCATCAATATAACGGCTCACATCACAGGCGATGTCTTCACCAGCCCACCCTTCAGATGAAGCTTCTGCTGGTGCAGTATATGTAACACCGATATTATCGCTACATGGTTTATCTGCCTTTTGAAGATTGTAAGCAAACAAACCATAGTTCTTTCCTCCTGATATTATAGAATTCAGAAGAGTCGGTTTTGTTCCAGAGTTTTGACGTAAATTATTACTAGCTAAATCTGTCTTTAAATCATACCATCTGAAATAGCCTTGTGGTTCAAGATCTTTTCCGCTATTTTCATACTCATCGAATGGCAATACCAATTCTATTTCTTCAGAAGCTTCTTTCACATAGACATAGTACTCCCATTCAGCAGTCTGCTGCATGCCATTTTCGTCAAATGCAGTATTAGCATGGCCTACATAATGATTGAAAGGCATGCTATACTTTGTTCCCAACGTAATATTATACAATGCATCCAAAGTTGGCTCCTTCTCAACAACACCATATTTAGTAGTCAATTCAGAGATATTTTTGGAAATAACAAAAGATAATTTTATGTTATCCCAAGACTCACCACTAGGCAACTCTAAGGTAACATCCAAGTCTTTTGCTTGAATTGAGGAACCTGTATTATTATTAAAGTAAATATAGTCAAAATCCTTACGCTTCTTTATTTTTTCTGAAGAGAAAGTAAGAATATCTACTTTGGAGCCATCTGTATGCTTTATAGTCCAACGTATATAGAAGCCCTTAATATCTTCTTTAGACGAAACACCCAAGATAGATTTAATCTCATCATATATAGAAGCACCACTGAAGATACATTTGTTTTCTTCTTTTAAAGCATAAGCAGATTTCACCAAAGTAGGATCAGTTGCCTTGATGAAAGTTACAGCATCAATATTACTCTGAGAATAAAGCTGATAAGTTATGGTTATATCAGCAGTTTCTTTATCTGACTCAAAATCATTACTATTTGAAGCCTTAAAGATAATTTGATACCCAGATAAGTTTAATCCGGTATTAAAGAAGGTAAAATTATAAAGTTTTTCTTGATTATTCCATGTATAATCTTTCTGTGAAAACATATAATAATTTCCAACTTTCTTAACTCCATTACCGCTATTATAAACATTAGAAATATATTCAGGAGAAGGATCTCCCCATCGAGCTAAGCCAAAATTATCTAAAGAAACTTGATTGCCATCTTTATCTTTAAAATAAATCAAAGCATAATCGTATGCAAAAGCATTATTCTTCCACATGATGTCACATAAGTTAATGTTAACCTTATGTACATCATTTAAAAAGACATTCTCTCCCCATATAGCATTTGGCAGCAATGCAAGCATTGCTACCAACATATATCTCATTACACTATTAAAAATCTTAGACTTAAACATAAGCTTCAATGTTTTTTAATATAAGTATTATTGTTTTGTTCTGAAATAGTAACTCTGTCTCGTATATTTACGAGCAGCATAGCTTCTTAAATCCTTGGTGAAAAGTATCTTATATATAAGCTCTTTTCCTGCAACATCTGGCACAGGAACGGTGACCTGATAGAGGGCACTCTGCTTGTCTGCTTTGTCATCATTGAAGATACCTTCGAAATAGCCAGTGGTTGTATTCCATGATGGAAGGGTTTTAAACACCAACTTGGCATTAGCTGTTTCATCAGCCATATTTTCTTCTTTGATTAACTCCCACTTTACTTTGGTATTATCGATACCAGTTACCTCTGTGTCATCACTTGCCTTTACTACCTTTGGCTGGATATGGAATTCCTCTTCCGGGTAATAACAGGTATAGGAAAGAGTGGTTCCGTTATCTCTTATGGATGGATAGAGACCGATGGCAGAGAAGGACTGAACATCAAACTTCAACTTGTAATCATCTAATGAGATTGGTAGAATGTGATGGTCGTTGCGTGCTATCGTTGTCCAATCCTGGAACAGAGCGTAACGCTTGATTCCTGCTGAAGTATTCAGGTTGATGATGAAATACTTGGAAGTATTGCCCGCTGCGCTTTCATTCACATAGAATGAAATTTCATTATAATCCGTAGTACCTGCTGGTATCGTCACTGCTGGAGACAGCTTATAAGTATAATTCTCCGTTGCTGCCTGCCCTACCAGATTTGGAATACATGTAACCTCATCTTTATCTGCACCAGATGATGCATCTGAATGCTTTGGCAGCAACATGATGTTTTCTGCATCTCCATTCTCACTACTGTTCTTTGTAATATCGCTGATGGTAATATCATTGATTACCAAATCTGTAGCACTTGGATTCTTAAACCGAAGTGTAACTTTTGCCAGCATTCTTACTACCCAAAGCTCAGTTTTGTCTGGCTTACCGGAAGCATCAATTTTTACTTCCTGCTTATTGCTCATTGGAATGCCTTTGGTAGTAACATCGAAGCCATTACCATCCATCTTCCACTTCATGTTGTCAAAATTGACGGTTGCACCTTTTGAGATCCTAAGTTCTGTAGCAGTAAGATTGGCAAAGGAATAAACCTGATAGGTAGCTTCTCCTTTAGGAAGATCCTTGATTGTGACTTCATCTTTAATACGATTACCATCCGATACATTGTTGTTCTCTGCAAAAGAAACAACCTTGTTGTCTTTCACAAAGGCTACTACCCAGCTCTTCATGTTTTCTGCATCTACGCCATCTTTCCATGACAAACTAGCTCTGGTTCCGGAAGAAGGAGCTGTAGAAAGAGTCATGTGGACGGTAATCTTGTCGCCTGGGTTATCGCCTCCACTGTCTCCCGGTATAGGGTCTGCACTATCTGTGGAGCAAGCCGTCATAAAGGCTAGCACCATCAGAATCAATGCCGTATGTATCGTCTTAATCGTTTTCATTGTTTTGAAAGTTTAAGTTCAAACTATACTTTCTGTTTATCTGTTTATTTCATTTTTACATTGTTGTCTCGTCGTGAGTATAGGTTGCCCATTTTCTCACGTTGAGGGTAATCTTCATTCCATCCGGTCCCTTTCCAGTAATTCCATCGATACGAACTCGATAGATGTTATTGCGGACTATGCCGTAATGCATTGGGTCGGAAGTTGTACCTGTACCCGTAGGGTCGCTATGTCGAATGACGTAGGTGTAAGCCTTGTCTTTTCCGTTCGATTCATGACCTGTCTTCGGTACCGCATTTACTGCATCCCAGTCTTCTGCCTCATAATACTTACCCTTAAAGACAAGCCCTGTTGCATATTGTTCATTATTATCGAAAGAGGTATTCTCTTTTACGTAATCCAAGATATAATAGGCGGTCTCGGGATCGTAGGGATTTGTATCACTAGCCCTTGAACCGTTAGAATGAGAATGGGTCTTTCCGGCATCACGAGTCTGATAAAAAGACTCATAAGAAGCGTTTGCCCAATTCTCGCTAGTATTTTTAGGATAATTAAAAGTAGCTAAACTCTTATCTTGAGATGTTGGATCTACAACATAATTAGTGTTTTGCTTCTTGCCATCAGCTTCTTCCAACCCCAGATACTTTAAATTAGCTAATGATGCATCCGTAGCTGTGCGCCGGAAGACATATTCCTTAGAGGTCAACACATTATAAGGACGAACGTACTCTAATACAAATCCACCGATTATATCGGTTCCTGCCGTCTGAGTAACATTATAGCAATAATTGCACAAGTGGGTCTTGTCATCTAACTTATAACGCTGAACATGGGGCATAATATCTATTCTTGCAGCCAGACGCTCAATCTGATGGTCGATCAAATAAGGATCAGTTTCTGTACCACTACCAGATTTCTTACTTAAAGAACTCTGTCCACGTGAAGACATAACGAATGCTGAAAAGCCGCTTAATTCTCCTTTTTTGGTAAAGGTAGCATCATCGGTGCGCTTAAAAACATCAGTAATCAACTGTTCTCGCACTTCTGATAACTTACGGCCACGATAATCTGATAAATCACCAACATTAGCGATGACCAGGAAACGAAGATTGGTATCTTTCAAAAACTTCGGATCAACCTCTACAGCTATGGTACGTTTGCCATCAGGAGTTACTGTCGGAAAATAGATTACACGATCTATGGTAGTTTTGTCATCTGTCAAATCTGTCTTGTCTGAATGAAAGAACAGCATAGACATATTACTTACTGCTCGCTCATAAGTTTCTCCTTTATGATCACCATTGCCATCTTCTCCTCCAAAAGGGGTTGGGTCAAAAGTTTTATCAACATCTGCTCTTGTTGTTTTAGAGTCCTCACCAGCTACGTTTACAGAAACTGATAAAAACACCTTGCTATTATTGTTCGCAATAGGCAAGTCGCAAGTGTTGTCGCTCGCACAGGATGCGAACGACATCACCAGCAAAAGGGCTAGCAATGAGCAGATTATCGTTTTCATCTTAAACATACATTTTATTTTTATATCGGCTTTCTAAAAGCCTGGTAGGACTTTATTTTCCGAGTTCTTCGAACTGGATGCGCTTGCTCCAACTCAGTACATTCACACTAATGGTGATGTAGCAATACTTGAGCTTGCCACCCTGGATAAAGAACTGAAGTTTGTAATCGTAGGCACGGTCTAGGAATTCCTGTGCACTGTAACTGTACTCCTCGCTGGTGCGAAGACGACTCAAGAGGTCTGGCAGATCTACATTGACTACCGCATTTCCGGTCTCCTTACTCTTAATGAGGAGTCGCCCATCCAGGTTGTAATCTTCGTGCTTCAAAATGCGGGAAGTCATAAAGTCAGCATGGGCTATCTTGCCCCGCTCGTCCTCATCTACCGTATTCCATGTGGCATGAGGGGTATAAATGAGTTTACGGCTCTCATCGAGAGAGTTATCCCAAAGAATGCGGGCATTATGGTCTTCGATGGTCATCGTGTAGTCGTTGACATCCATATCCTGTGGAGAGTCAAGATCACGAAGCGCCACATTGATCTTTTTGGTATCACGCACCAGAGGGATGGTTGCATAAGAAGGTTTTGAGGATGATACCTCTACTGCCTCCAGCAGTTTACCATGCCAGAGGGTATCGAGAGGAAGGCTGTTGTTGACAACCTCATCATACTCTCCCCTATTTTCATGATCGAGATTCACTTCCAGTTTCTGCATCTTGTCTCCTGTAGCCGATGGAGCGGTACGAACGAACTTGGCACGGCCTGAAGTTAACTGGTCGGCATAAGCATTCTGTCCGGCAAGGGCAAGAAACTGATATTTACCTGGCTGCAGGTTCTCGACGTGCATCACATAATTTGGGTCTTTGAGAGGCGATGATAGCGCAGAATTCGTCTCGGTCTGTTGGGTTATATAGTTTCCGTTCTCGTCGAATACATACAGCGTTACCTGTCCAACATGGTCGTTGAACATGTCGGCACGCTGGAGGTTGTAATCATACTTAAACTTCACATATACACCATTAGGACAATCGCTGTAATCCTGGTGCCACATATCGTGGCATGAGGTCGCGACGGTCAGGGTCATGGCAGCTGCCATGACACCCTTCAACCATTTATTTATCTTCTGCGCTATCATATCGCTAATCAATTATTGTTTTCTATATTTATCGTTTTATATTACTCACCGAGAGTTGCACCTTGTGTACGCTTAGCCCATGAAAGGACGTTGATCTTGACAGATACATACTCCTTCAAATTATCATCATCATCCGGAATATTACTCAAATCAGGTATTGTAGCATGTCCAAATCCCTTTATGCCGGAAACACTGATTTCATACCAGTTATTACGAAGCACACCATATCGACCTAGCCAGTTTTGTTCTGCCTTACCATCTGCATTAGGATAAGATGTTGTTTTACCATCGGCAGACCAAGGTGTCTCAGTATTATCAAAATGACGAATTGGAACATAATAGTAATTAATACCACTCTTAACATGCTCTAAGTCTTTAACTTCCACTCCACTCTTCCAATTTTCTAACTGTTCTGTCGTAGGTGTAGTCGTCCAACGGCTATCACTTTTAGCTGTTACGGTATAAGAGACAACACCCGCATCAGAAGAAGTTTCTGATACTGTCAACAAATCCTGTGCACTGACTGTACCAGAAATATGAGTTTTCAAATCCGAAGCGTTTTGAGCAACATATCGGGCAAGAATCAATTTCTCGATAGTCGTTTTATCATATACAACAGTAGGATCAGAATCGACAGTATAAAAATCTGTCATAGGAGTATACTTGGTAGGTGCTGCGTCATTATCTGCTGTAAATAACTGAACACCAACAATAGCACAAGTAGTACTTTTAATCTTCTGATTTGCAACATTAAATGTATTCTCTAAGCAATACTTAATCGTTGTCCGATCGGTGGAAGTAGCTTGAGAGTTTTCTAAGGCACCAGCTGTAAATGCATCATAATTAGGGTCAATAGCCCAATAGGTACGATACAACTCTGAAGCAGGGATCGCTGTATCATCGTTCAAACTCGTTGTGCCAATAAATCGGTATTTAGATGTTGCACCAGCAGCTTCATATGAAGCCCAATCATTTGTCCAGTTGCGAGTAAAATAAGTCTGTTTGTTGGTATTTGCCAACTCCCAACCGGTAACAGTATAATAAAGTTTCTTACCTGCTGTTTTTACACCTGTTACTTCAGTAACCGTACCAGTATAATCTGTTGTCTGTACTGGTGTCATGGCTGTTCCCATTTCAACCTTAGCTAAAGCACGCTCTACAGAGATTTCTACAGCATGTGAAGCTGCAGATTCCGGAGTCTTCTGAATATTATCAGACGTAACAGGTACTAAAGTATTTACTTTGCCATCAAATGGATTAGCACCTACCTTTGTTGATAATGGAGCATTAGTCATCAAAAAGCCAGTGTTTTTGAGGTCAGAAGAATTAACTGTCAGGATTTTAGACATTTTATCACCGACAGTATAGCTCTGGCCATTATCATTCAAAACTACCAAAGCATAAATATTATTAGTAAGCCCCGAACTACTAATCTTAACAGTCTGCTGATAACGGGTAGTAATTTGCTTATCTGCTGCTCCAGGAGTATCAGAAGTTAATGTGAGAGGATACGCCTGTACAAAGGTTGCACTAGCTTCATCCGCACCATTAAAAAGCAAAAGCTTAGCATCTTTTACTTCATACTCTTCAGCAGTGCCATCTTTGAAATTATCATTGGCACGTGAAGTTCCAGGGTTCTGTGTTGGAAGATTGATGGCAACAGCAACATAACCATCACCATTCTCATTGAAACCTGAGTTGTTACCACCACCATTCAGATCATCGCTACTTGAACAAGAACCGAGCATCAGCCCTGCCAATGCAACGGAAAATAATAAAGTTTTCTTCATCTTGTAAGTTATTATTGTTGTTATTAATATTTTATATTTTTACTTATAACCGCTCTTAAAAATCTAATTATATTACATTTTTATATATTTGGCTTACAATTCATCTAATACGTTATATTTGAGTTTCTTTCTATATTTGTACTTAGAAAAAATATGCCTGGTTCAGGAGACTGTTCCAAGCCAGGGCAGTGCCCTGTCTCTAGGGAACAGCTATATGAACCTAAACAGACAGTATGTATAACTTTATAGATTCTGTAAATTTTCTTTTGCAGAAGCAACACCAGCCTTGGCAGCCTGCTCCAGATAATAACGAGCTTGCTTCTCGTTGCCCTTCAGCATCTCATAGACACCTCGGGCATTCTGGGCATCGGCACTGTTTCCTGCCTTGTCGAGATATGATTTCGCATCTTCTGCATCACCGGCATTCAAGCGGGTTATGGCTGCATTCAGATTCGCTGTCTCATTCTCCGGGAACATGCGGACGGCAATCTCCATCACATCATTAAACTCCTTGCTGCCTGGCTCGTAAGTCTGGGCTACCATGAACATCTCCTCCTGGCTCAACTGCTGTGGCTTGGTCTTGATAATCTCCTTTGCCTCTTCCACATCAAAAGGTTTCACCTTGTAAGTAATGTGGTAGTCGGAATGGCGGAGCGCAGGATACCAGGTATCGAGCATAAAGCGATACTCTGAAGGATACTGCTTCTTGATCTTCAACTCCCGCGCATCCGGATTCAGACATTTGTCTGCAATAATCGCCAGAATGGCATCCTTATGCTCAAGGTTGCTACCTTTAATATAAGCTATCAGACCATCCCAATCCTCTGGAGTAGAAGAAACCGTGAAGAGATTGTTTGGCAACTTCACCATTCGGCGGACATATTCGGTCAGCGTCTTGGCACGGTTCTTTGCCAGATAATCATTATGGGTGTAAGGACTCTCCGGTGATGCATAACCATGAATATTGATGCCGCTCACTTCGAGATTCTTATCTTCCTTCAATGCATTGATGGTGCGGATGATGCTATCCAACTGTGCAGGATTACGGCGATAATCTGGATGCAACTCTATGCGATCTACCGGGAAATCGATATAAGCACGCTTATCAAGATGACGGACCTTGACCGCTTCTACCTCTGGACGGACGAAAGAAGCTACCGGCTGGCGACGACGAGTGATGGTAAAATCAGTACCATCCTGCAAATCACCACAACCGCAGAGGTCTTCGTGAATTTCGAGATCGTAGTTCCTTACCTTGGAAGACAGAGGAACGGATGCCAGATACTTCACGGTCTGCTGCTTCTTGTTGTCTCGCTTCACCACGAAAGCCTGAGGAGAAAGCTGCAACTGTTTCTTTCCAACCCCTCGGTCAAACATGATCTGCTGTCTTCTACCGTTGATTACAATCTCAGGCATCTTGAGCAACTCTCCCTTATGCTTGATAATCGGAGTATACACAAGCTGGTTGTTAGTAGGGAGATCCAGGGAATCGAGATTCAGATCCATCATAACCGTAATCAGGTCATTGTAATGAGACATCTCTACATGAGATACCTTTATCTTTTCAGCAGCCAACTTGAGACTCTTGCAATCCTGGGCTGCAAGAGGCATAGCCATCAAAAGAGAGCTGAATAATAATATGTAGTTCTTAAATTCTTTCATACTCATAGATTATGTTTAATGAGTTACAACATATAAATAAGAGAAATGGCTGCCTTGGTAGGACCCACGTAGTTGTCATGAGATGACTTCTCCTTCTCGCCACAGGCACCGCACTTGAACTTTTCGTACTGGATATAATCATATCCGAAACCTACTGAGGTTTCCAGGTTCCAGTGCTTGGAAAGAGGCCATTGATAACCAGCGGTCACACCACCACCTACATACCATCCCTCATAGCGATGATTACGTAGAGATTTGAAAATACCTAGGGGTAGCTTCACTCCTCCTGCATTAAACTGTCCGCCCATGGCATGAACACCCAAGAACCAGCCATTGAAGCTCTGGCAGAACCAGTAACGATATTCTGGTTGCAAAAGCCAATGACGGAGGCTTGACTGGTCGCCACCGGACTGTTTCCAAGGATTGAAGCCAAAGAATACCTGAGCGGTATGCTTCTTGCCTAAGGCAGTCTCGACACCGAGATTAGGAGTTGTTGTAGCCCAATATAAGAGGTTGGACTTGACTCCAATGTTTTGCGCATAATTAGCTAGTGATACAAATATGAGTAACACTGAAGCTAAAATCAATCGTTTAACCATCTATTAAAAGAGTTTAGTTAAGTCTATTTATTTATTTCGTTTTTACTATATCAATAGGTAATTATATAAATTTACCCGTTTACATGATAATTCGCAATTTCTTGGGGCAAAAGTAGGAAGAAAAAATGAATGGGGGAGGCCGTCCGAAAACTTAATTAGGGAAGCAAACAACTGAATTGAGCA
>ERZ779851.1900-NODE-1900-length-17103-cov-103.670284_pt1 | contig 17103 bp, 11 predicted proteins | sample MGYA00511094_ERZ779851 | MGnify/ENA primary metagenome ERZ779851 (study PRJEB29588, sample SAMEA2155512) | human gut metagenome | biome: human gut; feature: human-associated habitat; material: faeces | place: Denmark | collected 2008/2010 ...
TCCTGCCGGTCTTCCTTTTTTGCCTTGTCTGCCATTGTCTTGAACCGATTGTACAGGGCGCGGTAAGCCACACGTTCCTTCACCTCTACATAGTGAATGTCGGGATTGGTAAAATCATCATTTTTCGGGTTTTCTCCCTTTGTTCTTGTGATTTCTCCTTTTGCCATCTCGTTGAGCCATTTGAATTCGCCGACAAGATATTGTGGGTAATCGCTATCCACCTGTACATTTCGGGTAGAAACCAAAAGTCGGATGGCTCTTGCATTGTCTTTCATTCTCTGTGTGCCATCTAACGTAATGGCTTCGGTGCTTTCCTTCCATGCTTCTTGCTGGTAGCCATAAAGGTAATGGAGCATGGCGGTGGCAGAACGCCACAGGCAAGGATTCTGCGTCTTGTTTTCGGCGATGACCTTATTGGCGAAAGTGATGAAGCTGAGGGCCTCTTTCTGATAGATAACCTTGGCGCCAATTTCCTCAATCCATTCCTTGTTTATTGGGTTCTGGTTGCGGCTGTCTATCGTCTGCTGACAGTTGTTTACGAAATCCTGCACCAGATAGGTGAGCATTGCCGAGTTCGGATTCTTGAGATAAATGCTCTGGATGCCTGCAAGATTGCGATAGTTTCGGGCGAGCACTCTGATGCTTGCCATATCTCCCTGCTCGGCATAGATTTCGAGTGCTTGGTGATGTTTCCCTGTTTTCCACAAGGCTCGGGCATAAATGTTGCGCATCGCCTCCCGCCATGGTGATTTCGGAAGTCGGGAGGCGATGGCATTCCAATAGGTGATGTTCTGCTGGTGGAATCCCTTCATCATATTAGTACGCATGCGGAGCAAGGCGTATTGGCTCTTGAGTTGGGTGCCTTTATAAATTTTGGAGGCATTGTTGAGCCGGGTCAGCGATTGCTGAATCTGTAGCCGTTCTTGCTTCGAGGCGTAGTTCCAGGCATTGGGATTCAACTTCTCGCAGGCATCCAGGTAGGCATTCAGGCTTCCCAAGTAAGAAAGCATTCCTGCATCTTTCTTGTGTTTGGCTACTTTCAGAATATCCTCCTTGTTCCATCTGTAGAAAGATAAGTTGACGGAGGATGTATTGCCGGCATACTTCTGCCAGTAGCTGGCGATGTCGTAAAGATACGCCGGCGAAGTCTGGTCGCGATTGAATACGCTGAACATATAGTAGTTGTGATCCGAATATTCGGAAACGCAGGCATTGGAGTGAGTGCTAAATGCTGCTGCCATTACTCCTATGATTAAAAATCTTTTCATAATCTTCTGAGTTAAATCGTTTGATATTATCTGTGTTGAGGTCGAAGAGGATGACTTCTTTGTTGATATTGCTGTTTTGGTGGTTGATACTCTTGATGGCTTCCATAATGTCGGTCATCTCGGGCTTTCTTACCACGATGCTATCGCCTGGCAAAACAGGGAAGTCATCATCTGCATGCATGATGCCTATGAACTTTCCTTCTCTGAAGAGGATGCGCCAGCTGAAGAGCGGATAGGCGGCAGAGAGTGGCAACGGATAACTGCCCAGATGCTGGATGTAAGGAACTACATCCTTCATGTCGAGTATCGGCTTTTGGCAACTTAGCTGTTTTACATCGCCTGTATTATACATCATCAGGATGCCTCTATCCACAGGGGGTGGAGTCATCGAGAGCTGGTGTAACCGTATGGTAGCAGACAGCTTTATCTTCTTGGCTTTGGCATTCACTCTTAGTTTTTCGAGGAAATCGAAGTAAACTTTTTGGGTTGATGCCGTCCAGTCGCAGTCTATCTGAATCTCCTTTACTCGCTTTACATCGTTGGCTTCATTCATCTGAAGGATGCGAAGAAGGATTTTGTCGGCTAGGTATTTACCCATTTTCTCGTTTGTTTTCAAACAATCGTTGACGATATAAACAACGGGTATTATTTCGATGCCTTCCGGTATCAGAGATTCATGTGTTTTCCCGTTTCTGTTTTCTTCAAAAGTGTTGAAATGCAGGGTAGCATTGGGCATGATTTCTCCATCTGCATCCTTTACCACATCGAAGTATCTCACGTAGATACGATTAATGTGGTGCTTTTGGATGAAGTTCATCTTGTTGCTGTCCAATTGCCATGTAGTGCTCCAATAGTAGGCAGAGCGTAAGTTTTTCTCAGCTTTGCCTTGTGAGCAGGATGTGAAGCCGATGGTAGCGGATAAGGCAAGCTGCAAAAATGCCAATGTTATATGATTCCATATTCTTCTCATCATTTCTTGAACCTTATTTCCGCAACACTATAATTTAATATTTTTTATAAGCACCTGAGCAACAATAAGTTGCTCAAGATTTTGTCATGTCAGAAATTTCACTTATCTTAGTGTTGCAAAATAAATAACAAATAAAACTCTTAATGACATAGCAAAAATACAAATAAAATCTGAGTAACTCATTCCTTTTGGAGGAATTTTTTCTATTATGGAGCAATTTGATGCTCTTTTTGCTCAAACCATAGATTCCACCTTGGGATTGAGATGCATATTGTTTGGTTATCAATATAGTGAGATTCTACGTTCTCTGATGTGCGTATATCTTTGTGGTGGCTCATGTGTTGAGGATATTTCAACACACCTTATGAAAGATTTGTCTCTTCATCCAACTCTTCGTACTTGCAGCGCAATTTGAGATTATATAAATAAGGTGTAGCTTCTCATATCATAAAGGTAAATACAAAGTTATAAAAAATAACATCTTTGCAAGTTTTTCCTCAAAAAGTTTATCTATAACTTTAATACCCGATGAGAATATTAACAGATGACGTGGACTGACCATAAAAAGGAGATGTAGTATAAAAAAACAGAACCCAATCATCTCGATTGAGTTCTGCATACCTTGAAAACATACTTATACTATTATCTGTCACCTAAAGAATCACATAATACTTACTTAACTAAAAAACCTTGTAAACTTTATGACATCCATCGTATGAGTCAAGTCCTTATTAGAGCACTTTTAATGTAATGCAAAGATAATCAACATTAACAAAAAAGGCTTGTAATATGAAAGAAACAATTCTTTGTGATTTGTAAAATCTTAAAAAAACACCTTTTTATCCATGCCATCACGTCAATAAATGATAGTCAAAAGCCCAAAATAACGGTTTTTTATAACTGATAATCAGAATTTTGCATTTTTGAAACATCTTTTTTGAATTATGACAAAGCTTTTCGGATAATTTGCGTAACTTTGCAAAAGATTAGCAAAAGATTATCAAAAGATCTCTGCAAGATAAGTTATAAACCAAACCTACCAATATGATGTCACCCAACTTGTTTTACCAAGATTTTTTGCTGTGCATAGGAGTGGCAAGTCTGATTTTCGGACTGTTTCTTCTCTTCTTTAAGGCACCAGCCAACAATATTTACCAACCTTACCGACGTTCAAAGAGTATTTTGGCGGCAGGCTATCTTGTCATGAGCCTCAACATTATGTTTTGGGGCATCACTTTCGATGATAGGTTTACCAAGCCCGATTTGTTGGATATTTACAACGAGATCATCGCCTTTTATCTGCTCTACATTATATTCAACTATGCGCTCTGCAATCTTCTGGACCATCACTATCTTACCCGTCGCCGGCTGTTGACGGATGCCTTCAGATGGGTGGGAGTCATAGCGATAAGCGCCTTGTCAATGTTGCCACTGTTCGAGAAGATAAGATGGGGAATTGCAGCATTTATCTCGTTCCTGCTTATCGAATACATCGTAAGTTTCCTTTATAAGTTCCGCAAACTTTACCTGCACAACGACAAGGTGATGGCCAACTATTTCGCTGACGATAAACGCAGATTTGTGGCATGGGCCAACCGACTCATCTTACTCATGGTGGTATATGGCCTGCTGGCATTTATTTCTATTTTCCAGGGAATATGGTTCAACTTCTTTTTCCAATGCTATGCTTTGGTCTTCAATTTCTTCGTTGTCATCAGTTTCCTGAATCACTGTCAGCCTTATGGCGACATAGAAAAAGCCTATATGGAATGGGAAGAACAGGAGAAGTCCGTCTGTCAGCCGGAAATAACCCGCAGCAAAGTGGTGTATCACCTGTTGGAGAGCAAACTGAAAATCTGGGTTGCGCGGGAGAAATATACCGAGCCCAACCTTACCCTCGATTCTCTTTCCACCTATGTGGGAACCAACCACACCTATCTCTCACGCTTTCTCAAGGAGACTCATGGCGTGAGTTTCAGCGAGTGGGTTTCGGGCTTGCGTGTGTCGAAGGCCAAGGAGCTGATGCGGAAGAATCCCAAGGACAAACTCGAAAACGTGGCTTATCTCTCGGGATTCTCTTCTCTCTCTTATTTTTCTAAAGTTTTCTCTCATTTGGAGGGTGTCTCGCCTGCCCGTTGGCGCGACAGCATGTCCTTATAGTCTGACGGTGTGTCGTTGAAGAACAGGGCAAACTGTCTGTTGAAAGTAGAGCGCGACGAGAAGCCCGCCATCTGTGATACGTCATTGACACTCAGGTCGAGGTCGGTTCTTTCGAGCAGTTGTGAGGCATAGCGCAGTCGATAACGCGTGATAAACTGGCTAATGGTGAGTCCGCCTCCATAACGTTTGATGGCATTGGCCAGATAAGTGCGGTTGGTACCTAAGCTCGCAGCAAGGTCTTCGGGCTTAAAGTCGGGACTGGCATAAGGCTTATCTTCATCCATCAACTGACAGATACGTACAAAGAGATTTTCCTCCTTGCTGAGTTTGGCCTGCGGTTTGTTTTCCAGTTCCGATAGGAGCGTACGTTCCTGAAGGTGGAGTCGCCTCACAATCGCAGACAAACGTCTGAGCTTATGGCGAAGATCACGTATGTGAAACAAGAGCACCACAATGCACAGCAAAAGGCTGATGCTGACGAAGTGATTACTGATGAAATTCATGTTGATATATATTCTATTTGTAGTATCTGGTTTGTGGAGTCATCAATGCGGAAGTTATCAGCGGTTCTTCTGCCTATCAACCATACGATGCGCTGACTGGCATCCTCTACCACCAACTGTTCTTCCTTCTCGAAGGCATTGCACTTGATGTCTGTTAAGAAGTCGCTTACCAGTTTGCTTCCTTTCATACCGAAAGGGCGGAAACGGTCGCCAGGGATGGTCCTTCTTAAGGTGAGAGGAAACTCTACTTTGCCGGCATCAAGGGTTGCCACCATCGGTTTCATGCTTGGACAGAAGTCTGGAGTTCTGGCATGGCTTTCCACCTTGATATATTGTCCTTCTGCACAACTGTATTTACCCGTTTCTGGTATCTTGAGAGCACAAGATTGCTTGCCCTTCTCCAAGGCTTTGATGAGAATGTCATTACGATCGATAACCACCTGATGTGTAGATGATTGCCATCTTTTGCCTACAGCATCTATACTGTTAAGGATTTCCAGGATAGAGGTTCCCTGGAAGTGATAGGGAGAGAGCAGGGCGTGGAGCACAAACTCAGGACTTGCCTTCGACAGCAATTCCTCCTTGCTAATGGCTGTGATACCCTTGCTGTCGGTCTGGGTAAGACGGCTGTCCGACAAGGTTGCAATGAGCATCTTGTTGGCTTCTGCCAGATGGGTTGCCGTAGTGGCAATGCTGTCGGAAACCGAAGGATTGATGGTGCGAAGCAGGGGCAGAACCTGCAGTCTGATCTTGTTGCGCACCACATCGGGGACCAGGTTGGTACTGTCTGTCACATAGTCCTGTTGCTGCAGAGACAGATACTCCAGAATATCCTCACGGCTCACATCGAGCAGCGGACGCAGTACGTGTCCGTTTCGAGGAGCGATGCCTGTCAGTCCGTTGATGCCCGTGCCTCTTATCAGGTTGATGAGGAGTGTCTCCACGCTGTCGTCGCGATGATGAGCCACACAGACACCCTGCGCCTCCAAGTCCTGGATGAGCTGCTCGAAATAGCGATAACGCAGTTCGCGAGCCGCCATCTCGATGCTTACCTTATGGAGCGAGGCATACTGTTCTGTATCGAAGTGTATGCGATGAAGGGGCACGCCAAGACGTTCGCAGAGTGAGACGCAGAACTGCTCATCGCGAACCGACTCGCTGCCACGAAGATGGAAGTTGCAATGACAGGCCTCTGTCTTATAGCCCAGATGGAGAAGCGCCAACAACAGCGATACGCTGTCGGCACCTCCCGACAAGGCTATAAGGCATGGTTTGTCCTTGTCCAGCAACTGATGCCGGGCAATAAACTGCTCTACATTCTGTTCGAAACGAGATATATTCATTTACTAATAACTTTCGCTGGGTTCAGAAGTTAGAGAAGCTGTGTTTTCAAGAATTCCTCAGCACGCTCAAGGTCCTGTGGTGTATCAATGCCAACGGTCTCAACATCAGTGGTTCCCACCTTTATCTTGAAGCCATTCTGCAACCACCGCAACTGTTCCAGACTTTCGGCTATCTCAAGTGAGCTTTGTGGCAGTTGGGTAACCTGACGCAGTACGTCCTTGCGATAGGCATAAATGCCAAGATGCTTCAAGAAGGGGTAGTGAGTGAGCCAGGAAGACTTTTCTTTTCCTCGTACATAAGGGATGACACTGCGCGAGAAATACATGGCGAAGCCCATATTGTCGACTACGATTTTCGGACTGTTGGGATTCTGTACAGCCTCCATACTCTCGAAAGGTTTTCCGAGTGTGGCTATCTGTGTGGTAGGATCGTCAAAACAATGGCAGATGGTGTCGAGCTGGCTCTTTGCCACAAAGGGCTCATCGCCCTGAACGTTTACCACCACGTCCCATTCGCCTCCTATCTTTTCGATAGCTTCCTCTATACGGTCGGTACCGCTCTTGTGGTCGGTGCGTGTCATCACCACCTGACCGCCAAACGATTTCACAACATCATAGATGCGCTCGTCGTCAGTGGCGACATAAGCAGCCTCGAGCACGGCAGCCACCTTCTCGTAAACATGCTGAATGACAGGTTTGCCACCCAGCAGTGCCAATGGTTTGCCCGGGAAACGCGTAGAAGCGTAGCGGGCTGGAATGATTCCTATAAACTTCATAATCGTATATCTTTATGTTTTTAAATTCTTCAACTGTCTTTGGGTTCAGAACATTTCTCCTTCCTGTCTGTCTACCTTTCTGATTTCCTTCAGGAAGATCTCGCCATATTTCTTACGTTTGTACTCGCCGATACCATGGATCATTCCAAATTGCTCCATGGTGCGCGGCTTGACGGAAGCAAGTTCGTGCAGCGACTGGTCGGAGAGCACGATGTAAGGAGGATAGCCCTGTTCGTCGGCAAGCCGTTTGCGAAGTTGCCGCAATCTTTCAAAGAGCGACCCTTCTGCAGCCTTCGGCTTCTTCGACGACACCTTTCGTGCATGGACCAGGGGTATCTCGTCAGTCTTTTTCTGCAGTAGTACCAACTGCACGGGCATCTCACCCTTCAGCACACGCCATCCCTGAGGAGTAACCTTCATCGCTCCATGCTCGTTGTAAGCCACCTCGAAGAATCCCATCTGCAACATTTGCAACAGATAGTCCTGCCAGTCGCGTGCGAGATGGTCTCTTCCTGCACCGAAGGTCTTCAGGGCATCATAGTGGTTCTTCACGACAGCAGGCGAGTGTGTTCCACGCAAGATATCTATGCAGGTACCGATATGTATCTTCTCGCCGGCACGCACCACAGCACTGAGGGCTTTCTGCACCAGCACTGTTCCGTCGAAGGTCTGTGGCGGATGGGCACACACATCGCAATGTCCGCAGTCGTGGGTGGCTTCCTCGCCGAAGTAGTTGAGCAGGATTCTTCGTCTGCATACCCTCGATTCGGCATATTCCTGCATACGCTTCAGTTTCTCCATGTTCACCTCTTTCTGTCCGCTTTCCTCCGCAAAGGAACGCAGTTGGATGACGTCTGCCATCGAGTAGAACAATACCGTGTCGGCAGGAGCCCCATCCCGTCCGGCTCGGCCTATCTCCTGATAGAAACTCTCAATGCTCTTGGGGAGGTTGTAGTGGATGACCCATCTCACATTTCCCTTGTCTATACCCATGCCGAAGGCTATGGTGGCGCATACCACCTGCACCTGGTCCATCTTGAATCGTTCCTGCACCGAAGCCCTTTCCTCAGTGCTCAGACCTGCATGATAAGCCGCGGCATTGATACCTTTCTTCTTTAGCTCCATCGCCACCATCTCAGTATTCTTGCGCGAAAGACAATAGATGATGCCTGCATCGCCAGGATGGCCGTTGATAAATCTATAGATATAATGCAGTTTCTCCTGTTTGGTTCCGCCGCGTCTCACCGAAAGACTCAGGTTGGGACGGTCGAAACTGCTGACGAATGTCTTGCCATTCAGGTGCAGTTGCTTCACGATGTCCTGTCGTGTTATCTTGTCGGCAGTGGCTGTAAGGGCAATGATGGGCACATGGGCGAAATGCTCTCTGATGGTTCCCAACTGCGAGTACTCGGGTCTGAAATCGTGTCCCCACTGGCTGATGCAGTGGGCCTCATCGATGGCAAATAGCGAGATCTTGATGTTGCTGAACAGGAAAGGTATCTCGCTGATCAGTTTTTCGGGCGAGACATAAATCAGTTTCAGGTCACCCGCCATACATCTGCGGCGTATGATCATCTCGTCGGTGGAGTCGTTGTTGCTGTTCAGTTCGGCGGCAGCGATACCGTTGGCCTTGAGCGTTTCCACCTGGTCGTGCATCAAACTGATAAGCGGCGAGACAACGACAGCCGTTCCCGGCAAGGCAAGGGCAGGAATCTGATAGCAGATACTCTTGCCTCCACCTGTCGGCATCAGCACAAGACAGTCGTTGCCCTGCATCACCTCACGGATGATTGCTTCCTGGTTGGGACGGAAGGAATCATATCCGTAGTAGTTTCTCAATAGGTCGCTTATTTGCATTTTTATGATAATTTCTGGCAAAGGTAATGATTTTTTTATAAAAAATAAGCAAGATATTTGATAAAATGGGATAAATTCATTATTTTTGCAAGCCTAAATGTAAAACTTTCGTACGTACGTTGCAAAACAACGGGTCACTACGGGTGAAATCCATGGTTTTTATCGTACAGACTAATGATGAATAAACATACAAAACAAATATGGCAAAATATAATATCAGAGAATACAAAGAGTCGGGAGCAAGCTATCAGGAAAGCATCAATCCCGATATACTGGATGAATTGCACACCAAGATACTGAACATTCTGCTCATCCAGAGGAAGTTTATGGACAAGGACTATTCGGCCAAGAAACTGGCACAGGACCTGAATACCAACAGCCGATATGTGTCGGCTGTATGCAATGTGAAGTTCCACATGAACTATGCCACACTCATCAACAAGTACCGAATCGACGAGGCCATGTCGATACTCATCGACCGCCGCTACCTGAAACTCAACATGGAGGATGTTGCTTCCATGGTGGGCTTTGCCAACCGTCAGAGTTTCTATTCAGCTTTCTATAAACAGAATGGCACCACTCCACGCGACTTCCGCATGGAATACCTTCATCTACACCCAGAACTGAAGAAAGAGAAGAAGAAAAAATAAGAACATCAACATCACATCATGCACGACAATCAGTTTAAGTATAGTGACGAGCGCTTTGCCGACCTGCAAATGCTGCGCTATCGCCTGAATGGTTTCGAGAGCCTTTCGCTCTCTCAGAAACTGTACATCTTCTGTCTGGCCAAAGCCACTCTGATGGGACGCGACATCACCTTCGACCAGCAGGGTAAGTACAACCTGCGCATACGCAAAACCCTCGAGGCCTTATATCTATATTATAAGGTTCGCGAGGAGGCTGAGTGTGACGAGTTTCAGAAAATCGTTGTCTATCTCAAGAGAGTATGGTTCTCAAGCGGCATCTATCACCACTATGGTTGCGAGAAGATGAAGCCCGACTTCAGCGAGGAGTACTTCTATCAACTCATCGACGGCATGGACGAAAAACTGCTGCCACTGAAGAGAGGAGAGACTAAGGAAGACCTGCTCGACGAACTCGTACCGGTGATCTTTGACGACTCGGTATTGCCCAAACGTGTCAACCAGACTGACGGCGAAGACTTGGTGAAGACATCGGCTTGCAACTTCTATGAGAATGTGACGCAGGCTGAGGTGGAGCGATTCTATGCCAAAATGAAGGAAAAGGGCAACGAAGAGGCTCCCTCGTACGGACTGAACTCCAAGCTCACCAAGCGCAATGGCGAGATGATAGAGCTGGTGTGGGCTGAGAACGGTATGTATGGTGAGGCCATCCACGAAATTTCTTCATGGCTCCGCAAGGCTCAGAAGTATGCCGAGAACGAACAGCAACGTCATGTCATCGACCTGCTGCTGAAATACTACCATACGGGCGACTTGGCTGTTTTCGATCGCTACAGCATAGCCTGGGTAGAACAGCAGGAGGGTATGGTCGACTTCGTCAACGGCTTCATTGAGGTGTATGGCGACCCACTGGCACTGAAGGGTACCTGGGAGGGAATCGTTGAATACAAAGACCTCGAGGCCACAAAGCGAACCCAGACCATCAGCAGCTATGCCCAGTGGTTTGAAGACCATTCGCCTGTTGACCCACGCTTCCGCAAGCCTGTGGTAAAGGGCGTCACAGCCAACGTCATCTGTGCAGCCATGCTCGGTGGTGATGAATATCCCGCCTCGGCAATAGGCATTAACCTGCCCAATGCCAACTGGATAAGACAGACCTATGGATCAAAGAGTGTCACGATAGGAAATCTGACCGAGGCGTACAATAAGGCTGCTCATGGCAACGGATTCGACGAGGAGTTTGTCATCGACAAGGATACTCTCGCCATGATAGAGAAGTATTCCGACCTGACGGACGACTTGCATACCGACCTGCATGAATGCTTGGGACACGGCAGCGGTCAACTGCTGTCAGGAACCGACCCTGATGCCCTCAAGGCTTACGGCAATACCATCGAGGAAGCACGTGCCGACCTTTTCGGCTTGTATTATATGGCCGATGAGAAGCTGGTGGAACTGGGACTCCTTCCCGACGCAGAAGCCTACAAGGCACAGTATTATACATATCTGATGAACGGTCTGCTCACTCAAACCATCCGCATCAAGGAAGGCGACAAGATAGAGGAGGCTCACATGCGCAACCGTGCACTCATCGCCTGGTGGACTCTTCATCATTCACAAGGAGCTGTATCGCTCGTTCAGCGTGAGGGCAAGACCTATGTGCAGATCACTGATTATGCCGCACTGAGGAATGCTTTCGGAACACTGCTTGCCGAAATTCAGCGCATCAAGAGCGAGGGTGACTTCGAGGCAGCTCGCAGTCTCGTGGAAGAGTATGCTGTCAACATCGACCCAAAGCTGCATCACGAAATCAGACAGCGATACGAGTTGCTTAACCTGGTGCCCTATAAGGGATTCATCAATCCAAAGATGACGATCCTTCATGACAACCAAGGCAATCCTGTAGATGTGCTTTTAGACTACACAGAGAGCTACACAGAGCAGATGCTGCGATACTCTGAAGAGTATGGAACATTATAATGAAACAATAACAACATTCATAAACTTTTTAGTTGTGACAGAATCTAAAGTAATCAATCAGCATCACGACAACGAGGAAGAGCAGTTTCCCATCGTCGACGAACAGGGAAACATCCTCGGTGCCATCAGTCGAGGACATGCTCATGATGGATGCAAAATACTGCACCCTGTGGTGCATCTGCATGTATTTAACAGCAGGGGAGAACTCTACCTGCAGCATCGTCCTGCCTGGAAGGACATCCAACCCGACAAATGGGACACGGCATGTGGAGGACATGTCGACCTGGGCGAGAGCGTAGAAATAGCGCTTCGCAGAGAGGTGAGAGAGGAGTTGGGAATGACCGACTATGAGCCCGTCAGCATGGGACATTATGTATTCGAAAGCCTGAAGGAGAAAGAACTGGTTTACGTTCATCGCTGCGTCTACGACGGACCGGTTTGTCCTGACAAAGATGAGTTGGCAGGCGGACGCTTTTGGAGCAAAGAGGAGATCAGCGAGAATATAGGAAAGAATATCTTTACTCCCAACTTTGAGAATGAATACAAACGCTTCTTCTTGAATCAGAAAGAGAAACAATCCGATTAAATGAAGGAGATAAGGGTGTTAAATTCAATATTTCTGTATCAAAGTGTATCATTCCAATTTTTGATACAAAATACATACTAACTATTTGATATATAGATAGTTAGGCTGTATCAGCTCGATACAGGAGTTTATCGCTGGATAGATTCTACGACGGCATTTGTATCTGGTTTGATACACTCTAACTATCTGATATATGGTATTTTATCTGTCATTTTGTATCGATTCGAAAGTGATACACTTTGATACAGTATGATACACTCTGATACAGTATGATACACTCTGATACACGCCATACATACATTTATAAGTCAGTAGTTTTCACCATCTAAGCATGATGTTTCCTTCCTGTAAATATGATGTTTACTCAAGTTTCGCAAGGGGTTTATGTACGGGCTGAAGGCACGCTCCAAAAGCAGCACGCCCTGAACCAACGGTCACCGGCGCGTAGCGGAATTGAAAATCGCTGGCCGAAGGGTAAAGCAAAGGTAAAGGGCAGAAGCTGCTTATATGAGCTTCTGCCCATTCAGGGCGTGTGGAATATACTTGCAAAACTTACTTGACCATGATCTTATACGTCTTGCCGCCTCGCTTCACGATGTTCAGACCCTTCTGCAGACCATGGGTGCGGAGACCCTTCGCATCGTAGTATTCTGCGTCGGCATCACGGCTGATGGCGTTGAGGTGGTCAATGGCGGTGCTGCCATCGTTCTTTCCGATGCTCAGTTTAGCAGCTGTCGTAAGTGATGCGTCGGATGGATGGAGGTATGCACGCATCGGTAGGATAGCGGCGTCGTGCAAGTCGGAGACGCGGCAGAACTGGTTCTCGCCAATGACGTAGTCGCTTGCCGCAAGATTCTCACCACTGATTTGAATGAACGAACCTACGAGGTTGACATCGGAGCGGTTTCCTGACAGTGGGGCAGTAACGATGTCGGCACCGACAGCAGAGAGGCTGAGCGCCGTCTCGCCCTCCTTCATCTTGAAGAGCACCGGAGTGCCGGCAGGGATGACGCCCTCTGCATAACTCTCTATGGTGATACATTCCTTAGCTACATCAATGCCTGTGAGACGATAGAAGTCACATTCTGCTTCCTTGCTCAGGTCGATGGCGAAAGGCAAGCAGAGTGTTCCCCAGGCTGCGCCTTCAGGGATATTTCGGCTGTAAGAGATGGTCTTGGAGGTGAACGCCTCATAGTCCTTGAAGTCCTCGCCGTCGGCGAGTGTCAGGTCTTCGGCAGCCACAAACTTGTTGTTTGCATCCTTTGTCACCACGATGTTTCCAGCCTTGTCGGCAACATACTTATGCAGAGTACAGCCCTCGTTGCGACAGCCCATGTGGTAGATATGCTCGTCGGCGTAATGCTCAGGACTGGCCAAGGTGGCAGATGCTACGTGAATCAATTCATTCTCAGAAGAGCTGTTGCTATATGAGGAAGTCGTATTGTCGCAGTAACGGAATGATCCATGATATACTGTATTGCCCTCAGCAGCTGTCAGTACAGGATAAGCATCTGTGCCGAGTTTCTGGTACCAAGCCAGTTCGCCTTCTGATTTGCTTCCATTGAGCAGGTAAGCCACTTCACCGCTTTTCAGCTGCTCAAGGGAGAATGCCTTGACCACGTCTGCTTCATTCTTACCTTCAGGATAGGTCAATGAGCCACTTCCGATAGCCACGACTGCATCACCCGTCAGTTCCGTTCCATCGATGGTCATCTTAGCACTACTGTTGTATGCCAAGATACCTGAAGCAGAGCTGGAAGCATCTGCAATGTATCCGACAATGAGGCCATTACAATCTGCATAGTTAGCAGTAATATTGCCAATACCCAACACATTGTTAATATTGCATATATTAGCATATCCTATCAAGTTTCCGACGCGAGCATCTCCCGTAACATTGCCATAATTGGCACTGTTCTGGAGGCTTCCTTCACCAAAATATCCAATTATACCTCCAACGAAATCCTCCGTGCCTGTTATCTCACCATAATTGGCGCATGAAGTGATGGAATTTTCTGAATCGAAGCAGATACCTACAATACCACCAACAGAATGTAAACCCTTCACTATTGCAAGGTTTTCGCAGTTGCTGATGTTGCCATTAGCTCTTCCTGCTATTCCGCCAGTCTCATATTTTCCTTCTACCGAACAGTTTCCTGTGGTCTTGATATTTTCAATCACACAAGAACCTGCACATCCTGCCAAAATACCAGTACTACAATTATCATTGCCCTTCACCTTTGCATTGTCGAAAGTGATGTTCTTGATGCGGCAATCAGCAGCATAGCCAAAGAAACCAATTTCATTAGAGGTGGAGCTGATGAAGAGATTACGGATCGTCTTCCCGTTGCCGTCGAACGTTCCTTGATACTGCTTAGAACCGATAGGAGTCCAGCTGAGCTCTGCTACCTGCTTTTCGGCATCAGCCTTATGGCATATAGTGCTCATATCAATTTCTTCCACATCATCGGCAATCTTTGCGCAGGCACTTGTCTTACCTACATTCACGTAGTCACGGAACCACGCCAGATGATCTGCCGTCTTCAGTATGAAAGGTTCAGCCTCGGTTCCATTACCTGTCACGCCTGCAGGTGGTTGATTACCTATCAAATTTACATAGAGCGTGACCTTGCCTTCGATGGCATCGCCACCATACTCTCTGGCACCGATATAATAAGTGGTGCCTTTCGTTACTTCGTAGGTGATTTTGAAGTCGTCACCGTCACCATTACCATCATCTTTTTTAATCAAGTATTTAGCCGTGCGGCTGTCCCATAGGGCGCCATAGGTGTCTTCGCCGTGGCTGTCTGCCGTTACCACCAATGTTCCCTCTTCTGGAGCTGTAAATTTATAAAGATTGTAACCGCTGATTTTCTTCTTCGAACCAAATACCTTTTCGATCGTTATGTTATTGTTGCCCAATTTAACGAACTGAATTTCTTTCTGGCACTTCGTGCACTTGTCGTTCTCATCATAGTTGTGACCAGTGGCAGTCTCCTTAATAATGTCACTTACTCGTTGTGTCAATCTTTCATCTGAATAAGTCTCATTACAAACATCACATTCCCAATATTCAATTGTGCCATCTACTGTGCAGGTAACATCCACTGATTCGTGATGTATGATACTATTGCCATGCTGCATCGTGAATGTGCCCTCCTGTGCTGGCTTTGTATTGCTATATTTACCTGTACCTTCCAACTCGCCTGAGCATTTCATTATCATAGGACGATCCGAATACACCTTATTCGTAGAGCCAAGCATAGGATAATCGTCTGTATTCAGTTTTTGTCCCCATTTTGCTGTTTCTGAGGCATTTCCCTGGAGTATAAAAGCAACAAATCCACTCTTCAACTGTTCTGCAGAAAATGCTTTTACCCTAAAAGCAGAAGGCAATGAGCCTTCTCCGATAGCCTTGACAGCTTCACCTGTCTGCTCAGTTCCTTTGATGGTAAGTTTCGCATTGCTGTTGTATGCCAAGATGCCAGAAGCGGTGCTCCATGGATTATTGCTTTCTCCAACAAGGAGACCGCCTTTTTGATCTGTCGCAGTAACATTGCCAACGCCAAGCACATTGTTCAGATTGACTGCTGCAGCAAATCCTATCAGGTTTCCGACCTGGGCAACTCCCGATATATCGCCATAGTTGGCACTGTTCTGGAGGCTTCCTTCACCATATCCAACTATGCCGCCAACATTATTTGTACCATTCACCATTGCACGGTTTTCGCAGTTGCTGATGTAGCCCGCTCCTCCTCCTGCAATTCCGCCTGTATTTTCTGTTCCTTCTACCGAACAGTTTGCCAGGATTTTGATGTTTTCAATAGTACCCTCAAAACCTCCTGTCAATATTCCTGTACCAAATTTATTAGTGTTCTTCACCTTCGCATTGTCGAAAGTGATGTTCTTGATACAGCCATTTTTAGCATAGCCGAAGAAACCTTCAAACATAAAGGTGCTATTGATGTATAGATTGCGAATCGTCTTCCCGTTGCCGTCGAACGTTCCACAATACATCCTGCCATTACCGATAGGATCCCAACTGAGCTCTTCTGTATTCGTGGCGGCATCAGCCGCATGGCAGAACTCTGATAAGTCAATATCATCAGTCAGCATGGCTGAAGCAAATTGAGATTCTTTGTTCACATAGTCGCGGAACCACGCCAGTTCGGCAGCTGTGGATATCTCATAAGGATTGTCTACTGAGCCATTACCTCTGGTAGGCTTCGTCTGTGCCCATGCCCCCTCATAAGGCATGAGGATAGCCATCACGAGCAGCAGCATCGTGACGAGCCATTTCGGTTTGTGTAATTGTTTCTTTTTCATACACGTTTTGTTTTTAATGATTGAACTTTAGCAAGTTCAGAAGTTAAAGAAGTTATCACTTCCTTCGGTTGTTAGAAGTTATAGCCAACAGCCTTTTTGGTTGAAAATTTGGCTTTAACTTCTCTAACTTCTTTAAATTCTTTAACTTCCCCATTTGCGAAAGTTGAGTTATTAATAATTAATGTAAATATTTTATCTTGTATTTCTGTTTGTCAATTTATCAAGAGGGTAGGGTGCTTTCCTCTATGATGGGAAAGACTGCGCCATCAAGCCCACTGAATTGTCAGGACGAAGAACACTCATAGAAATAAAAGTGGCTTGTCTACATGATGAACAGGTATGCCGAACTTGCAGTCTGGCATGGCTCCTGTTTCGCAATCATGGAGCAAATATACAAAAATAATTTGGGAAAAGGTGTCGCATTGGTAGGGAATGCGACACCTAAAAGGGGTTTTTCCGATAAAAATGTCTCTTTTCTCTGCTGTTTTTCAATAATCAGTAATTTCCGCTTTGTCATCATCCGAAGCTGTTTCTATAGCCGGGCTGTCTCTCTTTTTGGTCTCTCAGAGCTTCCCTTTAGCCCAGGGCAAATGAACTCAAGCAGCACGCCCTCCTGTATGATTGATATCACCCAGCACGCCCTGTTTTACTCTAATTGAGCAAGCTTTGAGCGTATTTTTTAACGTT